>Ga0181520_10013403_pt1 | contig 10337 bp, 8 predicted proteins | sample PEATcosm2014_Bin_29_FD_132451 | JGI IMG/M metagenome (GOLD analysis project Ga0181520, IMG submission 132451) | Peatland microbial communities from MTU Mesocosm Facility, Houghton, MI, USA - PEATcosm2014_Bin02_30_metaG | ecosystem: Environmental > Terrestrial > Soil > Wetlands > Peat | place... | reverse complement strand
TCTGCTGTATCTCGCCTGGCAGGCGGTCCGACCCGGCGGTCGCTCGCCCTTCCAGGTTCGTGATCTGCCGAGCGACGGCCCGCGCCGGCTGTTCGCGATGGGGCTGGTCACCAACCTGCTCAATCCCAAGGCGGCGGTGCTCTATCTGTCGCTGCTGCCGCAGTTCATCGACCCCAAGATCGGCCACGTGCTCGGCCAGTCGCTGGCGCTCGGCTTCACCCAGATCGTCATCAGCCTCAGCGTCAACGCGATGATCGCGCTCGCCGCCGGTTCGATCGCGCTCTTCCTCGCCCGCCGACCGACTTGGCTGATGGCGCAGCGCTGGCTGATGGCGACCGTTCTCGCCGGTCTGGCGGTCAAGATGGCGACCGAGGCGCGGCGATAGCGGCAGCGACGCGCGCAACTCACCCTTCGCGCCCGAACCGATCCGTCGCGCGGATCAGCCGGTCGAGAATCCCCGGCTCCGACCAGGCGTGGCCGGCGCCTTCGATGAGATGGAACTCGGCTTCCGGCCACGCCTTGTGCAGCGCCCAGGCGGTGCGGGCCGGGCACGGCATGTCGTAGCGACCGTGGACGATCGCGCCGGGAACGCCGCGCAGGCGGCCGGCGTCGCGCAGCAGTTGGCCTTCCTCGAGCCAGCATTTGTGGCTGAAGTAGTGGTTCTCGATCCGCGCGAAGGCGAGCGCGAAGCGGCCGTCGCCGTGAACGGCCGAGAAGCCCGGGTCGGGCAGCAAGGTGATCGTCTCGCCTTCCCAAAGGCTCCAGGCCTTCGCGGCCTCGATCTGGACGATGGGATCGTCGCCGGTGAGGCGCTTGCGATAGGCGGCGATCATGTCGCCGCGTTCTTGCGGCGGGATCGGGGCCTGGAAGCGCTCCCACTTGTCGGGGAACATTTCTGAGACGCCGAACTGGTAATACCAGGCGAGTTCGGCCTTGGTGACGGTGTAGATCCCGCGCAGCACCAGCGCGCTGACCCGCTCGGGATGGGTCTCGGCGTAGGCCAGCGCCAACGTCGAACCCCACGAGCCGCCGAAGACCAGCCACTTGTCGATGTGCGCCGCCGCGCGCAGCCGTTCGATGTCGGCGACCAGATGCCAGGTCGTGTTGGCCTCGAGGCTGGCGTTGGGCGTCGAGCCGCCGCAGCCGCGCTGGTCGAACAGCGTGACGTCGTAGAGCTGGGGATCGAACAGGCGGCGATGGTCGGGGCTGACGCCGCCGCCCGGGCCGCCGTGCAGGAACACGGCCGGCTTCGCCCCGCGCCGGCCGCAACGCTCCCAATAAACCTGATGGCCGTCGCCGACGTCGAGCATGCCGGATTCATAGGGCTCGATCGGCGGATAAAGCATGCGCAGTTCGGTCATTTGCGTTCGGCGGGCTCCCTGCGGCGGCCGATCCTGCTTAACCCCGCCTCTTCATCGCCGCCAGCGCGCGATGGGCTTTGCGTCGACGCATGCGACAGATTGCCTGATCTCGCGCAAAAAGCATTTCGGCCTGCCGCGGTATTCGGTTAATTGCGGACCAGCAGGAATTCACGGAAATGGAAGCGCAAAGCATGACGGCGGGCTCGGCGGTGGTTCCTACGTTCGGCTGGCGCCGCTTTCTCCTCGTCGCCGGGCCGGGCCTGGTCGTGATGCTGGCCGACACCGACGCCGGCAGCATCATCACCGCCGCCCAGAGCGGCGCGCAATGGGGCTACCGCCTGCTGGCGCTGCAGTTCCTGCTGGTCCCGATCCTCTACATCGTCCAGGAGCTGACAGTGCGGCTCGGCGCGGCGACCGGCAAGGGCCACGCGCGGCTGATCCTCGAGCGCTACGGGCGCTTCTGGGCCTGGTTTTCGACCGGGACCCTGATCGTCTCCTGCATCGGCGCGCTGTTGAGCGAGTTCTCCGGCATCGCCGGCGTCGGCGCTCTGATGGGCGTTCCCGCGCCGGTGAGCCTGACCCTGGTCGTATCGGTGCTGCTGGCGATCGCCTTCACCCGCAGCTACCGCTCGGTCGAGCGCATCGCCCTTTTCGTCGGCGCTTTCGAGTTGGTCTTCCTGGTCGTCGCCTGGCTCGCCCATCCGAGCCTTAGCGAAGTCGGCGCCGGACTGGTTTCGGTTCCGCTCGGCGACCCCAAGTATCTCTACCTCGCCTCGGCCAACATCGGCGCCGTGATCATGCCGTGGATGGTGTTTTTCCAGCAGTCCTCGATCGTCGAGAAGAAGCTGAAGGCGACCGACATCCGCGCGGAGCGGATCGACACCGCGATCGGCGCGGTCGTCACCCAGATCATCATGGCCGCCGTGCTGATCGCCACCGCGGCGACGCTCGGCAAGTCGGGCGGCGGCCAGGCGCTCGACACGGTCCAGGAAATCAGCGCCGCGATCACGCCGTTCCTCGGCCGGATTGGCGGCAACCTCCTGTTCGGGCTTGGCATCTGCGGCGCGGCGCTGGTCGCGACGATCGTCGTCACCCTCGCCGCCGCGCGCACGTTGGGCGAGGCGCTGGGCGTCAACCACAGCCTCGACCACGAGGTGAGCGAGGCGCCGTGGTTCTACGGGGCCTACGCCGTGGCGCTGATCGCCGGCGCGCTCGTCGTCGCCTCGGGGGTCAACCTCGTCGCGCTCAGCGTCGGCGTGCAGGTGATGAACGCGTTGCTGCTGCCGATCGTCCTCGGCTTCCTGTTCCTGCTGGCGCGCGGCCTGCCTCAGCCCTGGCGGCTCCAAGGCTGGTACGCCTGGGTGTCGGGTGGCCTGATCGCCGTGACGACGATTTTCGGCGTCTATTCCGGCCTGACGGGCCTATGGGGGTAGGTCCGCGGGCAGCGGTCCGTTTGAACGATCCGTATTGCGCCCAAACTCGCCGTTCAGGCGACGGATCGTCCTGGCGGCTGCGCGTCGACTCTGCGCGCCGGCGCCAAGCCGGCACGCAGAGTCGACGGGGCGATTGCGGGCTTGCAGCGAAGCCCATCAATCGCCTCATTCTAGGAGTCCCATACGCCATCCGATCATCGGGACACGAATGGAGCTTACAGGCATGCAGAGATCGAGACTTGCGTACGCCGTCGCAGGCGTGGCGCTGCTTGCGGCTACATATAGCCTGCCGGCGGCTGCGGACGTTCAGAACAGCGACATCCACCATCGGATCGTCCGCCGGACTCATCCTCCGGCCGGGGCCAACGACGTGTATGTTCGAAGAGGCGCTCATCGCGAGCCGGTCGCCGCCGCTCCCGACGCTTTCCATGGACCCGCCGCCGTCATTACGGCGCCGGTCGCAATCGCCGGGACGATCGTCAGCCTCCCGTTCCGGTTTGTCGAAGCCGCGTTTCCCCCGCGCGCCAATGATCCGCGCGTGCTGATTGGCGCCCCAGTTTACGTTGTCGGGGAGATCGCGGAGTTCCCGTTCGTCGCGGTCAACAGCGCCTTCGGCGTCCAGCCGACCAATTATTTTTGATTGACTCGGGCGCGACCGGCTCACGCCGGTCGCCGCAGAATGGATGTGCAGTCGCAGCGAATCTCGCGTTGCGGACGGACCGATCGACGCGCGCGCGGAGGTCGGCCCGCCCGCAGTCGATACGGCGGTTGTCGATAGCTGACGCGATGCCGGCGAGGCGCTTTCGGCGACCATGAGCTGGTTGTCGACATTCGCACCTCATTTTTGCATCGCGTAACCTATCGATTTTACTGCGGTCAAGCGAGAGTGCAAAAATCTTGGTCTTTGCAACGCGAGCAATTTCGCGGTGTGACGCGAGTTGCCGCTACGAAAGGCGGGCGCGAATGTCCGTCTCGATTTTTCGATTGCCCAAAGCTGCCAGTCCGCCCACGGCCAGCTCCGGAAATTCAAACTGGCGCGCTATCCCCCGCGCCCTCGGCTGTCCGGGCTCACACACATGTGAGACTCCGCCGGCGCGTCGGCGTGCCTGTCCATTGATGGTGTGGAGGCGATTTTGCGCGAGCCAAGCTATCAATGGACAAATCCGCCCTTGACGGCGGTCTCATATGAGCTGAGCCGCGCCGTCCGCTTGACTTCCGGCGCTCCCCGACTATGTTGCCGCGCGACTGGCGCCGGCGGGGCTTCCCGAGGGCGCTGTTTCGTTTTTCCGGCGCCCCGCGCCGCTGAGATCGGACCACCGCCATGGCCAAGGCCGCCTCACTGAAGATCAAGCTGCTGTCGACCGCCGACACCGGCTATTTCTACGTCACCAAGAAGAACGCCCGCACCAAGACCGAGAAGCTGACGTTCAAGAAATACGACCCCGTCGCGCGCAAGCACGTCGAGTTCAAGGAAACCAAGATCAAGTAAGCGGCCGCGCCGCGCTTGCAACGGTTTGACCAGGGCGCCTGCCGGCGCCCTTTTCTTTTGTGTCGCCTGACGCGGGCGGCGACGTCTTGTCGCCGCGCGCGCTGAACGCCGGGGGCCAGGGCGACGACGAGAGCCGCGGTCGGCGACTGCGCTTACAGCGGCGCGTCACCCGAGGATGCGATTCTCGATCTCCCAGACCGGAAGCTTGGTCAGGTCCTTGTCGATCTCGCCGATCAGCCGCGCCTTGACGTCGCCGTGCAGCGCCTCGCGCAGCTCGGCGAGCGCCCGCGGCGGCGCGACGATGACGAGCGCCGGCGCGTCGAGTCGGCGCACCAGCGCCTCGAGCGCCGCCGACACGCGTTGGACGAAGCGATTTTCTTCGATCTCGTGCCAGTCGGTCGGCTCCATCGCCGAACGCTGCGTCGAATGCGCGGAGGCGAAGCTGCGGCCCGGCTTGTCGCTTCCCTGCTCGCGCGTCGCGGGATTCGCGTCGGCGAATACGCGTTCGGTCACCAGATTGGGAAATTTCGCGTCGCCGGCGTTGCGCAGAAATAGCGCCTTGCGGCCGTCGCCGACGAAGACGAAGGCGTCATGAGGAAGCGCCAGCTTGTTCATGTCGAACTCCTGAGAAACGAGACGTCGCCCGGCGCCGCCGCTAGACGGCGCGCGGCTTGCCGACCAGCCGGACCGCGCTCGACTGCGCTCCCTTGACGCCCTGTTCCTCGACGAAGCGGACCTCAGATCCAATGGTCAAACGGTCGAAAGCCCCGCCGAGAACGGCGTTGCGGTGAAAATAGATTTCGCGCCCCTCCGCCGTTTCGATGAACCCGCAGTCTTCCCCGGCAAGGAATTTCGTCACCCGGCCAACGCTCTCCGCCTGGCGGTCCTTGACTTGGCCGCGCATGTCGCGCGCGAAGTCCTCGATCTGCCGCACCGCCGCGTCGAACGCTTCCCGGATCGCGACCAGAGGGTGCTCGCGCTCGGGCGCGTCGCCGCGAGCCCTCGTGACCATGACGTCGTGATGCTCGGGCATCGCGATTCGGATGTCGATTTTAAACAGCTCGCCTTGGCGATGGCGCGTCTGCGGCCCGGCGATCGCCACATGACAGCTCGTGATCCGATCGCTGAACTTTTCCAGGCGTTTGGCTTGCTTGGCGATTTCCGCTCGGATGTCCTCGGAGGGTTCGCAGTGCTGAAAGGCGATCTCGATCGGCGCTTGCATGACGCAGCCCCTTTCTTCCGGCGCGGCGTCGATGCGACGCCGCTTGGCGCCGCTTACCGAACTCATTCACATGTAGGGAGCGCGCGGCTTGGGCGCCAGCGCGCGAGGCGGATTTCCCGTGCTATTCCTTCGGCTCTTCGCCGGGATCGGCCGGATCGGCGCCCTTGCTCGCCGGCTGGCCCGGCCGCACCACCCGCTCGCCGCGCGGCCGTTTGGGCGCCGGCGACCACGGGCGGTCCTCCGCCGCGGCGCGATCGGCGGCGACGACGAAGCGCGTCCCGTCCCACGCGAGACCGACTGCGCCGGTCGTCGCCAGCTTGCGCTCGTCGAAGGTCAGCGCGGCGCAGTCCGCCGGCGCCGTCAGCGGACTGACCACCACCTCGGCGCGGGCGCAATCTTCCTCGAAGGCGGCGCGGTCGAGCACGATGCTCAGCGACTGGCCCTCAGGCAGAGCGGCGACGCAGCCGGTGCGATCGCAGGGCGCGTCGGGATCGCGCGCCGCCGCGGGGTCGCGGCCGTCGCCGTCGGCGGCAAGCCATTGCTCGGCGTCGAAGGCGTTGAACCGCTTGCCGACGACCTGCAATTTTCCGTCGGCGTCGCGCACGACCGCGAGATCGCCCGACGGCGCGACGATCGCGTCGTAACGGGCGCCGCTCAGCGCGCCGACGATTCCGATCGCGGCGAACGGGATCGCCATGGCGCGGAAGGTCCAGGTCCGCCACAGCGTCGCGCTGAGAACGGCGAGGCTCAGAAACAGCAGCGCGGACGGCGCGAAGGCGGCAAGATGCAGGGTCGAACCGGGGGCGGCGGCGATGATCCGCGCCGCCCACAGGATGAAGCGGATGCCGGCGCCGACGTAGAGCCACACCGGCGCGTCGAGGCCGAGCGGATAAAGCGCCGTTCCGATGAGCGCGCCCGGCACGGCGAACAGTTCGATCACCGTCAGCGTCAGCGGATTGCCGATCAGCACATAGGGGCTGAGGTCGTGGAAGTGATAGGCCATGAACGACGCGGTGGCGCTGGTGGCGCAGAAGGTCGCGAACAGCAGCGCGAGCGGCTTGTCGATGAGATGGACGAGAATCGGGCCGCGCCGCGGCGGCCGCCCACGCTGCGGCAGGAATGGGTCGCGCCCCGCTTCGCTGCGCGCCAGCCGCGCCTCCATCACCGCCACCAGCGCCGCGACCGCGGCGAACGACAGCTGGAAACTGACGCCGAGGATCGCCTCGGGCTCCAGCGCGACGATCGCCAGCACCGCCAGCGCAAGATTGCGCATCGTCAGGGCGCGGCGATCGAGCATGACCGCGCCGAGCACAATCAGCGTCATGATCAGCGCGCGCTCGGTGCCGACGCGCGAGCCCGTGGCGAGGTCGTAGGCGAAAGAGCCGAGCATCGCTGCGCCGGCCGCCCATTTCTTGATCGGATGGCGGAGCGCCAAGGTCGGCGACAGCGCCAGCAGCCGGCGCGCGACGACGAAGAAAATGCTGGCGACCAGCGTCATCTGCACGCCGGAAATGGTGATGATGTGGAAGATGCCGGCCTCGCGGATGAGATCCTTGGCGTCGTTGGAGAGGAAGTCGCGTTTGCCCGTCACCATCGCCGCGGCGATCGCGCCCTCGTCGCCGCCGATGATCGCGTCGACCCGTAGCGCCAGGCGATTGCGCGCGTGGTCGATCGCCGCGCCAAGGCGCTGGCGCCAGGCTGCGTCGGTCGGCGGCGGCAGAACTTGGATCGCGCCGAGCGTCGAGCCGACCGCGCCGACGCCGGCGAAATAGGCGTCGCGGGCAAAGTCGTAGCCGCCGGGCAGGACGGCGCGCGAGGGCGGCAGCAGCCGCGCCTGCAACGCGACGTAGTCGCCCGCCGCGACCCCCGGCGCCTTACGGGTCGTCACCCGGACGCGGCGCGGCGCGAGGTCGGCGGGCATGTCGCCGTGATCGACGACGGCGAGCACCAGCCGCGCGCCGACCGCGCGGAAATCGACCTCCTCGACGAACCCCTGCAGCTTGACGATGCGAATATGGTCGAGCATCGGCGTCTCGACCCGCGCAATGCGCAAGCCGGTCGAGAGAAAGCCGGCGCACAGCGCCGCCGCGGCGATCAGCAGCCCGCGCGTCAGCGGCCGCGCGCGAGAGGCCCAGGCGAGCGCGGCGAACGCCGCCGCCATCAGCGCCGGCAGCCACAAGACCGGTTCGCTGTCGGCGGCGAAATTGAGCGCCACGCCGGCCATCGCCGCGACCGGAATCCAGAGGAAGAAGCGCCACTCCTCGACCTCGCGCGCCAACGCGCCGGCGAAGACCGCCCGCCAGTCGGGCGCCCAAGCAAAACCGCGCCGCGCCAAGACGGCGACAAGCACGCCGCTGCGCCCCCCAGTCGCCATGGGCGCGAGCTAAACACGAAGCGCGGAAGCGGGAAAATCGCGCCGGGCGTGACAGCGTCACAACCGGCGAGAAAGGCGCGGAATCTTTGTCCCGCCGCCAGGTTTCTGATAGAGCGCGCGCCAACGATCGGCTTCCAGCGTCAAAAAAACGAGCCCCATGTCGCAAATCGTAACGCGTTTCGCCCCCTCCCCGACCGGCTTCCTGCACATCGGCGGGGCGCGCACGGCGCTGTTCAACTGGCTTTACGCCAAGCGGCTGGGGGGCAAGTTCCTGCTCCGGATCGAGGACACCGACCGCGAGCGCTCGACCAAGGCGGCGGTCGAGGCGATCCTCGACGGGCTCGCCTGGCTTGGGCTCACATGGGACGGCGAAGCGATCAGCCAGTTCGAGCGCGCCGACCGCCACCGCGAAATCGTCGAGCAAATGCTCGCCTCGGGCGTCGCCTACCGCTGCTACGCCAGCCAGGAGGAACTGGAGGCGATGCGCGCCCAGGCGCGCGCCGAAGGCAAGCCGATGCGCTACGACGGCCGTTGGCGCGACCGCGATCCCGCCGAGGCGCCGGCGGGCGTCAAGCCGGTGATCCGCCTGCGCGCGCGCCAGGACGGCGAGACGATCGTCGACGACAAGGTGCAAGGCAAGGTCGTCTTCGCCAACAAGGAGCTCGACGATCTGGTGCTGCTGCGCTCGGACGGCAATCCGACCTACATGCTCGCCGTCGTCGTCGACGACCACGACATGGGCGTCACCCACATCATCCGCGGCGACGACCATCTGACCAACGCGGCGCGGCAGATGCAGATTTACGCCGCGCTCGGCTGGGACGTGCCGACGATGGCCCACATCCCGCTCATCCACGGGCCGGACGGCGCCAAGCTCTCCAAGCGCCACGGCGCGCTCGGCGTCGACGCCTATCGCGGCATGGGCTACCTGCCGGCGGCGCTGCGCAACTATCTCGCGCGGCTCGGCTGGAGCCAGGGCGACCGCGAGTTCTTCTCGACCGAGGAGCTGGTCGAAGCCTTCGACCTGCCGGCGATCGGCCGTTCGCCGTCGCGCTTCGACTTCGCCAAGCTCGAGAACATGAACGGCCACTACATGCGCTCCACGCCCGACGACGAGCTGATGGCGATCCTCGTCGACGCGCTGCCCTATCTGCCCGGCGGCCCGGCGATCGCCGCCGCGCTCGACGATTCCAAGCGCGCCCAGCTCCTCGCCGCCCTGCCGGGCCTCAAAGAGCGCGCCAAGACGCTGGTCGAACTCGTCGACGGCGCAGCCTTCCTGTTCGCGCGGCGGCCGCTGGCGATCGACGACAAGGCAGCCGACATCCTCGCCCGCGGCGGGCGCCTGCATCTGGCGGCGCTGCTGCCGCGCCTCGAGGCGGTCGCGGACTGGAGCGCGGCGCAAATCGAGGCCGCCGTGCGCGCCTATGCCGACGCCGAGGGGGCCAAGCTTGGAACGATCGCCCAGCCGCTGCGCGCGGCGGCGACCGGCCGCTCGACCTCGCCCGGCATCTTCGACGTGCTGGCGGTGCTCGGCCGCGACGAAAGCCTCGGCCGCATCGCCGACCAGGCGTCGACGTTTTAGACGCGCCGCGCTGTCGTCTTCCCGTCACGTCCGCGCGTCATTGAGCGATGGAAAAGCATCCATGCGCCGACAATCGGAAAAGCGCCGCGCCGCGGCATTTTTCGTTTGCCAACAAGAGCGCGGTGTGGTTCCCAATAGCGCCGCCCGTCAGGTCGAACGACCTCGATAAAGCCCTGCCCGAAGCTCCAGCCGGACCGATCCGATGGCGAAATTCTATAGTTTCACCACAACGGGCCGTCGGCTTCTGCCCAACCACTGGGATTTGATCGCGCTCGCCGTGATCATGGCGATTCTCGCCGCCATCGCGCGCACCTACCACGGCATCAACGCGCCCCTGCCCGCGGCGAACGAGCCCGTCGTCTCGCTCGACTATTGGATGTTGCCTTACTATGCGCTGCGCACGGCCCTGCGCATGTTCGCCGCGCTGGCGGCCTCGTTCGTGTTCACGTTCATCTATGCGACGCTGGCGGCCAAGAGCCGGCGCGCCGAAATGGTGCTCATTCCCGTCCTCGACATCCTGCAGTCGGTGCCGATCCTCGGCTTCCTGTCGTTCACGGTGACGTTCTTCCTCGGCCTGTTTCCCGGCAACGTGCTCGGCGCGGAATGCGCGGCGATCTTCGCCGTCTTCACCAGCCAAGCCTGGAACATGACCTTTTCGCTCTATCAGTCGCTGCGCACCGTGCCGCGCGACCTCGACGAGGTCGCGCGCGGCTTCCGTCTCACCGGCTGGCAGAAATTCTGGCAGTTGGAGGCGCCGTATGCGGTGCCCGGCTTGATCTGGAACACGATGATGTCGATGTCGGGCGGCTGGTTCTTCGTCGTCGCATCGGAAGCGATCACCGTCGGCGACACGACGATCACCCTGCCGGGCGTCGG
>Ga0181520_10013402_pt1 | contig 10337 bp, 2 predicted proteins | sample PEATcosm2014_Bin_29_FD_132451 | JGI IMG/M metagenome (GOLD analysis project Ga0181520, IMG submission 132451) | Peatland microbial communities from MTU Mesocosm Facility, Houghton, MI, USA - PEATcosm2014_Bin02_30_metaG | ecosystem: Environmental > Terrestrial > Soil > Wetlands > Peat | place... | reverse complement strand
TCCAGGAGATTTATGAACAAGCGGGTTATCAGGGTTTAGTATCAATAGACTACCATATTAGAGGAAGGAGCTTGACTTTTACAGTTGCATTCGCAAAGTAATTCTAACGAATTTAAAAAGCCAACTTCGGAGGTAGTTTTGCCTACCAAACGTCCATCTATTTTATTCTTAATTGCGGTGTTTTGTCTTGCGCCCTGTGTTTTTGCCGCGCCCCCAACAGCCGGCACCATTGACCGTAGTCAGGAGCTCATTGCGGGAGATAAAATTTTAACGCAACAAGTAGAAAAGGAAAAACAGTATTTTATTGACAAAATTGATATAAAAGGCGCGTCAAAGCTTTCTCTCAAGGAGGTCGAAAATATCGTTGTTCCCTTTCAGGGGAATTGGTTGACAAAAAGAGATTTCCAGAAAATAATAGATTCGCTCAAAGCAGTTTATGTGAAAAAAAGATTTGATACCAGCCATCTTAAAATAACTTACGAAATCAAAAAACCAGGCACCCTTGAAATCAGGGTTAATCAACTAACTCGATGATAGCAAAGGGGTTTGAGTTCTAAAATCCTCAGCTTTTAGAATTCAAGATTTAAAAACTTGACAATATTATAAATCACAATTAAGATTTACTACGTTATGTTTCGTAAAAGCCTTCCATCCCTATTCATATTGATTTTCGCGATATCTTTCTTGGGCCTTCCTTCATCGGGATCGGCCGCGAATTCTCCTGCCGGCCAGCAGATGGGCGGGGTAGAGCGTGCCCGTGAATTACAGCAACAATCCCAAGCGTTGCAGAAAGAAGTCGAGAAACCTAAAGAAGTAACAAAAGCCACAGAAAACGCGCCAACAGAAACTCCCGAAGCGGCGAATGCCCCCAAAATGTTAGTTAAAAAAATTAATGTAGTGGGAGTCACGCTTTTTCCAGCAGCTAAAATCAAAGCCATCACCAGCCCATTTGAAAACAAAGAACTGACGTTAAAGGGGATCCAGAAAATAGCTGACCTTATCACTGACTTATATAGGAAGAAAGGTTACATTACGTCAAGGGCCTTTGTCCCACCGCAGAAAATCGAAAATGGTGTCCTTGAAATTAAAGTTCTGGAATCAAAGGTAGGCAAGATCCAGGTAAAAGGCAATCATTACTTTTCCGCCCATTATATTAATAGTTATATGACCCTTAAGAAAGGTGAGGCGTTTAATTATATCGACCTTAAACATGATTTGGTCAACGTTAATGAACACCCTGACCTTAGTGTCAAAGCCGTGCTGACACCCGGAGAGACCCCCGGTTCAACGGATATCATTTTAAATGAAAAAGACAATTTGCCCATCCATGTCAGTATTGGCTACGATAATTTTCTTTCCTATTATTTAGACCGTAACGAGTACACCTACACCTTTACAGATAATAATTTGTTAGGGCATGGTGATATTCTGAGCGTCCAATATAACCGTGCGGTAGAAAGCGATCTCTACTACTATTATAGCGGCCGCTATTCTTATCCTGTGACCCATTCATTGGATTTGGGCTTTTTTTATTCCCGTTCCAATATGCTTTTGGGAAGAAATTTACTTAGTATCGACTCCAGCGGTGAAAGCAAGATGTACAGCCTTTTTGCTACTCAGAATTTGATCAAAAATGAGAATCTGAAAGTTAATTTGAACTTTGGTTTTGACTACAAGGACGTTGACAACTATTTAAATGGTGACCTTTCAAGCCGCGATTATTTGCGCATACCAAGGGTCGGTTTCGATTTTGATATGGCTGATGATTTCGGCCGCACGGTCATTTCTGATGATTTTAATTATGGTGTCCCGGGCATTATGGGTGGGACCAAGGGAGATTTAGATGCTAATGACACACCTACTTCACGCACCGGGGCGAGTGGTAGTTTCGCTTTAGATACTTTAAACTTGTTAAGGCAAGAGAGGCTTCCCTTTGACACGAGTTTACTTTGGAAAAACCAGCTGCAATTTTCAACAAGCAAACTTACTGAGACAGAAGAATTTCAAGCCGGTGGTCCGGCAAACAACAGAGGTTTTGGTCCGGCTGACGTTGTTGGCGATGCAGGGTATGCGATGAGTTGGGAGTTTGCGGTTCCGCCATATTTTATCCCGAAATATTATCAGCTCCCTTATTTTAAAACAAGCATGTACAATGCTTTCAGGTTTATTGGCTTTTATGATTGGACCAATGTCCATTCAAATTCAGTACAATCGGGAGAAAATAAAAATACCACTTTAGGTTCCGCGGGTTGCGGGGCAAGGTTTAACATCGCGGAAAATTTTTATGCCCGTTATGAAATCGCCTGGCCTGTTCAGGATACTTCTTCCGACGGAAAAAGCGTGCATCAGTGGCTCCAGTTTACGGTGACTTTTTAAAAATTTAGATTTCCTTTTTTGGCTTTTAGATTTTTAAAATAACAAATAAAAAATAATTTTGACAAATCCGGAAAATAAGTTAGACTTAGCAAAATTACTTATGTCTTTCCATACCCCTACAAAGAGAATATTCTTCGCGGCCAGTTTTTTATTTTTTGGCCTAACGCTTAATGCAAGCGCAAATCCCTCTGGAATGACTGTAGTTACGGGAAATGCGGTTTCTGTTTCCACCGGCAACACCACTACCATAACAACCACTTCCAATAAAACAATCGCTAATTTCAGCGGCGGCTTTAATATCGCGGCCAACGAGACCACGGCGATTAACCAGCCGGGCGCCAGTTCTGCTTTCTTGGGCAGGGATGTTAGCGGTAATCCTTCAGCTATTTTAGGGACACTTTCTTCCAATGGGCAGTTATTTTTGGTCAATACTAACGGTATTATTTTTGGCCGGGGTGCCCAGGTCAATGCCCCGGCAATCATAGCTTCCACCTTGGACATCGCGAACAATGATTTTCTCAACGGAAACTATAATTTTTACAAGAACGGCGGAAATTCTTACATTATCAATCAAGGCAGGATTGCCGCCCAGCCGGGTGGTTATGTCGCGTTGCTTTCCCAGGCAGTTAACAATCAAGGCGTGATTTTAGCTGATTCTGGTTCCATCGCTTTGGCAAGCGGAAATAAAATGACCATCGCCCTTGATTCCCAAAATCAAATTTCTGTCACAGTGGATGAGGCGGTCCAGTCCGAAGTGATCGGGCCGGATGGCCAACAGATCAAGAGCGCTATTAACAATTCCGGCACCATCCAAGCTAATGGCGGCAAGGTAGTTTTAACTGCCCAGGTCATGAATGATGTCTTTGATTATGCTGTGAATAACAGCGGGGTAGTCGCTGCCGGTTCAATTCAGAATAATGGCGGAGTTATTGAGCTTACAGCCAGCGGGGCGCCGGTTATCAATACCGGTTCCATGACCGCCAGCGTTGTCAAGATCAATGTCCAAAATGCAAATTTCATAAATCAGGGCAGCATTGTCGCGAGTCTTCTTAGCGGCCAGTCCAATACCGGAAATGTTTTGATCAATGCTGTAAATATTCTTCAGGCAGGTTTGATTGCCGCGGATGCGCAGATAGACATAACAGCTATTGGGGCAATTGAGACAGCGGATCCAACAACTAACAGCAATCCTTCCAGTGTTCCTCTGAGCAATCTTATCAAGGGCGATCAGGTAACTTTAATTGCCAAGCAGTTTGGAAGCCCGGATGTGCCTTTGAATATTGATGGCAACAACATCGATATTACGCTGACTCAGGGTGATATCAACATTGGAAGCAGTTTAGTTACAAACTCAAGTATTAATTTGCGCGCTCCTCCGACTGGTCCTCCATCTGGCATTGTTTCAATTTCGTATAATTCCGATACAAATTTAGTCTTAAATGCAGCAAATGGTTCGATAAATGTAGCTCCGCAAGTAGAAATAGCAGCAAACAACTTGACCTTAACAGCTCAAGATGGCATAGATTCTCTTGGTTCAATCACCGCTTTTGGTACACTAACGCTCCTTTCGCCTGGGGATATTTATTCCCTGGGTTCTTTACAATCGGCTAACCTTTATGAGCGTGGTTATACCTTCAAAATTGGAGGTATATTTGATCCCGGTCAAGCCGATATCGAAAATACCGATGGAGCCCTGGAGTTTACATCTAACACTAATGTAGGTCCAGGCACCTCATACACCTCACCGATAGAAGATTCCGGTTCTATTATTATAGATGCCAACGTCACTCTTACTTTGACAGGGGATACTACCTTTCAAGCAGGCAGAGCATTTACGATGGACGCCGGCTCTGAAATAGATGGCGGAGGGTATGATCTTTCCATCATAGCGGGAAGCTCATCCTCCTTAGGAATTATTGAGGATGTAAATCGGCTCACTTTATCGAATTCCGCTTCTATAACCTTTTCACTCAACGCGGGTATCTCGGTAACCAGCTTGATAGTGAATGAGGATGTGACCGTAAATCCTAATGGAAACACTATAACGGCTGACACAGCTGATATCTCTGGCACGCTTTTGGTAGATCAACCCCTCTTTAGCGGCAACTATATCTTTACCACAACGACCCTGGAAACAGGCTCAACCGTCAATTATTCCGGCACTGGCGGACAGACCATTGACCACACTTTATCCTATTACAACCTGGTTACTTCAGGCAGTGACGATAAGACGCTTGATGGGGATACGACAGTAGCCGGTAATCTTACTGTTGGTGGCGGTACTGACTTAGATGGCGGGTATTCTCTTACTGTGACCGGTAACGCTGAATTTGATGGCACAGTTGGTTCTGATGGCTCTTTAACCAGTCTTTCTGTTGGCGGCACTACTGCTATTAACGGTGGCTTAGTGAATACCACTGGCGGCCAGACCTATAATGGCGCTGTTACTTTAGGAGCAACTACCTCTTTAACCGGAACTAATATTCACTTCGTCAGCACCTTGGACGGGGCATATGACCTTACTATTCATGAGAGCGGTACTACTACATTTGGCGGCGTAGTAGGAGGGATGCATCCTTTGAGCAGTTTGTTTGTTGACGATATGCCCCCAGCCTCTACTGATATTAATGCGAACATAACAACTACAGGTGCTCAGAACTACTATAATCCTATTGTCTTAACTGGTGATGTTAAATTAACAGGCAACGGCATTACCTTCTATAGTACTGTAGATTCCAACACAGGTGCTGAAGGACTGGAAATTAGTGATTCCGGCACAACTACATTTAGTGAGCCAGTAGGTTGGAACAGTTCTTTATCCTATTTGACCGTTGATCATACTACTGCAGGCACCACTGATATTGAAACTGATATCACAACTACTGGTGGCCCTCAGACCTACGGTAATAATGTGACATTATTTGGGAATGTTACATTAGATGCCACAACGGTGACGATCGGGGCGCATTCAACCTTTGATCCCAGTGGTAATACGGTTACCGGCACAGGGACTTTGGATGTCTATGGCACGCTTTTGGTAGACGCACCCACTTTTTCTGGTAATTATTCAGGCTTCACAACGACCCTGGAAACAGGCTCAACAGTCAATTATTCCGGCACTGGCGGACAGGACATTGATTCTACTTTATCTTATTACAACCTGGTTACTTCAGGCAGTGACGATAAGACGCTTGATGGGGATACGACAGTAGCCGGTAATCTTACTGTTGGCAGCGGTACTGACTTAGATGGCGGGTATTCTCTTACTGTGACCGGTAATGCTGAATTTGATGGCACAGTTGGTTCTGATGGCTCTTTAACCAGTCTTTCTGTTGGCGGCACCACTGCTATTAACGGTGGCTTGGTGGATACCACCAGTGGCGCCGGTGGCCCCCAAACCTACAATGGCGCTGTTACCTTAGGAGCATCTACCATTTTAAACGGCACTGGTATTGACTTTGTTAGTACCTTAGACGGAGCATATGACCTTACTATTAATGACGGTGGTACTACTACATTTGGCGGAGCAGTAGGCAGGACTACACCGTTAGCTGACTTGGATGTTGTTCCGACCACAGAGATCGACATTAATGGCGGATTAGTCAAGACCACCGGCGGCCAAGCCTATGAGGGCGCGGTGCTCCTTGGTGCTAAGACTATTTTAATCGATAGTAGTCCCTACGGAGTTGATTTCTTATTAACCGTAGACGGCGCTTATAATTTGACCATTGTAGGTGATGCTGAATTTGACGGTGTGGTAGGAGGCAATACTTCTTTAAACAATCTTACCGTGACCGGCACAACCGCTATTGATACTACAGCCATCACGACAAACGACACCCAGACATATAAAGGGGCCGTTACTTTAGAAACTGATATAACACTTACCGGTAGCACAGTAACCTTTGATGGCTTATTGGATGGCGCTTCAAACCTCTACATTAAAGCAAATGCCGTATTTACCAAAGCAGTAGGCGGTGGTGACTCATTGGACAGTCTTTATGTCAACGGCACCAGCGCGATCAACGGCGGTTCAGTAAGTACCGGCACTGGCACCCAGGAATATAATGGTAATGTTACTTTAGGAGCTAACACAACACTTACCGGTAGTATGGTGACTTTTGATGGGACGGTAGATTCTGTTACAGCAACTCCTCATCAAATTGCCTATAGTCTTGATATTACCGGCGATGCTGAATTTGACGATGCGGTGGGAGGGACCCATGAATTAAGCGAACTCTCGGTATCCGGCACCACTGAAATCGATGGAGGGTTAGTCACGACCACCGGCGCACAGACCTATGGTGACGCGGTTACCTTAGGCGTAACGACCACTACTATTTTAAACGGCATTAATATTGACTTCGTTGGTACCTTAGACGGAGCGGTTGATCTTATTATTAATGACAGTGGCACCACTACATTTGCCCAGACAGTAGGCGGGGTTACACCTTTAGCTTCCCTGACCATTAATGATCCGATTTCCGGCGGTATAGTGATTGGTACTGAGGCTGGGCTCGACCCGGCTATCAATACTTCAGGCGACCAGTATTATGGTAAACCGGTAATCTTGGAATCGGACAGCACGCTTAGCTCGACCGGCAATATAACCTTTGCCTCAACCTTAAACGGTGGGTATAACCTTACAATTGGTGACACCACCACTACCTTGACCTTTGTTGGTGCAGTGGGCGGGATTACGCCATTAGCCAGCCTGGACGTTTATGCTCATAATATTGCTATTAACGGTGGATCAGTTGCGACTAGCGGCACCCAGACATACGACAATGGCGTCACTTTAGGATCTGACACAACACTTACCGGCAGTACAATTACCTTTGTTGGCCTCTTAGATTCTTATAGCACAACTCCTTATAGCCTGAGTATCATCGGCGACGTTGAATTTGATGGGCCAGTAGGCGGAACTAATGAATTAAGTGAACTCTCGGTATCAGGCACCAGTGCGATTGACGGCGGGTCAGTCACGACAAGCGGCACCCAGACATATAGTGGAAACGTTACTTTAGGAGCCGTCACAACGCTTACCGGAACTATTATTACAATCGGTCCCCTAGCAACTTTTGATCCTGGTGTGTACCAAGTTATCGGCAGTGGGACCGTGGATGTCTATGGTACGCTTTTGGTAGATGCGGCAACCTTTGGCGCTAATTACGGTGGTAGTTTTGCTCTGGACCTTGAAACCGGTTCAACAGTAAATTATTCCGGCACTGGTGGCATTCAAGGTATTGCCTCTGCTTTATCCTATTATAACTTAGTTACTTCAGGCAGTGGCGAAATGACGCTTGATGGGGATACTACAGTATTAGGTAATCTTACTGTTGGTAGCGGCACTAACTTAGACGGTTTCCATGCTCTTAGCGTAACTGGCAATGCTTATATTTATGGGACAGTAGGCGGTAATTCCGCTCCTTTGACAAGCCTTGATATCGAGGGGACTACTGACATTAACGGCGGTTCAGTCATTACCACTGGCGGCCAGACCTATGAGGGCCCTGTGACCTTGAGCGGGACTGTAGGTCTTAGTGGAAGTTTAGTAGACTTCAAGAGTAGATTAGACGGTGCTTCTGATCTGACGATTTATGGTAATGCTGAATTTGACGGTGTTGTGGGCGGCCGTGTTGCTTTAAAAAGTCTTATGGTGACCGGCACAACCAATATTGCAACTCCAGCCATTACGACCACCGGCCTCCAGACCTATGAGGGTGAGGTGACCCTGAACGCTGAAACTGTAGATCTTATGGAAACGGACAGTGCAAAATCAGTAGCCTTCTGGAGCACTTTAAACGGTAGTTTTGATTTGACGATTACCGGTAATGTTTGGTTTTACGAAGCGGTAGGCAACATTGGCAGTGGTTTAAACAGTCTTACCGTGACCGGAGCAACCTATATCTATGATGCCATCACGACAAGCGGCAATCAGACCTATAAGGGTGGGGTGACCTTGTACGGGGCCTCGGATCTTAGTGGAAATTTAGTAGATTTTAAGAGCACTCTAGACGGTATTTATGATCTGACAATTCATGGTAATGCTGAATTTGACAATGAAGTAGGAGTTGGTGCTGCTTTAGCCAGTCTTACCGTGACCGGCACAACCGCTATTGATACTGATGCCATCACGACAAGCGGCAACCAGGAATATTACGGCAATGTTACCTTAGGGGAATCTGCAGCTCTTAACGCCGCTACTATTATAATCGATAGCTCAGCAACTTTTAATCCTAACACGCACCAACTTAGTGGCAGTGGGACTGTAGATGTTTACGGTACGCTTTTGGTAGATGCGGGGACCTTTGGCGCTAATTACGGCGGCACTTTCACCCTGGACCTTGAACCCGGTTCAACAGTAAATTATTCCGGCACCGGCGGCCAGGATATCGACCCTACTTTATCCTATTCCAATCTGGTTACTTCAGGCAGCGGAGATAAGATACTTGATGGGGATACTACAACTGTCAATCTTACTGTTGGCAGCGGCACTGATTTAGATGGCGGGTATTCTGTTACTGTGACCGGTAACGCTGAATTTTATGGCACAGTTGGTTGTGAGGTTCCTTTAACCAGTCTTTCTGTGGATGGAACTACTACTATCAACGGCGGTTCAGTGATGACCACCGGCGGCCAGACCTATAACGGCGCAGTGACCCTTAGTGCTGATGCCACTTTAACCGACAGCAGTCTCGACGGAATTGATTTCGGCGCAACCGTAGACGGCGCTCATAACCTGACCATTGACGGCAATGCTGAATTTGACGGTGTGGTAGGCATTACTACTGCTGTTTTAAAAAGTCTTACTGTGACTGGCACAACCGATATTAATACCACAGCCATCAAGACCACCGGCGGCCAGACCTATGAGAGCGCGGTTACTTTAGACACAAATACTACCTTAATCGGCGAGAACATTGACTTCGTTAGCACCTTAGACGGAGCGTTTGCCCTTATTATTAATGACAGTGGCCCCACCACATTTGGCGATGTGGTAGGCGGGAATGCGCATTTAGCTTCTTTGATCATTAATGATCCGTCGAATCCGATCCCCACCACTGATATTAATGCGGACATTACGACCACAGGTACTCAGACCTATAATAACCGTGTGGTTTTAGGAAATGATGTCACATTAACGGGTACAGGTATTATTTTCAACAATACTGTGGATTCCGATGCAACCGCCAGGTCTTTGACAATTGCCGGTAATGCTGAATTTGACGATGTGGTGGGGGGCACTGCTCCTTTAAACAATCTTACCGTGACCGGCACAACAGATATTCATACTACAGCCATCACAACCACCGGTGACCAGGAATACGACGGCGATGTTACCTTAGAGAGATCCGCAACGCTCACATCAGGCGGGACTATTACAATCGGCAGCTTAGCAACTTTTGATCCTGACGGACATACAGTTACTGGCGTTGGGATAGTAGATGTCTCTGGTACTCTTATGGTAGATGCAACAACCTTTGACGGTAATTATGCGGGTACTTTTATTGATGCCTTAGGCGCTGGAAATACCTCAACAGTAAATTATTCCGGCACTGGCGCCCAATCTATTGACCATACTTTATTCTATTACAATTTGGTTACTTCAGGCAGTGGCGATAAGACGCTTGATGGTCCGATTACAGCAGGGCACAATCTTACCGTTGGCGGCGGCACCAATTTAAAAGGCGGCACAGACACGACTCTTGGTGTGACGGGCAACGCCTATCTCAATGGGACAGTAGGTTCTGGCACTGCTTTAACAAGTCTTGATATTGGCGGAACTACTCAAATCAACGGCGGTTCAGTAACGACTAGTGGCCACCAAACCTATGAGAGCGCGGTTACTTTAGGCGCAAATGCTACCTTAACCGGCGATAACATTGATTTTGTCAGCACCTTGGACGGAGCGTATGTCCTTACTATTGATGACAGCGGCCCCACCACATTTGGCGATG
>Ga0181520_10013401_pt1 | contig 10338 bp, 12 predicted proteins | sample PEATcosm2014_Bin_29_FD_132451 | JGI IMG/M metagenome (GOLD analysis project Ga0181520, IMG submission 132451) | Peatland microbial communities from MTU Mesocosm Facility, Houghton, MI, USA - PEATcosm2014_Bin02_30_metaG | ecosystem: Environmental > Terrestrial > Soil > Wetlands > Peat | place... | reverse complement strand
CAGCTCGTGAAGGCCGAAGAGGTGCAAGTCAGCATCGTTGAAAAGCAGAAACAGATTGAATTGCAACAGCAGGAAATTCTGCGCCGGCAGCGCGAACTCGAAGCCACGGTGCAAAAGCCCGCCGATGCCGAGCGTTATCGCGTGGAGACGCTGGCGAACGCGCGGAAGTTCCAATTGGAGACGGAAGCCGCCGGTTCGGCCTCCGCGACCAAGGCGACGGGTTTTGCGGGCGCGGACGTGACCAAGGCCACCGGTCTGGCCGAGGCCGACGCGAACAAGGCGCGCGGTCTGGCGCAGGCGGAAGTGATCGAGGCTCAAGGCAAGGCGACCGCCGAGGCGATGCGCGTGAAGGCCGAATCGTTCAAGCAATACAACGAGGCGGCGGTCATCGAAATGATTGTGCGCGTGATGCCGGAAATCGCGGGCAAGATCAGCGAACCGCTCGCCAAGACCGAGAAGATGGTCATCATCAACAGCGGCAACGGCCCCGGCGGCGGCGCGAGCAAGCTTACCAGCGATGTGACGACCATCATCAGCCAGTTGCCGCCGGTGCTGGAAGCCCTGACCGGCGTGAAGTTTGACAAACTGCTGGAACAGGTTCCGGCGCTGAAAAAGGCGATGAGCAAGGACGATTCCGACAAAGGCAAATAACGATTTACGATATACGATATACGAGCGTATGGGCACACCTGGTCGTCCATAAAATTCAAACAAATATGACTCGTGAAGAAATGAAGCTGCGGACGAAGGGTTTTGCCAACCGTGTTGTGAAGCTTTGTTCCGTGCTGCCGGCCAACTGTGTGGCGCAAACGCTGGGGAAACAACTTTTGCGTTGCGGAACTTCTGTTGGCGCAAATTATCGTGCTGTCTGTCGCGCGAAATCCACCTCGGATTTCATCAACAAGCTGCGCATCGTGGAAGAAGAATGCGATGAATCCCTGTTCTGGATGGAACTGTTGGCGGACAATGATCTCGTCAAGCCATCGCGCCTCCGGGATTTGATAAATGAAGCGGATCAAATCCTGGCCATTGTTGTCGCTTCGGCCAAAACCGCCCGCACTTCTGGCCGCGCGTAAATCTTATATCGTAAATCGTAAATTCAAAATGAAAGGCGAACCATGTTTCTAGGCGGTGTTGAATTCATTCTGATCTTGCTGGCAATGCTGTTTCTGTTGCCCATTGCCCTGGCGGCGTTCGCGTTCTGGATTTGGATGCTGATTTCTGCCATCCAGAACAAAGGGCTGACCGAGGGTGAAAAAATCGCTTGGGTTTTGGTGGTCGCGCTGCTGCATTTTCTGGGTGCGCTCATTTATTTCTTTGTCGGCCATCCGAAACGGAAGACGCCGTTGCCGGCAACCTGACGCATGGTTGGAACATCATCTTATGACTCAAAATAATTCACCAAGGCCGGTTTCGCCGGAATTGAAGCGGCTGCAGGAGCCGGCGCAAAATTCGATTCGCACGGCGTTGCGGATTATTGGCCCGGCCATTTTCCTCGCCGGACTTTTATGTATCATCATTGCGGGAGTCAGTTTCTTTGCGAGCATCGGCAGCTTCAGCCCGCCGCGTTTTTTCTGGCTCGCATTTGTCGGCATGCCGCTGATGTTTGTGGGCGGTGTGCTGTCAATGTATGGATTCATGGGTGCGGTGTTCCGGTTCGCCGCCGACGAGGCGGCCCCGGTTGCCGCGGATTCCGTGAATTATATGGCGGAGGAAACCAAGGGCGCGGTGGAGACGGTCGCGAAATCCGCCGCCAAGGGCATCGTCGAGGGGATTGAGGCGGGTCATGCGGAATCCGGCAGGGGAAAGGACTGATATATGAAACTCTGCCGTTCACGCGATGACCGTGACATTGCCGGGGTTTGCGGCGGGCTGGCGAAGCATCTCGGTTGGTCTTCCTCGCGGCTGCGCATCGCATGGGTTCTGGCGACCATTTTCACGGCATTTGCCGGTGTGGTGATTTATCTCGCGCTCTGGTATTTGATGCCGGAAGAACCGGCGCCCGCGCCGAACTTTGAGTCGCCGCCTTTGCAGCCGTGGAAGAAGACGGTTTGAGGCTTATGGCTGATGACAAACAGACCAAAGTTTGTCCGTTTTGTGCCGAAACGATCAAAGCGGCGGCAAAAAAATGCCCATTCTGTCGCTCGAAGCAAGGGAGATATGCGTTATGGCGACAGGAGTTGTTAATGGTCGGACCAACTGTAGTTCTCGTAATTATGGCGATTGCGGCAATTTCCTGGTTTGCTCCGGATGAAGAAGGCGCGGGCGGGCGCAACTTTGCCGGGCATCGGCGGGACCTTGTTGTGGCGAGCACATCACTGGATCATATCGGAACAAAGCCTGGTTTCTGGATGACGGGCGTCGTCACCAATCAAGGCGAATATCCGTGGCGGGTACAGGAATTGGAAGTTCGCTTTCTGGATGAACGAGGCATACTGCTGGATGTGCTTCATCCCGACGTGAAGGATTCTTTTGTCGTCCAGCCCCACCGGGAAAATGGATTCCGAGTGGAGCTTGACGGGCTGGCATTCACGAACAACAACGTCACGCATCAGGTGCGCGTTCAAGTGGCAACTGATGGTGACCGGCCATTGAAGCCGGACTGAATCACGCGATGTTTTTGCTGTTTTTGCATGGTGATTATGAATGATCCACTGAAGCGGATATGCCCATTTTGCGCTGAAGCAATCGAGGTAAAGGCGAAGCTTTGTCCGCGCTGTCACCAGTGGCTTACATGGAGGTCTTTTCGCCATCCCGTAGTCAGTATGCTCGTCCACATCGTTCCAATGATGTTTTGTTTTATTGTGCTAGTGGCTGGCATGTTCTCGGTCTTTGATCGTCTGGAGAATCCCAAGCCTTACTACAGCGAGTTTCCGAATTCACTCAAGGTTATTGAATCGCGAATGAACTGGGCACAGACTGAAAACGGATTGCGAATCTACATAACTGGGGTGCTGACCAATGCCAGTCCTGTCGCCTGGAGAGATGCCGAGTTCGATTGCCGGTTTTTTGATTCACATGGGGCGATGCTTGATGCCTGCGTCGGTCACAGCTACGGCACCGTTCTCCCGTGCGACGACAGGGCCTTCAGGGTTGCGATTATTCCAATTGCGCCAACGAACGACTATGCGTCATTCAAGATTTTTGCCGGCAATGCAAGAAATGTGAAAGGCTTGTTTTGATTTTACCGGGCGATTCTCTGATTAATGCGCTTATTTGAAGCCATGATTGACGTGAACTGCCTGGCGGTTAAACTAATTTTATGACCTTGACCGGATTAACAGACCAACAAAAGCAGTCGCTGGTGGATTTGCTCGTCCTGGGGATGTATGCGGACGCCAATCTGGATTTGATTGAGGATGAAAAGGCGCGGCGGGTGCTGGATTCAATCCAGTTTTCATCCGACAGCGCGCGCCAGTATTTCCTCGACGCGAGTTTCGCCCGCGCCAGGAAGCACGGCGCTTCCGCAAAAACGACGCGAACTTATATTTCGGAAATTGCCAAGGCTTTTCCAACACCGGCCATGCGGCGACAGGTTTATACCGTGCTGGAGGACTCGCTGACCAGCGACCGCCAGATGGCCGACAAGGAATGCGAGCTTCTGGTCGTCGTTTCCGAGGAATTCAAACTTTGATTTATATGCGCCTATTTGAAGCCATCATTGACGCGAATCACCGGGCGATTGCCGGCGACGCCAGCGCCGGCCTGCATCCGGCGGATTTCACGGAAGAACTGCCGGTCATCGCGCTGACGTGCGTTGATCCCCGGCTGAATGCTTTGTTTCCAAATGCGCTGGCGCTGCCGGCGGAGCAATTCATCTGGCTGCGCAACGCGGGCAACATCATCACCGGCCTGTTGAGCAGCACCATGCGGTCGCTGGCCCTGGCCTGTGCCGTCAAGGGCGGCAAGGAAATCGCCGTCATCGGCCACACGGATTGCCAGATCGCCAAGACAACAACGATGCAGTTGCTCGAAAAGTTAAAGGCGCTCGGCGTCGAGCGGCATCTGTTGCCGGACAACATCAACGACTTTTTCGGCACGTTTGGAAGCGAGCGGCAGAATGTCATCAAGGCGTGCGACATCATCCGGCACAGCCCGCTCATCGGCCCGAAAATTCCCGTTCACGGCCTGCTGGCGGACATCGAGACGGGCAAGCTGGAGTGGATCGTGAACGGCTATCAAACGCTGGAAACGGCGGCCAGCCGTCCGGGCGCGACGGCAAACCTCATCGGGCAGACGACGGATAAGCTCGGTCATTTCAACATCGGTGAAATGAAGTTTCCCGAGGCCAAAATCGGCGAGATGGCGGCGCATGCCGAGGATTGGCTGAAACAAAAGGCGGCGCAGAATGAGGCCAAGGCGGCGGAAGAGGTGGCCAAATCGGCTGAAGAAGTGGCGAAAATTGCCACGCAAGCCGCCGCGTATGCCGAAAAGCACTGGCCGCGAACGGCCGGTCAACCAGCGCCACCGCCGCTGCCGCCCAAAATTCCGATCCCGCCGCCGATTCGTCCGCGCATTAACGTGCGGCGGCCCGACCGTTGACCGCGTTCCGCGTTTTTGTGTTTTTGACGCAATTTCGGTAGTCACTCATCCGCCAACTCAAAAACGCCGAACAATGCTCCGGTGTCGCCTTGTTCCGCAAAGGCCAGAGCGCATTGAAATCTTTCTCCAGATCTTTCAATTCACTGATGCCAGTTCGGGCCAGGCGTTTGGCCTCCGAAATGTTTCCGGCCGCCGCCGCCTGCTGCCACAGCATGAATTGACACGACTGCGCCGCCATGCGCGCCGCCAGTCTTAATTCGGACACGAGAATGGATGGCGGGGCAGGGCGGGCAATCCTCCGTCCGCCATTCTTGCCTAAAATCTCAATTTGCCTCTCAATTTCCTTCAATGTCGCGCGAATCTTTTGCGCTGGAATCCTGGCAAACCACTTCAATCCGTTGCGGCAAAACAATTCGCGCTCTTCCGGCTTCGGCGCGGCGATGACCGTTCCAAGCGGCGTTTCATTGGCCGCCTTCACGCCGAGCTTTTGATGCGCAAAGCCGAGTTTGAACGCCGCGGCGGCAATCCTGCCGGTGGAATCCTCAAACACATCGCGGCTCAAAACTGAAACGAGTTTGGATTCGTCAAATCCGTTTGCATTCCAGGCGAGAGACGCGCCAGCCAGAAACATTGGCCAGCTCACCGCCAGCGGCTGCGGATGGCCGCCGTCGCCCCAGTCGGTGATGAGATAACCGGCGGCGCCAAATTTCCTCCCAGCCTTCGCCGCCGAGCGCAAATTTACCAGTGCATTGTCGTGCCTGCCGATAAGCGTCTGCCACGCCGAAGTTCCGGGGCAGACGTAAAAGGGAATACTTGCCTTCGCAAATTGCGCCGCTTCCTTTTCAAAAGGGTGATTGGCCTCGTAACCCCAGTTCAGAGACATGATTTCGGTTGTAGCAGCGGACGTGAGTCTGCTCTGATTATATTGAGCCGACTCACGTCGGCTGCCACGGGAAAATTCCGCAAGTTCCCGAATCAGCTTCGGATGTTTCAAAATGATGTCGCCCCAGAACATCATGCGTTTGCCGCGCATGGAAACTTCGCGGTGAATCTGTTTCAGAAAGTCGAGATAAACACGACCTTTGCCGCGCCGCGAGCATAGCATTCTGCTTTTGCCGCGGCCCAAATCCCACGTTTCGTCGCAGCCAACGTTGAAAAAGTGGCTGGAAAAATTTGGAAGAAGTTCGTCGTAGAGCTTGCGCAAAAAGGGCAGTGTGCCGGGATGATTCGGCGCGAGCGTGGACGGGCGGCGGACAAATCCCTTGCCGGCATTTTCATAGGGCATGGAAACCTCGGCGAGTTTTTTGAGGCGCGGGTCTTCGAGAAAGTGGCGCAGGTGGCCGAAGGAGTTCTGGTTTGGCACGAGGTCAATGCCGAGTTCTTGGCAGCGCGCGTCCAACTTGCGGATTTCACGGCCGGTCAGCGCGCCCCAGCTTTGCCAGACGGATTTGTAGTTGCGATAGGCAAAGGTGTGCTCGGTGTAAAGCTGAAGCTCATTGATCTTGAAATCGGCGAGATGCTCGGCGAGGTCGAGCAGCGTTTCCAGCCTGGGCACGCGCCCGCGCGAGATGTCGAGCATCACGCCGCGACTCTGGAAATCCGGCCAGTCGCGGATTTTCAGGCAGGGCAGACGGCGGCCATGGTGCCGCAACAATTGCCTCAACGTCGCCGCCGCCGCGCGAAAGCCGGCCATTTCGCGGAAGGCAATTTCAATTCCGTTTTTGGAAATCGTCAGCGCATAAAATTCGCTCTGGGGGGCGCACGCGCCATCGCGTGTGGCGGCGGACGCCTCGTTCGCCGCAATTTTTGTCATGTGAATTGCCGCGGTGTTCGTGTGTTCAGCGAGGGCGCTGAACACTGCACGCGAGGCGCGTGCGCTCCCCAAAATCAATTCAGCGACTTTTTTCGGCAGCGCGAACGTGCCGCGAAGAAGTTTCAGCGAGCGGGGGCAGGGGAGCAATGCGGGCGCTTTCACATCCGCGATTACTTATTTTGCCGCAATCATCCCGCTTTGGCGCGCAAAATTGAACAGGCCGCCGGCGTCCACCACCGGGCGCACATCGCCGAGCGGTTTGAATTTGATGACTTTGCCGGACGCTTTGATTGTCACGGATGCCGCGTCGAGGTCCACGGTCACCACGTCGCCGTTTTTCAACGTGTCGCAAAGGCGTTCAGTGATTTCGCAGGGATACAGCTCGCCTGTGGCGACGGAGTTGCGGAAGAAAATGCGCGCAAAACTTTCGGCGAGGACAATTTTGCATTGAGCCGAGCCGAGCGCGATGGGCGCGTGTTCGCGCGAGCTGCCGCAGCCGAAATTCTTCCCGGCAACGACAATGGGAAATTCGCTGTCAAGCTGGCCGCTCCTGACGAAGCGCGCCGGGTAAAGCGATTCCGGGAGGCCGGCGAGGGCATGGCTGCCGAGCTTCTCGTATTCGCCGGGAATCGTCGGCACGAGCGTGAGATATTGCGCGGGAATGATCTGGTCGGTGTCAATGTTGTCGCCCACGACATAAACGGGGCCGGTGAAAACGGATTTCGTCATGCGTTGAATGTGCCGCGCGCGCGGGGAATTTTCAATCAGATTTCATCCGGGAACGTCGGCGTCCCGCCGGCGTGTTCGCGGTGAACGATTTGACTGATCCAGACGCCGCCGTGACGGCGGCGCTCCCGGGGTCCATTTGGGCGGCAGCGCAGGACGCTGTTCGCGCTTGCGCAAGGCGATGACTGCCGCCGTGCAGGCCGTCCGCGAACACAGCCAGCGCGAGCGCAAGGACGGTCCGCAGGCGCGTCAGTTTTGGCGCGCGAAACATCCGATTCAAGCTTTCGGGCAATTTCATCTGGCGGGGCGAATTGAAACCAATCCGCTTGCCGCGTCAAAGCCTGTTCCTTAAATTGTCGCGTGCTCGACATTAAATTAATTCGCGAAAATCCGGATTTTGTCCGCCAGCGCCTCGAAACGCGCGGGGCAGGGGATGAAAAGCTCGTTGACGGAATCCTCCAAGCGGATGAGCAGCGGCGGAAATTTCTGGCGGAGGTCGAGCTCTTGAAGTCGCAGCGCAACCGCGTGAGCAAGGAAATCGGAGCGTTGATGGGGCAGAAGAAAATGGCGGAGGCGGAGGCGAAAAAAGCCGAGACGCGCGATCTGGGCGACAAAATCGCCGCGCTGGACAAGCAGGCGGCGGAAAACGAGACGGCACGCCACCAGTTGATGCTGCAATTGCCGAACCTGCCGCACGAATCGGTTCCCGTCGGCAAAACGGCGGAGGACAATCCCGAAATCCGCGTTCACGGTGCGAAGGCGACGTTCGCCTTCAAGCCGAAATCCCATGTTGAGCTTTGCGAATCGCTCAAGCTGGTGGATTTCGCCCGCGCGGCGAAACTGTCCGGCAGCGGTTTTTTGCTCTACACAAACTGGGGCGCGCGGCTGGAGCGGGCGCTGATTCAGTTTCTTTTAGATTTGCATATCACACAGCACGGCTACACGGAGGTGTCGCCGCCGTTCATGGTCGGCCCGCAATGTCTTGAAGGTGTCGGGCAGTTTCCGAAATTCAAGGACCAGTATTACGGCGTGGCCGAGGGCGATGATGAGGAAAAACTCCACAAACTTTATCTGGTTCCGACCGCCGAGACGCCGGTGGCGAACATTCATCGCGAGGAAATATTGCCGGAGAAACAGTTGCCCATTTTTTACTGCGCCTACACGCCGTGTTTTCGCGGCGAGGCGGGAGCGGCGGGCGTCGGCACGCGCGGCATGATCCGCGTGCATCAGTTCGACAAGGTGGAGCTGATCAAGATCGTCAAGCCGGAGAACGGTTACGATGAACTGGAAAAGATGGTGGCGAACGCGGAAATGGTTTTGCAACTGCTCGGCTTGCATTATCGCGTGATTTTGCTTTGCACGGGCGACATGGGGTTCGGGAGCGCGAAGACCTACGACATTGAGGTCTGGGCGCCGGGGCAGGGGAGTTATCTGGAAGTTTCAAGCTGCTCGAACTGCGAGGATTTCCAGGCGCGCCGGATGAACCTGCGGTTCAAAACCGAAGCCGGCGAAAACAAATTCCCGCACATTCTCAACGGCAGCGGCACGGCGCTGGCCCGGCTGTTCGTGGCGCTGATTGAAACGCACCAGCAGGCCGATGGCAGCGTGCTGATTCCGCAGGTGCTTCAACCTTATTTGAAAACCGATCGGATTTCCGCATGACCGGACGGTTCTTCATTTGCGATTTACGAATGATGATTGCCCCGGCATTTTTCCCGCGGAGCGCGAAGCGTAAGTCACCTGGTAAATCGCCAAAAATCGCAAATCCATGAACATCTTGCTTGCCAGCAGCGAAGTCCATCCGTTCTCCAAAACCGGCGGGCTGGCGGACATGGTGGGCGCGCTGGGCAAGGCGCTGGCGCGCGCCGGCCACGAGGTGCGGATCGTCACGCCGTTGTATCGCAGCATCCGTGAAAAGTTTCCGAAGATCAAACGCGAAGACTGGAATTTCGATTTGCCGCTGGGCGCACGGCGCGTGCGGGCGGAATTGTCCTCGCTCAAAGCCGGGAAGCGATTGACGGTTTATTTCATCCAACAACCGGAGTTCTATTTTCGCGCCGGACTTTATCAGGAAGACGACATCAGCTACGCCGACAATGCAGAACGGTTCGTTTTTTTCTCAAAATGCGTTGCGCATCTGGCCCGGTATTTGCCGTGGCGGCCGGACATTGTGCATGTCAACGACTGGCAGACCGCCTTGGTGCCGGCGTTGATGCTGCATCAACATCGCGCGGAGGGGTGGGGGAATCCGCCTCCAGTCTGCCTTTCAATCCATAATCTGGCGTATCAGGGCATTTTCCCGCCCGACGCGTTTGCGCTGACGAATTTGCCGCCGGATTTTTTCACCGTGGACGGCGCGGAATTTTACGGCGGAATGAATTGCCTCAAGGCGGGAATCGCCTTTGCCGATGTGATAACGACGGTCAGCCCGCGTTACGCGCGCGAAATCACGACCGAGGAGTTCGGCTGCGGTTTGGACGACCGTCTGCGTCGCCGCCAGGACCGGCTTCTCGGCATTCTCAACGGCGTGGACTGTGAAGAATGGAATCCGTCGGATGATGATTTTTTGGCACGGCCATATTCCGCCACCCGGCTGGCGGGAAAACGCGCGAACAAGCTCGCATTGCAGAAGGAGCTGGAATTGCCGGTGACGGCGCACGTGCCGCTGTTCGGGACGATTTCGCGGCTGACGGAACAAAAAGGCGTGGACATCCAGCTCGGCGCGCTTCAGGAAATGTTGAACACTCAAATGCAGTTCATTTTGCTGGGCAGCGGATCGCCGGCTTATGAGCGGGGTTATCATGAACTCGCGCGGCGTTTCCCGGACAAGGCGGCCGTGCGCGTCGGCTACGACGAGGGATTGGCGCATCGCATCGAGGCCGGCTGCGATTTTTATCTGATGCCGTCGCGTTTCGAGCCAAGCGGCCTGAACCAGATGTATAGCTTGCGTTACGGGACGATTCCCATCGTGCGCGCCACCGGCGGCCTGGACGACAGCGTGATTGATTTTACGGAAGACGCGGCGCGCGCGAACGGCATCAAGTTCCGTGAATTCTCCGCGCGCGCGCTGGCCAAGGGTATTCGCAAGGCGCTGGCGCTGTATGAACACCCCGCCTTGCTCCGGCGATTTCGACAGACCGCGATGAGGGCGGACTTTTCCTGGAATCAAACAATCGGCGAATATTTGAATGCTTACGAGATGGCGAATCGTTTCAAAGATGTGCGCCCGCCCGCCGGTTAGAATGAGCCGACACGCT
>Ga0181520_10013398_pt1 | contig 10339 bp, 12 predicted proteins | sample PEATcosm2014_Bin_29_FD_132451 | JGI IMG/M metagenome (GOLD analysis project Ga0181520, IMG submission 132451) | Peatland microbial communities from MTU Mesocosm Facility, Houghton, MI, USA - PEATcosm2014_Bin02_30_metaG | ecosystem: Environmental > Terrestrial > Soil > Wetlands > Peat | place... | reverse complement strand
GCAATCGCCTACCGGCTGCCGGTGGCCGACACCCTGGCCAAGGAGTGAGTATCACATGGTCGATCCAGTCACACTGGCGCGCCGCAAAAAGCGGCTATACGGGGGGATTGCCATCTGCGCGGTTGGCCACAAGCAGATCATCCACCGCGGCAACATGGTCGCGTGAAAGGCAGGTTACAGGTGATAAGTCATAGGAACGGCAGGACGTCAACATCTCCCTTCCCTTTCCGAAACACGCGCACTGCGGCACAGCGGAGAGGCGCGACTGACAGTGGCACTGCGCCGTCCTCCCCCTCTCCACGCCGTGGAGAGGGGGCAGGGGGCGAGGCGCCGTGGGCAGTCCTGTGCTGCCTCCTCCTCGCCCTCATCGCCTGCGGCTGCAACCGCCAGCCCGCTCAGACGCAGGCGAACAGCAAGCTCAAAGTCGTCACGACGATCTACCCTCTCGCCGACTGGGTCCGCCAGATGTACGGCGACGCCGTCGACGTTACCTGCCTGCTCAAGCCCGGGATGAGCCCGCACACCTACGAGCCGACGCCCGAGGACATGGTCACCGTCTCGCAAGCCGATGTGTTCCTGTCCGTCGGTCTGGGACTCGAGGAGTGGATCGAGAAGATCGCCCAGGCCGCCGGGAGCGGCCACGTGCAGAGCCACGCTATCGGCGAAGAGACTTTCGCCCCCGGCGGACAGGGGTCGCACGACATGCTGATCGGCGACAACCCGCACGTGTGGATGGACCCGGTTCTCGCGATCCTCATGTGTCGGCAGATCGCGCGCGACCTGGAGCAGGCCCGCCCCGGCCTGGGAAGCGCCTCCGCGAGCCGTATCGCCGCTTATGAGGCGCAGCTTCAAGCGCTGGGCAAGGAGTGCGAGGCGGCGTTCCCGGATAAGAAAGGCAAAGGCGTCGTCACCTTCCACAACGCGTACACCTACATGCTGAAGCGCTGCGGATTGACGCAAGCCGCGGTCATCGAGGAGTTCCCCGGCAAGGAGCCCTCGGCGGCATACCTGGAAGATCTCGTCAAGACGATGCGCAAGATCAACCAGCACATCATCTTCGCCGAGCCGCAACTTTCAGACAAGGCGGCTCGCGTCATCGCCCAGGAGATCGACGGCCGCGTGGAGATCATGGACGACACCGGGGGGGAGAACGTGCCCGAACGGGACACCTACGTCAAGATGATTCGTTACAATCTAGCGAAGCTGAGGGACGCCCTGTAACATGACACGCCTACCCGCTGCCTCCATCCTCCTGCTGGCGGTCGCCATCGCCGCCGGTTGCGGCCGACATCATGCCGCGCCGCCCGCTCCGCCGTCGCCTGCCGCAGAAGGCGGCTTCGCCGTGCCCGAGCCGACGTCACCCGCCGTGAAGAACGGCCCAGCCGAGACGGGGCCGCCGCCAGCCGCCGCGCCCGGCCAGGCCAAGGCTGCCCCTGAGGCGGCAAGCCCGCTGTCCAGCGTGCCCAAAACCGCCTCAGCCAAGCCTGCGACTCGTCCGGCGCCACCGTCCCCGTCGACACCACACAAGATTCCCGATGAGATACTGGTTCGGCTCATCGAGCAGTACCCACACCTGATGATCGCGGATGTTCTCGATGCCAAGCCTACCGGCAACGGCTGGACGCTGAGGATCCGCGACCCCGAGGGCATCGGCGCAATGATGATGGAGTTCCGTATCGCTTACGAGAAGAAGGGGTACGCGGCCAAGGAGTGTCGTGTGAAGGTTGTGAACGACCTCGCGCACGGCACCCTCGTGATGACCCGGGGGGCGCAGAGGGTCGCGCTGTCGTGCGACGAGGATCCGGCCGAGAAGAACATCTCCAATGTGCGCCTCGCGGGGCCGCCTCCAGTGCCAGGCCAAGTCAACGCGAAGTAGAGAGGAGCGCGGCGCCCGGACGTCAACGGCCCCCCATGATGTCCTCGGCGGTGAAGGTGCCCTTGAGCAGGTCGGCCACAGCCCGCACCTCTTCCTCGGTGATGGGCGGAAGCAGGTGGTCGCGCTCCTCTTCGGCCTCATCGAGGCCCGGGTTCCCGGTCCGGCGGGAGTCGCCGGCCATCTGAACGGCCTGCGCGCGAGTATGCTCGGCGGCCTCCTCCAGGCCGGCGCTGTCGAGCACATGGGCGATCCACCAGAAAAGCTGCCGGTCCATGTCGCCGCCGGTGATCCCCTGCTCGAACGCGGACACGGCATCGAGGCAGGCGGCGCGGAAGGCGTCGACATTGCTGGTCGTCCACTCGCCCGGAGTCTCCCCCGGCTCCAGGAAGGCTTCGACCGCCAGCGCGTATCGGTTGTAGCCGAGGGCGAAGTAGACGAGGGGGTCGGTCGCGCCGGCGGAAATCGCCCGCCCGAGGTGAGCGACGACACGGTCGATGCCGCGCATGTGGAAAGCGCACTCAGCCTGGATGAGATTCAGTGCGGCTCGTTGGCCGTCCGTCTCCGGCTTGACGCGCCCGGCCTGCTCGAGGATGCTTTCCAGGGCGATCCGACGTTTGTCTGTCACCGACTGCATGTCGGCCAGGGACACCTCGTCCCTCGCGTGGAGGCTGCCCATCCGGCGATGATACCGCACCGTCGCATCGAGAAGGTCGCCGAGAAGCGCGCGGAGGACGCCATCGCTCGAGCCGGTATCCAACATGCCGGCGACGTAGGGGTAGAAGGCCTTGCTGAAGGCGCTGCACGTCTCGAAGGACTGCAGCTCGCGAATCTTTTCATCAATGGATGGATCGGACGCCGGCTCGAACATGACAGACGACTTCCTCGGCTGAAGGGTCTTAAGCCCCGCTCAGAAGGTACAATTCCTCTGCGACATCGTACCCACCTTCCCGGGGCTCTTCTCTCAATGTGTGTGGGTAGCTTGACAGTGGCTGAACAGACCACATCAGGCATGGTTGTTATCCGTGCCGTCGCGTCGGCAGGACGCCCGGCCCCGCCGCAGGCGGGGACCCTCAGCCGGATGCTTCAGCGTCCGGGATTCCCGCCGCACAAAAGCCTCCCCGTCCGCAGGACGGGCGGCGCGAAGCGCCCGACAGAAGGCCCAGCCTGCCTGCGTCCCCGACGATTTGGGCGGCTGCGCCGCCACCCGTCCTGACGGACGGAAACGGCCCTGATTGCCAGCCCAGAACCGAGCGCTGAAGCATCCGGCTGAGGGGCGCTTCGCGCCGGGCGTCCTGGCGGACGCAACGGCAACGGCTTACCCACAGCAGTTGGCTACCCCCCCCTCGCCAAGACCAGTTCATGGCATCTACCCACACACATTGAGGAAGAGCCCCTTCCCGTTCGGACATGCGCCGGCGCGTCTGTTGGCACACGCGCAAAGAGCCGACGATCTCTCGCCGGCTCTTCTCGGAAACACGCGCTGGGTTCGGCAAGCTTACGACAGCTCGACCTTGGCGCCCTGGGCCTCGAGCTTCTCTTTAAGTGCGTTGGCCTCATCCTTGGGTAGTTCGTCGCCGACGACAGCCGGTAGCGACTCGACGAGCTCCTTGGCTTCCTTCAGGCCGAGGTTCGTGATCTCGCGGACGGCCTTGATGACCTGGATCTTCTCGGCGCCGACATCGACGATGGAGACCTTGAAGTACTCCTTCTCCTCCACGACCGGAGCTGCCTCAGCAGCCACGGCGGCCACGGCGACCGGCGCGGCGGCGCTGACGCCCCAGGCGTCCTGCAGCTTGTCCTTCATCTCGACGAGCTCGAGCACCGAAAGCCCGTTTATCGCAGCAATGATCTCGTCAACCGTCATCTTTATCTCCTCCTGAGTGTCCCATTTCCATTATCGGCCTGCCCTTCGGGCGGCCTACGGCCGGCGGCACGGAGCCCCTACGGCTCTAGCTGCCTTGCTCTTTGTCGATCTTGCCCTGTAGCACGTAAAGCAGGCTCGTGAGAGCCCCGTTGACTGCGCCGAACACACCGTTGAGCGGTCCGGCGATCGCGCCGACGACCATCGACTTGATCTGGTCGGTGGGCGGCAACTCGGCAAGAGCGACCGCCTGCTGCGCGTTGAAGATGCGGCCATCGACATAGGCCGCCTTCAGAGCGACGTAGTCGTGCGTCTTGCCGTACTCGGTGACGGCCTTGGCCGGCGCGACCGGATCGGCATCGCAGAAGATCACGGCTGTCGGCCCCTCGAGATACTCGGCCAGACCCTCAGCCGGCGTGCCGGCAACGGCGATCTGCATGAGCCGGTTCTTAACGACGGCCATCTGTCCGCCGGCGGCGATGACCTGGCTGCGCAACTCATACATGTGGGCAACCGACAGGCCCCGGAACTCGGTCAGACACAAGGCCTGCGACTTCTCGAACAGATCCCGCAGTTCACTGACTTTGGCTTCTTTGGCAGGGGTGGGCATGTTCACCTCCTCGTATTATGGTCGCTGAATGTGCTTTGAAAACTCCCGCGTGGCGCCGGCGTCTCGCCCGCGAGCCGTCCGTTGCCGCTAATCGCTCTCCCCCCTTCTCCACAAGTGGAGGGGGCCGGGGGGTGAGGTTAGCCGCATTCGCGGCATGGCTGTAACGAAACAGGGAGTCCCGGTCGGGGACTCCCTGTGAGGACGCATCTGAAGGGCGCATTGCGCCCTGCATCCGGTGGGGTGGCTCCCGGCCTCGGCGGGCGGCCCGGCCATCGACTCGGGGTCGAGGTCAGGCCTTTGAGCGTGGTGCGCCCGCTGTCTTTGGTCAGTGACAGCCTGTCTTTGTTTGTGTTACGCGACCTTTGCGACTGCGGCATCGACGTCGAGTTTCACGCCGGGCCCCATGCTGGAGCACATCGACACGGTGCGGATGAAGCGCCCGGAGACGGCGGCCGGACGCGCCTTGACGATTGCCTCCATCAGGACCTGGAAGTTCGCCAACAGCTTGTCATTGTCGAACGATACTTTGCCGACCGATACGTGGGCCACTCCGGTGCGGTCCATGCGATATTCGACGCGACCGGCCTTAAGCTCGCCGACCGCCGCAGCGACATCGTCGGTGATGTTGCCGGCCTTCTTGCTGGGCATACGGGGGCCGAGCTTCTTGCCGAGGCGTCCGACGACGCGCATCATGCTGGGGTGCGCGACGAGAATGTCGAAGTCGCCCCAGCCCTCGTCGATGGCCTGCACGAGGTCCTCGCCGCCGACGCGATCCGCGCCTGCCGCCTGGGCTGCCGCCGCATGTTCGCCCTCGGCGAACACTGCGACGCGGATGGTCTTGCCGGTGCCGTGCGGGAGAACGATCGTCCCGCGAACCTGCTGATCGCCCTTCGCCGGGTCGGCGCCCAGCTTGATGTGAACCTCAATCGACTCGTCGAACTTGGCGTTGGCCAGGGACTTCACGAGTTCGAGCGCCTCGGCGACGCCGTGAGTCTGCTCTCGATTGACGCCCTTGGCTATATCGCGGTACCGCTTGCTGTGCTTGCCTGCCATTTGGTCTCACCCTTTTTCGCCCTGCCTCGTTTCGGGCGCGGAAGGCGGGGGTTTTGCCTTCCGCCGCTGACCGATTCGGCCACCGTAAGCCCCGAGGTCGTCACGGGCGTATTATTGGACTGCGGGTGTCAGGTTCCGGGTTTCAGGCCATTTCCCTGATCCCCAGCCCTGTACCCTTGTGCCTAATCAGGCACGACTTCGATGCCCATCGAGCGGGCGGTGCCCATGATGATCTTCATGCCGGCGTCGACGTCGCGGGCGTTGAGGTCCGGCAGCTTCTTCGCGGCGATCTCGCGGATCTGGGAGAGCGTGAGCCGCCCGACCTTCTCGCGGTTCGGAACGCCGCTGCCTTTGTCCTTGCCGAGCGCCTTAATCAGCAAATTGGCGGCCGGGGGCGTCTTGCAGATGAACGTGAAGCTGCGGTCCTGGTAGACTGTGATCTCCACGGGGATGATGTCGCCGATCTGGCTGGCAGTGCGCTCATTGAAGGTCTTGCAGAACTCCATGATATTGACGCCCTGCTGACCGAGGGCCGGGCCGACCGGCGGCGCCGGATTCGCCTTCCCCGCGGGGCACTGCAGTTTGACCATCCCGATGACTTTCTTCGCCATGACACTGACTCCTTAACCTTCCGCGCGCCTTCCGGCTGCCCCGCATTCACAAATGATGCGGACTATAGCTTCTCGATCTGCGTGAAATCGACCTCGACCGGAGTCTCGCGGCCGAAGATCGAAATGAGGACTTTGAGCGTCTCGCGTTCGGCGTTGACTTCCACGATCCGACCGGTGAACTCGGTGAACGGCCCCTCGGTGATTCGCACGCTCTGTCCGGTAGCCCAAACGGCCTTGGGCTTCTGGGCCTCTTCGCCAACCGTGCGCAGAATCTCGTCGACCTCGGACTGCTTGAGGGGGACCGGTGTGTCGGATGACCCGACGAAATGCGTGACCCCCGCAGTCTGCTGGATCAAGTGACGCATTTCGTCGCTGAGGTGCATTTGGACCAGGACGTATCCGGGGTACAGCTTGCGCTTGACCTCGCGGCGTTTGCCCGCTGCAGAGCGGATCTCGGTCTCAGTGGGCACCAGAATGCGGCCAAGCAGATGGGTCAGGTGGCGCGACTCCGCCATCTTTTCGATGCTCTGTCGGACCTTGTTTTCCTTACCCGTGAGGGCGTGCACCACGTACCACTGCATTGCCATCGATCCTGCCCCCTTTCCCATGCCGGGGGAAGCATTCCGGTTGCGGGGCCCGTCACATAACCCCGGTGTGTCGCTCGCTAATGATAGAGGTTGAACGCCCTGACAAGGCCCGTGAAGATCATGTCGAGGGCACCGACCCAGATGGCCACGACCACGACCGCGATGATCACGACAGCGGTGTAGGAGTAAGTCTCCTCATGGCTGGGCCAGACCACGCGCTGCAGTTCGGCCCAGACATCCTTGAGAAAGCGCACGCCGCTGACGAACGGGCGCTTGAGCTTGGTCGTGAAGCCTGCCTGAGCTGTACCACTGGTGGCCATGTTGACGACCCCGTCCTAAGATGGACATGATGTGCCGCGGTCAGACGGCGGATAAGGGCGCGAAAGCGGACCACCCACGGGCCCGCTTGCGACAGCGACTTCGGCGCGTCGCCAAGCCCCCGCCACGACCGCCGCGTTCATTGTTCAGTGGCAGGGGCGGCGGGACTTGAACCCACAGCCTGCGGTTTTGGAGACCGCTGCTCTGCCAATTGAGCTACACCCCTGCATTTGCGACAGCTACGATGCGCCTTCAAAGCTGGCGCCGACTACCCGACTACTTGCGCAAGCGCGCCTCGCCATGCGGCGTATGAGCGCGGCACTTTGGGCAGAACTTCTTCAACGTGAGGTTGCCCGTCACGTTTTGCTTGTTCTTGGTCTTGACGTAGTTTCCGTCCTTGCAGACCGAACACTTCAGAACGAACTTGGTCTGTGCCATAGCCAACACAACTCTCTTCCGCACTAAAATCGGGGATAGACCGTACGCCTCTCGCCGTTCCCTACTTGATGATCTTCGTCACGACGCCCGCCCCCACCGTGTGCCCGCCCTCCCGGATCGCGAACCGAAGCTCCTCCTCCATCGCGATCGGCTGGATCAGGCTCGCGATGATGTGCACGCTGTCGCCCGGCATCACCATCTCCACGCCCTCCGGAAGCTCGATGTCACCCGTCACGTCCGTCGTCCGGAAGTAAAACTGCGGCCGGTAGCCCTTGAAGAACGGCGTGTGCCGACCGCCCTCATCCTTGGTCAAAACATACACCTCGGCCTCGAAGTCCGTGTGCGGGGTGATGCTGTTCGGCTTCGCGATGACCTGCCCGCGCTCGATCTCCGACCGCTCAACGCCCCGCAGCAGCAGGCCCACATTGTCCCCCGCCTGGCCGTCGTCCAGCGTCTTACGGAACATCTCCACGCCCGTCACGACCGACTTCTTCGTGTCGTGCAGACCGATGATCTGCACCTCGTTGCCCGTGTGGATCGTCCCGCGCTCGATACGGCCCGTCGCGACCGTCCCGCGACCCGAGATCGTGAACACGTCCTCCACCGGCATCAGGAACGGCTGGTCAATCGCCCGCACCGGGTCCGGGATATACTCATCCACCGCGTTCATCAGCTTGATGATCGACCCGCACGCCTCGCAGTCCGGCTTGCCGCAACCGCACGCCAAAGCATTCCGCGCGCTGCCGGTGATCACCGGGATGTCGTCGCCGGGGAAGTCGTACTTGCTCAGAAGCTCGCGAAGCTCCAACTCGACAAGCTCCAGAAGCTCGGGGTCGTCCATCTCGTCGGCCTTATTGATGTAGACCACGACCGCGGGCACGTTGACCTGGTGGGCGAGCAGGATGTGCTCGCGAGTCTGCGCCATCGGACCGTCGGTCGCCGCGACCACGAGGATCGCGCCGTCCATTTGCGCCGCGCCGGTGATCATGTTCTTGATGTAGTCGGCGTGGCCGGGGCAGTCGACGTGCGCATAGTGGCGCTTTTCGGTCTCATACTCAACGTGCGCCACATTGATGGTCACGCCGCGCTCGCGCTCCTCGGGGGCCGAGTCGATGCTATCGAAGTCTCGAACCGCCGTCTTGGAGATCCCGCTTGCCGCGAGGCACTTGGAGATCGCGGCGGTGAGCGTCGTCTTGCCGTGATCCACGTGCCCAATCGTGCCAATGTTGATATGCGGCTTCGTCCGCTCGAACTTCTGCTTTGCCATGATGGGTTTGGCCTCCCGAAAGCCCGGTGGAGAGACCTTGCTCTCCCTGGGGGCGAAGGTGGTCTTCACCGGATAACACGCGGGCGGATTGCCCGAATTGGATGCTGGAGCCCACGACCGGGGTCGAACCGGTGACCTCATCCTTACCAAGGAGGCGCTCTGCCGACTGAGCTACGTGGGCCGGAAGACAAAATGGTGCAGGGAGGAGGGTTCGAACCTCCGTAGGCGTTCGCCGGCAGATTTACAGTCTGCTCCCTTTGGCCGCTCGGGCATCCCTGCAACCGGGACCGACACAGACAACCTGTGACCTGAGACAATAATAGGACGCCCAGACACCTCGAGGCGCCCGAAAACGACAGGATAGACGAACCGTGACCTTCGGCTTAAGTCCTGCGCGCCCTTATCCGGTGCCCTGCTATTCTGGAGCCGACGGTCCGAATCGAACGGACGACCGGGTCATTACAAGTGACCTGCTCTGCCAACTGAGCTACGTCGGCTTATGTGGCCTGGGCAAGTCTCACTGGAACCGTGCGGCGGTAGTGAGATTTCGCTCCATCTTCTTCTTCGCACGCTGTAGCGCGTTGTCGATCTGCTTCACATCTCGACCGAGAGTGCGCGCGATGTCGTGATAGGTCTGCCCGTCAATATAGCGCAAAAGCGCTTCGGCTTCAAGAGGCGACAACTCGCGAGTGATGTAGCTTCGCACTGCCGACCCAAGTTCGCGCCCGACGACCAGGTTCTCCGGTTGATAGCGCTGTTGTGCGGCTACGATGTCTCTGAGCGCCGTGCCGCATTCATCATCGGCGACCGGCACATCTATGGACATGTATGAGTTCAAAGGGATATGCTTCTGCCGGGCAGCCGCTTTCACCGCGGTAATGATATGCCGGGTGATGCAAAGCTCGGCGAACGAACGAAATGCAGACAGGTTGTCGTGCGAGAAATCTCGAATCGCCTTGAAAAGCCCGATCATCCCCTCCTGCACAACATCCTCGTGATCGGCTCCTGCAAGAAAGTACGCCTTGGCTTTGCCTTCAACCAATGACCTGTACTTGGTCAGAAGGCGCTCAGTTGCGGGCTTACAGCCCCCCTTGGCGCACCGGACCAACTCCTCATCGCCCATGCCGGTGAGGTGCACGTACGCAGGCTGAGCCATGCCGCCGTACACCATACGAATCGCCTCCGTGGCAAGCTTTGCAACTCGCGCCCGTGGCCAGCCCCCAGCCAACCACGGTGCGCATGCGCAGAACTGAAGACGGCGACGCACGCATCTGTTGAAACCCGCGGGCCTGTGTAGCCCGCTGCGAAGGCAACATCCCTCCTTGTCATGTCAAACTGCGCGACTGTACTGCCAACAAAACGACCGGACCCCGCGTGCGCGCCGGCCCGCCTCCCTGTGGTGACAACACAGCAGCCTGGCAGCAACGCTCCACAGCTACCAAGCGGATGCGAGTATAGCCAAAAACCTCCGGCAAGTCAACAGATGGCTTTTTGGCAAACGCTGAACGCAGAACGCTGAACGCAGAATCAACGGCAAAGGACGACAAGTACGGCAAGAGAGGCGTCGCGTTTGTCGTTATTGCCGTTATTTGCCGTTGATTCTGCGTTCAGCGTTCTGCGTTCAGCGTTCTGAGTGAGGTGCACCCATAGTCCCGGACAGTAGTGTTCTGTTCGAGGTGACAGTCGGCTCGATCACGAAAGAGGCGTCATGCCTCTGG
>Ga0181520_10013396_pt1 | contig 10339 bp, 8 predicted proteins | sample PEATcosm2014_Bin_29_FD_132451 | JGI IMG/M metagenome (GOLD analysis project Ga0181520, IMG submission 132451) | Peatland microbial communities from MTU Mesocosm Facility, Houghton, MI, USA - PEATcosm2014_Bin02_30_metaG | ecosystem: Environmental > Terrestrial > Soil > Wetlands > Peat | place... | reverse complement strand
TTCGCGCGACGGCTTCCACCAACGGCCCCGCATTTCTTACCGGTGACGTGCGCGGAGCCGAGGTTTACTATTCGCAACGCAATTTGGTCATGGCCGATTCGAATGCGGTCATATTTGCGCAACGCTGGTGTCAGCAACATCATTATCCCGAAGGGACAGTCTACGAAGTTTCAGGTCACTTCCCACAAGCCGATCCAGCCGAGCTGCCGCGGACGATCACCATCAGCCGTGTCCATGCCAACGGCAGCGTTGAAAAACTTCAGACCGTGACATTGCCTGAACGGGCTGGTGATTACCACCAGCCCTCGTTTTCCAACCATCCGTTTCGCAATTGGCGGCAGTTGCACCCAATTGACATCCTGAAACTCCTGATGTGGCAGTAAACATTTCGCGGCTTCTCGCCATGTGCCGGGCGTCCGGGCCTTCTGATCCAGCTTTTTCACGAGCGCCAGGCCCGATTACCGCGACGCGCAAACCGCCGGTGCCGGTGGAAAATTAGAGCCGCAGCGCTTCGATTTCAAACGGGCGGCAAACCAGGCCGGCTCCGGCGTTCGGTGAAAAATCCGGCGACGGATTTTGATGCATCAAACTCACCAGGCTGTCGCTGCGGAAATTCAATTTCAGGCCGCAAATTTCTGCGGACTTCAATCCCAGCCAGACCAGCCGCCAAGGAAGCGGGATGAATTTCGGATTCTTGCCCAATCCGCGCGCGATTTCCATCAGCAGTTCTTTGAACGGCCAGGGCCGCGCGTGCGCCGCCGTCAAAATCGCAGGCGGCATTTGAACCGTTTCGGCGGCGAATTTTTCGGCGAACGCCGACAAATCCTCGTGGTGGACGAGAAACTGGATTTGTGAGCCGTCGCCAATCATTGGAATCACGGATGAATTGCGGATTTGCGCGGCGAGTTTGCCGAACATTCCGCCCGGCCCGCTGCCATAAACGAGGCCGGGCCGGATCACAAGTGCGCCCTGGTCCAGCGCGAATTTTTCGATTTCCAGTTTCGCCCGGCCGTAGAGCGAGCGGCAGCCGCTGAACGCGCTGATGCTCGAAATGAAAATGATTTTTGGAATTTTGGCGGCGCGCGCGGCTTCCAGAATTTTTTGCGAGCCTTCCACGTTCACCGCCCGGATTTCCGGCCAGCGCAGCGGCTGGAAATCATAGGCGCAGTGGACGAATGCGGCCGCGCCGGACAGCAATCCCGGCGAAATGCCGCCGCCGAGTTGAAAGTGAACCGCGCGCGAACCGGGCCTTGGCCGGCGCGTCAGCTCCAGAATTTCCCAGCCGATCGCCGCGAAATAATTTTTTACGCAGCCGCCCACGTAACCGTTGCTGCCGGTGATTGCGCAAACGGGTTTGTTCATCGCGTTGCTCATTTTGTGCGGGGCGGGTTCATGTTCCAAACTCAATCCAGCGCGGCGGCCTCCCAGCCGATGCGGTGCGCGTTGGCCATGACGGGAAGGGTGATGGTCGTCGCCGGCACGCTCGGGAAAACCGTTGCGTCAACGGCATGGATGCGCGACCAGCCGCGCGGACGGCCAAGGCGGTCGCTTTCAAATTCGCCCGGTTCCGCGCGCATGGGAAACGTGCCGCCGCTGTGAAAGCCCTGGCCGGGCAGCGTCATTTGCAGCATCGGCGGCACGGGCGCCGCGCCGAGCTGCCGCGCGTTGCGCATGAATTCGCCGAGGACGCGTCTCACGGCGCGCCGCGTTTGGGGGTTCGGCTTCGCGTCCAATTGCAGAACATCCTTTTCGCCGTCGCGCTTCAGAGTCATTTCAATTTCCGGCGAATCGTCGGAATGCAGATAACCCTGCGCAATCAGAACGCGCTCCCCGATGGGCCGGGCGAACATTTTCAGCGGGCCGAGCGATTTGCGGACGGCCTGCGCGGTGATGTCGTTGTAGGTGTAAATCTGCAAATGGACGGTGCGGCGGCTGATTTTCGGATTGTTCAACTCAATGAAAATCTGGCTCAAAGTGTAAAGCATTTCGGCTTGAACGTCCCTGGCGCGCCACGCCGTAATGAGCGGGAAAACGAAATACTGGCTGTCGCGCGCGCGAAGCGGCCGGTCATAGGCGTTTTGAGAACGCAGCAGAATCCGGGTGGTCGGCACGATTCCCGCCGCGAGATGGACGCGGCCAGCTTCAAACGCCAGCGGACTGCGCGTCTGGCGGTGGAGCCCCTCGATGAGGACTTTGCCGGATTGCTCGCGCAGCGCCGTCACGATGACGTCGCGTTGATAATTGAAGCGCGGTCCGGCGCGCATTTCCCGGACCGTGTCGGCGGAATTGTAGATGCAGCCGTAGGGACAGCCATACAAACACAGCCTGCAATAAACACAACCGGGACCCTTTGAATTGCCGGCGGCGCGGACGGCCAGCCGCGCGCGGCCAAAACTCCAGCCGGATTCGCGCAGCGCGTCGCGGTGGCGCCCGAGATTTTTCAGAAGCAAGACTGCCTGGCGGCTTGGTTGCAACGGGGCGGGATTTTCGCAATACGACGGAAAAATTTCGTCGAGGTCGTCCTTCTGCGCGGCGAGTCCGGTGAATTCCAATACGGCGCGGTAATGTGGCGCCAGCTCCCTGCTTTTCACCGGCCAGTTTTCAATGTCGGCGTCGTGATACGGCAGCATCGCCGCGCCCCAGACGGCGCTGAAACCGCCCAGCGCGAGCGAAGGCCGCACGCTTGCGCCGCGCCCGTTCCACGCGGCGTGCTGCTCCGCTTCGCGATAGGGATAATTTGAACCGAAGACGAGTTTTTGCGGAAGGCCCCTGGCGGAGATGTTCATGCCGCTTTTCAATTCCTCAACGAGTTCGCGCGGCCATTGCGAGGGACTGGTCGAGGCAAGTTTCCGCGGGATGCGGGCGCGCTCCGGTTCCAGCTCCAGTCCCGCGTCAAGCATCAGCACCTCCGCGCCGCGTTGAAGCAACGCTTTGGCGCAGGCTGTTCCCGCCGGCCCCGAACCGATGACACAGTGCATGACTTAACTTGTGAAATTTTTTGCGTCCACCCAATAACAATTTTCAACTCGTTCTTGTCACCGGCCGGATTTTTTTTAGCATCCAGCCGTGTCACCGACCGGATCAAACCGCATGAACCGCCTCCTGCGCAACCTGTTTTTCGCGCTTGCGGCGCTGTCCGTCATTTTCGCGGGGCTGTTCGCCGACAATCTGCGCCTCCACGACGATCCGCTCTGGAATTCAAAAACCATCTGGTGCGCGCTCGCCGGGGCGTTTTTTTTCATCGCGGCGGGCTGGAAATTTCCGCTGAAATTGAAGTTCAAGATTTTTGCCGTGCTGTTCGGTCTGCTGCTGGTGGAGCTGGTGTTGCAGGCGGCGGCGTGGCTGGGCGTCTTGCCGGCGGTGAACGTCAAGGCCAGGGCGCCTTACGCCCGCGTTTATTGGACATCGGAGGGCCGCGGCAACGGCATCCGCAACAGCCTCGGCTGGTATTATCCGGAGTTCGATTTGAAGGCGGCGCGCAAAATCGCGTTCGTCGGCGACAGCCAGGTGGAGGCGGTGGAGGTGTTGCGCACGCAGAATCAGGCCGCCGATTTGCAGAGGCTGCTCAAGCGGCAGTCGCCGGACTGGTCGGTGCTCGGGCTGGGCAACCACGGCACCTGCCCGGCGTTTTCGATTGACGTGCTGGAATACGCGTGGCGCCATTTCCAGCCGCAGGAGGCCATCGTGGCCGTCTCGATGGGCGCCAACGTGAGCGAGGCCGTGCCGGAACTGGCCGTTGTCCCGGCGGATCAATACATTTACTACGATCTGGATGCGGACGGCAAACTGGTCTTGAATCCCGCCAGCGCACCCGCCCGAAAAATGTTCAACGACGGCCTCGAATTCAGCAGCCGCTCGCTGTTGGTCACGCTGCCGCAAATCATCTGCAGCCATTGCATGATCCTGCAACTGGCGATTTCCCTGCGCGATAACCTGCACAAGGGGGGGCGGCAGGCGGAACTGATCGCGCACGGAGCGCTGCCAAACGGGTTCAACCCGGCGTCTTACGCGGTGAATCCATCACCCGCGGCGCGACGCGCGTTGCAAATCCTTCTCGCGCAATTGCAGCAATGCAAAAATGTCTGCGACAGCCACGGCATGAAATTCCGGCTCGTCACGGTCGCCGTGTTCCCGAAAATCTTTTACGACACGCAGCGCGGACGCGACTGGACGACGCGCATCGGCGACTATGATTATGCCGGCCCCGAGCGCGCCGTGGCCGCGTGGGCGCGCGCGAACGGCATTCCGGTTGTTTCCATGGGCGAAACCATCCGGCGGAAGAATCTGGACGTGGAGGAAATCCGCAGCCTGTATTTTGTCGGCGGCACCGGTCATTTGACGCCGAAGGGACACGCCTTTTGCGCGCAGGCTATTTACGAGGGTTTTTATCAGACGAAGAGCAATTGACGGACGACGGCGCTTTCACAGGCAACCCGGCGCAAGCCGCAGCAAAGCAATCACACACGGCCCGGAGCCGCGTTTCCATAAATTTCTTCCACGATCGCGAGCGCGGCCTTAGCCTCCTTCAACCCGGCGTCAGGCGTGCGCTTCAATTGAATGTCGCGTTCAAATTCGGCCAGTTCAATCCGCCACGATTCATCCGCGCCGGGAAATTCGTAAAGCTTCGTGTCAGGAATCCCCATCTCCGGCTTCATCTGGTAGTGGAACAATTTCTCGACGCCGTAGCTGCCGCCAAGTCCTTCGATGAGCAGCTTCGTGTGGCGTCCGTAAATCTCGAACGAGAAAAGATTTTTCCATTCCGTGCAACTGACGTGCAGCCACGCCGTCTGGCCCTTGGCGGTCTGCAAATCCAGAAATGCGTTGTCGTCCACCGGCATCTTCCAGAAATATGTCGCGGCATGGCCGTCAATCTTTTCGAACCCACCGAGAAACCAGCCCGCCAGGTCAATCAAATGGATTCCCTGGTCAATCAATTCGCCGCCGCCGGAAAGTTTTGGATCGGCTCGCCATTCCTTGTCATATCCGATGCGCCCGCCGTGGCCGTAACGGGCACGGATGAACATCAATTCGCCCATCACGCCGGAATCAAAAATCTCCCGCGCCTTGAGAAAGGACGGATGATAACGATGATTGAAGCCGACGCGCACACAAACGCCGTGCTTTTTCGCGAGCGCCATCAATTTGTCAACCTGCTTCACGGAAATGCCCGCCGGTTTTTCCACAAGAACGTGTTTGCCGGCTCGGATCGCAGCGGCGGAAATCTCCGCGAGCGCGGCGTTAACGGTCGCCACGATCACCGCGTCCACCTGCGGATCGGCGACGGCCTGCTTGAAATCGGCGGCGGCACGGCCGGTTTTGGCAGTTTTCACCAGTTCTTCCGCGCGCGACAAATTGGTGTCGCAGGCAACGGCAAGCTTCGAGCCGGTCGGCAGACCCGCCCGCCGTTTTTTTCCAATCAATCCACAACCGATGATGGCGTAATTCATTTGTCGTCCCACTTTTTGCCGCGATCCTTCGGCACGATGCGGCGCAAGGTGTAAATGTCGCCGTTCAAATCGCTTTTGAATTCGTGCAATTTCTCCCACGGATCCCATTGCGCGCTGATAAGCTTGCCGGTGATTCCGTCGCTCTCCGCGCTGGCGAGATACACCGCCAGCCGCGCGCCGAGTTCCAGCGGCACCGCGCCTTTTTCCTTCCAAATTTTATTCTTTTCGAAAAAGGCCGCGCCGACTTTTTCCGGTCCGGCGGCCAGAACTTCATCCACCAGCCGCGTCGCCAGCGCGCCGGGCGCAATCGCGTTCACGTCCACGCGAAATGGTTTCAATTCCTCGGCCGAGGTTTCCGCGAGCCGGACGACGGCGGCCTTGGACGCGGCGTAGGAACTGATGTTCGGCAGCGGATTCGTCGCGCCGCCGCCGCTCAACACGATGATTTTCCCGCGACCGGCCTTCTTGAAATGCGGAATGGCTGCGCGGCATGGCAGCAGCACGCCAAACAAATTGATTTCCATCGCCTGCCGCCATTCGTCGAGCGGAACGGATTCCGTCGGCCCCATTGGTCCGTAAATGCCGGCGTTCAGGACGAGCGCCTGAAGCGAGCCGAGTTCGCGCAATGCAAACGCGATGAGTCCGCTCACGAGTTTTTCATCCGAAACATCACAGGTTCTGGCGCAAACTTTTTGCTCCGGAAATTTCTTCGCCAGCTCGTCGCGGGTGGCGGACAGTTCCTTTTTGTTTCGGGCGCAAATGACAACGTTCGCGCCCTCGCGCAGGAAATGCCCGGCAATGACCTTGCCGAGTCCCTGGCTGCCGCCGGTGATGAGCGCGTTGATGTTTTTCAGTTTCATGCAAAAAGCGGAGCGCCGGTCTCCGACCCGGCGTGAATTTTGATTCGCGCATCGAGCCGGGCCGGAGGCCGGCGTTCCTGTTGGATTGGCTTCATTTGCGTCCGGCGGAAAGGTGCTCGACGCCGGTGATGTTTTTCAATTCTTTTTCCAAAAATCGGTTGGCGTCCACGAAAACCGGCTGTTTCATCGCCGAAACAATTCTCGGCCAATCCGCCTGACGAAATTGCGGCCACTCGGTGCAGACAACGGCGGCGTCCGCGCCATCCAGGGCGGCGGCAACATCGGCGGCGAGTGCAACCTTGCTCAATTCCTGCGGCAGAATCTTCACCGCCGGATCAATCGCGACCGGTTTTGAGCCTGCCTTCAATAATTGCTGACACAATTCCACCGCCGCACTGCGCCGGAGCGTGTCGGTGTTGGTCGTGTAAGTCAGGCCGAGGATGGCGATTTTCTTCCCGCGCAAATCGCCGAGGCGCGATTCCAGCCGCCGGAACGCCCAGCCGCGATGCAGATCGTTGCTCTGCTTGATGGCCGGGATGACGGAAATCTTTTCACCCTTCGCCACGGCAATCTTCGTGAGCGTCACCACGTCGCGCGCGAGCGTGCCGCCGGCGAACGGCCCGCCGGGGCTGAGATACGCCTTTGGCCCGATGCGCGGCTCGCTTTTCAATCCGGCGGAAACTTCCTTCGCGTCCGCGCCGGTGTGTTCGCAGAGGCGCGCGATTTCGTTGATGAAGGTGATGGACAGAGCGAGGAAGGAATTCAGCGCGTGCTTCACCATTTCCGCCGATTCGGGGCGCATGAACAAAATTTGCGGCGTGAACGGCGCGAACAGTTCTTCGAGCAATGCCTTCTTCGTGTCGTCGCGGATGCCAACGACAACGCGCTCGGCTTTTTCAAACGAGTCAAGCGCCTTGCCGAGCCGGAGATTTTCCGGCGAGCAGGCGAAATGAAATTGCGGGAATTTCTTTTCCAGCTTCGCGCAGGTTCCCACGGGCAATTGGGCGGAAATCAGGACAAGCGCGCCTTTCGGCAGGTGCGCCAGCGCCTTGCGGAGATTTGCCAGGACCGACTCCACGTCTGACTCGTCATTTTCGTTCACCGGCGTGTCGTAGCAAAGCCAGAGCACATCGGCATTGGCGCACGCAGCTTTCGCATCAGTCATGAACGAAAGTCTTTTTGCGGCAATTCCGGTGGCGATGAGTTCGTTCAGGCCCGGCTCGAACAGCGGCGCTTGTCCCTGGTTCAATTTGACGCCGTTCGCCGCGTCAAAATCCAGTCCGACGACAGTGAAATGTTTCGCGCTGCACGCGGCGGTGACGCAACCGAGATGCCAGAGGCCCTGGACGACAATTTTCATCGGCGTTCGAGCACCCACTGGTTTTGCTGGAGCCATTCCAACGTGCGCTTGATGCCTTGCTCGATGGTCAGCGTCGTCTTCCAGCCGGTCGCGCGGACTTTTTTCGTGTCGAGGAAAATAAACGGGTTGTCGCCAACCCATCCTTTGTTGCCGCCGGTGTATTCGAGTTTCGGCTTGACGCCCATTGCGGCGGAAATGAAACGGATGGAATCGTTGACCTGCACGTATTCCTCCGTGCCGAGATTGTAGGTTTCGACGTGGTGTTTCGACTTGCGCGCCGTCCCGCGCCCGATGACGTGCAGCATCGCCTCCAGACAATCGCCGATGTAGAGATACGATTTCTGCTGCCTGCCGTCACCGAGCACTTTTAATTTTTCGGGATGCTCGCGCAATTGCTTGTAAAAATCCAGAACATGGCCATGGGTGTAGCGCTCGCCGAGGATGGAGACGAACCGGAAGATGTAGCCCTCGAACCCGTAGCCCTCGCAATAGGCGTGGATGAACCCCTCGCACGCCAGCTTGGACGCCGCGTAAAGCGACGTCTGGATTGGGAACGGGGCGTTCTCCGGCGTGGGGATGATTTCCGCCTCGCCATAAACGCTGCCGGTGGAGCTGAACGCGATGCCCTTGATGCCGTTGGCGCGCATCGCCTCCAGCACGTCGAACGTGGCGACGGCATTCTGCTGAAAATCCTTGCCCGGATGCTCCAGACCGAACCGCACGTCCGCGTTGGCGGCGAGATGAAAAACAAAATCGCATCCGGCCATCGCCACGGTGAGCGCGGGCAAATCGAGGCAATCGCCCCGGATCAATTTGAACTTGGGATTCTTGAGCGCGCCCGCGAGAAATTCATTCTGGCCGGTGGAAAAATTATCGTAGCCGGCGACCGATTTGCCGTCCCGCAACAACCGGTCAACAAGATTGCTGCCGATGAAGCCCGCCGCGCCCGTGACAAAAACTTTATCCATGATTGGGCGCGCAGTTTAGAGCGGAAGCGCCCCGCTCGCCAGCCTTTTTCCCTTTCTCGCCCTGCGACGGCTGTTTTTCGAGTTGCGACGACCATTTTCCCATTTGCGACGGCTTTCCGGCGACTTGCGACGGCCTTCCGACGGGTTGCGACGGCCTTCCGACGGGTTGCGACGCCGATTTATGGGCTGCGACGGGTTTCCGACCACCTGCGACGCTATTCCGATCAGTTGCGACGCGTTAACTTCATTTTGCGCAGGCAGTTATACAAGATTTAGGGTAAGGCGGGCAGTCCTCTGCCCGCCTCACGCGCAATGGTGGCCGTCCGCAAGAACCGGCGGGCGGATTGACGCGCCCTGCCCCAAGCAAGCGCCGTAGGCGCGGCATAATTGTAGAATTCCATCCGACAAATGACGAAGCCCCGTCAGGGGCGGCATATTCAGAAGATGTCGCTCCTGACGGAGCTTGGATTTGTTTTGGGCGGCAAACTATAAGATGTCGCGCCTACGGCGCTGGAATTCCTGCCAACCTCATCTGCCAGCCCCCGTTTTTTCCAGTTGCCACCCCGCCGGGACGGGAATAAGGTCAAGACATGAAACCGCTATTCACGGTCCATGCTGGCGAATATCTGGTCGGAGAATACATTGAGCGCAACTTTCCAGACTGGAATGTATGGCTTCCATCCAAGGACACCGGCGTTGATCTGCTCGTGACAAATACGAGAAACAGAAAGGCAGTGTCCCTCCAAGTCAAGTTCTCCAAGGACTACTCATTTAACAGGTCGCCCCTTCTCCAGAGCCGAATGATCGCCGGTGGATGGTGGAGTCTCGATGTGCGCAAAATCCAGAAATCGAATGCCGACTTCTGGATTTTCGTGCTCCCGTCGTTTGTTGAAAATGAAATCAGCTTCATCGTTGTGCCTCCAGACGAACTCCTGCGCCGTTACAAAGCTATCCCTGCCACAGCCAAGCAGCGGATTGATTCCTATTTGCGCGTGACGAAGACAAAACAGTGTTGGGAAGCCAGAGGATTACCCGATGCGGATATGGAGCTTATCGCCCTTGATCGGTTCACGGATGCGAATCGGGACTTCACTGTGTTTCTGAACGCTTGGAAACAAATCTACGCGCGCCTGAAATGACCAGTTGGGCTGGAATCAGACTTTGGCAACAGACTTTGCCGCGCCGTTATCCTTCGCGCGCTGTTCGAACCAGTTTTGGTTGATGGGCTGGTAGAAGGTGCATTCCAGGCAGGTGTGCGGGCGTTTGCCCTCGTAAAAGCCCTTGATGATGCTCCACGCCTCGTCGCCCTTGGAAATCTCCGCCAGCGTCTTGTCCTTGATGTTGCCCACCACGAGGTCGTCGTTGTCGTTGGTGGTCAGGCGGCAGCCGCAGAGCCGCACCCGGCCGTCGTGGCGGACGGCAAAGTTGAACAGGTTCTTGCACGGCACGTTCAGCATCGGCGGCAATTTGCGCATCCGCATGGAACCGCTCATGTCCTCCGGCTTGATGGTCCCGCCCCAGTTGTCGAAGTCCACGGTGTAATTCACACGGACGCGCTCGGACAAATAGGGCTGGATGTTTTTCTTGAAATCGGGCGAGCGGATGATCTGGCTGGGCTTCTCGTGGTTGCGGAAGCGGACGACGATGCGCGCCGGCTCGCCCTTGGAGCGGTTGTATTCCATCAGATTGCGGATGCCGGACATG
>Ga0181520_10013394_pt1 | contig 10341 bp, 9 predicted proteins | sample PEATcosm2014_Bin_29_FD_132451 | JGI IMG/M metagenome (GOLD analysis project Ga0181520, IMG submission 132451) | Peatland microbial communities from MTU Mesocosm Facility, Houghton, MI, USA - PEATcosm2014_Bin02_30_metaG | ecosystem: Environmental > Terrestrial > Soil > Wetlands > Peat | place... | reverse complement strand
GGTGGAGGCGGAAGTTTGTTTGGCGGACGGTTTAACGGGACGGGCGGGCGTACCGAGCGGCGCTTCAACCGGCGCGCACGAAGCGGCGGAACTTCGCGACGGCGATAAATCGCGTTACGGCGGACTGGGCGTCACAAAAGCGGTGGCAAACATAAACGGTCCGATTGCCGGAGGTTTGAAAGGCCGCGACTGGACGCAGCGCGATTTGGACGGACGCCTGATTGCGCTCGACGGCACCGAAAATAAATCCAAACTCGGCGCCAACGCCATCCTCGGCGTTTCCGCGGCCTTCGCCAAGGCCTCGGCCAAATCGCAAAAGCAGACATTGTACGGATATTTCAAATCAATCAGCAAGTCGCAAGGCACCTGTCTGCCGACGCCCATGTTCAACATTTTAAACGGCGGCAAGCACGCCGAAAATTCCACCGACTTTCAGGAATTCATGATTGTGCCGGTCGGCGCGCCGAATTTTAGCGAGGCGGTACGCTGGGGCGCCGAAATTTTTCACGCCTTGAAAAAAATTTTGAAATCGCGCGGACTTAACACCAATGTCGGCGACGAAGGCGGTTTCGCGCCGAGTTTGCCGACGAGTGGAGCGGCGGTGGAAATTATTTTGGAAGCCGTTGAAAGCGCCGGTTACAAAGCCGGCGAGCAAATCGCTCTGGCGCTGGATCCGGCGGCGAGCGAATTTTACGAAAACGGAAAATATATTTTGAAAAAAGAAAACCGAACTCTGAATTCGGCCGAGATGGTGGAATTTTACGAAAATTGGGTCAAAAAATATCCGATTATTTCCATCGAGGACGGTTTGGCCGAAGACGATTGGGACGGCTGGAAAATGATGACCGAAAAACTCGGCCAAAGAATTCAGATTGTCGGCGACGATTTGTTTGTGACGAACACAAAGCCTTTGCAAAAGGGCATTGACCAAAAAGCCGCCAACTCAATTTTGATAAAACTGAATCAAATCGGCACGGTTTCCGAAACAATCGACACCATTCAAATGGCGCGCAAGGCCGGCTTCACTTCCGTCGTTTCGCATCGCTCCGGCGAAACCGAAGACACGACCATTGCCGATTTCGCGGTCGGGCTCGGCGCGGGGCAAATAAAAACCGGTTCGCTTTGCCGCAGCGAGCGCGTGGCGAAATACAACCGGCTGATGCGCATCGAGGAAGAACTCGGCAAGAAAGCCGTGTATTTGGGCAAGCGAGCGTTTAATCAATAAAAAATGTCAAAAGTAATTTTGCTTCGCCACGGACTTTCTGTTTGGAACGCCGAAAAAAAATTCACCGGCTGGGTGGATGTGCCGCTGGCGGTGCAAGGCGAAATTGAGGCGCGCCGAGCCGGCGAACTTCTGAAAAAATCCGGCCTCCAAATAGACCTGGCTTATTCGTCGGTTTTGAAAAGGGCCAAAGACACGATGAAAATCGTTCTGGAAATTTTGGACGAACAAAACATTCCGCAATTTTTTTCCTGGCGGCTGAACGAGCGGCATTACGGCGCGCTGCAAGGTTTAAGCAAAACGGAAATGGCGGAGAAATACGGAGCCGAGCAGGTCAAACTCTGGCGAAGGTCGTATGGCACGCGCCCGCCGCTTCTCTCGCCGGACGATCCGACCGCGCCGAAAAATTTGCCGCAGTACAAAAATGTTCCGCCGGAGGAATTGCCGCTCGGCGAATCGCTTGCCGACTGCGAAAAGCGCGTCATGCCTTTGTGGCGCGACGAAATTGCGCCGAAAATTTTGCGAGGCGAAAATATTTTGATTGCGCTCTCCGGCAATTCCTGCCGCGCCATCGTCAAAAATCTGGACGGCATTTCCGACGACCGAATTTCCGATCTGAACATTCCGACAGGCGAGCCGCTTGTTTACGAATTTGATGCCGCCGGAAATCAAATCAGGCACTACTATCTTTCGCCCGACGACGAAATCAAAGCCAAAATAGAGTCGCTCAAATAAAATGTACCAGGAAACCATAAAAAAAATTCACCGGCATTTTTTCTTTTTGATTTTCTTTCTGTTTTTGTTTTCCATCGCCTTGTTTACGGCCCGGTCAATGGTTTTGGATCTGAATCTCTCGGGCCCGCTCAAAGAAGGCGTTTTCGTTTTGCTTTTGCCGGCGCCTTTTTTGTTTATTCTGGCCGAAATTTTGTATCGTCATTTGGATAATCTTTTTACCAGAATAATTTATTTGATCGGCAGTTACATTGGTGGAATATTTTCGTATTGGTTCATGGCTTCGGTCGTTTTGTCGCTGATTTATGTTTTGTCGCTCTTTTTCAAAATCGGATATTTTTTCCAACTGTCATTTTTCTTGTACTCGCTGGCTTTGCTGTTCGTAATCATCGGAATATTTCAGGCCTTCAAAATTAAAATAAAAAAATATTCGGTAAAAGTTCCGGCGCAGTATCCGCAACTTGCCGGCAAGAAATTCGCGCTTGTGGCCGATACCCATTTCGGTCCGGTCAATCAGGAAATTTTCGCCCGCCGCCTTTTCGAAAAAATCATAAAGGAAAAACCGGACGCCGTTTTTTTCCCGGGCGACATGTTTGACAGCGAATGTTACAAAGACGCGGAAAACATCAAAAGGGAAATCAAGGTTTTGACATCGCGGACGCCGGTTTTTTTCTCGCCCGGCAATCACGAACAATACGGTCCCTTCAATCATTTTATGCAAATCGCGAGCGAAGGCGGCATGACCGTTTTGATTGACGAGACGGTCAGATTTTCGGGCGTGCCGATTTTCGGTTTGAATTTTCGCCAAACCAAAAATGCTGACGAAGTGAAAAAAACCATTGGCGAAAATATTTCGCCGGAAAGTCCGGCCATCGTCTTGAACCACGAGCCGGTTTTTCAGAACTTGCTTTCCGACGCCGGCGCATTTCTCGTCGTTTCCGGCCACACTCACAACGGCCAATTTTGGCCGCTGAAATACGGTTCCAAAATTTTCTACGGCAAATTTTCCTACGGTTTGGAAAAAATCGGCGGTTTGACCAGCATTACCACCAGCGGCGCCGGAACATGGTTTGCCCCTTTGCGAACATTCAACACGCCGGAAATCGTGGTCATTGAATTCAAATGATTTTTTTGAGATAATGCCAAAATCAATGAATCCGAACAAAAAAAACATAATAATCGGAATTATTTTGTTGGCTGTCGGCATAACCGGCGGCATTCTTCTGCAGAAATATTATTTTCATCAGTCGACGGACAGCTTCATTGTGCGGCAAGGCGGCTATGATTTCATCAATCCGCTCCTCTCGTGCGACATATCGGAAAACAAACAGTTTAACGAATACAAACCGATTACCGAAAAATTCCAGGCCTACATCAAACAAAATATTCAAAACGGCAACGCGGAAGACATCTCGGTTTATTTCCGAGGTCTTAACAGCGGGCATTGGTCCGGAGTGAACGAGAATGACGCGTATTCTCCGGCCAGTTTGCTGAAAGTGCCCATCATGATCGCTTATTTAAAAGAGGCCGATGAAAATCCGGACATATTGAACGAGCAAATCGTTTATCATCAAACAACCGACGAAAACGAACAAGAAACATTCAAACCGCAGCAATTTATCGAGGATGGAAAAACATACACCGTGGACGATCTTCTAAAATACATGATTGAATATTCCGACAACAACGCCGCCCAACTTTTGCAAGACAATGTTGACCAAAAATCCCTGACCGATGTTTATTCCGATCTGGGCATTCCGGTGTCGTCCTCGGAAAAGGAGGACAGCATCACGCCGAAAGAATATTCGTACATTTTCAGAATTCTCTACAACGCCACCTATCTTTCCAAACCGATGTCTCAATACGCTCTGGAACTTTTAAGCGCGGCTGATTTTCCGCAAGGCATCAAAGCCGGCCTGCCGGCCGACATACCGAGTTCGCAAAAATTCGGCGAGAGAACCGTTTTGAACAAAAACGCCGCGACCGGACAGACCGTTTTGGCTTATCGCGAACTGCACGATTGCGGCATAGTTTATTATCCAGACAACCCGTACCTTTTGTGCGTCATGACCAAAGGGCAGGATTTTTCCAAATTGTCCAAAATCATCAGCGATCTTTCCGCTTTGGTTTATCAGGAAACGGCAAGCGGAGTTTTGAAAATCTAAATTTTGTTCAACATGGCCCGAGTCAACGGACCGACACTGCCGACTTGGCTTATACCGTATTTTGCCTGGAATCTTTTGACTGCAGCTTTGGTCAGCGAGCCGAAATAGCCGGTGACAGGTCCGGAATACAAACCGAGAGCGGTCAAGCGATTTTGCAAAGCGGTCACGTCTTTGCCGGTTGAGCCGACCGACAGAGGATTGGAGAAAATATATTTGTTGTTTGCCGCTGAAGATGATGGGACGCCGACCGATGAAGCGGTCGCTGTTCCGGCGGCCGAAAGAACGGTCACCGTTATGTTTTTATTGACACTGTTGCCCGCATTGTCGCCGGCGTAGATGTTTATGGAATGCGTTCCGATGTCTTTGGCGGTCGGGGTCCAGGAAAACAATCCTAGCGAGTTGATGTTGCCGTTCCACAAAGTTGTGCCGCTCATTGAATCCGACAAAGTGTAATTGACCGGCGCGATTAATCCGGTGGTGGTGGCGGCGAAAGAAAGAGCGTTGCCGGCGACGACCGTCATGTTCGGACTGGTCGAACCGATGCTCATGGAAGTGTTGCCAACCGTTATTTTTTGCGAAACGGAAGCCGAGTCGCCCAAAGAGTCGCCAACCGAAACGCTGATCAAGTGAGTTCCAAGGTCGTATTGATTCGGAGTCCAATCGAAAATTCCGGAAGAATTAATGTCGCCGCTTTGAACGCTGCTTCCCCAAACCGAATCGGAAACGGAAAATGTCGGATTGGTAAAACCGCTTGGTGTGACCGTGAACGAAACGGTTTGCCTCGGCACGATTGTGTCGCCTGGCGTCAGGGCCGAAATGGTGGCGGTGGCCTGCGCGCCGACATTGATGCTTTGGCTGACGCTTCCGGAATGTCCGTAATTGTCCGTCACGTAAACGGTGATGGTGTGTCCGCCGACATCCTGGGCTTTCGGCGTCCAGTAAAAATAGCCGAGAGGACTGATGCTGTTTTGGAGCAAACTGGACGACATGACCGAATCGCTGGCGGAATATTTCGGATTGACGAAGCCGGAAACCTGTGTGTTCCAGGAAACGGTTTGGCCGACATTAACCGACGCACTCGGCGACAGATTTTGAATGGAAACGGTCGGCGCCGCCGGCACGGTGATTTGGATAAAAGCGTTGGCCGTGTCGCCGGATTGATCGGACAAATTGACGGTGATATTGTGAACGCCGGCATCGCTTGCCGCCGGAATCCAAACAAAAACCCCGTCGCCGTTTATGTCGGAGTCGCTGACGGAACTGCCGGAAAAAGAATCGGAAACGGCGTAGGAAATGTCGCCGTTGAAGCCGGACGGCGTGACACTAAAATAAACTTCGCTACCAATGTTTGCGGTTGTGCCGGGCGAAACGGAACCGATGAAAGCCGAGGCGGCCGCGGCGCGCGACAAAGGCAAAAAAATCAAAGCAAAAACAAACGCAACTTTTATTATTTTATTTTTCATGATTTAATTATACATATCTGATAAAATAAATTCAATGTCGCCGTTCAAGAAAAAAATCGTCAAAGAACTTTCCGGCGTCGGTATCGAAGTCGGCGGCTCGCGATCGTGGGACATGCGAGTGCGCGACGAGCGGTTGTACAACCGAATAATTTTGCGCGGCTCAATCGGGCTGGGCGAGGCCTACATGGACGGCTGGTGGGATTGCGACGACTTGCCGGAATTTTTTTACCGCGTTTTGCGCGGCCGTTTGCATGTCAAATTCAAAGCGCCCGGTCAGGATTTTTTCCACGCGCTTTCAAATTTTTTCAATCGGCAAACGCCGGAGCGATCGCTTGAAGTCGGCGAGCGGCATTACGACATCGGCAACGATTTGTACAAAGCCATGTTGGACAAGCGGATGATTTATTCTTGCGGCTATTGGCGCGGGACGAAAAATTTGGACGCGGCGCAGGAAAACAAATTGGATTTGATTTGTCGGAAATTGCGAATCAAAGCTGGCGACAAGGTTCTGGACATCGGCTGCGGCTGGGGCGGTTTCGCCAAATTCGCCGCCGAAAAATACGCCGCGCGCGTGACCGGCATCACCATTTCCAAAGAACAGGTGAAATTGGCGGCGGAGATATGCGCCGGCTTGCCGGTGGACATTCGGTTTTTGGATTACCGAAACATTTCCGGCAAATTCAACCACATTGTTTCGGTCGGCATGTTTGAACATGTCGGGCACAAAAATTATCGCGCCTTTATGAAAATCGCAGCCGAACATTTGGAAGACGACGGTTTGTTTTTGTTGCACACTCTCGGCAGCAATTTTTCCGGCATCGATGTCGACCCGTGGACCGAAAAATATATTTTTCCGAACGGTATTTTGCCGACCATCGAAAATATCGGAAAGGCCGTCGAAGATATTTTTGTGGTGGAGGATTGGCACAATTTCAGCGTCGATTACGAAAAAACTTTGCTGGCTTGGCGAGACAATTTCGAAAAGGCCTGGCCGGGATTGTCTAAAAAATACTCGCCGAAATTTTACCGAATGTGGACATATTATCTCTCGTGCTACGCCGGCGCTTTTCGGGCGCGCGACAACCAACTCTGGCAAATTGTCCTGTCCAAAGGCGGTCTCTTGGGCGGTTACGACTCGGTCCGATGATGAAATTATTGACAACCGATGTTTTTATTGATAAAACAAAAACAGATAGCACAAAAAGGAGATTGGAGTGAAAACGAAAATAAGTTATTACACGCCGGAGGACATCGTCGGCATTTCCGAAGCGCGGACGGTGGAGGACTTGACGCGCATAGCTTTGGTTGTTCTTTCCCGCATGCCGAAACCCGTATACTGGGTGGCCGGACCGATAACATCCGGTCAAAGAACGGCCAGGGAAAATCGCAAAAGATTGCGCGACACGATCTTGTGTCTCAAAATAAAAGGCATAACCACACTGAATTATCTTCCGCTGCAAAAACAGGCGACGAAAATTCTTCGGCGCGAATTTGAAGACGTCAAATTGCAGGAAAAACTGCGCGACAAACTTTACGCGCCAATTTTCCGATCGGGAAAAATCGACGGATTGTGCGTCATGCCCCAATCGGAAAAGTCGCTCAACGTCCAATGGATGCGCGGATTTGTCCATGCCAGCGGCATATCCGTGAAATTTATTCCGGAAAAACTCGTGCCGAAACAAACGTTCCGATAAACGATTGATCCGCCAGTTCGTGACTTTTGGTCACGAACTTTTTTTATGCTCCGAATATCGCCACAAACGATATTTCAATATCAACAACAGGTGTCAGAAGATGTGGTATAATTATCGGAGGTCGAGTATTTGATAAACTTAATCCAACCGTAAAACTGTGATAAAAGGAAACTTTCTTGGCGCGGCGATTGTCGCAATAATTTACACAATCTATATTTTATTGAATCCCGGTGCGGTGGGATCAAAAACGGCACTCATTGCAATATTGGTCATTCTTAACGCTTTAACTATCGTGTTGCTGTCCTTTGCATTCAAGTAAATGCTCCGCGAACTAGACCAAGTCAGAACCTCTATTCGGGGCGTTTATAGCGATTATTTCTCGGTGGTGAGGAGGTGGTAAAACTGCATAAAACTTACAATTTACAAAAACTTATCGAGAGGGTATTTTTGTTGAAGAGTACCCATCAATTGATTTTGTCGGATCAAAATTATTCGCATCTCGGGGCTTAACTCTACATATCCATGGAACGAAGCGAGTTCACCATGATTCATTTCCAAAAAATGTTTATGTGCATTGTCTATAAATTCATCGATCAGTGGGTCATCCTGAATTGGCATCCTTTCATTGTCTATTTGGCGGCCTTCGTAAGTACGAGAACTATCTGGCAAAAACAAAATCTTATTTATTCTGTCTATTTGCTTGGGGGTTATATCGTGGAAGACACCCTTTCTATCCACCCATACCGCGTGAAATTCTGCCTCGATCATAATTCCAGGCCACTCCCAGATTTGCCAACCATGTTGAACCTTACCACCCTCTTTTGCGATTTGTTTGGTAACATTTTCGTAACAATCAAGTTCTAGCGAATGCGGAAGTTTTTCAACGTCTAAAAATATTGGTTTGGAATTTTTATCAATTTTCGCACATAACTCTTTGATTTTGTCACTAATTATTAAAGGAGTTCGTTCAAACATATCAAGATGGTACCAAAAATTGAATAACAAACCAAGCATCCCAGATACAGTGATTACTGTCCGGAGCATTCATAAGGCGATTATTTGTCCACCACAAGGAAGTGACAACCTTATAAAAAGCAATACGCTAATTTGACATAAGTTGATTTATTTGTTATCTTGCGAACCAGAAATCGCCACACGGAAAGGTTCTTTTCGATGAAAACACAAATACGAGTTCGTGAAGCAAACTTCTCAGACAGGGATTTTGTCATCCGTCTGATGGAGCAAACGTTGCCGCCTTTCTATGACGGCGACCATCGCGCTCATGCGGAGCGTCTACTCGCCACACATTTGAGTGGCGGCGAAGATAAAGTCGGGCATTTCTCTTTCGAGCAGCGCATGTTTGTCGCTGAAAACGAAGACGGCGCGCGCGTTGGGTTTGTAAACCTTGTCGGCAAAAAACAAGGCAACTACAAAATCTCTCCACTCATTCTCGATCCCGAATTTCGGGGAGTCGCTGGCTACGGCACACAACTGCTTGAATTTACGGAGCAGTACGTGCAGTCGCAAGCCTGCCGACAATTGTACTGCACGGTTGCCGGCAACAACGAGTCGGCTCTAACTTTTTTTCTCAGGCATGGGTTTACTCTCGCCGGAAAAAGTAAGAGTCACTACAAGCCGGGAGTGGAAGAGCATATGTTGTATAAACGCTTCATCTCCACCGGCGAGCTTATCACAATGGACTCCGAGCACATCTCGGTTAGGCCGTTTGATCAAGCTCATCGCGAGCAGTTTGAGTCCTTGGTCTACCAGCAGGTTGCTCCGTTTTTCAAAGGGGTGGACGATGCATGGATTCAAGCGACATTCGACGGATACGAGCGGAGAAAAAGCGGTGACATCAACTCGAAGTACAAGTTGATGTTCGAAGCGGTCAATCATCTCGGCGAGTTCCGCGGCGCGGTCGCCCTCACGCCGAAGAAAGGCCAGCCGATCAAGGTCATGCCCTTGGTCACAGTATCGCCGCAAGCATTTCTGGCGTTGCTCGAAGAATTGCCGAAACTGGCCTATGGACTGGGTCACAAACTCTACATCCATCTTGTGCCATCGGTCGAACAAACCGCCATCCTCCAAAAACTGGGGTGGCAAATCGAAGCAGTGATGCCGGGTGCATACTCTGACCAAATCATCACTCAACAATGGGGATTCCACATAGGAGACAACATGACGCGAACACTACGACTTAAGAACACATACCTCAAGCTCATCAAGAGCGGTCAGAAGACTGTTGAAGTGCGCGTCGGCTACGATTCCATCAAACGAATCCAGACCGGCGACATTCTCACTTTCATCACCTACGGTGACACGGTTTCCAGACGGGTCCAAGAAGTGAAGAAATTCGAAAACTTCGAGAAACTCTTGGAAGTCATCGAGGCCGGCAAGATCGTTCCCGGCAAGAATAAACAGGACACTCTTCGGCTTCTGCGCGAGATTTACGGACCGGACAAAGAAGCTCTCGGCGTTTACGCGTTTATCCTCGGATAACGCAATATGCTAAATATGGGCGGTGTGGGATCATTCCTACATCGCCTTTTTTGTGCTACAATACTGCCATGACTACACACACAATGAACCTCAGAAAAGAGCCGTTTGATAAAATAAAAAATGGCACGAAAATTATTGAATCAAGACTGTATGACGAAAAACGCCAGTTGATAAAAGTTGGCAATACTATCACTTTTACCTGTACGGACGGAGAAAAACCGGAGAGTGTTACTGTGGCCGTGCAAGCACTTTTTCTCTACCCGAATTTTATAGCAATGATGTCAGAGCTTCCGGCGCAATGGTTTGGACATACTAAATCGCAAGATGCTATTGATGAGATAAATAAATTTTACTCTCCGGATGATCAAGAAAAATTTGGAGTGGTGGGGATTAGAGTTTCTAAGTAATTAAAGGTATGGATTGTTGTATGACTGAAGAAATACAAAAAGCCAAATGCAATAATTGTGGTAACCAATTGGACGAACCTTACAATATTCCTTTTGAGAAAAGGAAACCATGCACACAGTGTGGTTCTTTAAATCGAGCATTTCAAATAAATGTTTCCG
>Ga0181520_10013392_pt1 | contig 10342 bp, 7 predicted proteins | sample PEATcosm2014_Bin_29_FD_132451 | JGI IMG/M metagenome (GOLD analysis project Ga0181520, IMG submission 132451) | Peatland microbial communities from MTU Mesocosm Facility, Houghton, MI, USA - PEATcosm2014_Bin02_30_metaG | ecosystem: Environmental > Terrestrial > Soil > Wetlands > Peat | place... | reverse complement strand
GGGAAACGGCAGGCTCGGAGGATACCGGCGGCGGTTCGGGGACGGCCGCGGGTACAGGCGCAGGTACGGGCGCGGCCGGAAGCGCCGCAGGCGGCGTGGCGGGCTTGGCGGCGGCGGGTTTGGCGGCGATTGCGGGAGCGGGAGGGGCCGGCGGAACTGATACGATGAAGTATCTCGCCCCGATCATCCGCGGCCCGAAATAGCGGTCGGCGACCGGCGAGACGATGACGCCTGTTCTCGGACCCTCGGATACGGCATGGATCATTTCGTCGCCGCCCAGGAATATCGCCACGTGGCTCGGCCCTCCTCCGCCCACCGTGTCGAAGACGAATATATCCCCGGGCTTGACGGCGCTCGCGTCGACCGGAGTCCCCGCCGCCCACTGTCCCTTTGAATTCCTAGGTATCTCGATATCGGCGGCGTGGGCATATACGTACTGCACGAAGCCCGAGCAGTCGAAGGCCTGAGGCGACTCGGCGCCGTAGACATAGGGCACGCCCACGAAGGACTGCGCGGTCTGGACGATGGCCCGTCGCCTTCCGCTATCCGAAGGGAGCGCCAGAAGGGCTAAGGCGGGGGCGAGCAGGGCGAAGGCGACCATCGTCTTGCGCATAGAGCGCATTTTCCGGCTTGCCGACGCGTCTGTCAACGGCCCGCGCGACTCCGTCATGAGTAATTCGTTAGGGACCTTGCCGCCCGCCCTTGCCGGGCCTATAGTGGCCGGAGCCCGAGGAGACGCACGATGAGCCACGGCGATCGGCTTACGAAGCCTCATGTCTTTCTCATCTTCCTCGTGTCGACCGCCAGCTTCTTCGAAGGTTACGATTTTATCATCCTCAATCTCGTTCTGCCCTTCCTCAGGAAGGAATTCTCCTTGAGCATCCTCCAGACTGGCTTCGCCGCCTCGGCGATCGCCGTCGGGACCATCGTCGCTTTCTTCGTGCTCCGCCTGGGGGACTATTTCGGCCGCAGGGCGACCCTGATGTGGACGGTCCTCGGCTATACCGCGGCCACCGCGCTCACCGCGGCCAGCCGCGGCGTCTATGGCTTCGTCGCCATGCAATTCCTCGCCCGCGTGTTCCTCGTGGCCGAGTGGGGCATCTCCACGGTCATCATCGCCGAGGAACTGCCCGCGACCAGGCGCGGCTTCGGCATCGCGGTCGTGCAAGCCATGGCCGGCATCGGCGGCATCGTCGGCAGCGCCATCTTTCCCATCGTCGACAGGGTCGCCGCCGGCTGGAGGGCGATGTATCTGATCGGGATCATTCCGCTCGTCATCGTGTTCTTCGTCCGCCTAAGCCTGCGGGAGACGCGGCGCTACGCCGTGTATCGAGCGACCCGGACCGACAGTCCCAAGTGGTCCGAGATACTCGAGAGGAAGTATCGGAAGAATCTCGTCGTCATCGCGTGCCTTTGGTTTTTCATGTACCTCGGCTACACGCCCATCCTGACCTTCTGGACCACGTTCGCAATGGGCGACCGCGGGCTGGGACTCCGCCAGGTCAGCCTTATCGTGGCGATCTCCTATACTATCGGGCTATCCGGTTTCATCGTCGCCGGAAGGCTCATGGACGCATGGGGACGCAGGCCCACCTGCGTCCTCTTCTTCGGCCTCGGCGCGGTCGCGACCTTCGTCGCCTTCAACGCCCCTCCCGCGCCCCTCCTCATGGGAGCTTCCCTGGTCGTCCTCATCTTCTTCGCGACGAGCTACCTGAGCCTCTGCTCCACCTATACCGCGGAGCTCTTTCCCACGCGCCTGCGGGCGAGCGCCGCCGCCTGGACCAACAACACCCTGGGCCGCGTCGGCATGGTCCTCGCGCCCACGATGGTAGGCCTTCTGGCCGGGCTCTTCGCGAGTCCCGCCCCGGATCCGGCCGGCGGACAGGGGGGGGCGCGCTCGAGCGGCGTGGGGCCGGCGGTCGGCCTCATGGGCCTCTTCCCCCTCCTGTGCGCCGTCCTCGTCCTCGTCTTCCTGCCCGAGACGAAGGACCGGGAGCTCGAGGATATAAGCGGCTAACCTTCGACGGGCTTTCGAATCGGCGCCCGCGGTCGCGGGAGTTTCGTCCGGGCTTTCCTTTCCCCGCTCATCTTAAAGTATTAGATTCGTTTTATATTCATGCGCGCCAGAGGAGGCATTATGCGAGGCAGCAATTCCGGAAAAGGCTTTAAGGACATCTTCCCCGGCATCGAGATCAAGACTCTCGTGCACGGCGAGAAAACCCTCATGACCAAGTACCGCTTGCGGATAGGCAGTGAGCTACCCTCGCACAGCCATCCTTTCGAGCAGATCGGCTACCTCATCCAGGGGAGGCTCCGCCTGACCATCGGCGACGATACCCGCGAAGCCGCCGGCGGCGACAGCTGGTGCATAGCCCCGGGGGTGACGCACGGGGCGAAAGTCCTGGAGGACTCGGTAGCCATCGAGATCTTCTCTCCCCTCCGCGAGGAATACGTCAAGTACGAGAATCCGGAGGATATCATCCGATAGTGAAGCTCCTGAGACTCTTCCCCGCTTTCATGTGAGCGGCAAGGCGGATCAGCTGGGGCCTTGAATGGAGGAAGAAGCGCTTGTAGGCCGCGCAGAGGTAATTGAGGCCCACGGTCCCCGGGACATCGACGAAGCGATCCTTGGGGCAGCCGCCGTTGCAGGAGGCCAGGACTTCGCAATCCAGGCAGGCTCGCGGCAGCGCGTCCCGCTTGGCCCGGCCGAATGCGAGCATGCGCGGGTCGGAGGAAAGCTCGGCCAGGCTGCGCTCGCCCAAGTTTCCAATCATGTGCTCGCCGTCTACGAAATGGTCGCAGGCGTAAAAGCTCCCGTCGCGCTCGAGGACGGCGACGTCGCCGCAGGTCTCGCGGTGGACGCACAGGGCATGGGGGGCGCCGTAGATGGGGCGGAGCGCCTCGTCGAAGGCCTGCACCACGATGCGTCCGACGTCCTCGCGTATCCACAGATCGAAGACGGCGCACAGAAAATCGCCTATCGCCTCCGGAGCGGCCGCCGCTCCGGCATTCCCGGAAGCCGCGCCCGCCCGGCTCGGCCGCGGGACGAGAGGGAGGAACTGCAGGTATTTGACGCCTTCGCCCTTGAAAAAGGAGTATACGCGCTCGGGAAAGGCGACGTTGCCCTCGTGGAGGACGCAGAGGATGTTGACGAATACGCCTCTTTCCTTCAATAGGCCCAAGGCGCGCATGACCGCCGCGTGGCTGGGCGCCCCGCCCCTGCCTTTCCTATGGCGGTCGTGCAGCTCGGCCGGCCCATCCAGGCTCAGGCCGACCGAGAAGCCCTCGCTAGCGAAGAATGCCGCCCATTCTTCGTCGATCAAGGTTCCGTTGGTCTGGATCCCGTTCGTGACCGACCTCCCCCGAGGCAGGCGGGCGCGCTGGATCCTCGCGATTCGGCGAAAGTAGTCGAGACCGAGGAGGGTAGGCTCTCCTCCGTGCCATTCGAAATGGGTCGAGGGTCCCGGGGAGCTCTCGATGCGCTCCGCGATATAGCGCTCCAGGAGCTTCTCGGGCATGGGCCAGGGAAGGCTCGAGAAGGATTCTTCCTTGTCGAGATAATAGCAGTAGTCGCAACGCAGATTGCAGCGCGGCCCCGCGGGCTTGGCCATCACGAGGCATTCCCGAATCCGCGCCACTCTCCCCCCTCGTCAAGGCTCGACGCATTAAGCACCCCATGCGCCAAGCCTCAAGCCGCGGATGGGCGGAGGCGCGGCGGGATCCCCGGCGTCAGAAGCTGGAAAGGACGTAGATCCCGAGGAGGGTCTCTACGGTCATGAGTTCGTCCGAGCAGAAGCCTTCGCGCGCCTGCTTCTCGAGCTCGTTCACGTACCAGAAGAAGAGGCCGAACTTGGGGTCGATGCGGAAGCAATAGGCGAGAAAGTCCTCGGCCTTGCTCTGATGACCGAAGAGAAGGCTGGCGATGGAGTTGGCGAGGGCCACGAAACGCTTGAAGGCTGGACATACGGCTCCGTCGCGGAACTCGCGCTCGAAGGCGAGAAGATCCTCGAGGAGGCGATCCTTGGGCTTCTCTTCCGATTTTTCCACCCAGGTCTTGTGGACGAGGAGCTCTACATTCTCGCGGAAGATGCGAAGGAGGCGGTCTATCCGCGCCAGGCGCTCGGGCGCGGGACCGTTTGCGTATTGCTGGAACTCGCCGGCGTTCCCGAGGATATCGGCCAGTTGGACGGCATAGCGGCCGCGTCTCGCGTCGTCGGCGCCGACGAGAAGGGGCAGCGTCTCGAAAGCCACCCTGTCGACATCGGGGACCAGGCGTTCGTCTAGGGCCGTTTCCCGGGAACTCATGGCCTACCATGGCAAAAAGGCGTCTATTGGTCAATACCCCGGTCGCCCCGGGGCCTTGCTCCCGCATCGTACAGAGGATATCCTCATTCAAACGATGAACGATATCCGTATACTCGAAGCGGAAGCCTACGGATCGGGTTTCGTCCCGAATGACTTTCTGGAGCCGGGCGAGGACGAATATCTGATACGCGACTCGCAGCTCGAGACGGCATTGGGCCGCGCGGCGTCCTCCTATCGGGGCCTCTCGGGGCCCGAACTAGCTGCCCTCGTCGAGAACGGCAACCGATGCGCGGACTGGAGCCTCATCCGCGTAACGGAGCCATTCGCTCCGGAGATCGTCCGCAACTGCGAATTCGCCGGCCTCGTCCGCCTGGGCGCCATCAAGCGCTTGGCGATCGAGCACCACGACCTCGTCGCTCCCGCCGGCATCACCAACTCGAGGATCGTCGCCTGCGACATCGGCGACGATTGCGCCATCCACGACTGTTCCTACATCGCCCATTATATAATCGGCGATGGCTGCATCCTATTATCCAACGACGAAATCCACGTCTCCAACCACTCCAAGTTCGGCAACGGCATCGTCATGGAGGGCGAGGCCGAGGAGCTCCGCGTCGAGCTCGACCTCATGAACGAGGCGGGCGGGCGCTCCGTACCGCCCTTCAAGGACATGATCTGCGCCGACGCCTACCTCTGGGCCCGCCGCCGCGGCGACCCGGCTCTCATAGCCTCGTTCAGGGCGATGACCGACTCGATGTACGATCGGAGGCGCGGGCGCTACGGCACGATCGGCAGGGCTTCCGTGCTCAAGTCCAACCGAATCGTGAAGGATGTCGCGATAGGCGAGTCCGCCTACGTCAAGGGCGCCAACAAGCTGAAGAACCTTACGATACTCTCCAGCGACGTCGAGCGCACGCAGATCGGCGAGGGCGTCGAGCTGGTCAACGGCATAGTGGGCAGGGGTTGCAGGATATTTTACGGATGCAAGGCGGTGCGCTTCGTCCTGGGACCCAACTCCTCGCTCAAATACGGAGCCAGGCTCATCCACTCGGTGCTCGGCGATAATTCGACCGTCTCCTGCTGCGAGATGCTCAACAACCTCATCTTCCCCGGCCACGAGCAGCACCACAATACGAGCTTCCTCATCGCGGCCCTCGTACGAGGCCAATCGAACATAGCGGCCGGCGCGACGATAGGCTCCAACCACAACTCCCGCGCCAACGACGGCGAGGTCGAGGCGGGGCGCGGCTTCTGGCCCGGCCTGTCGGCCTCGGTAAAGCATTCCTCGCGCTTCGCCTCGTTCTGCCTCCTATCGAAAGGCGATTATCGATTCGAGATCGACCTTCCCCTCCCCTTCTGCCTCGTCGACGACGACCCCTCGCGCAATCGCCTGGTGCTCGTGCCCGCCTACTGGTGGTCGCACAACCTCTACGCCCTCATGCGCAACGAAAGCAAATTCCTGGCTCGCGACAAGCGCGCGGTCAGGATCCAGGCGATCGAGTTCTCGCCCTTCGCCCCCGATACCGCCGAGGAGATGATCGAAGCTATGCGCCTGATCGAAGATTGGGCGAGAAACGCCGACGGCGATCCCGAATTCATCGACCTGCCGCCGCGACTCGTCGAGAATTCGGGAAGGAAAGTCGTGCTCAGGCGACCGCGTCGCGCCCTCGCGGCATATCGCGAGATGCTGCAGTGGTACGCGGGAAACGCAGTCCTGCAATGGCTCGAGACCCCGGGCCTCGCCGCGACCGCTCCCGCCCTCGAGTCGGCCCTCGGCGCCCTCGATACCCGCGCCCGCGCGCGGGAGACTTCATGGGAGAACCTGGGCGGCCAGCTGGCGCCGTCGTCCAAGGTCGAGGCCCTTCTCTCCAAGGCGCGCTCGGGCTCGCTGCGCGACTGGCATGCGATGCACGCGGAGTACGCGCGACTCGCCGAAGAGTATCCCTCCGACAAGGCCGAGCACGCCTGGGCCGTGCTGCGTATCCTCTCGCCGGCGCCGGCGCCGGCCGAGCTCCTCGGCTCCGCCCTGCGCGACCTCGTCAAGCTCAGCTCGCAGGTGGAAGCCCATGTCTACGCGACCCGAGCCAAGGACCATTCCAACAGATTCCGCAAGGCGACCTTCCGGAGCGAGGCCGAGATGCGCGCGGTGGTCGGCTGTCCCGAGGATAACCCCTTCGTCGTAAAGACCCGACGGGACATGGCCGCCCTGCGCGGGCGCGCCTCGGCCCTGCTGGCCCGCCTCTAGGCGGACCGCGCCGGGAAGGCGCCGTCGCGGCGGGGTCGGCGGTCAGTTCCGCTTCTGGAAATCCTTCATGAAGTCGGCTGAGGCCTTGACGTTCTGGACGAGATTGGCGTTATAGATCGAGAAGCGTATGCCCCCGACCGAGCGGTGGCCCTTCACGCCGATGATGCCTGCGGCCTTGGCCTCCTTGACGAACCGCTCCTCGAGCTCCTCGCTCCTCAAGCGGAACACGACGTTCATCCTCGAGCGCGCGTCCCTGTCCACGGGGCAATCGTAGTAGCCTCCCGAGGAGTCGATCGCCTCGTAGAGCACGCGCGCCTTCTCCTCGTTGACCTTCTGTATGCCCTGGAGTCCGCCCATCTTCTTGATCCAAGCCAAGGTGAGGTCGAGGATATAGATCGAGAAGCAGGGCGGCGTGTTGTACAGCGAGTTGTTCGCCTGTTGAAGCTTGTAGGAGAGCATGGAAGGCAGGTCTTCCTTCGCCTTGGCGAGAAAGCTGTCATTGATCGCGACGGCCGTGACGCCGGAAGGGCCCAAATTCTTCTGCGCGCCCGCGTAGATCATGGAGAACTTGTCGACGGGGAAGGGCCGGGAGAAGATGTCGCTCGACATGTCAGCGACGAGGGGATGGTTCCCGACCTCCGGCCAATAGTCCCATTGCGTGCCGAATATGGTGTTGTTGCTCGTCATGTGCACGTAGGCGGCAGCTGGGTCGATCTTGATTTCGGGCGGCTTGAGGATGGAGCGGAAGGTCCCTTCCCTCTCGCTTGAGATCACGTCGATCTGCCCGTAGCGCTTGGCTTCCTTGACCGCGGCCTTGCTCCAATGGCCGGTGACGAGATAATCCGCCTTCCCGCCTTCCGGAAGCATGTTCATCGGGAGCATGAAGAACTGCGAGCTCGCTCCTCCCGTGAGGAAGATGATCTTCCAGTCCTCGCCCATGCCCGCTATCTCTTTAAAGGAAGCCTGGGCATGGTTGTGCATCTCCTCGTACTCCTTGGAGCGGTGGGAGACTTCCATCACGGACATGCCCGTTCCCTTCCAGTCGAGCATCTCGGCTTGGGCCTGCTCGAGGACTTCCTGCGGTATCGCCGCGGGGCCCGCGTTGAAATTGATGACTCGCTTCATGCTTCGCTCCTTATTTCCCGCAGTATTTCTGCATGCGCTCTACGATGCAGTCGCCGAGACGGAGGAGGTTCTCCTCGGTCGAGGCGCCGAGGTGGGGCGTGAGGAGCACGCGGGGCGACGAGAGGAGCGGCGAGCCCTCGGGCGGCTCCTTGTCGTAGACGTCGGTGGCGAAGCCGCCCAGCCTGCCCTCCTTGAGGGCCGCCGCCACGTCCTCCGTCTTGACGACGGGTCCGCGGCAGGTGTTGATGAGATAGGCGCCTTTCTTCATCTTCGCGATGCTTCCCGCGTTGATCATGCCGCGCGTCTCGTCGGTCAGAGGCGTATGCAGGGAGATATAATCGGAGACCGCGAGAAGCTCGTCGAGACTCGCCATGGACGCTGCGTCGGAGGACTCCACGTACTTGTCGTAGGCGATGACCTTCATCCCGAAGGCTTTGGCGCGGAGGGCGAGCTCGCGCGCGATGCGGCCCAAGCCGATGAGGCCGAGCGTCTTGCCGCCGAGCTCGGTGCGTTCCAGCTCCTTCTTGAGCCACTTGCCCTGCTTCATGGAAGAGTCGGCCTCGGCTATATGGTTGGGCATGGCGATCATCAATGCGAAGGCCAGCTCGGCGACCGCGAGGCTCGAGGCCTCCGGCGTGTTGTCGACCGCGATGCCCTTGGACTTCGCGTACTCGACGTCGATCGTGTCGACTCCGACGCCCCCGCGGATCACGTACTTGAGCTTGGACGCGGCGTCGATCATCGCCTTGTCGACCTTGGTCTTGGAGCGGACGATGATGACCTCGGCCTCGGATACGCGACCTAGGTCAGTCGCCACTTCGCCGAAGCCCTTGAGCCTCGCAGGCAGGTCCGGCGCGAAGGCGTCGGCTAGCAAGATGACCATAGGTTCCTCCTGAATTATAGGAAAGCGTTCTTTTTTAGCGAAACGATGAAAGCTAGCGCCATTGTACAGAATATGGGTTATATGTCAAGTCGAGTGAAAATGGACGAATAGCTTCACTCGCCAGCGCCGATACGACCTGCGCGGCCATCGCGGGACAGCCTAAGGGACTTTTTATCAAGGCCTTCGTCAATAAGGCGACATGACCAAGGGGAATGTCGCCACTAAGGCCTTTACGCGAAACATTCCTTAAATTCGCGACATGCGGAGCATGTCGCCCTACTATCTAGATTCGTAAAGCCGGAAACTCGCCCAACTCGATAGAGTACGAAAAGCCTTCCGCCTCAGCGCGTTATCTTCCTGGCCTCTATATAAAACCTCTTCTCCGGCGCCTCGCCCATAGAGAAGGTTTTCCTGGGCATTACGCCGTCGCGGATCACCGTCTCGAAGAAGCCCGACTTGTCGATGGGCGGGAGATAGAGACCTAGATTGCCGGGCTTGGCCGCGAGGGCGAGAAGGCTCTCGCGACCGTGGATATAATCGATGCCGAGACCGGGCCTGGACTTGAGGAGAGGGTCGAGCAAGTCCTGCAGGGTGCCGGCGGCGAGCTTGGCTTTGGGTCGAGTGAAGGTTATGACGAGATTACCCGCGGGGGAGACGCAGGCGACGCGCTGGACTTTCGCGTCGCTATCTCCGCGCGCGTCGATCCTTCGGCCTCCGTCCACTGCGGCTAGGGCGGCCTCGGAGCTCGGATAGCGGTCGATCTCGAACTCCTGGCAGTCCGAGAGAGCGCTCAAGAGCGCACCTTCGTCGAGGCCAAGGAGGATGCGATGTATCGGGTGGAAGGGCAAGCCCTCGTCGTAGACGTTCACGAGCTCGGCAAGGGCGTAGCGCGCCGGATGCTCCATGAGGCCGGGCTCTCCCGCATGGGCCTCCTTTATTTCTTCCCATACCGCCTTGGCGGTCGCGAGGGAATGGTTGCCGTCGCCCACCGCGAAGAGCAGGGGGTGATCGGAGCCGTACTTAGCCTTGAAAGCGGCGGGATCCGCCAGGCGGGCTAGGGCCTCCGCCGCGGCGTCGAGGAGGGCGGGATCCTTGACCTGCCAGCCCCGTACGCGGCCGGAGTCGAGCATGAGCTGGAAATCGTAAAGCCCAGGCAGGCTCGAGCGGGCGGCATAGATGGGCTCGACCACGGTGCGCTTCGGATCATCGAGGAGAAGCATGATGTGGGGAAGCTCGAGGGCGGCGCCGCGGCGAATCCTCATGCGCGGGGGGAGGCGCTCGACGATGGTGCCCTCGCTGGGACGGATGAGGGAGGTCGAATCGGCGCCATAGCGGTATGCCTCGAGGTCGACCGCGAGGAGAAGCCCCACGCGAGGCTTCTCCTCGCGGGGAGTGGAGCGCTCTATCAAGACCAAGCCCTCGCCGATCGGGGCGACCACGCCCTCGGCGAGATAGCGGCGCATGTTTTCTTGAATGCGTGCGATCCGCTGATCGGCGTCGGCGTCCTCGAGGTAGGCTTCGGGGAAGATGAGGCCGAGGGTAGAGGGCGCGCCGGAGACGAAGGCCTCGGCGCGCTGCCAGTACTCGCGCTCGGAGGAATACTGGTCGCAGGCCACGACGGCCCACTTGGAGTAGTCGGTCCCCGCCGCGGGCAGGAGGACTTCGGGTATCCTCGCGCCGAGCGGAGCGAGGCGAACGTCGAGCGGAGCGAGGCGAACGTCGAGCGGAGCGAGGCGAACGTCGAGCGGAGCGAGGCGAACGTCGAGCGGAGCGAGGCGAACGTC
>Ga0181520_10013391_pt1 | contig 10342 bp, 7 predicted proteins | sample PEATcosm2014_Bin_29_FD_132451 | JGI IMG/M metagenome (GOLD analysis project Ga0181520, IMG submission 132451) | Peatland microbial communities from MTU Mesocosm Facility, Houghton, MI, USA - PEATcosm2014_Bin02_30_metaG | ecosystem: Environmental > Terrestrial > Soil > Wetlands > Peat | place... | reverse complement strand
TCGCCGACGGGGACGCGGTTGACCGCGCCGAGCGCCTCGCCGTCGACCAGGATGATGCGCTTGTCGCCCTCGGCGACCTGCGGCAGGAACTTCTGGATCACCCACGGCTCGCGGAAGGTGGCCGAGAACAGATCGAACAGCGAGCCGAAATTCGGGTCGCGTTCGCCGACCTTGAACACCGAGCCGCCGCCGAAACCGTAGAGCGGCTTCATCACCACCTCGCCGTGCTCGGCCCGGAACGCCTCGATCGCCGCGCGTTCGCGCGAGATCAGCGTCGGCGGCATCAGCTCGGGGAAGTCCATCACGAACAGCTTCTCCGGCGCGTCGCGCACCGCGCGCGGGTCGTTGACCACCAGGGTCCTGGGATGAATGCGCTCGAGCAGATGCGTCGTGGCGATATAGGCGAGGTCGAACGGCGGGTCCTGGCGCAGCAGGACGACGTCGAGGTCGGCGAGTTCGATCGTCCGCGCTTGGCCGAGCGTCGCGTGCTCGCCCTGCGCGTCGCGAACGGCGAGCGGCTGCGCCTCGGCGAACAGCCGCGCGCCCTGCAGGTTCAGCCGGTCGGGGGTGTAGAACAGGAGCGTGTGACCACGCGCCTGCGCTTCGAGCAGCAGCGCGAAGGTCGAATCGCCGGCGATGCGGATACGTTCGATCGGGTCCATCTGCACGGCGACGGTCAACGGCATGGCGGAATCGGTTCCTTCAGTCGAGGTCCAGCGTATACGCTGAGGCTAGGTGGCGGGGAAGCCGCCCCGGCGCGACGAAGACGGCGTCGCCGCGCAGATTCAAGGCCGCCGCCCAGGGATTGCGCGCCAGCCAGACCCGCGCCGCGCGGCCGATGCGGCGGCGCTTGGTCGCGGTGATCGCCGCCGCCGCCGCGTCGAGGTCGTCGCGCGCCTTGACCTCGACGAAGGCGATCGTCGCGCCGCGCCGCGCGACGAGGTCGATCTCGCCGCCGCCGGCGGCGAAGCGGCGGTCGAGCACCTCGTAGCCCTTCAGCCGCAGCAGCAGCGCGGCGATCGACTCGGCGCGCAGGCCGAACAGATGCGCGCGCCGCCGCGCCTTGACCGGCCGCGCGGCCGTCACCGCCGCGTCCCGGCGAGCCGGAGCGCGCGCGCGTAGACCTCGCGGCGCGGCAGACCCGCTTCGACCGCCACCGCGGCGGCGGCGTCCTTGACCGACAGGTCGGCGAGCGCGTCGAGGATCATCGCGTCGAGCGTCTCGGCGGCCGGCCTGGCGGCGGGCGCGGGCGGGCCGACGACCACGACGATCTCGCCTTTCGGCGCGTCGGCGGCGGCGTAATGGGCGGCGAGCGCGGTCAGCGTCGCGCGGCGCGTCTCCTCGTGCAGCTTGGTCAGTTCGCGCGCCACCGCGCCCGGCCGCGGCCCGAGTCCGGCGGCGAGGTCGGCGAGCGCCTCGGCGAGCCGGCCAGGGGATTCGTAGAAGACCAGCGTCGCCGGGATCGCCGCCAGCGCCGCGATCCGTTCGCGCCGGGCCGCCGACTTGGCCGGCAGGAAGCCCTCGAAGAAGAAGCGGTCGGTCGGCAGCGCCGCGGTCGTCAGCGCCGCGATCGCGGCGCATGGGCCGGGCAGGCTGAAGACCGCGATCCCCGCCGCCGCCGCGTCGACCCCCAGCTTGTAGCCGGGGTCGGAGACGAGCGGCGTGCCGGCGTCGGAGACCAACGCCAACGCTTCGCCGGCGGCGAGACGGGCGAGGATGCGCGGCCGGACTTCGGCGGCGTTGTGTTCGTGGTAGGCGACGAGCGGCGCGGCGATGTCGTAGCGGTCGAGCAGACGATGGGTGACGCGCGTATCCTCGGCGAGGATCGCGTCGGCCGCCGCGAGCGTGGCGAGCGCGCGCAGCGAGACGTCGCCAAGATTGCCGATCGGCGTCGCCACGACATAGAGGCCGGGCGCGAGGACGGCGGCCTCGACGCGCACGCCCAGCGCCGAGAAGCCGCGCGGCCGCGGGGTCGCCTGCGGGCGGCGCATTGTCATCGTCGTCTTCGAACCTCTTCGGCCTCGCGGATTTCCATAGCATCCGGGGCCGAAAATGCCACAATAGGCGCGAAAGCTGGCGGCGGTCCGGGGACGGCGCGCGACGCCGGAAAAAAAGGCTAGAATGTCGCCGGGTCCGAGCGATTCGTGGCGGTTTTTGGGTCCCGGGCGGGGGAGGTTTGCATGCCGACAGGCGCTTCGAGGACCGCGAAGCCTGGGCTCGCCGCGGCGACGCGCGCGCTGGCCGGTTGCGCGTTTTTCGCTTTGGCCGGCTGCACCTCGAGCGGTCTGGGGCTTTCGCCGGGCCCTTCGCCCGACATCGCCGCCGCGCCGGTGCCGGACGTTCAATCGCAGCCGCTTGCCGGGCCGACGGTCGGCCAGACGGTCGGCACGGGGCCGGTGCGGGTCGGCCTGATCCTGCCGCTGACCCAGAACGGCCAGCCGAGCAGCGTCGGCGTCTCGATGAGCGACGCCGCCCAGCTCGCCGTCGAAGAATCCGGCATGAACGACGTGACGATGATGATCGTCGACGACCACGGCACGCCGGACGGCGCGGCGCAGGCCGGCCAGGCGGTCATCGGCGCCGGGGCCGAGATCATCCTTGGGCCGTTGCTCGCCGCCGACGTGCGCGAAGTCGGGCGGGTCGCCAAGACGGCCGGCCGGCCGGTGATCGCCTTCTCGACCGACGAGAGCGTCGCCCAACCCGGCGTCTATCTGCTGTCGTTCCTGATCGAGTCCTACGCCGACAAGGCGGCCGAGTTCGCGGTCTCGAAGGGCAAGAAGAATTTCGCCGTGCTGGCGCCGCAAAGCGACTACGCCAATGTCGCGGTCGGCGAGTTCCAGCAGGCGGCGGCGCGACTCGGCGCGCGTGTCGCCACCGTCGCGCGTTATCCCGCCGGCCAGCCGCAGTCGGGCGTGCAGGAACTCGCCGGCGCGCCCGGCGGCTACGACGCGCTGTTCATCCCTGAACAGGCCGACGGCATGCCGGCGCTGGCGACCGCGCTGGCGACGAGCGGGATCAAGACGCAGATCCTCGGCACCGGCGTGTGGAACGATCCGCGCGTGCTGCGCCTGCCGGCGCTGCAGGGAGCGTGGTTCGCCGCGCCCGACAACGCCGGCTTCAACGCCTTCGCCCAACGCTACAAGGCGCGTTTCAACGCCGAACCGCTGCGGCTCGCCTCGCTCTCATACGACGCCGCGTCGCTGGTGGCGGCGCTGGCGCGCGCGCAAGGGGCACAACGCTATGCGCCGGTCGTGCTCACCAACCCGTCGGGCTTCAACGGCGTCGACGGCGTCTTCCGCTTCCGCGCCGAAGGCCCCAACGAGCGCGGTCTGGCGGTGATGCAGATCAGCGGCGGCATGGCGACGGTGATCAGCCCGGCGGCGCAGCGTTTCCCCGGCGCTTAGATTGGCAAGGGCCCGCGCGGCCGAGCGCCATCCTCCCCGCCGCGCGGGGGAGGACGAGGTGCGATAGAAGTTACGGACTTGGCTTCAGTGAGGCGCCGTTTCGGGGGAGTCTTATGTCGCTTGCGTTCTGGATCACCACGCTGATCGTCGTCGCTTCGCCGGGGACCGGCGTCGCCTTCACGCTCGCCGCCGGCCTGTCGCGCGGCGCGCGCGCCAGCCTGGTCGCCGCCTTCGGCTGCACGCTCGGCATCGCGCCGCACGTCGCCGCAGCGATGCTCGGACTGGCGGCGGTGCTGCACGCCAGCGCCGTCGCCTTCGCCGCGGTCAAATACGCCGGCGTCGCCTATCTGCTGTTCATGGCCTGGAACGCGCTGCGCGAGGGCGGTTCGCTCAGCGTCGACGGCGCGTCGTCGCGTCGTTCCGACCTGCGCGTCGTCGTCGACGCGGTCGCGGTCAACCTGCTCAATCCCAAGCTGTCGATCTTCTTCGTCGCCTTCCTGCCGCAGTTCGTCGGCGCCGGCGAAGCGCATCCGCTCATCCGCATGGGCGAGTTGTCCGCCGCCTTCATGCTCGCGACCTTCGTCGTCTTCGCGCTTTATGGCGTGTTCGCCGCTTCCGCGCGCCGCTGCGTCCTCGACCGCCCGAGCGTACTCGCTTGGCTGCGCCGCGGCTTCGCCGCCGCCTTCGGCGCGCTGGCGGTAAGGCTGGCGTTTGCGGAGCGGTGAAGGGGCTGAGGAGGCGGGCGGGGAATTCGTCGACGTCTCGCAACCTTGGCGGCCCGCCGCGACGGGATTGGGTGAGCGAGGATGTGCGACGATCACGCGGATCAAATTGGGGAACTCGTATCCCCGTGATGCCAAGTCTGTGATGTAATTTCATGGAATCCGCCGCGTGACGCCGGGCGGCAAAAATCAACGGCGACGAACGCCGTTCACGAAAATGCGGATCGCGCGACGAAGATGGACGCGCCAACCGTCGTCGTCCAACCGTTGAGGATCTTCTCCACGGTTCATTACGATCGCGCCGAAGATCATATCCGCCAGCATCTTTGCGGTCGCGCCGGCATCCTCGATGTCGATTCGGCCGCGCTGAGCTTGGGCCTCCAGCCATTCGGTCAGCATGGCCAGTGACTTGTCGGCGCCCCGCTCACGAACAAGAGCGGCGAGTTCGGGAAACTGGCGACCCTCGACGATCGCCAAACGGATCACCTCAATTCTTTTCCTGTGCGCCGCCTCGTCGATATCGATCAAAAAGATCCGGCCGATAGCCTCCTCGAGCGGCAGGTCGTCATAGTTGGCCGGCAACGCCAGCATGCTATGGCGATGGTCGTCGATGATCACGCCAAAGACTTCCGCTTTGTTTGGAAAGAGCCGGTACAGGGTGCGCTTCGAGATGCGACACCGGGCCGCGATGTCTTCCATCGCAGTCCTGGCGTACCCTTTATCCAGAAACAGGTCGCGCGCCTGACGGGCGATCGTGGCCGACTGCTGTTCGTCGGTCATGAGTTTGGGCCGGCCCCGACCGCGTCGCGCGTTCTCGGGGTGAGGCGCGGGCGCCGCCCCGAGACCACAGTCCCGCTTGCGTATCCCGGAACCGAGGGACCTGCCGCGGCTGGTCGGAATTGACTTGGTCATGCTCTCCTGAATATAGATACGGTGCCGTTTTGCAAATGAGGCCGCCGTGTTTTCGTCAATTTTAAACACCGCGGCTCCGCCGCTTCGCCGCCGGCCGTCAGGCGAACGCCAGCTCGGCGCCCCCGCCGGCGTGCGCCTCGCCGCGGCGATTGCGCTGGTCGGGTTGCTGTCGGCCTGCAATGGCCAAAACAACGCCCGGCCGATGGGCCCTCCTGCGGGGAAGGCGGAGGTGAGCGTCGTCACGCTTCATCCGCAATCGGTTGCGATCACCGGCGAATTGCCGGGCCGCACGACGGCGTCGTTGACGGCGGAAGTGCGGCCGCAGGTGAACGGCATCATCAAAACGCGATTGTTTACGGAAGGGGGCTTTGTCAAGGCCGGAGACGCGCTCTACCAGCTTGATCCGGCGAGCTATCAGGCCTCTTACGACAGCGCGGTCGCGGCGTTGCAGAAGGCCGAAGCGGCTGTCCCCAACGCACAGGCCAAGGTCGAACGTTACGAGGGCCTGATCAAGCAGAACGCCGTCAGCAAGCAGGACCTCGACGACGCGAACGCGACGCTGGCGCAGGCGAACGCCGACGTGGCGGCGGAAAAAGCCGCCGTCGAGTCCGCCCGCATCAATCTTGAATATACGAAGATCACCGCGCCGATCAGCGGTTGGATCGACAAGTCGTCGCTGACGCCGGGCGCGCTCGTGACGGCGAACCAGACGACGGTGCTGACGACGATTCGGACGCTCGATCCGATCAATGTCGACGTGACCGAATCCAGCACCAATCTCCTCAATTGGCGGCGGGCGGTCGACGAGGGGCGCATCAAACTGACCGGTCCCGACGTTCGCGTGAAGCTGAAGCTCGAAAATGGCGAGACTTACTCCCATACCGGCAAGCTCGCTTTCGCCGAATCCAATGTCAGCATGTCCACGGGCACATTCACGGCGCGGGCCGAGTTTCCCAATCCGGACCATCTGCTCCTGCCCGGCGTGTATGTCCGCGCCATCGTCGAGCAAGGCGTGGCGGAGAACAGCTTCCTGCTGCCGCAGCGCGCCGTCACGCGCGAGGCCAAGGGCGCGGCGACGGCGCTGTTCGTCACGCAAGAGGGCAAGGTCGAGCAGCGCGTTCTATCGATCGACAGGAGCGTCGGCAATAATTGGCTCGCCAGTTCCGGCGTTAAGGACGGCGATCGCATGATCGTCGAAGGCACGCTGCTCGCGCAGCCCGGCCAGGACGTCACCGCCGTCGAGGTCACGATCGACGACAACACCGGCGAAATTCGCGGGCCCAAGCAAGGATCGTCGTCGCCGCCCGCCGCCGCAAATTCCACGCCGGGTGACGATCAGTCGAAACACGCCTCGCCGGCGGGGAACTAGTGGATGTCGCGCTTCTTCATCAACCGGCCGATCTTTGCCTGGGTTATCGCCATCGTCATCATGCTCGGCGGCGTGCTCGCGCTGACGAGGCTCTCGATCTCGCAATATCCTCAGATTGCGCCGACCACCGTGCGGATCAGCGCCACCTACGCCGGCGCGGACGCCCAGACGGTCGAGAACTCGGTGACCAAGGTCATCGAGCAGGGCATGACCGGCATCGACAATCTCGACTATATGACGTCGACGTCGACTTCGACCGGCGCCTCGCAGATCACGCTCACCTTCACCAACGCGGCGAACCCCGACACCGCGCAGATGCAGACGCAGAACAAAGTGCAGCTCATCACGTCGACGCTGCCACAGACCGTGCAGAACAATGGGGTCTCCATCACGAAATCTTCGACCGGATTCCTGATGGTGGTCGGCTTCGTCTCGACCGACGGCAAACTGACCTCAATCGATCTCGCCGACTACGTCAACAGTACGCTGAACGACACGCTCAAGCGCTTGGACGGCGTCGGCGACACGACGTTGTTCGGCTCCGGTTACGCCATGCGGATCTGGCTCGATCCCGACCAGCTCGCTAAATATGCGCTGATGCCGAGCGATGTCGCCACCGCGATCGAGGCCCAGAACACGCAGATTTCCGCCGGTCAGCTCGGCGGTCTGCCGGCCCGCAAGGGCCAACAACTCACGGCGACCGTCACCGCGCGCAGCCGCCTCCAGACCCCCGAGCAGTTCCGCAACATCATTCTCACGAGCGCCACCGACGGTTCGCTGGTCCGGCTGAATGACGTCGCCACGGTTGAGCTCGGCGCCGAAAGCTACACCACCACCGCAAGCTACAATGGCTTGCCGGCGGCTGGGCTCGCCATCAATCTGGCGACCGGCGCCAACGCCATCAGCACGGCGCAGAACGTCCAGAATGCGCTCACCGGCCTGGCCTCGACCTTCCCGAAGGGCGTCCAAGTCGTTTATCCTTATGACACGTCGCCGTTCGTGGAGCTGTCGATCCAGGAAGTGGTCCAGACGCTGTTCGAAGCGATCGGGCTCGTCTTTGTTGTGATGTTCGTCTTCCTGCAGAGCATCCGGGCGACGATCATCCCGACGGTCGCGGTTCCGGTCGTGCTGCTCGGCACCTTCGGCGTGCTCGCCGTCTTCGGCTATTCCATCAACACGCTGACCATGTTCGCGATGGTGCTGGCGATCGGCCTGCTGGTCGACGACGCGATCGTTGTGGTCGAGAACGTCGAACGCGTGATGCGGGAGGAAGGGCTCGAGCCGAAGGAGGCGACGCGCAAGTCGATGGGCGAGATCACCGGGGCGTTGATCGGCATCACCACCGTGCTCTCGGCGGTGTTCCTGCCGATGGCGTTCTTTGGCGGCTCGGTCGGCGTCATTTATCGGCAGTTCTCGGTGACCATCGTCTCGGCGATGGTCCTGTCGGTCACGATTGCTCTCGTGCTGACGCCGGCGCTGTGCGCGAGCCTCCTGCGTCGACCCAAGGATCATGCGACGCAGAAAGGCCTCTTCGGCTGGTTCAATCGCGGGCTGGACCGCGGCACGCGGGCCTATCGCAACGGCGCGCATGGCATGATCGAACGCTCCGTGCGCTTCCTGCTCGTCTTCGTCGCCATCGCCGTGGCGATGGGCGTGATGTACGTGCGCTTGCCGAATTCGTTCCTGCCGCAGGAGGATCAGGGCCTCTTGCTCACCAGCGTGCAGCTTCCAGTCGGGGCGACTCAGGATCGGACGCAACGCGTGCTCGACCAAGTGACGGACTACTATCTCAACCAGGAGAAAGACGCGGTTGAAGGGGTGCTGGCGACGGTCGGCTGGGGCTTCGCCGGCCAAGGGCAGAACGTCGCCATCGCCTTCGTTAGGTTGAAGTCGTTCGACGAACGCAAATCGGCCAATCTATCCGCGTCGGCGGTCGCCGGACGCGCCATGATGGCTTTCAGCAAGATCAAGGACGGCCGAGTTTTCGCACTCGCCCCGCCGATGATCCCGGGCCTGGGCAACTCGAACGGCTTCGATTTCTATCTGCAGGACGTCAATAGCTCCGGTCACGACAAGCTGATCGAAGCCCGCAACCGTCTGCTGGGGGCGGCGGCGCAAGACAAGCTGGTGGCCAATACGCGTCCGAACGGGCTGGAGGACGAGCCCCAGTTCGCCATCGATTTCGACCAGGAGAAGGCGAGCGCGCTGGGCTTGACCCTGTCGGACATCAACACGACGCTGTCGACGGCCTGGGGCAGCGACTACGTCAACGACTTCATTGATCGCGGCCGCGTCAAGAAGGTTTATTTGCAGTCGAGCCCGAACTTCCGCATGCAGCCGGAAGATCTCGGCCGGTGGCATGTGCGGAACTCTTCGGGCGTCATGGTGCCGTTCTCGGCCTTCGCCTCCGGTCGCTGGACCTTCGGCTCTCCGCGGCTCGAACGCTATAACGGCTCGGCCGCCGTCGAGATCCAGGGCGAGGCCGCCGTCGGCGTCAGCTCCGGCACGGCCATGGACGAGATCGACAATCTCACGAAGCAGTTGCCGGGCGGCTACGCTCACCAGTGGACCGGGCTTTCCGCCCAGGAGCGTCTGTCGAGCAACCAGGCCGCCTCGCTCTACGCGCTTTCGGGGCTCGTCGTTTTCCTCAGTCTCGCCGCGCTTTACGAAAGCTGGTCGATCCCGCTCGCCATCTTGCTCACGGTTCCGATCGGCGTCTTCGGCGCGCTGCTGGCGGCGCTGCTGTTCGGCCAGACCGACGACGTCTATTTCAAGGTCGGTTTGCTCACCACGATCGGCCTGGCGGCCAAGAACGCCATCCTGATTGTCGAGTTCGCCATTGCGCGACAGGATTCCGGCATGGGTCTCGTCGAGGCGACGCTCGAAGCGGCCCGGCAGCGTCTGCGTCCCATTCTCATGACGTCGTTCGCCTTCATCCTGGGCGTGGCGCCGCTGGCCTTCGCCAGCAGCGCCGGCTCCGGCGCCCAGAACTCGATCGGCATCGGCGTCATGGGCGGCATGATCGCGGCGACCGCGCTCGGCGTCTTCTTCATACCGCTTCTCTTCGTCGCCGTGCGCCGCCTGTTCAAAGGCAAGAGCAGGGGCGCCGCAACGCAGCCCGACGCCGATCGAGCGGCGGGAACGGCGTGATCGTGGGCCCGTGCGTTCTGTCGGATGATTCGGAGACGAGGATGATGGCGACGGCGTCGACAGGCAATCGAAGGGCGGCGGGGGCTTCGCGTTCGCGCGCTTCGCGTCTTGTCGTGCTGCTGTCCAGCGCGGCGCTCGCCGGCTGCGCCGTCGGACCCGACTACGCCACGCCGAAGATCGCGCTTCCGGCGGCTTGGGGGAATGCGAAGACGACGCAGGCGCCGAAACCCGTGGATCTGGCGCAATGGTGGCGTCGGCTGAACGATCCTGTGCTGAACGACCTCGTCGAACAGGCCGTTCAAGGCAATCTCGACGTCGCGACGGCGAAGGCCAAGATTCGCGAGGCGCGGGCCATGCGGCAGGAAGCGGTCGGCGCCTTGTTCCCGTCGCTCACCGGCTCCGGCTCCGCCACTCGCAATCAAGTCAGCTCGAATGCGTCCGGCGTCACCTCCACGTCGGCGACGACCAGCGTCTACAATGAATTCCAGGCCGGCTTCGACGCCAGTTGGGAGCTCGATTTGTTCGGCGCCAACCGCCGCGCCGTCGAGGCCGCGACCTACGGAACCGACGCGGCTGAAGACGACCTGCGCGCGACGCTGGTCACGCTGATCGGCGACGTGACGTCGTACTATGCTCAGGCGCGCGGCTACCAGGCGCGAATTGCGCTGGCGCGCCGGACCGCCGCCTCGCAGCGCGAGACCGCGGCCCTGACGCAAAAGAAGTTCGAGGCGGGATCGTCCTCGGCGGTCGACGCCGCCAAGGCTGTCGGCGAGGCCGCCACCACG
>Ga0181520_10013390_pt1 | contig 10343 bp, 8 predicted proteins | sample PEATcosm2014_Bin_29_FD_132451 | JGI IMG/M metagenome (GOLD analysis project Ga0181520, IMG submission 132451) | Peatland microbial communities from MTU Mesocosm Facility, Houghton, MI, USA - PEATcosm2014_Bin02_30_metaG | ecosystem: Environmental > Terrestrial > Soil > Wetlands > Peat | place... | reverse complement strand
GTTCGCGCCGAGAGTCTTCGTCTGATTGCCCGTCGTCGCCCACGCGTCGGTCGACGTGGTGTCGGGCAAGATCGTCGTCCAGTAGACCGGCTTGCCGGGAAACAGCGCGGCGATCGCGCTGATGCGCGACTCGGCCGTCGCCTGCGAGGCGCCCTCGAACAGGTCGTTGAGCCCGTATTCGCCGACCACGATGTCGCAATAAGCGGCGAGCGCGACACGATTGGCGTGGCCAGCGAGAAAATCGGAAGCGAGCTCGCCCCCTCTCGCCGCCAGCACGCATCCCGCCTCGCCGCGGCAGAACGACCGCTCGAAGACGCCAAGGCCCCCAAAGACGTCGGACTGGACGTCCTGCACGCCGGCGGCGAGAGCGGGAAAGCCCACGAACCGCGAGTCGCCGATCGCCAGAATCGCTTTCCGGGTCGTCAGGCCGACGATCGCGACCGGCCGATAGCTGTACTGCGAGCCGCCGGCGCCGCCAACGCCGCCCGAGCCGCCGCCGGAGCCGCCGGACGGGGTCCCGCCCATCGTCATGTCGGTCAGCCCGGAGGTTCCAAAGCACATGAGCTCGCCCGGGCCTTGCCGACAGTCGAACAGGATGCCGCCTGGGTTGCTGTAGAAGTACCTCAGCCGGAACGTCGCCCCCTTCTTGATCGCGACCTTCACCGGATCGGAAATTATCTGGGCGCCGCTCGGCGCCGAGGCGCCGCCGGCGCCGCCGAAGGTGATGCGGGTGAAGGTCCCGATCGGATATTCGAGCGCGGCGGTCAGCGTCAGCGCCCCGATTCCGGTTTCGCCCTCGTTGCTGCTGGTGACGGCGATCCAGTTGGGATAGACGACCTGAAACGATTGAACGTCGTCCGTCATCAAGTGTCGCGTCCATCCGGACATCAGCGTGAACGCCGCGTTGCTGACGTCGGGCGCGCTGCATCGCGTGGCGCAAGCGCGTAGAGCCGGCGCCGGCGCGCCGAGCGCGGCGAGCGTGGCCGACGAGACCGGAGGAAGGTTGGTCATCGCTTAGCCGCTCCTCTTAGTTCTGCCGGACCATGACCTGCGCCGTCGCCGCCGGCGCATAGACCTGGACGCGGCCCTTCTCGCTCTGGCTAATCCACGATCCGCCCTGCGCGCCGACGCCCGCCCCGCCGGCGAGGGCGAGGACGCTGGCGTTGGCCGGCGCCACGCCGTTCGCCGCCGTCCCGTCGTCGAGCACGATCGCGATCGGCGCCCCGGAAAGGTTCTCGACGTCGAGGCCGATCCGCGACGCGCTCGCCGGGACGGAGGCGATCAGCACGTAATTGGCGTAAGGCCCGCCGGCGCCGAAATTCGCGCCGACATTGGGAAGCGCCGGCGCGTTGGCCGAATAGTCGTGGCCGGCCGAGCCAGGCGTGTTGACGACATGCGACGGCGCGCCGCCGTCGGCGTTGAGCGCGCCGATCGCCGGCGCGAAATAAAGGGGATTGGTCGCCGAATTCGGTCCGGCGCAGGCGCCCTCGTTCAGGCAGCCGTCGAGCAGCGCGAACGCCGGAATTCGTGTGCCGGCGACGTCGTAATGATCCTGAGCCAACGCGCCGCCGGCGGCGAGAGACAGCGACGCGACAAGGCCGAAACGCGCCATCACAACGCGCGGCGAGCGAGACGCGAACATGGGATGTCCTTTGGTTGCGAGAAGGGTCGACGAACGGTCTGCGGCCGCCGTGGCGCGATAGCCCGTCGAAAGACGGGCGTTCTTTAGGAGCGCCCTATGCGCGCGCCCTCTAAGCCGGCGCGAGCGAGAAATTTCCGTGGCTGCGCCCGCAGGCGGCGAAGGCGGTGGCGACATGGCGGTCTCCTCGGGCGATGGAGGCGTCTGCGGCGATGGCGACCTGCGCCGCCGAGCTGTCGGAAACGCTGCTTAGTTGTCAGCTGTGACCGACGATCGTCCAGGCGCTCGACCCGTTGCTTTCGAGCGCGAGATACCCGTAGGCCGCCGCGATGACGGCGCTCGTCGCGCCATTGATCGTGTCGGAGCCGGCGCGCGAGAGCGTGATCGTTTTGGACGACGAGCCGGCGCCGGACTCGTCGACGACGATGAGCGGCTGGCCTGGCGCGTAGCTCGCCGCCGACGGCAAAGTCACGACGCGCGCGGCGGTGAGCGCGGCGTAGGCGATCAGCCGATCCGTCGTGAGCGCCGCATAGTTGGCGTCCGAGACCGCCGTGCGCTGATTGGCGAAAGTCGCCGCCCCGGTCGCGGCGTCGAGGGCGATCGCCGTCGTCCAGGTTGAGCCGTTCGGCGAGACTTTGAAACTGAAATTGTCCGACCCGTTGAGGCCCATCTGGGCGCGGCCGGAGAAGCCGTCCTCGAAGATGATCGAGGCGGTGTTGGCGGCGGCGGACTTGTTGACGGTGAAGCTGAAGTTCACGCCGTTGAACAGCGCCGAAGCGCCGTAGGCGGAGATGACGTTGTTCGGATCAGGCGGCGTGCCGACGCCGACGAGCGACGCTTGCAGGTTCGGCTTCGGTGAGAGAATCGTCCAGGCGTTCACGCCGTTCGATTCGAGCTCGACCCCGCCGTAAGCGGCCTTGATCGCGAAGCTCGACGCGCCGTCGATCGTATCCGAACCGTTCGCCGCCGCCGTAATCGTCTTCGTTGACGAGCAATTGCCGCTTTCGTCGACGATCATCAGCCGCGTGCCGGTCGGGAAGGCCGACGCCGCCGGCAGCGTCGCCGTCCGCGCCGCGGTAAGCGCCGCATAGGCGATCGTCCGGTCGCTGACCAGCGCCGCATAATTGGCGTCGGCGACAGCGACGCGGGTATTGGTGACGACCTCGGCGAGCTTGGCCGCCGGCCATCCGCCCGCGGTGGCGCCGTCGTGAACCTGCACCCGGTTGTTGGTGACGTCGATCAACAGCTCCGCCTGCGCGCCGACGAAGCTTGCGAGATTGGCGGCTGTGTCGCGCCGGCGCTTGACTTGAACGCTCATGTCGAAAGGGTCCCCAGATCGATGGTCGTAACGTAGGAGTCGCCGGCGAAGCCGAAGTCGTCGCGCTCGGCGACGGCCTGGCTCGCCTGCCCGTCGTCGAGCGCCGTTCCGACGGCGAGCGCTTGGGCGACCGGGCCGAGCGCACCGGCGCCCTTGGGCGTGTACGGATATGCGACGCAGGTCGCGAGGTCCTGCAGGCCGGCGCCGAACACGTTGAAGCTCTGGAACTTGAAGTAGAGCGCGCAGCCGACGTAGCTCGCCGGCAGGTCGTAGACGACGATCGCGCCGTCAAGCCGAGCGAACGGCGCGCCCGCGACGTGCCCTGCGCCTGCGCCGCCATAGAGACCACGCTGCAATCCCGTCAACGCGTAGGCGTTCGCGCCGGCGAGAGTCGCGCTCTCGTAGGCGAGGATTTCGCTGTCGACCAGCGAGCGCGTCGCGCCTTGCTGGGCCGAGGCGACAGAGGCGCCGGTCAGCGTTCCGCCGCTCTCGACCAGGCTGACCGCCAGCGAATCGGTCGCGTCCCAGCCGTTCGCCGCCGGCAGCGAAGCGATGAGAACGCCCTGTCGCAGCGGCTGCGTGATTGTCGCGATTTGCGAGTAGCTGACGTCGTCGACCGAGACCCAGACATAGGCGCCGCCCCAGTTGGGATCGGCGACGCCGTTCGCGCCGCCCGAGGCGCCGACCCAGATCTGCGTCGCGCCTCCGGTCAGCGCCGGCGGCGGCTCCCAGATCAGCGGCGGGTTGACCGCGGCGGCGGCGACGCCGCGGTTGGGCGTGCTGCTGGTGGTCGACGCGTTGGGATAGAGCGCGGCGGTCGAGACGCCGGCGGTCAGCTCCTCGGCCGTCACCGCCAGCAGTCCCTTGTCGTCCTCCTCGATCGCGGTGATGCGCACCGGATAGGCGCTGAGGCCGAGGTTGGCGTCGCTGATCGTCACCACGTCCATCGGGTCGAGCAGGCAATACTCCCAGCTCAGTTTGAAGGTGAAGTGGGCGCGCACGTAGAGCTGGCGCTGCAGGATCGTCTGCGCGACGACGGGAGCGACGTTGATCTCGTCGCAGATCTCGTGGGCCTGGATCGTCGTCCCGACCCGCGGGCCGTAGAGCTCGATCTGCGACTGATCGCGCGCCTCGACGGGAATCGTCGCATATTCGTTGTCGCGCGACAGGCACTCGAGGCGCTGGATCGTCGGCAGCGCGAAAGGGTCGAGCCGCGAGACCTGGACCGGGTCCTTGTTGCTCTTCTCGTCGACGAAATCGAGATCGGTGAGGTTGTAGACGGGCGTCAGGTCGGGAGCGAAGCTGTAGCCGGTCGTGTATGTGTAGGCGATCTCGATCGCCTGTCCCTCGTCGGCGGCGGCGAAAAGATAGGTTCCCGGCGGCGAGATTCCGTAAGTTCCCGCGGATGTCGGCGCGGTCGCCCCGATATAGGTCAGCGCGGCGCCGGTGAAGGGGTAAATGACTCCGCCGTCGACGACGAACTCGCCGCTCGCGCACACGGCGATCGACGGCGGCGGGGTCGTCCCGGAGCCCGCGGAGGTCGGGGTCGGCACGATGGTCGGCACGCTGGTCGAGGCTTGGTCGGTCGCCGGGATGGCGGCGTCGCCGTAGGGGATGAACTTCAGCGTTCCGCCGCTCCACACCGCGGCGCAGTTGACGAGCTGCAGCCAGCGCGCGAGCACGCTTGAGGCCTGCTCCTGATCCGTCAGCGCCGGCGAGAAGGCGATCCCCAGCGCGCGGCAATAGGTTTGCAGCGACGAGTCGCCCGACGCGCCGAACAAGGTCGCGGCGTCGATGCTGGCGGGATCGAAGCCTGCCCCGTACTGCGGGTTGGTGAGAAAATCGCTGATCGTCTGCGCCGGGTCGGCGTCGACGCCGTTGATCCCGGTTCCGGCGAGCAGCCCGACGATCTCGAAATTGTGGTTGCCGATCGAGGCGTTCGAACCGAGCGCGTAGCTCGCGCCGCAGACATAGGCGGTGCCTTGGTAGGGCAGCGCCTGGACGGGATGCTTGGCGGCGAGATAGCCCCAGGTCGTCTGCGGCGTCGCGCCGTTGAAGAAGCTGAGGCCGAGATCGGCGAGCGTGTAGGTCGACTGGTCGCGCCAGATGCGGCCGACGCCCGAGATCGGCCCTTCGCTGAGCGCCATGACCAGGTCGGCGGTGTAGGAGTATCCGGTCGGGGACGCGAACAGGCCGCCCTTGCCGCCGCCGCCGTCGCCGTGGGTCTGGAAGTTGGCGTACCAGACCACGTTGGCCGCGGCCTTGGTCTTGCCCCAGACGATCGGAATCGGCAGCGCGCTGACCGAGGTCTGGAGCTGCAGGCCGGTGTAGTCGGGCTTGACGCCCGAGGCCTTCTTCTGCCGGAACCAGCCCATTTCACCGCCCCCAATAGCTGGCGAAACGCGCCTCGCCAGCGCGCTCGAAAAGCTCGACGTTGTGGGCGAGCTCCTCCTCGACGACGCAGCGCGCCGACGCGAAGGCGTGGACGACAGTCAGCGGCGCAGTCCGCGTAACGATCGCGCCGTGCGAGAAGCAGCGGCCGTAGCGGAACAGCATCACGTCGGCGGCTTGCGGCGCCGGGACCTCGCGCGCGCGGGCGAGCAGGAACTTCAGGTAGCGCTCCTCGCCGCGATGGAGGTGCCAGTCGCGCGTGTAGGGGCGCGGGTCGAACGGCTCGACTAGGCCGAGGTCGCAATAGACGCGCACCAGCAGCATGGCGCAGTCGCAGCCGACGCCGCGCAAGTCGGCCATGTGGTGATAGGGCGTGCCGATCCAGTCGCGCGCCGCGGCGACGACGCGGGCGCGGGAGGCGAGTTCGTCCATGGCGGCTCCGGTTGGGTTGCGACGCCGTCGCGTCTCGACAGCGGCGCGACGCCGGCGGATGATGGGCAAGACGCGCCGTTCGAGGGGGAGGGCGCCGACTTGAGCGATAGCTGGACCGACTTCGTCAGCGCCGATCCCTGGTTCCGTCCCGAGCCGGCGCGCATAGAGCAGGCCTTGGCTTTCCTGCGCGACGAGCTCGCCTCATCGAACGAGGTCGCCGCTCAAGATGGCGAAGCCGTCACGTTCTTCTTTTCGCCCAGCGGAGGTCTCGCGGCGCGCTGCCCGCGTTGCGGCGCCGAGCTGAGCGAAGAGGCGATCGTCGACTGGCTGAATTCCGACGGAGACGCGGCCAGCGGCTTCCGTCTCGCGCCCCGCGCGATGGCGTGCTGCGGCGCTCCCGTCTCGTTGAATGCGTTGACCAGCGAGCCCCGATTCGCGTTCGCCCGCTTCGGTCTCCGAGTCAGGAATCCGAGCTGGAAATTCTCGGAGACGTTGCCGTCGCACGGTCCAGTTGAGGAGATGGTGCGCGACCTCGCCTGGGTTCGCGCCGACGGAGCGGAATGGCGGGCGAGACACGAGCGATGGAGCGCTGACGTCTGCGCCGGCGAGCGGGAGATCGCCGCACGGCTCGCGTCGATCCTCGGCTGCGAGGTCGTCATCGTCTACGGACATCTTTAGACGGCCGCGGCCTTACGACTGCACGGGCCGGATCGCCGCCTCCATCGCCCGGGCGCGCGCCATGTGGACGGGGTCGTCGACGGTGAACGGCTCCTCGCTGAGCGTGGCGATCAGCCCGCCGTCGTCGAGTCGCTCGACGCCGATCTCCGGCGGAATGGCCACCTTCGCGGCGAGGTCGGCGGGCAAGTAGGTGAGCCAGCCGACCCAGGGCAGGAGCCGCCGGCTTCCCGTCGCGTTCGTCTTGTCCTCGATCTCGGGAACGAACGCGTCGTAGCGCTGGCAGTCGACGCTGAGCTCGCGCGGCGCCCATATCCTCAGCACGAGCTTCATCAGCGCCCGGAGGTCGCCCGCGGTCCAAGGGGCGTTGGTCGCGATGCGCGTCTGGCTGAGGTTGAGAATGATGTAGTTGCGGTGGGCCTGGTCGCGGCCGAACGCGCCGACCTGGAGGCTCGCGCTCGCCATGAACGCCTTGCGGCCGCGATATTCCGGCGGACCGCCGTTCCAGCCGAATACGCGGTAGCCCATCTCCGGCCACAGTCGGTCGGGCGGAGAATCGTAGCGCGCCCGCGCCTTGGTCGCGAATTGCAGCGCCTCGTCGGCGCCGAGCGGAACCGCGAACCACGGGTGGGCGGACGGCGCGGAGCTTCTCAGCCAGGACGAGAAGATCGGATCGAATTCGGCGAGCGTGTCGACGAAGGCGCGAAACTGCTTGGCGCATTGCGCGACGTCGAGCGGGCGGCTGTTCCACCAGGCGCGAAGTTCGTAGCGTTCCTCGCTCATCGCCGCGAGCCCGCCCCTCGGCCGCAAACGCCCCTCAAGTCGACTCTCCCCAATTCCTCGCTCGCTTGCTCAAGCGCCGCGGCGGAGCGCATCCCACCAACCTGCCAGACGACTCACCGGCCATCAAGCGCCGCGACGTCAGCCTATCGGATTACCTGGCCGATGAAACCGTGGCGCGCCGACCCAGCCGACGGAAAGAGCGCACCGCGGTCTTACGACTGGACCGGCCGGATCGCCGCCTCCATCGCCTTGGCGCGCGCCATGTGGAGGGGGTTGTCGATGGTGAACGGCTCTTCGCACAGCGTGGCGATGATGCCGCCATCGGCGAACTGCTCGACGGCGATGCCGGGCGGGATCGTCACCTTGGCGGCGAGGTCGGCGGGCAGATAGGTCAGCCAGCCGACCCAAGGAAAAAGGAGCTTGTCGCCGGTCGTCAGCAGGACGGCGCCGGGCGGCAGCGGCTCCGTCCGCGGCTTGTAGTTCGGGTCCGGCGCGGTCGCCCTGAAATCCTCGTAGCGATAGCAGTCGATGCTCGCCTCGCGCGGTTTCCAGACGGCGATCGCGAACGCCAGCAGCGTGCGCAACGCGGCCGCCGACCACGGCGCGTCGTCGCGACGGCGGCGGCGGGAAATGTCGACGCTGACGTGATTCCAGTGCGGGTTCTTGTTGACGTACGCGCCGGCGAGGACGCTGAACCCGGCGTAGTAATCGTCGTCGCGACCGTTCCAAGCGGCGGTTCCAAATCCCATCTCGGGCCACACTTGGCGCGGCGTGGTGTCGTAGTATTCGCGGCCCTTGTCGAGCAGCCGAGTCGCTTCTTCGATCGTCAGCGGCAGCGCGCAGTAAGGGCGGTAGATTCCCTTCCTTCCCGATCCGCCTTTTCGCCAATCGGAGAAAGTGGCGTCAGTCGTCGCTAGGCCGTTGAGAAACCGCATGAAGCGCGGCGCGCATTGCTCGACGGATTCTTGGCGCGCGCCCCACCAGAGGTTCATCTCATACGATTCTTTGGTCATCGCCACGGCCCCGGGTCGAAAATAACTTCGATGTTTTCAATTCCTAGCTTTTTGACCATCTGGCGGAGTTTGTCCGCGACTGGTTTCTGCAAGATATGCCATTCGACTTCGCGTCCGACAAGCGCCGCCGCGGCGGACTGTCGCTTAAGCTGCTTCTCGAGCTGCGCCACGCCTTTCTTCAAGAAGAACGTCTTCCACTGGCCGTCGGAGTCAAGAAATCGAACGTAATTCGCCTTCGCTTCAAGCAGGAAGCCGTTTGTGCGTTTGCACCCGTCGAAACGCACAGTTCCGACCTTTATGTCCAGTCCGGCAGGGAGACCGCTGACGTACTCCTGATACAGGAGGGAAAGGGACGAACGGCCGCGCGTGTTCTCGGGAGTTGGATCCGGACATAGTCTCGGTCGGCCGCTGTCGTTCGACGAGCGACTCGATGGCGGCTGATCGCCCTTTCCGCCGGTGAGCGTCTCTCGCGCGCGGTCCAGAGCGCGAAGATCGGCGACAATTCCTGCGTCGCCGACGATGCGGGCGATCGGATTGCCGTCGGCGTCGTAGAAGATCTGGTCGAGGGGATTGATCGTCCCGCCGGTCAGCGTCAGCCAACGGCCGCCGATGAAAGCGCGAAAGGAAAGCCGGCCGACCGGCTTGTCCCACGTATATCGCAGGTCGTCCCGGCCCTGGACGCCGCCCTCGACGACGGCGCTGTGGCCGGAATCGGGAACGAACAAGGTGTCAAAAAGAATGGTCGCGACGCTGCTGCGGGCGAAGAGACGCAGGAGCGCGCGGACGGTCGCCTGCGGCAATTCGCCCGCGAAGGACCAGGCGTCTTCCGTGAGCGGCGCTTCGTCGGCCGCGGCGCCTTTGGGGACGGCGCCGCTCACGGCGGCGTCGGTGCCGCCGCCGCGCGTCCACTGGCCGGCGCCGGCGCTGTGCCTGGGCACGCGCAGCTCTTCGTCGATGTTCGGGTTGTACTTGCCGAGCGGCGGCGCCGCGAAGCCGATCGCTGCGAGAATCTGCCTGGGCGGCGCGCCCTCCTTCAGCAGGCCGTCGCAAAGGAAGGCGCGGCGCGCAGCGGCCAGCGGCTCGCGCGACGGCCAGAACCCCGCCAGCGCCAGATGCGTCGCGGCGCTGAGCGCGTCGCCCTCGGCGCGCCTTTCAAGCGCCTTTTGAAGATGACGGAGCGTTCGCTCCGACGCTGGCGCGCGATAAAACGCCGCGATGAGCACGGCCATGCGCGCTTCGTCGAGCGCGCCCTGCTGGCCGGCGATCGCGATCACGGTCTCGGCGCCGAGCGTAAGCTTGTCGCCGACGAACGTCGGGGCGACGAAGAGCGGCGCGAACGGCGCGCGCGCCGCCCACGCCTTCTCCAGTTCTTGGAGCGGCATGGCGAATTCCGATTTCGACGACGGAGACGGATCGCGGGGCGACGCCGCTCAATACGCGATCTGCGGCGGCGGCACGTAAGGGAAGCCGCGGAAGTCGGCGAGGTTCGAGAACCGCGCCTTGCAGGTCGCCGGCGTGTGGTCGCAGCCGGCGTAGACGGTGAACGCGTCTCCCGCCGCCGGCGCGGCCGGCAACGGATAGATCAGCGTCAGCGACGCGCCGGCGACGGCGCTCTTCACCGTCGCGCGCACGTTGGCGTTGACGCCCGAGGTGAAGACGAGCGAGCCCTGGGCGTGGGAAGCGAGCGCGCCGGCGAATGCGATCGCGCTCGCCGTAGAGCCCGCGCCCGCCGTTCCGCTCGCCGCGTAGGTTCCGCGCGGCACGCCGCAGCCCGAGTCGTAGAGCGCGTGCAGGCAGGTCGGCGAATAGAGGTTGCGCGGCATGTCGTAGTCGAGGATCACCAAATCGCTGGCGACGGTGATCTGCGCCGCCGTGCGCCCGACCCAGTCGACCGTCGACACGCGGCCCTTGAACAGGGTCGCGCCGCCGACCACCGTTCCGCCGAGCGCGGTCATGAACACGCGGTCGCGCTTGACGCTCGCGCCGTCGAAAGCGCCGTCGCGCAGCGCCTCGAGCAACGGCGCGCCGTCGACCAGGTCGGTCGGCCGCGCGGCGATCGAGATCTGCTGCTTGTCGACCTCCAGGCCGACCG
>Ga0181520_10013389_pt1 | contig 10343 bp, 8 predicted proteins | sample PEATcosm2014_Bin_29_FD_132451 | JGI IMG/M metagenome (GOLD analysis project Ga0181520, IMG submission 132451) | Peatland microbial communities from MTU Mesocosm Facility, Houghton, MI, USA - PEATcosm2014_Bin02_30_metaG | ecosystem: Environmental > Terrestrial > Soil > Wetlands > Peat | place... | reverse complement strand
CGGCGTGGGACTTTTTGTCGAGTCCGTCTTCCGCGCCGGCGCTTTGCCCTGCCCGAACCCGCTAGCGGGCGCCAGCATCAGTATGATCAACAACAACTTCATGGTCTTTTCCATGGTAGACGCGGCGGTCGCCGCCCGGATTACCTAGGTCATCGGAAATTGCAGGATAATACGGAAGAGATGCCGGTAAAGGCTGGCCCTAAGAACGGTCGAAAGAAGCCCACTTACGGACCCAACATCGTCCGCGCCTGGTTCGACACGGTGTTTCACTATGCCATTCGGGGGTTGGAGCAAGAGCGGAGGTTCCTGGAACGCAGAGACTGGACGTATCGATTCCACCTGGGTTCCCTTGAGTACCTGGCGCCGCTCGCGGAACACTTGCCCGGCAGCGCCCGCGAGAACCTCGACCAGATCTTGTTGTTCTTCCCCGCCCTAAACGCTCTTATTGGCGATCACGACCGCCAGACGGAGCGTTTGGCGCGAGAGTGCGTGGAGTTTCACGCCGCCATAGTGGCGAGCCCGCGTTTCGACGAGGTGTTCGACAGCGTCGAGGCCGAGACGCCGGCGGCGCTGGGCGGCGAGTTCGGCAGTCACTTCGGAGGGCTCTCGACGAAAGAGCAATTCAAGGGGCGCGTCGCCGAATACCTTGTCAATAACGTTCGCGAGAATCCGGACTTCTACAGCACGGCGCGCCTGTGGAACCAATTCCATGAACGATTCTTCTCCGTCCTCAATGAGCCCGGCCTCGCGTCTCGCCGCTACGCCACGGACGAATGCGGGCAGGCGCTCCTGGAGGCCGTGGTCAGTCTGGCCGGCGCATTGAAGACAATCCGGTCCGAGCTCTCCCTGGAATTCGATGTACCTATCGTGGCCGAGGTAACGAGCTCGGACTGATGGCGCGCGACTACCGGCCCAAATCGGTGCGGCTCGCCCTCGACGCCACGTCTTGAGTCTCTTGCTGGTCTACAACCACTGCGTCTGCGCGAACGTATCGGTTCAGCGGCGCGAGCGCATTCTCGTCGAGACCCGCGGGCGCGACGACGGCCTGCCCACGGAGCGGTTCAACGACTTGTGGCAGGTCTTCTGTAGCGTGGCGCGCCGAATGGTGACGCAGCACATAATCGCGGAGACGCTGAACTGCCGGCGTGGATGGCTCAGAGACAACCGGGAGGCGGCCAGGAGAAGCGCCGTCTCGCTTGTGCAGGAGTTCGCCATGGAGGAGCGGCCATGCCGCCTCATGGACCTCGCCGCGAACGCGGCCTATCTCAAGGCGTTGATCGAACTTGGCCCGGCGGATGCCGGCTTGCTGTACGTCGCTGAGTCGATCGGAGCCACCCTGATCAGCGACGACGGACCGCTTCTTCAGTGGGCGTATAGCCACGGCGTTCCGGCATACCCCGTAAGCGGAATACACTTGCTGGCGTAGCATCCATAGAACCGTTGCCCGGCCCTGCGGATAGAATATTAGAAGTGCCCTACGATCTGATTGTTATCGGGAGCGGCCCCGGCGGCTACTCCGCGGCCATTCGCGCCGGCCAGTATGGACTGAAGACGGCGCTGGTTGAAAAACAGCCCCGGCTGGGAGGCACGTGCCTCCTGGTCGGCTGCATCCCCACCAAGGCCTGGCTCCAGACCGCCGAGGTCTGGCAGCGCTTCGTCAACTCCGAGGCCGAGGGAATCCACTGCGAAAACCCGCGCCTCGATTTCCCCAAAGTGAAAGCCCGCAAAGACGGCATTGTCTCCAAGCACTCCAAAGGCGTCGAAATGCTGCTCAAGCGCGCCAAGGTGGAGCGCATCGCGGGCTACGCCACGCTCAAGGGCGGCGGCAAGGTGGAGGTGGAATCGGACGCTGCCCGGCAGACGCTCGAAGCCCGCAACATCATCGTGGCTACCGGCTCGGAAGCGCGCCTGTTGCCCGGACTCGCGGCTGGCGCGAACATCCTCACCAACATCGAGATTCTGGACCTCACCGCCGTGCCGCGCAGCCTGGTGGTGATCGGTGGGGGCGCGGTGGGAGTCGAGTTCGCCTCCATGTTCCAAAGGTTCGGCGCGGAAGTGACGGTGATCGAAATGCTGCCGCGCATCGTCCCGGTGGAAGACGAGGACATTTCCAAGGAGCTCGAGCGGAATTTCCGCAAGCAGAAGATCCGCGTGGAAACTGGCGCGCGCGCCGAAGAGATTCGCCAGGAGGATGGCGGCGTGAAACTCACGCTGGTCGCCAAGGACGGCAAGCGCGAGGATCTGGCGGCCGAAAAGTTGCTGGTAGCGGTGGGCCGCAAGCCGAACACGGAAAGCATCGGCCTGGAGAACACCCGCGTCTCGCTCGACCGTGGTTTCATCCAGGTGGACTCTCACCAGCAGACCGCCGAGCCGGGCGTGTACGCCATCGGCGACGTGGTGGCCGGCACGCCGCAACTGGCCCACGTGGCCACCCGCGAGGGCATGATCGCGGTGGCGCACATGGCCGGCAAACCGGCGGTTTCCATCAACCGGAACCGCATCCCGGGCTGCACCTACACCGAGCCGGGCATCGGCAGCGTGGGGCTCTCGGAAGCGCAGGCGCGCGCGCAGGGCCGCAATGTGAGGGTCGGCCGCTTCCCCTTCGCGGGCAACAGCCGGGCCACGATTCTTGGCCATCACGATGGTTTCGTCAAGGTGGTCTGCGACGAGACGTATGGGGAAATCCTGGGCGTTCACATCATCGGGCCGGAAGCCTATGAGCTGATCGGCGAAGCCGTGGCGGCCATGGAAGCCGAGGCCACCGTCGATGTGATGATGCAAGCCATCCACGCCCATCCGACTCTCTACGAAGCGCTGGGCGAGGCCTTCAACGCGGTCTACGGTCTCTCGATCAATGCCTAAATGCCTGACGGAAAATAGCCAGTCCCAATGCGGGCGCCAAGATCCTGGCGAGCCGCGACCGTCAGGGAGCGGTTGGAATGGTTATTGCATGACAATGCGTAAATGCGAGCTGCGCGAGCTGGGGCGCACGGACTACGGTCAGGCGCTCGAATGGCAGCGGCGAATGGTCACCGCCCGCCAGCGGGGCGAAATCCCCGACCAGCTCGGGTTGCTCGAACACCCCCACGTGATCACCCTCGGCCGCAACGGCCAACTGAGGCACCTGCTCGCGAGCGACGAAGTCCTGGACCGCGCCGGCATTGCGTTTTATCCCACCGACCGCGGCGGCGACGTCACCTACCACGGCCCCGGCCAGCTCGTGGGGTATCCCATCGTCGACCTGCGCGAGTGGAAGCGCGATGTGGGCGCGTACGTGCGCGCCGTCGAGCAGACCATCATCGATACGCTGGCGGATTTCGGAATCGCCGCCGGCCGGATTCCCAAGCTCACCGGAGTGTGGGTCAAGGAGCGCAAAATCGCCGCCATCGGCGTGCACATCAGCCGCTGGGTGACCTCCCACGGTTTCGCGCTCAACGTGAACACGGACCTGAGCTATTTTCAGTACATCGTGCCCTGCGGCCTCGCCAGGCCGGTGACTTCCATGGTGCAATTGGGAGCGAACGCCGCGCTCGCCGAGGTCGCGGGCGTCCTGGCGGGACATTTCGGACGCGTATTCGAATGTGAGATGCTGAGCGGTGAGCGAGGCCCGGTAGGAGAACTGACATGACCGACGTCGTGATGCCCCAGATGGGCGAGAGCATTGTGGAAGGGACCCTCACCAAGTGGCTGAGGAAGCCCGGCGAGCGGGTGGAACGCGACCAGCCCCTGTTCGAGATTTCCACCGACAAGGTGGATACCGAGATTCCCTCCCCCGCGGCCGGCACGCTGGCCGAAGTCCTGGTGGAGGAAGGCAAGACCGTGGGCATCAACACGGTGCTGGCGCGAATCGACGAGGGCGGCGCCGCGGCACAGCCGCAGCCAGTCGCGCCGCCGGCGGAAGCCCAGCCGCCTCGGGTGGAAGACATAGCTCCGCCGGAGCCCGAGCCGGAGCCCGCCAGCGAGCCCGCCGGCCCGCTTTCGCCGCTGGTGCGCAAGATGGCGCGCGAACACCAGATCGACCTGGGCCGCGTAAAGGGCACCGGCGCGGGCGGGAGAATCACCAAGCAGGACGTGGAAGCGTACCTGGCGCAACAGGCAGCTCCGGCGCCCGCGCCGCCCGTGGAAGACGCCGCGCCAGCGCCGCCTTTGCCGCCGGCCGGCCAGGCCCGCACCCGCATCGAGCCCCTCAGCGGGATGCGCGCCAAGATCGCCGAGCACATGCTGCTTTCGCGCCGCACCTCGGCCCACGTCACCACCATCCACCGCGTGGATATGACCCGCATTGCGCGCATGCGCGAGCGCCACAAAGCCGATTTTCAGGCCCGCTACGGCTTCTCTCTGACCTACCTGCCGTTCCTGGTACGCGCGTCCTCCGTGGCGCTGCGCGAGTTCCCCCTGCTCAATGCCTCGCTCGACGGCGGCAATATCATCTACCACAATGAGATCCACATCGGCATCGCGGTGGCGCTCGAAAACGGCCTGATCGTGCCGGTGATCCGCGGCGCGGACGAAAAAAACGTGCTCGGCATCCAGCGCGCCATCGTCGATCTGGCGGCCCGCGCCCGCTCGCGCCAGCTCAAGCCCGACGAAGTGCAAGGCGGCACGTTCTCCATCACCAACTTCGGCGGTTTCGGCAGCCTGCTGGGCACCCCCATCATCAATCAGCCGCAGGTGGCGATTCTGGGAGTGGGCACTGTCGATAAGACCCCCGTGGTGGTGGACGACGCCATCGCCATCCGCTCCATCTGCCACCTGTCGCTGAGCTTCGACCACCGCCTGATCGACGGCGCCCTGGCGGACCAGTTCATGACCCGCCTCAAACAGGTATTGGAAAACTGGTCCGAAGAGGTTCTATAAGGTAGTGCGCCTTCCCTGCCCAGTGCCTCTGACTTGAAACTCCCATGTGGGACAGGCGCTTCCGCCTGTCAACCCGAGCGAAGCTCGGGCATTACCCGTTTCCGACAAAGCGTCGTAGCCAGGCGTCGACACGGGCCGGGACGCGGCAGGCAGGAGCGCCCGCCACGCCGTCACACCTGAACACCTGTGAGAAGGTCCGGTTGACACGGGCCATCACAGCGGCGCCCATTTTCATCCGTCCCGGTGACGGCCCCCCAGGGGCCGTGTAGTTGAGTCACAATACTTTTGATTTTCCCATCTATCAGATTCTAAATCACTTCCCATCTGCCCCCGCCCGCCGAATACCCCCTCGCCTGCTACCCTCGAAGCAGAAGTTATGTCTACCATCCTCCAAATTGAGGCCAATCGCCGCAACGCCGAAAGCTCCACCGGCCCCCGTACCCAACCCGGCAAGGCCGTTTCCCGCTTCAATGCCCTCAAAACCGGCATTCACGCCAGATCCCACCTCATCCCGGGCGAGGACCCTCACGCTCTCGAATCCCTCACCCTCGAACATTACGACCGTTTTCAGCCCGCCGCCCCCGAGCAGCGCTTCCTCGTCGATGCCATGATTTCCGCCGAGTGGCAGCTCCGCCGCCTCCGCAAAGCCGAGGCCCAACTCTGGGAGTATGCCATGCAGGAGTGGCGCCCCAAGGAAAAGCTGGTCTCTTCCTTCCGCGCCTTCCTCCTCCGCGCGGATCCCTTGACCCTCCTCCATCGCCGCATCGACGCCGCCGAGCGCTCCTATTACCGCGCCCTCAGGCAACTGCTCCAGCTCCCATCCGGCCATGCCGCTCCCGCCGCGGCCGAAGCGCCCCCGCCACCCCTGTCCGGCATGGAATTACCCTCCGTCGCAGCCCTCCCGCCCGAACCCGAACCCTCGCCAAATCAATCTCCTGGCCCCCAAATTGGGTTCGTTCCCGCAATTCGCCCAGCGGCCTCCACTTGCCCGCGCCGCCTCTTGCCTATGCCGGCCGACTGAAAGATCTCGCGGATCGGCAAAGGCCAGGCGGCATCGGCCAAGGATGCCGGCATGATCTGGAAGGCTGCTACCCGGTTACCATACCCGGCACGCGTTAGCGCTCACCATCTGCTGGCCGCTTTGGCAGGAGAAGGCCTTTTGGAACTCGGGCATGTTCACTAGCACGCCGTTCACACGAAACTCGGGCGGCGAATGCGGGTTGGTTTGCACCAGGAGCTTGGCGGCTTCCGGGCGCATGTTCTCGCACCAGATCTGCCCGAAGGAGAGGAAGAAGCGCTGCTCGGGGGTGAAGCCATCCACCGCCGGCTTGGGACTGTTGCCGATGGTGTTCAGCAGGGCCATCAGGGCTATGCGGGCGCCGCCGTTATCGGCCGCATTCTCGCCCAGCGTCAGATCGCCCTTCACGTTGGCCCCGGGGGCCACCGAAAACGCCGAGTACTCCTTCACCAGGCACGCCGTGCGGCTCTCGAATTCCTTGGCGTCGGCGGGGGTCCACCAGTCTTTCAGGTTGCCCTGGCCGTCGAACTCGCGGCCTTCGTCGTCGAAGCCGTGGGTCAGCTCGTGGCCGATCACCATCCCGACCGCCCCGAAATTCACGGCGTCGTCCATCTTGCCGTCGAAGAACGGCGGCTGCAAAATGCCGGCGGGGAAATTGATGTTGTTCATCGACGGGTCGTAGTAGGCGTTGACGGTGGGCGGCGTCATGTCCCATTCGCCGCGGTCGAGCGGCTTGCCGATCTTGTTCAACTGGCGCTGGAACTCGAACTGGTCGGCGCGGAAACTGTTGCCCATGGCGTCGTCGCGCGCGACGGCGACGCTCGAATAATCGCGCCACTTGTCGGGATAGCCGATCTTGTTGGTAATGGCCTTGAGCTTCTCGAGGGCCTTCTCGCGGGTGGCGGGCGTCATCCAGCCCACCGTTTGGATATCCTGTCCGAGCGCCTTTTCGAGCGCGTCCACCATCTGCAAGGTGCGCTGCTTGCCCTCGGCGCCGAAGGTGCGCTCCACGAACTTGCGGCCCAGCGCCTCTCCCAACTGGTTGTCGGCGTAGTCCACGCACCGCTTCCAGCGCGGGCGCATTTCTTTTTGTCCGGTGAGCGTCTGGCCGTAGAAGCTGAAGGTCTCCCGCACGAACACGGCGGGCAGGAACGCGGTATTCGCGTGCAACAGATGCCAGGTGAGGTACGCCTTCCAGTCTTCCAGGCTGTGGCTCTCGATCTGGCCGTCCAGGGCCTTGAAGAAGTCCGGCCAGGCTACGTTGGCGCTTTCGAACGGGGGCGCTCCGCTGGCGGTCAGGTACCGGTTCCACTGGAAGTTCTTGTCGAGCGCTTCCACCTCCCGCCGGGTCATCTTGTGATAGACCTTCTCGGGATCGCGGCGGGAGACCAGGTCGAGCGACGCCTTGGCCAGGTCCGTCTCCACCTTCATGACGATGGCGGCGCCGGCCTTGGCCTGCTCGGGCTTCTCGCCGGCCAACTCGAATAGGCGCTCGACGTGGGCCACGTACTTCTGGCGAAGCTCGGCCGATTCGGCGTCTTCCTTCAGATAGTAGTCGCGCTCCGGGAGGCCCAAACCGCCCTGGTCGAGTTGGGCGATAACCTGGCTGGAATCCTTGAAGTCCTGGCCGGAGCTGAATTCGAACAGCGCCTCCACGCCGTTGCGATGCAGGCGCGCAATCTCCGCGGCCAGCTCGGATTTGTCCTTGAGGGCGCGGATCCGGTCGATCTCCGGTTGAAGCGGCGCCAGCCCCTTGGCGTCGATGGCCTTCTCATCCATGCAGGCGGCGTAGTAGTCGCCGATCTTCTGCGTGACGGCGTCGCGCTTGGGGTCGGGCTGGGCGGCCTCTTCCAGAATCTGGCGGAGGATTTCGCGGTTCCGCTCGGCCAGCGCTTCGAACCGTCCCCATCGCGACTGGTCGGCCGGAATGGGGTTGTTCCGGTTCCAAGCCCCGCAGGCGTACTGGTAGAAGTCCACGCAGGGGTTGGCGGACCGGTCGATATTCCTGACGTCGAAATCGACGTTGGCGGGGGCGGCGGCCGGTTTGGCCGGCGGCGCGGGCGCCTGCCCGAACAGAACCGAAGCGCACAACAGGCTGGAAATGGCGATCGTCTTCAAAAGACTGCCCTCCTCAACTTCCACTGTAACGCCGCGGGGGAGAGGAAGGAGAATCGACCGGGCTGTTTACCGGCGCCGGAGTTACATAGCCGGTCTGGAATGCGTCATAGCAAAGAAGAACACGTGAAAACCTGATACGATACGCGGTAACCACAGCCATGCGCCCGGCCCGCTGTTCCAGCCGGCCTTGGACTCCAGAATCGCTTCAGGGTGATAGTACTACCGCATCTTGCTGAATATGAACGCTGAACTGACCCCTCTACGGTGGCCGTCCAACTGGAAGGACGCCTCTGCCCTGGCTTTGCTGAACGATACTCCTATCAACTGTCTGGTGGCGGATAAAGGCGCCGTACCTGAGCCCGTCGCCGCACAGGCGAAACAAAAGGGTCTGACGATTGTGGATCCGGCGGCGCCCCCGGCCGGCGTTTTCATCGCCAAGGGAGAGTGGCCGGGCGTGGCAGCCGAAGCGGATGCCACTCCGCCGCCAACACCTACCCCAGGCGGCCCGCCTCCTGACGACTCGGCTGCCGCCGGCCCGACCGGGAACCCCTGGGTGGATTCCAACGGCTGGAAGATCCGGCTGGAGTCGGCGCGCCACCCGGGCGCGCGCGTGTGGGTGGATGTCAGTCCCAAAGGCCAGGTATCGCCCGATTCCTATACCTTGGCGCTGGCGGATTCGGCCGCTTATGGCGGCCGGTGGATCGTCTCGCTGGAGGACCAGTTCGCGGCGGACGTGGCGCGCGGCAAGGCGGACGCCTTGGCATCCTGGAAGAAAATGGCCGCGGCGGCCAAGTTCTTCGACGACCGAAAAGCCTGGTCGGCCTATATCCCGGAAGCCGTGGTGGGCATTATTTCCGACTTCACCGGCGACAACGACTACATGGGCGGGGAACTGCTCAACCTGGTTGCCAGAACCAACCAGCAGTACCGCGTGATCCTGAAAAACAAGCTTTCGCCGGCATCGTTCGCCAACCTCAAAGCGGTGATCTACGGTGACGCCACGGCGCCCACCCCGGCCCTCAAGAGCGCCATCATGACCTTCGTGCAGGCCGGCGGGCTGCTGATTACGCACCCCAAGTGGGGCATTGCGCCGGGCATGCGCGCCAGCAACCAGGATAACGACCGATACGTGTGGCGCACCTCCGGCAAAGGCCGGATCGCGTTCGCCAAATCCGATTTCGACGATCCCTGGGTGATCGCGCAGGAATCCGTCCTGCTCATCAGCCACCGTTACGACCTGCTGCGGTTCTGGAACGGCGGTTCGGTGGGCTCGTATTTCACCATGGCGCCGGATCGCAAGCGGGCGCTGGTGCACATGCTCTTCTATGCCGACCAGGGCCCCGAGGAAGCGGGGGTGCGGGTGGCCGGAAACTACCGCTCCGGGAAGTTGTGGACCCTGGACGGGAAGAGTTCCAGCATCGAGATGGTTCCCCAAAAAGACGCCGTGGAATTGCATTTACCAGCGGTGGCGCAATACGCCGCCGCCGAGTTGGAGGCCCAATAACATGCACTCGAATTTTACCCGCAGGGACTGGCTGAAATCGGCTTCCGTGCTGGGCGGCGCCTGCCTGGTGGGAGCGCCGTTCACGAGGGCCGCGGCCGCGCCCGCGCCGGCGTCCCCGGTATCGGTGGCCAAGTGCCTGACTTACGATCCCAAGGAACTGACGCCCGTCATGGCCAAGATGTTCGACCAGCTCGGGGGGATCGGCAAGCTGGTCAAGGGCAAAACGGTGGCCATCAAGTTCAACATGACCGGCAGCTCCATGCAGCGCCTCGGAAACCTCCCGGTGGCCGAGACGCATTACACCCACCCGGCGGTGGTCGCAGCGGCGGTCAGCCTGATGGCCAAGGCGGGGGCCACGCGTGTCCGCGTGCTCGAGTGCTGCTATTCCACGGGGGCATCGATTGAGGAATTCATGATCCAGGGGAGCATGGAGCCGAAGGACATTCTGGGCGCCGGCCCGAACGTCGAGCTCGAGAACACCAACACCCTGGGCAAGGGGAAGAAGTACTCGCGCTTCATGGTTCCCACGGGCGGGTATGTTTATCCGGGCTTCGATTTGAACCACTCCTTCGAGGAGTGCGACGTCTTCGTCAGCATCGGCAAGCTGAAGGAACACGCGACGGCGGGCTATACCGGCGCCATGAAGAACTGCTTTGGAAACGCGCCCCTCACAATCTATAGCGATAGCGCGGGCGTCGATGAGCCATCCCTTACGGCACGCGGCGGCCGGAACCCGTTCCATTACGGCCGGCGGCAGCCCTCCAAGACCGCGCCCCAAGACAAGATCTTTGGCGAGCAGCATCCGGACACCTACCGGGTGCCGCGCATTGTGACGGACATGGTGGG
>Ga0181520_10013388_pt1 | contig 10345 bp, 7 predicted proteins | sample PEATcosm2014_Bin_29_FD_132451 | JGI IMG/M metagenome (GOLD analysis project Ga0181520, IMG submission 132451) | Peatland microbial communities from MTU Mesocosm Facility, Houghton, MI, USA - PEATcosm2014_Bin02_30_metaG | ecosystem: Environmental > Terrestrial > Soil > Wetlands > Peat | place... | reverse complement strand
CGGAGGCGGGAGAGCATCGAATCGGGCCAGAGTGTACGCCACCAAGGCGGAATTAGAAATAGAAAAAAAACCCTGCATCAATGCCCACCCCACAAGTTTGGCCACTGCGTTGTGACGGCCCACATCCTCTCTCAAGGCCAACAGCTTTCCGGAAGCGTCGAACAATCCGGCGGCGTGCAATCCCCCGGTTTTACCAAAAAGGGTTTGGGCGGAGCGAAGAGTTTCCGGAAGGCCGCAAAGGACTTGCGGATCGATTCGGAAATCAGGATTGGGCCGGGTGATTCCGGGGGCGTAAAGGGCTTCGAGTGATGTCTTGCCGCACAATCCACAACTGGAGTTGGAGAGAAAATTCCGTTTCGTTTCTTGCGAGCGTGCTGCCGCCGCGGTATTTAATTCAACATGAACGGCAGGGTTTTCAGGTCCAGATCCGTCTGCCCAGTCAAGGCTGATAAGCTCGTCGCGCGACTTGACGATCCCTTCAGTGAACAGGAAACCCGCGGCCAAATCGAAGTCATTGCCCGGGGTTCGCATGGTTATGGTGAGCGCCCGGCCCGCCACCTGGATAAGCAGCGGCTCTTCCCCCACCAGGGAATCGGTTAGGACGCGCACCCGCCCATCATTCCACTCGGTCACGGCGGAAGATTGCACAGACCGATGGTTCGTCTCTGCCCCGCTCATTCTCTGACCTCACATGCTTTGGTAGAGAGCGCTTACGACATTCTCCCGAACCCGCCGAAATATTGCAAGCACGTTCGGTTATTCCAGCACTATGGCGTCAGATGAGCCGCATCACGATTGGATTTTCTGCACTTCGATTTTGTAATGGTTAAGGAGCATGCCGGTGGCGTGGTCAACGGCGGCCCGCGCCAGTTGGTAATTGATCTCCGCCTGGAGCACGGCGCCCTCCGCCGAGGCAAGTTGGCTTTGCGCTTGCAACACGAAGAAGATCGTTTGGGCGCCCAGTTGATACTTCCGCTCCTCGGCCTCCAGGCTCTTGCGCGAGAGGTCAGATGCCACGCGCGTGGCATCAAGAGAAATGCGGGCCTGTTCAAGCTGGTGCACAGCAGCGGCCACCTGAAACGCGATATCCTCTTCTTGCTGACGCGCCTGGTACTGGCTTCGCCGGCGGCTAACCAGAGCATTGCCCAGGTTCGCTTCCGCGCTATGGTTCTTGATGGGGAGATTCAACGATAAGGTGAAACCATAAGTTGGGTAGCTGAAACCGCCGATCTGGCCAAAGGCATCACCCAACCCGCCACGGGAGAGGAGTGCGGGCGGCGTGACGGCAGTGTCATACTGGTTGCCTCCCAAGCCGTTGGAATTATAAATCCCGGTCAAACTGAGACTGGGCAGCAAACCGTTGCGGTCAAGCCGGATGGCAATGTCATTTGCGGCCATCTGCTGGCGCAGCGCTTCCAACTCCGGGCGATGCGCGAGGGCGGTATCAACGGCCTCCTTCGTGTCAACCTGCACCAGTTCGCCGGAGGGTTCGGGATTCTCCACCAAATCCAGTTCAACAGCGCGAATGGTTGTGTCCTGGTCAGCACCCAGAACGCGGCGAAGCTGGTCTTCCGCGCTTTTAAGCTGATACTGCATCTGGATCACCGCCACTTTGCGATTCGCCACTTCCGCTTCCGAGCGGTAAATGTCCAGAGGGGGCAGCGCGCCAAGTTCCAGCGCGTGCTTGTCGCGATCGTAGGAAGCCTGCGCGAGGTCCTGCGACTTCTGGGCAATCTTCATGTTCTCCCGGGTCTCCACGACGTACCAATAGGCCTCCACCAGTTGATAGATTGAATCGCTTACCTGCCCTTCAAACTGGGCGGCAGATTGCGCCACGTTGCGGCGGGCAATGAGGATGGGAGCGCGATTTACGAAGCGCCCGTTGCCCCGCAGCAAGGGCTGGGTGATGGCGAAATCCAATGAGGAGGAGATGGAAGGATTGAGAAAATTGTAGATGCTGTTGTTGGAGGATTTGTCGGCGCTCAGGCCCACGTTGAGTGTTGTGCCGGTCTGAAACATCTGAGCGTATCCAAACGCGGTTTGCTGTTCCAAGTCGCTCAGCGTGGGTGCTCCCTGCAATTGGGAATAGGTGGCGGACTTGGTTCGTTCCGTGCTGAAGGTCGATGTCAGCGATGGATCAAAGTTTGCGAAAGCGCGCTGCACGTCAAACTCCGCGTCGGTCACCGCCAGGCGATCGATGTGTACCTGCGAGCTATGTTCCAGCAGAAGGAGCATGGCGTCCTGAAGAGACAGGCGTAGCTTGCCGTCAACAATGTAGTCGCGGAAGCTCTTGGTGTCCGGCAGCGGTTGTGGCGGGCGCGGCGATGATGTCAATTCGTGAAAATAGTTTGGCTTGGGAAAAGTCTGGGCGTGGACAGGCAAAACCAAGGCGCCGAGGATCAGGCAGGCGGCAAGTAGTTTGCAGCGCATTTTAGAAAACTCCCAGGGGAACATGATTGCGTCTACGAGAAGCGGGATGACGTACGGCAAGGGGCGCTTTGCCGCTTCCACCCAGATAAAATTTCCTGCAGATGATTGCAGAATATGTTGACGCCCAATCGCCGTAACGCCGCCATCCTGGCGGCATTTTCCGGTGCCGGCAAGATGCCAGCGCTACGGAGCCTGTCACAATCTTCTGCAATCCTCACTAGGTGACGGGCGCATCGCGCAAGCCACGCATCTTTACGCTCACTCATACCGTAGCGCCTCGACCGGATCGAGCCGGGCGGCTTTCGTGGCCGGATAGATTCCAAACACCAGCCCCACGGCCGCGGAAACTAGGAAAGCGAGCAGGATGGAGGTGAGAGTTACAATAGTTGACCATCCCGCCAGCCAGGCGATCAGCCGGGAAATCCCGAACCCGAAGAAGATGCCGGTGACGCCTCCCACGAAGGAAATGAGCACCGCTTCCACCAGAAATTGCCGCGCGATATCCCCTCGTGTTGCCCCCACGGCGCGGCGGACGCCAATTTCGTGGGTGCGCTCCAGGATTCCTGCAAGCATGATGTTCATAATGCCGATCCCGCCGACCAGCAGTGAAATTGCAGCGATGGCCACCATGACGATTTCGAAGATGCGCTGCGTGCTGCGCTGCTCGGCCAGTAACTCGGCAGGAACAATCACGCTGAAATCCCCGGCGTTGTGATGCGAAACATTCAGGATGCTGCGCACCACCTCCGCCGCCACAAAGCTGTCCGTGCGAGCGTCCAGGTGGAGATAGATGCCGTCGATTTCATCGTGGTATTCGCTGTAGGTATCTTCCAGGCGCAGGAGGGCGGCGTAGAGAGGAACGTAAATCAGATTGTTCAGGTCTTGCGCGGGAAGGCCGGCCACGGGAGTCTGTGAACTCAGTTGCGGGCCGAGCACGCCGATCACGTGGAACCACTGCTCGTTCACCTTAACGTACTTGCCCACCGCTTCCGTCTGTCCGAAGAGGTTGGCGTAGGCCCCTTCACCCAGCACGCAGACGGCTGCCGCGCGCGCATCCTCCTGGTCGTCGTAGAAGCGTCCTTCCACAACGCGCAGATTGACGATCTGCTGGTAAATGGGAGTGACGCCGTAAATCACCGGCATGTCGTGCTGCGGCTTGGGGATCATCTTGGAGGGCGTGAATCGCTTGCGCGCGGTTGATTCTTCAATGCCCGCGGTATTCGTGCGGATGGCGCGCAGGTCCTGGAAAGTGAGGCCGGGGGAAGTCTGGCGGATCTTCTGTTTCGCCTGCCAGTCGGTGGCTTCTTTAGCCTCAACAATGAGATTGCGCACGCCGAGTTGCTCGATGAACGCCATCACCTGCTGCTGCGCGCCGGCGCCGATCGAGAGCATGGAGACCACCGCCGCGACGCCAAAGATCATCCCCAACATGGTCAGGAAGGTCCGCAGCTTGTGCAGAAGAAGCGATTCCAGACCATGCCGGAATTCCGGAAAATAGCGCGTCCAATGATACGTGGAGCCAGGAACTGCCGGCGCGGGCGGGGCGAGCGTGGTTACCGGAGCACTCATCGTTTGGCGCCTCCCAGTGATGGGGAAGCGGCAGCGCCTGGGGAGGTTTTTTGGGCCGCCTCCTCGGGATTGACCAGCGCCACCTCCGTACCTTCGGCAAGGCCTTCCACCGCAATGCGCGTTTCCGAGCGGCGCGCGATTTTTATCTTCTCCGGCGAAAACTCTTTCCCCTTGCGGACATAAGCCACCGGATTCCCGCTCTTGGCAAAGATCGCCTGGGGAGGAAGGTAGAGCACGTTCTTGATTTCCCCGGCAGAGATGGCAACCACACCCGTCTGTCCTGGACGCAACTGCGGATCAGGGTGGTCCATCGCGATGACCACGCCGAACTTGCTCGTGCCACTGTCGCTGAACCAGGCGCTTTGCAAGGCCGCGCCGGCAACGTCCTTGACCTTTCCCGTAATCTTAAGGCGCGGCAAAGCATAGATTTCGATGTCGGCGGGCTCTCCGGGAGACAGGTTGGCGCGATCGATTTCCGCCACCTTCCCTTGCATTTCCATCTGCTCCATATCAAGAAGTTGCGCCACAAAGGCCCCCGGTTGAACCTCGTCCCCTTCGCGGTACTCGGGCAAGCGCATGCCGGTAAAGTAGAAGTTAGTCTCGCGATTCTCCTGCACCGCCACCAGTCCATCCATGGGTGCGCGCAGATGCATGCTTTGACTGTTCTTCTGCGCCTGCTGCATGCTCAACCGGGCCTTGGCAAGCTTCTCCTCCGCCACGGCAATGTCAGCCTGGTTGGAAACGGAGTGCGACGCGATATCCTCCTTCAACTGCGACAAGTGGCGGCGTGCTTCGTCGAGCGCCAACAGATTCTTCTTCGCGTCGATGGCGCTCACCAGGTCTTTCTTGCTCACATCCATCTCCGCCCGCCGCACGTCGAAATCCGCCTTCAACAGATCCACTTTGTCCTGCGATTCCTGCACCGACGCATCCGATTTTGCCTTGGCGATAGCCTGCTCGGCCTGCCGCAGGTCATAGGACGCCATTTCCAGGTTGTGCTCCTGGTCGCTGGGATCGAAGTCGGCCACCAGGTCGCCGGATTTGACCCGGGCTCCCGTTTTGGCGAGGAAGATCAAGCGGAGCGAAGTGCCCACCGAAGGCGCCACCAGCATGGAAGTCTTGCCGGCGCGAAGCTCCCCGGAAGTGTAAATCATCAGGTCCAGGTTGCCGCGCATCACCCGGATAGTGGGCACGCTCCGCTCCGGCCGGTGCATGCGTTTCAGGGCCATCAGCGTGCCGGTCGTAACGCCCGCGAGCAGCAACACGGCCACGGCGATTCGTGTTATTTTGCGGGCATTCATGGTTTATCCACCACCACGGCAGGGTCCTTCAACGCCACTTTTTCACCCACAGATAGTCCCGAGGTTATGGCCAATTGCTCCTCATTTCTGAACCCAACCACCACAGGCCGCGGCGCAAACTTTGTGCCGGTCAGGATGTAAACCAGCGGAGCTCCCGCCTGGGAAAAAATCGCCGTTGCCGGAATCAGAATTGAACCGGGAATGCGGTTCACGGCAATGCGTCCGCTGCCGCTCATGCCGGGACGAAGGCGGGGGTCTTTTGTATCCAATTCCAGAGTCACATCAAAATTGCGCGGCGGGGGCCAGGTGGTGAAATCGGTCTTGGCCAAGGCGCTGATCTGGACGATGTGGGCCGTGAATTCATGGTCCGGCACGGCATCCACGCGAATCGTGGCCGTCTGGCCCACTTGCATACGGCCGCGGTCAACCTCGTCAATGCGTGTGTTCACTTGCAGTGTGGAATAATCAGGAAGCTCGGCGATGCTGGCTCCATGCCAGGCGCGGTCGCCTTGGCGAAACTCCGGCGGGTTGTCCGAAAAGAATCCCCCGGCGCGCCAGTTGGGAAACAGCGTTACCACTCCTTCCGTGGGGGCGCGGAGCGTCATGGAAGCGATGTTGGCCTCCACCCGGGTCACATCGGCCAGGGCCTTGGCGCGCGTTTGCACTTTCGCGTTAATCAACGCCTGCGAACTGGTCTGGTCTGACTTCTGCCGCGACTCAATTTCGCGAAGTTTCTGCTCCGCGTCAGCGAGCAGCAGTTTCTTCTCCGCCGCATCAATGGGGGAAAGAATTTCCTGCTGGCTCACGTCCAGTTTGGCGCGTTCCACGTCGTAGTGGGCCTTGAGAAGGTCGGTGCGGTCCTGCTCCTCCAGCAAGTGCGCCTTGGCGCGCTCCTGCCCGATTTCCGCATCGGCTTGCTTCATGTCAGACCGCCGCTGGTTGAGGGTGTCGAGAAGCTTGGAGGTATCAAACTGGGCCACCACGTCACCCTTCTTGACGGCAGTGCCGGTTCTGGCCAGCTTGATGATCTGGATATCGCCCGCCACGGATGGCGCTTTGAGTTGGATCGATTTCTGTGCTGTCACGTGGCCGCGGAACTGCACCACTTCGACAAATTCGCCACGCTGCGCGATGGCCGTGGGGATTAGCGGAACCGCGCGAGAGAAGCGCACGGCGCCAAACGTCACTCCTGCCACCACCACCAGCCCCAAAATGATTACCAAGACGCGATGCCGATTCCAGATTTTCTTAAGAGGGCTAAACATTATGAGTGTGCCGTCCCAAAGAGCTTCTTAGATGAATTGGCGGTCATCACCACCTCGCTGCTCACACGCCGAGCAACGGGTGGTTACCCAGGATTTCTCCTCACCATGTCTCCAGCGGTGAGGCCGGAAAGCACCACCGTCTCCACATCATTACTCTGGCCAACGGTTACGGGTTGCTTCTCAAAGCCCGTTCCACGCTTGACCGAGACATAGGTTTTGCCGTTTTCCCGAATCAGGGAGTCACGCGGCGCCAGCAAAACATCTGGAAGGCGTTCAAGTTCCACGTCAACTGCGGCGGAAAGATCAGGCAGCAGCCGGGGATCCGATCCTTGAATAACAAAAGTCGCGTTAAAGTTGTGAACCGCCTGCGATAGCGAACTGGTGTTGCCGATGGCCGCGAGGTGCTCAATCGACCCGCTCAGGACAAGGTCGGAATACGCGTCCAGGCGCACCTCCACGCGCTGAGCGACGCGCAGATAGGGGAAGTCCACCTGGTTCACGCGCGCCGTAACTTGCATGGCGTCAGGATCCACCACCTGCATGAACGACGAACCCGGCCATACTTCGTCGCCTTCCTGCGGGTCGCCCAGGGAACTGCCTTTCCAGATGGGATTCAGCACCACCAACCCTTGCAGGGGCGAGTGGATTACCATGCGCTGAGAATTGGTCTGCGCGTAAAGCATCTGGCCGTGCGACTTCTCGCGCTGGATTTCCAAATCCTTCAGTTGTGCCTGGCGGGCACGTTCTTTCAAGTCGAACGTTTCCCGTAGCTGCTTCAAAGTGGCGGCGTCTTGCTCAAGTGTAAGGCGGTTGCGATCGGCATCGATGCGTGAAACCACCTCGTTCTTCATCATCTCCAATTTGGCTTTTTTGTATTCGTCGTCCGCTGCCTGGAGCGCTGTCTGGTCCTTGGCCAGTTCGGCGGCATTGTCTGCCTGCTGCTTCTTGATCTTGTCCAGGAAGCCGACGTAATCGGCCTGGCTGTCACGGAATTGCTTGAGCTGGTCCTGCTGGTCAAATTCGGCGAGCACATCACCCTTTTGCGCGCGTGTGCCGGCGCGCGCCAGGCGGATCAGCACCATGCGCGATCCCCCGCCCGCCAACCGCGGCGCCTGCACCACGTAAGCGTGGACAGCTTCCGTGGAACCCGTGATACGAATGGTGCGAACGAAATCCCCGCGTTTGATCACCGCCGTGCGCAAGTCGGCAGCCTTCACCACATTTCCCTTCTGCGCGTGGGACGCGAAGGTCAGGATGAGGGCAGCAGGAATTGCCCATAAGGCGACACGGAGAGTCCATCGGCCCATATGAGAGAAGAACGCATTAGGCAAGTAAACTTGCATAACAATTAATGACGTCGTGGGCAGTGACGAGACTTATTCGTCTCAAGTGAGATGCGGAATTTCAGAATAGGATAGCAAGGCTTCCTGAAAATTGAATGTGCTGCCTCCCCAAAAGGGACATATTGACAGAGGGTCGATCAGGAGAACCAATTTTCCAGTTGTCATCCTGAGCAGCAGCAAAGGACCGGCATTGGCTTTGCATTTAATTCGACCGTAGATCCCTCGTCCCTAATAAAGCCATAACTAATCTGACCTTAACCAAATGTGAAGGTTATAGTCCTTCATCTACGGGTTTGCAAGAACTTTGAAACATCGAACCAAAACAGGGAATGCGCCCCTACCGGGGCTGACAGAGTTTATGCCATCACTGTCCCACGGCTGGGGCTAAATGACGTTGCCGCTACGTGGCTCTCCGCCTCGACATCGCCTTCACCACGCTATGGCTACGGCGCGGGAAATCGGGTAGAATGCCTGAGTCGTTTCAGGCTCTTGCAAGTCACAACCCTTAATTCTAAATTCCAGAATAAGACCGCCCCGTGCGGAAGGAGATGCGCATGCCAGAACCAACTTCAGAGTCTTCCCTGAGCATTCGAGGATTGATCCTGGTTCCTGCTGTAGTCACATTGGGAATCACCCTGTTGCGGTTGGCCGGAGAACTACTCCATTGGTCGCCCCGGTTTTTCAGCACGGCGCCCGGCGGCGCCACGCCTGGCCTTGGCCCGGCAATCGTCGGGATTTCCTGGCTACCGTTATTCTTCGGACCGTACTTCGCGGTGAAATTGGCGCGCTCGGGTCACGGCACTTCGGGTGTGTGGAAAACCTTTGGGCTGGCCCTGCTTGGATTCATCATCATGATTGCGGGCGGCTTCGTAGGGTTCGCGCCGCACATCAAATTCCCGGGTCGGGAAATCCTGGGCATTCTGCTGATCATCCTTGGCCCGACGCTGGTTGTGCTGGGCTGGCCCGCGCTCTTTAAGGTCCTGGTGGCCTATGGCTATGCGGCTCGAATTCCGGTGGCCATTTTGATGATCTTTGCCCTGCATGGACATTGGGGAACACATTACGACGCCCTGCCTCCCAATTACGCGGGGCCCACATCCTTTCTTGCCCAGTATATGGTGATCGGATTTCTGCCGCAGATGGTCATCTGGATTGCCTTCACGGTACTGGTGGGTTCGATCGTAGGCACCGTCGTGGCAGGAATGGTGTGCCGCGGCAACACGGTTCACGTCGTGTCCTGACGCCCAGCCTTCCCGACCGCCGCATTTGATTTCCTACGGTGGCAGAGGTATCTTGGAATACCTCGCTCCGCGGGCCGGGGTTACGTGTCACCAGCCCTTTTGTCCGCTGCGCTAATGCCACTTTTGAACAAGGGAGAGACATCAGTGATTATTGCAGACCTGGCGGAAATCGCCGGACGCACTTACCCGGCACGCCGCCGAACCCAGAATCTGGTGGGAGGCGCCAGCCCCATCCAGGCAAAGAACTTCTCCATAGGATGCGTCACGCTGGAGCCCCATGGCGGCCAGGTCCCCTGGCACAATCAGGAGCAGGAAGAGGTCTACCTGATTCTGGAAGGCGACGGCGAAGTCTGCTTGGGCGCGGAAAGAACTGCGATTAAGGCAGGCCAGGCCGTCTACATTCCCTCCAAAGTTTTTCACCAACTCACCAACACTGGCTCCACCACTATGCGTATGCTTTACTGCTACGGTCCGGCAGGCGACGTGGCGCATTGGCGCCAGGAATTGGATGGCACCCTGCCTCGCGCGGGCGTGGAAGCTCCCGCGCTCCCCTCTGGCGCGCAACCCCAATGCACGGGGATCGGTGGATCGGATGACCGGAAAATCGGGTGAGCGAGCAGTATCTTTGGCGTGGGTTGCCTTATGCTCAACCGATTACCGGATCTCCCGATCATCCGATCACTGGACCTCCCAATCACCCGATAAGATAAGGATTGAATATGGATAATCAGAAGAACCATTCTATTGGAATCATCATGAACGGCGTCACCGGACGCATGGGTTTGAACCAGCACCTGCGCCGTTCGATTAGCGCCATCATGAAACAGGGTGGCGTCAGGATCAGCGATTCGGAAAGAATCATGCCGCGACCGCTGCTGGTGGGGCGGAACGCCGCCAAGCTTGAGGCGATCTCGCGGGAGTTCGGCGGACTGCCGTACTCAACCGAGCTCGATAACGCCCTCGCCGATCCGCAATATTCCATCTATTTCGACGCGCAGACCACGGTGCAGCGCTTTGAGGGGGTCAGCAAAGCCATTGCAGCGGGTAAAAACATTTATTGTGAAAAGCCCGTGGCCGACACCCTGGAAAAGTCGCTGAAGCTCTGCCGGTTGGCGGAAGCCGCGGGAATCAAGCACGGCGTGGTGCAGGACAAGCTCTGGCTGCCGGGCTTCTTGAAGCTTCAACGATTGCGCGAT
>Ga0181520_10013387_pt1 | contig 10345 bp, 10 predicted proteins | sample PEATcosm2014_Bin_29_FD_132451 | JGI IMG/M metagenome (GOLD analysis project Ga0181520, IMG submission 132451) | Peatland microbial communities from MTU Mesocosm Facility, Houghton, MI, USA - PEATcosm2014_Bin02_30_metaG | ecosystem: Environmental > Terrestrial > Soil > Wetlands > Peat | place... | reverse complement strand
CCGGACGGAGCTGGTGAAATCCCTCGCGACCCCGGAGGGAGGCTGAACGCTCGCTCCCGTCTGACCGATCGTCGGGCTCAGCGCCGTGACGGGAGTCAGGTGCGGCAGGGTAATGGAAATCGCATGGGCGGGCTCGCTTATCAGACCGACCGCCGGGTAGGGAGGGATACTGAAGGAAACTATGGCCTTGCTGGAGACGTTGACTCCGTTTCGATAGCTGGTGACGAGGGTCGTGTTGTAGAGGGGATGGTAGCATGCCAGACTTGCGAGCGAGAGCAGCGCCAATGGCCCTGCACGGGAAGTGACTCGAGCGGCCCATCGACCGTTGCGATCGTGCGGTGAAGTTTCACGGCGGCCAGCCTCTATTTCCATATCCTCCTCGCCCGTGTTCAAGAATAATCGGGGAATCCTCGCTCCGGAGCTTCGGTGAGGGTGCTAACATCCCCGCACACACAAGATAGGAGCGGCAGCCCGGCGGCGTCAACAGTTTTTCTGACTGAAATTCTCAAGCAAAGGGATCCTCCACATTACTTCGCCGTTTCGAAGGTCTTGATCAACTCGATGCTGTTCTTGTCGTCCTGGGTCAAGAAACGATCGACGTTGTCGAACTGAGGATTGTAATGAAATGAAGCGAAATAATCGGCCAGATCCCGGGATTTGAAAATCATTCCATGAACGGCGTAGAACCAATTTCGCATGATCCTCAGCTGGCCCTGGGTCATCAACGCCAGTGATTCCTTGCTGACCGGCGGCGCTTGGGCGTCGCCGAGATCCTGGATGAAAGCGGGGGCCGCGCCGGCTGTCAGCAACAGCGCATCCGTGATGGCGGGTTTGACGTTGCTTTGCTCCACTTCGATAAAGTCCCCGGACTCCTGTCGGATATTGAAAGCCAGCGTACCCGCAGCCGCGGCATTCGTATCACTATAATAGTTGACGCCGCCGATCAGGCCAAAGATCCACAATTCGGCGGGGTTGTAGACCCGAACCGTGAAATGTTTGATCCCGTCCTTCCATGAACTGGCGGTCCCGTAAAAGTAGACGACGTCATAGAATGCCGTCGGATGAACTTCGTAAACCGTATCGTAATCCACCTGGACGCTCTTCACCTCTCCAGGCCTGAAGCTGATTTCCTTGACGAACCACCGTTTGATCACGATTTTCCCGCTCCCGAGGACTTTGTCGTCAGGCAGGGTGGTAATCGGGACTGATGCTCCGTCGATCGAAGAGGAGAAGCCGGTTATTGTTTCGTTTTCGGGACTGACTTTGGCTTCCTTGTACATGTTGGAGAGAGCTTCCGGGAAGCCCACGGTGACTGTCTGGTCCGAACCCCAATTCTTCAGGATATAGTATTCCGTCACATGCACCGAGTTCTTGTTCAAGTAAAGCGAAAGGTCCTCGCTTTCTATACTGATGGTCGATGAAGATCCTTGAACGATTTGGATGTTCCCCGACTGGGTGGTGATCGCCGCGTCATCGGCGAAGACCCCCAAGACCACCCACCCGACGAGAAGCACACTTAGTAGGGTTTTCATAGCGTGACTCCTTCATTAAATATTGGAAACATCTATTTGCTATCCGCCAAACGTCGAATGCAGTGTAAACTGTACTGATTTATGATAATAGGGACAATAAAGAAGCAGGCCGGGCCGGTCCGGATCGACTGTCTCGAGTCGTATCCGTTTTTTATACGATGTACGAATTGCCTGTCCATCCTTGAAAAATCAATAAAATAGCCATTATGTGCGCTAGTTAACAGAGAATTGTTAATGGATCGCGATAATATTACCCTAGAGGGATGGGATGGCCGATATTCCAAATTCGTTAGCGTCTACGAGTCCGCGCCTGAACCACCTGCTTGCGGCCTTGCCCGAAACCGACTATCAGCGCATTCTCTCCAATTTGGCATTGACCGATCTTCCGTATGGGAAATCCCTATACGAATCCGGGATTTCAATTAGAGACGTCTACTTCCCCACAACTGCCATCGTATCTTTGCTCTTCAATCTGGAGAACGGATCGTCGACCGAAATAGCGATTTGCGGCAACGAAAGCGTCGTGGGCATCGCGGTATTCATGGGCGGTGAAAGCGTGCCGAATCGAGCCGTGGTGCAAAGCGCGGGTCTAGCCTATCGACTGGGAGGACAAATACTCAACGAGGAATTTTCCCGCTCCGGCCCCTTTCAGCATCTCCTTATGCGATATTCTCTTGCCCTATTCTCCCAGATGACGCAGACGGCCGTTTGCAACCGTCACCATTCGCTCGATCAGCAGTTATGTCGTTGGCTTTTGCTGAGTTTCGACCGTCTGCCCGGCAACGAGCTGTATATGACCCAGGAATTGATCTCCAATATACTAGGCATGCAAGGAGACGGGATAATCGAGGCGATCGGGAAATTGCAGGACGCGGGCTTGATCCGCTACAACCATGGCCAAATCACCATGCTGGATCGATCCGGTCTGGAGGCTAGGGTATGCGAATGCTACGAAGTCGTCAAGAAAGAATTCCGGCGTCTCCTACCCGATGTTATCGCAGATTAGGCGACGACCCGTTATCAAGAGCGCCTGTGCCTCAAAAGCCGATTCGTTTAGACTTGTTCAGGGCGATTTTGACCGCGTCCACAACCGCCCACACCCAATAAACCACGCTCCATAACGATGCCACGTCATGGACTACTCTCGGAATGAAATAAGCCCAGATGCTTCTTGCGTCTGGGGCCCCCATCGGGATGGTCGGATTCGCCACTGAGATCAGCGGAAGGATGATAATATTGAGATTGGCGATTACTATCGCGCCGAAAACTATCGCCCCGCCCTTGTTGCTCTCTCCTCCATAAATCTGCCCCAAACCCGGAACCAATACCGAGAGAAGACCGGCAAGAACTGGATTGCGTTTCATCCTGACCTCCCTGGCAAAGGCGGAGACCGCCTCATTCTATAGGATCCGGACCTGCCGTCAAGATAGTCGGACCCTCCGCATCTCGATTCCCCGAATCGGACCCGAACGCGGTGAACAGGCGGTGCGCTCCATCCTACTCCCCTTGGCCTTCGAGGGATCTCGGCGAACCGGAGGAAAACCGATCGGAGACCGCCAATGGTGGAATCCGGCGATTGAGGCTCGAAAAGAAAGATATTGAGACTGAAAACGGAAAATTTTCAGGCTGAAAACGAAACAAACTGAATTGAATACGGATCATCCTCGACCTCATAACGGACCCGAAATAAGCTTGTCCAGAGTCCTTGTTCGATTGCCGGATGAAGTGGCTCAAGCAGCTGGACACCTGAATTCTGTCTTCTCGGGGAAGATCCCTTCGAAAAGCCATTTGGCCCACGAGGCGCGCCCGGGCATGAGGCGCGGAGCCTGGGCATCGGATGGCATGATTCCCGCCATGCCCCGGACGGGCAGCGCGCTCAGATTGGAAGGAAAAACGAATGAACATCGTCATGACCGGGGGAACGTCCGGAATCGGGAAGTTCGCGCTCGCTTCTTTGGCGCGCGAAGGCGCGAGGATATTGCTGGGAGCCAGGCGAGCGGGTCTCGAAGACGTCGATACCATCGATCTCGATTTAGCCCGATTGGCGTCCGTACGGGCGTTTGCCTCCATTGTGCACGACCGCCTGGGCGGAAGCGGCATCGACGCGCTTATACTTTATGCGGGAGCACAGTCGAAGAGCATAGATGAAAGGACGGCAGATGGATTTGAGACTACTTTCGCGGTGAATCATCTCGCGCACTATCTGCTTTTGAGACTGCTTCAGCCGGAGCTCGCGCAGGGCGCCGTGGTAGTGCTGACCACCAGCGGGACTCACGATCCCGAGGAAAAAACCCTTATGCCGCCGCCGCGCCACGCTCGAGCGCGTCTGCTCGCGCACCCGGAAGTCGACCCCGAAAGGGACAAGTCTCCCGCCGCGGCGGCGGGAAGAGCATATCCGTCTTCAAAGCTCTGCAACATCCTCACCGCGCGGGCATTCGCGGCGCGCCCCGAAATCCTGGCGAGGGGGATAGGGGTCATAGCCTTCGACCCGGGACCGACACCAGGGACCGGACTCATGCGGAACGGAGGCCCTGTTTTGGCGGCTATCCGGCGTTCCTTCGGATTCCTGCTGCGGCCGTTATTCCGGGGTTCGAACCGTCCCGAAACCGCCCGTCGCGATGAGGTGGCGGAAGCCTTATGGATCGACAGTGCCGAATTGGTCGGGTTTGAAGCCCGAGAAAGCCAATGATTCAGCGACCCCGCCTCTCTCGTGGCCGCCATTTTCCGAGTATTCGGATTGTGGAATGGAGATTCGCGCGCAGTCTTTTGAATCCCCTGCTCTTCATGGCATCGAATATAATGGAAGCTGACGATCCAGCGTCTCATATGTTCAGGGCGAACTCGGTCGCCTCCCAGATCGCGTGCATATAGTTGGAGGCCTTCTGAGCGTCCCCGATGAGGTAAACCTCGGGTCTGCCGGAAGCCAGATCGTCGTAGAGACTGCTTTCGGGTTTGTAGCCTATGGCGGTGACGATGCCATCGACGGGGACGATCTCCGTATGCTGCTTGCCGTCCACGATTATTGCCCCTTCCGGGGTCATCCGCTGGAGAAACCTCCCGGTTTTGACTTGGACATTGCGCTGCTTGAGCAAGTCGATCAGCATGATTCTGTTCTCATGCGGGACAGGCTCTCCTGAAATCATGAGATCCTCCAGGGCTTCTACGATTGTCACTTCTTTCCCCTGCTTCGACAGCCACAGGGCGACCTCGCAGCCGTTGAGCCCGCCTCCGACGACAAGCACTCGATTGCCGATCTTCTTTGTCTGGTGGTAGGTCTCTTCCAGATTGGCAACCCTGGCGCTTTCGATCCCGGAAATATCGAAGCTCATCGGGGTGGATCCGGTCGCCACGACGACTACATCGGGTTTTTGCCTGTCCACGATGCCCGGCGTCACTTCGGTCTTGAGGAGAACCTGAACTTTCAAATCGATCATCTGGTTCTTGTACCATTCCAAAAGACGCGCATCGTCCGGTTTGAAATCGGGAATGGCGCTTTCGATCGCGTGGCCGCCCAGCTCGCCCGTCTTTTCGTAGAGGGTCACCACGTGGCCCCTCAATGCGGAAATCCGGGCCACCTCCATGCCGGCGACCCCGCCGCCGACCACCATCACCTTTCTCGGGTCGTGAGCCGGCTTCAGTTCGTAGAGCTTTTCTTTCCCCGTGCTTGGATTCACCGCGCAGGATAGCGGCTTCCCCTGAAAGATCCTTCCCATGCAGCCCTCGTGACAGCCGATGCAGGGCCGAATCCCCCGCTCGTTCCCGCTCATGACCTTGTTGGGCCATTGCGGGTCGGCGAGCAGCCCCCTCCCCACAGCAATCATGTCGGCTTTATCCTCCTCCAGCGCCTTCTCGGCTTCCTGGGGAATGTCCAGGCGTCCGGCGACTATCACCGGCGCTTTGACCGCTTGCTTCAGCTTTGCCGTGAGGGGCAGATAGAGGCCGTGTCTCTGATACATGGGCGGATGCGCCCAATACCATGCATCGTAGCTCCCGGCGTCGGCGTTGAAGGAATCGTAGCCGGCCTCTTCCAGGATCTTCGCGGCCTCGAGGCCTTCCTCCAGATCGCGGCCCAGCTCCTTGAAATCCTCGTCGGGAAGCCCACCTTGGCGCCAGTCCTTGATATAGCTCTTGATACTGAAGCGCAGTTGGACGGGAAAATGAGCACCCGCGCTCTTCTTGATTTCTCGGACGATCTCCATGGGAAGGGTCAGTCTCCCCTTGAGATCTCCTCCGTATTTGTCGGTGCGCCGATTGAAGATGGAGAGGGTGAATTGATCGAGAAGATAGCCTTCATGGACGGCATGGATCTCCATCCCGTCGAAACCGGCGGCCTGCGCGACATGCGCGGCTTCGCCGAATCGTTTTACCATCGTTTCGACTTCCGCGGTCGTCAACTCCCTGCAGGTGATGCTCGGATCCCAGTAGTTCGGGATTGCGGAAGGAGCGACGGGCGCGCCGTCCAGGAATGCGGGGGCGGCGCTTCGTCCCAGCCCGAAGGTGATCTGAATGAATATCTTTGTCCCATAGGCATGAACGCGCTCGGTCAGTTCGCTGGCCGTCGCTAGGAAATGAACGGGATTCAGGGTAATGCAGGGGAAGCTGGGCATCTTCAGCTTCTCGATCTCATTTTCCACTTTGACGGCGCCGGTGATGATCAATCCGACTCCGCCTTTGGCGCGTTCGACGTAATAGTCGACGACTCTTTGCTCGAAGCAGCCATCGGGGGTGATCATTCCAAGAGTGGCCATGGGGGCCATGACAATCCTGTTTTTTATCGTGCATCCTCCGATGGTAATGGGTGTGAACATCACTCTCGATTGCATGTCGAGCCTCCTGACTGTTTCCATTTTCGGCGCCATGGACCGAATCCGACATTTCAAGTCGAAGTGGTTCCCATTTCCCTCTTCTCGAGCCGCTCGTAGCTCTGGTGGAGCTCGCGCCGCTGCTTCTCCAGTCTCTCCTCCTCGCCGGCGTCTCCGGAGGAGAGGCAGTCCGACCTGAGCTTGAGGTAAAAAAGGGCGTTCTCGACGTGGACCAGACGTTCCATGAGGAATTCGATCTCGTCGCAGGAATTACGATCGCTCATGCGCATTCTTCCCGATCAAAATGCGACTACGAGATCGTTTTCGACCGCACTGACGCCTAGGGTCGCCCATGCGGCTCGGCCGGCATCGTCGCGCTCCTGCCAGGAATGGACTTTGCCCCTCAGTTCGATCTTGCCTTCGTTCGCTTCGATGGTGATGCCCTCGGCATCTTTTTCCATATTTCTCTTGAGCGCCGCCTCGATTTTCGTCCGCACGTCCTTGGTCGAAACGGATTGGGCATTCAGCTTGATCAGATTGGTCACGTTCTTCACGCCCATCAGATGGCGGATGGCCTCTTTGGCGGCCTCGCGCTGGAAGTTCCAGTCGACGTCCCCGCTCAAGGTGATCCAACCGTTCTCCACTACCACCTTCAGCTCTTCGGCTATGGCTCGCACGCCCGCGACTCGCCTCGCGGCGTTCTCGGTGGCGAACTTTTCGGCATAGGTCGGCACGTCACCGGTCAGGGTTACCACGCCATCCTTGACGGAGACGCCGATGTGCTGCGCCTGCACCTTCGGCTCCCAGGTCAGCTCGGCGAGAACGTCGCGCTGCAGATCATTGTCGCTTTTCATGTTTGTTTCTCCTCGAAATTCCCGCATCCGCGTTGGGATGATCATCCATTGTTTCGGAGGACAGTATGGATCCTGCTTTCAATTGGGAATTTACTCCTTGGCCTTCCGCTCAGTCCGTTCGCTAGTGCACAAAGCTATTGATGAAAAATGATTATCTTCATAGGATGGAAGCGATCGGCGTCGAGCGGGCCATCCTTCGCCGCACTCGCCTGCCCGAGCGCAAGGCCGACGAAGGGATGCTGGCCATGTCGGTACGATCCCTGGAAAAGAGCTTCGAGCTCACGGAGAAAATACACCGGGAGCCCGAGACCCTGGAAATCCTTGTGCAGCTCTACGATCGAGTGGTCGCCGCATATAGACGTTTGTCCCTCATCGAGGGGAAAAGGATACTGGACCTAGCCTGCGGTTCCCGGACGAGCAAGGCGCCCTCCGGAGTAGCCAGGATTCTCCCGAGGAAAGGCGCTATCGGCAGGCGTCGCGAGGGCGGTTATTCGAGTCTCTTCGAGCCCTGGCTGTGCAGGATACTCTCGAGCCTCGGCGCCCAGCCGGTCGGCATCGACCTCGGCGATCTGGAGGGGGAGAGCTTCCAGCACTATCGACTGGACTTGTCCTTGGCCGGGGCCCTGGATTTCCTGCCCCCGCGTTCCTTCGATGCCGTGCACGACAGCCGCCTCTTCGGCTCTCCGGAGTTTACCTCAGCACGCCCCCGTCGCTCCGAGGTCCTCGAGATCGCTCGAGCGATCGTCCATCAGGAAGCGCGCGTGCTGCGGGAGGATGGGATCGTCATCCATTCGGATGCTCATGAGCTCGCGGGGGAGGGAAGCCGTTCGTTCGGCGAGATATTGTAGCCTCCGATTCTTGAATCGGCCCCAGACGAAAAAACCCATCCGGTTGTTATTTCGTGCACTCTGCCATTTTCTCTATTTTACTGCCATGTCGCTGCCGTAGAACCCAGCTTCCGGGCAGGATGTGTCCACAGCATTGCAGTGCCCGCGATTGTGGCAGGGGGCTTAAGACGGTGAGCGTTACCCCAGTCCGTGTGTTCAATGATGGGCGACATATCCTCAGATGCCTCCGGTGCGAGCGGTGATGTCGGAGCGGCATCGCCGTTCTCCGTAAGAAACATCGCTGTTCGCGCAAGAGACAGACGCGCTTCCGTGCCGACTCCTTCGTCCAGCCGCCGCGTAACGGCACGGACCGCCGCTGCCGCCATAAAATATCCGGCTGCATGATCCAGTGCCTGCACCGGTAGCGGCACAGGCTTGTCAATCTGCCGCCAACGCATGCCAGCTTCCGCGATCCCGGCACTCATCTGCACGAGACTGTCAAAACCGCGCCGCCTTGCCCAGGGTCCAGACCAGCCATAAGCGCTGAGAGAAACGTCGATTAGTCCTGGCGAAAGAGCGCGGCGTGCCGCCGAGTCATAACCGAGATGATCAAGCGCATTGGGGCGATATCCATGGACAAGAATGTCTGCCTGTAAGAGCAGGGCCTCGAACTTCTTTCTTGCTGTGACATCATGAAGGTCCAACTGTGCGCATCTCTTCCCCAGAGTGACTTCCGGGACCACGCCCGGTTCATCCCACCCCGGAGGATCGATTCTCAGCACATCGGCACCATAGCCCGCCAGAAACCGGGTTGCGACGGGTCCTGCGAGAACGCGGGTCAGATCGAGAACGCGAAGTCCCGCAAGCGGTTGTGATGGCGTGGGCGTCCATGAGGAAGTCGGCGCGCGGCCTGTTGTGACGACATGTACAAGCGGTTCTGCCGCCACAGCTTTCCCCTGAGAATGATTCATCCAGTCTGAACATGATCTCATCTCGGCTGCACAGCCGTTCGCTTCAACGATTGCAGACTCAAGGTCTCGCTTCGCCCAGGCAGCAACCGCCTTCGCCATGCCTGACCTGTCTGCGTGCTTTCCCAACACCCGCTCTGCCGCTGCCCGGTGGCGCGGAGCATTGGTGTGGAGCCTGATCCAGCCGTCGTTGGCGCAATAATCCCCCGCCATGGGGTCCCACGCTGCCGGCATTTCCCAACCCATAGGACGGATCGACAATCCGAACCAAAAAGAAGAAAGCCGCCGGTCGACAACGGCGGCAGGGGTGACTGAAGATGCGCGACCGACGAGTTCGGCTATGGAGAGAGTGGCCGCTCCGATCGCCGCCGCCGCAAAATCAGTAACCGCATAGGCTGACTGAAGATTGCCATTACCGGTAAATGATAGTGTGGAGACCGCGTCCTCCTGCCCCCCAACAGATTCCCAAATAGCTCCGACGAATTTGCTCGCATTCGTGTTCATCTTTATCTCCTGCCAAGGTTGCTTGCCAATAAATCTACTTCATTGATCCCTATCAGCCGCATCAACCGCCGCACACATTTGCGATTCACCTTCCTCGGTGCGGTTTTCTATCTTAGCTACATGCCATTTTCCGTCCAGTTTTAGGGGACCAGCTCAGTTTGCGCTGTCGCGTCGCCCCCAGACGAAAAAACCCATCCGGGCGGATGGGTTTTCATTGATAGGCGTATGCGAGGCTAGCTCGCGCGCTTAGGCGAAACTGACTGTCGTCGATCACTTGATCACGTGAAAGTATTTCTCGTACTTCCTCGCGGGGGGCTTGGCGGCAGGTCCTTCGGGTTTGTATCCGAGCGCGACTCCGTAGTGCACCTCGTAGCCCTCCGGGATTCCGAGCTTGCGATAGCGATCCGGACCGGTAAAATAGAATTTGGCGAAGCCGATCCAGCAGGCGCCGATACCGAGGCTCTCGGCCGCTATCAGTATGTTCTGGATTGCCGCGCACGCGTCGACCAGAGAAGAAATCGCATCCTTTTTCCCGGCGACGACAATGACCGTCGGAGCCTTGTAATAAATATTGAGCGCCTCATTGCTCCCCATGGCGACCATCCAGTCGACCGGGGCTTTCCTCATCTCGACTTTACTGCCTTCGCTCATCTCGTCGATCAGCTCTCTGTTCTGAAGCACCGTGAAGTAGCTGGATTGATCATTATGCGCGCTCGGAGCCTGTAGCGCCGCCGCAAGGATGGCATCGAGCTCCGCTGCCTTAATTTGCTCGCCTAAAAACTTCCGCACGCTTCTTCGCCGGGCGATAGTCTCCAATACCTCATTCATGAAATCTACTCCTTTAGTCCAGATAAGGAT
>Ga0181520_10013386_pt1 | contig 10347 bp, 9 predicted proteins | sample PEATcosm2014_Bin_29_FD_132451 | JGI IMG/M metagenome (GOLD analysis project Ga0181520, IMG submission 132451) | Peatland microbial communities from MTU Mesocosm Facility, Houghton, MI, USA - PEATcosm2014_Bin02_30_metaG | ecosystem: Environmental > Terrestrial > Soil > Wetlands > Peat | place... | reverse complement strand
CACTCCAATCCAACTCGCCCTCCATCCCTCAAATCCACTGAGAAACAGGGTAGAGTCCGCACTGCCCAAGGGTGGGCCAACTTAAACCGCCATACTGGGCCAAATCAGAATGCCAGAATCACCGTCCCGGGCGAAGCACGTCCTGCGCACCGGCGCGCTGTCTCCAGGTATCTTCAGGACCATGGTTCCCGCGCTCACCGGCGACATGCAACCCCTAAACCGCCGCTAACGACCTCACCCCGGCCTCCGCCATCTTCTCAACAGACATACTGGCGAGCGACTTAGCCTAGAGAACCTTGCCACCGTCCGCGACGACGAGCCAGGTTAGGTCGAACCGCTCCGTGAACAGGTTCAACTGTGCGTAGGAATGTAGCGCCGATTCCAGCGCGTAGCGCTCGGCGATTCGCTCCAGTGTCTGAAGATCATCAAAGAAATGCGCGGTGACCCCGTCTGAGTCCTGGTTAGCCTCCGCGACCGCTGCGATCATGCTGCCAGCGGTAAGATCGAGCCAACCGAGGTCACCTGCCTCATACGGTTCGCTCTCGTGGGCGATCCGGAAGAGCCTGTCGAGAAGCGGAGGTTCCTCAATGCGCTCAGGATCGGGATTGGCCGCGCCTAGGGCTCCGGGCACCTGGTAATACCATGCCGTGTGGCCTGAGAGGGTCTTCGCGGAAGGAAACGTCGAATTCTGCACCACTGTGCGTCGCTTGGTATGTGTGTAGAGCGCCGAATAGGTGTGAAAGGCTGCAGCAGCATATGCAACATGCGCCCTTCGCTTCATGATCTTAGCCAGAAGTTCGAGGAGCCGCTGCTGGTGCGGGGCAATGCGAAAGGACCAGAGGGGTGCGCTGAGCCCCTTGATGCTGCGCAATGATCTGGGCTTCCTCTCGTGGTAGACGGGCCGCTTTGCTTGCAGAAATAGGTTCAAGCGGAAGCGTGGAAGCTGGGAATTAGGCTGCGCCGGGCCATATCCTATGGGCCAGTGGTAGTAGGCAAGCGCCGCACCCTTCAGAGGGCTCTTGTAGCCCAGGGTCTCCCAAAGGGCCTCCTGTGCGAGGAAGAGACCGCGATCGAACCCCAGCTTGCTTTCCAGCACCTGCCCTGGGGCAAAAATGGTCGGGTTACCCCGCTCTAGCTGGTTATAGAGCGGAGCTTCGTAGGATTTTTCCTCGAACTCGGCAGTAATCATGGGATCTTACGCCCGTGTGAAAGTGACATGTAGGCTGGCTAGTAGGATCAACTTCAAACTCTCACTTCGTCGAAGAGATTGCTGGCAGCGGCTTAATGCCAACGCCGTAGTGACAGTCGCGATTTCGTTTGCTGTGTTCAAAATGTGCTTTGTACTTCACCCCGGCTTTGTCTTTTCCTTTGGATACCACTATTACCGGCTGGTTGCATTGCGGGTTCGGGCAACGATACTCAAGTCCAACGCCCAATTCCCTGAGAGCGATCGCCTGCTTGGTAGTAAGCGTGGCAGTGCATTTCAACATTTGCTCGGAAATACGCTTTGGCATCTGATTTCCTCTGAACTGAGTTATTTGCATCTTTTGAGAACAGTGGCAGTGTACTCTTCCGGCGGGAGATAAAACATGGGTACCCGCTCCTTTGCCTGACCATGTGCTACTATGCAATCCAGACCGGGAGCCTCGCAAGAGGAACTTAGCTTTAGGAGAAGACCTATGCCCGGTAAGCTAGACCAACCCACCTCCACAGATAATCCCCCGGAGCAGGCCGACCAGCTTCAGCCCGCTGAAATCCCGTTCTGGGAAAGGCCAGAAGATGACCTACCGGCTGCACCATTGCGTGCTGCGCGGAGTAGACCGATTAGGGGAAAGGTTGGCCCCGTCAAGCGCATTGCCAATTACGGAACGCCGACAAAACCGACGAAGCCAAAGGGCCAGAAGAAGAACCATATAAAACGCGGCCCCATAAAGAAGTTCTAGCCCGTCATCGTGGAACATACTTGAGCATGGTGTACTGCTGCTCCGTCAGCATCAGGCACACGCTTCCCCGGCCCATTTGTAACGCGTAGTCCAGCGCTTGCCGTGCGGCGAGGTCACACAGGGCTCCGCTGCGCTTTGCCATTTCAATGACCTTGGCAGGATCTGCGAAGGTGAGCGTGCGCGGTAACGGCGTTTTGAGATCGGCTTCCAGGAAGCTGACCTGCCAGCCCTGCCTCAGTTGGAAATGCATGTACACGCGCCGCCGTGGTGCACAACGATCGCAGTAGCGTTCACCGCCTCGATGCTGCGAGTCCCGAGCGAGCTGAATCTTGCAGGTGCAACATATCTCTCCTGCCAGCCGCCGCCGCATCGTGGATTGACGTTCGCCGCCCATGGGCGAATAGTAGGCGAACTCGCTTGGAACGGCTGGTGTCAGTCAAACGAAATGGGAAACTGCCCCACATCGTTCTCTGCCTTCAGCTCCAGATAGGGATGGAAGGCCTGGTGAATCGAATATCGATTCACTTTGGTCGCCCTCGCTGTCTTCCGGGCCATGATTGCCAGCTTCGGCTTCTGCTCCCGCTCATAGGCAAATGCGAATCGACTAGGTGTTACCTCGTACGATAGAAAACTGAGGTCCTGGAGTAGATCGATGACGAACGCAGTATTTGTAATGCCGAGGCCCGCCTCCTCCAGCGCGGTTCTCACGTCGTCATCCGTCAACGTGGTCGGGCCGCCGAAGAGTTGGTACATGAATTCCTGGAGTGATCTGAACTGCGGGGTGCCCTCGGTCATCAAGGAGTAAAACGCGAAGCTCGAATATTGCTCTAGGCCTGACCTCACGTCGGCATCTTCGACTTTGGTGTGCCCACGGTTGATCGCAAACTGAAGACTGGAGCGAACCAGGTAAATCAGGTCGCGTGGCCGTGGAAACACTGCCTGAACCAGAAAGTCACGCGTCGAGATACCCTTCACCGTCTCGACGAAGTATTTGTCCCACGCCTCTTTTCCATCTACGAGCGACCGATCCGAGATGCTGATACGTTTCTCGATCACGCGCATGAGCAGGGCAGGATCATCCCACTCGATCTTCCGAACGGGCAGCTTGTCCGGCTCGCGAGCGAATGAGATAGTGGCGGCGTATATATCGCTCCGGATGAAGATGGTCATCATCACTTCCAAGCGACGGCTGCCGAGTGATGACTTCTTAAAGTCCTCAGCGATCCGAACACCGACACTGAGAAGGCCGAACAGCAACTCGCTGACCAGTTGGATATTCGACCGTGGCGTCCAGTTCTTGTCCAGGTTGTCAACGAGCACGGAGACGGCGTTCACCTTCTCCAGTGCCCCAAGTAGCAAGTCGCGCAGGCGATTGAGTACCAGCTTATGGACGCCTTCGCTGATCTTGTTCTTAACGTCTTGACCCTCGCTAATGGACGACAGGCGGCCAACCAGGTTCTCCATCCTGGTGGAAAACTCGGGCAAGATGAGATCCGTGTTCGACTCGACGTATCGAGTAAGCGCTTCCTCCGCATCCGAACGCCCAACGAAGTCCGGCTTGGCGGTGATCGTCTCGTAGACGCTTCTTGCCAGCTCGGTGTAAACGAGACATTTCCAGAAGCTTTCTACCAGGAACCCCTTTTCTGATACAGTGAGCTGCTTCTGGAGCAGTGCAAGCAGGCCATCCAGTTCGTAGTCCACGGGCTTGATGACGCAGATATGATTCCGAGGGTCATCGCTCAGCTCATCGACCACCTTAAGAAGTGTGGCAGTCTTTCCGGCTCCCTTCCGGCCAACAAAGATTGAATGCTGGCCGTTCAATGCCTCGGCATACGCCGACGTGGGGATGAAATACTCCGGAAACTTCTCCGGTTCAAATTCTGCGATCGGGTCGCCGATGTTCAAGGCGAGAAGGCCACCGTGGGCCGCTACAGCGTGCGCGTAAATGGACTTGTGCTTGACCCGTTCCTTCTGGGTCTCAAGAACGTGAGACAGCCAGGCCTGGTAGAACGACTCTGCTTGCGACGCGTCCTTGTGCGGGCGAAGGAGGTCACGGTAATCGATTGGTGACTGGTATGGCTTGTGCGCCAACATCAGCAGCGGCTTGCCGAGCCCGTATGCCAGTCCTGCAACCAGCGCACCCTTCGCGTTTGAAATCCGAACGTCTTCATAATCGTCGGAGAGGAAGTGACAGACGACACCCTGCGCGGCTGTCACGTTCGCCAGATACCACTCAAGGGACTGGACCTCTATCTCTTCTGGATCATCGATGACGGGGGTGATGGGTGCACCAGAGACGCGACGCGCAATGCGGCTCACTGCCTCAGTAGATATTTCGGGCTTGATGTAGAGGAGACAACCGTTGCGCTGCGTCACGCTGGCCGCCTGAATCAACTCGTCGTACAGGCTCTTGTCTAACGTGCGGTATGGCTGGTGCTCATAGAACTTGCTGATAATGTCGTGGCTGTTGGAATAAGCGGTGTAGCCGGTGGTGGTGAGGAGCTGGAAGCGATCGAACAGTCTTTTGGAGCCAGCGACTCTGTCATTGAAGATTGGCCACACGCGCTTACGTTGCGTGATGGCATAGCCGAGTTCAAACAGAACATTGGGATTCAGGTTCGTGATGTCGGCAATGAGTAACTCAGAGTGCTGGATCTCCTCGCAGATCGTCCCGATAATCGGTCTCCCGGAGATTGCCAGGCTGGTCCAGCTAGTGGCCGCGACCACGGAGCCGCTATTTAGCTCCTTCACGGCGGCCTCTATGGCGTCACCGTGTCCAGGAAGTGCCGAGGGATAGGCAACGAAACTCTTTGCTTCAACTGGCATTGGCTTGATTCTTTCTCTGAGAGAGTGAACAAGACCACTATACCGCGCGGACCCGGGCCGAATGACGGCGGCAATGACTCCGGTGCATGCCAGTTTGGACCTGTGACGCCACCGGCACGGCCTCTCGCACCGATATAGGCCACCATGGCTCATCGTCCCACTTCAGCCCCAATAGCCAACACCGCGCCGCCGCCGCCGCCGGGATGCTTCCCGACTATAGGCCGTAGTGAAGTGTGCCCGGCGCTCGCGGCAGGCCACCTTCCCGCCACCTTCGCCGACGCTGATTTGGACTCGTCGGACAGGCATATCGTTGAGATCACGGACTGGTCGTGCTAACTTGGGTCCGCAACCTCTAACGCCTAAGGGCATGTTGCACGGGGTCGGTAGCTTGTCGAACTTGTGTTTGGACTGTGGGCAAGAGGTCGAGTTTAAAACCATTGAAGGGCGTGCTATACCCTTCCACCTCCCCGGAAAACCCTGCAATCCGTATACGGATGTATCCTGCAGGACAGCGTTCCACACTACCTGTCGGGACTGTCGGCAGCGATGCTACCTCGTGAGCCACAACGGCGGTTATGTTCTGTTGGACGAATTGGGCTGGCCTTGGCCCAAACACCCCTGTTTCGAAAACCGGTTTAGGGGGGTCGTCTCCAAGATGGCCATAGCGACGGTGGTCAGCCAGATGCCGCCCGCTGAGTTTAGGTGTGGAAAGGGACGGCGGAAGGACATCATTGTCGCTGTACCGCCGCGTCGGGAGCTAACCTCGTTGAACTCCAGTGATCTCATTCCGAGAATGTCCCAGCCCGAACTCCAAAAGGCGTTAATCGACGCGCACAAGAAAGGAGACTCGTATCTTTACGACCTACTAAAGGATGCTCTCCGAGAAAGGCTCCACAGCGCCCGAGCAGCACCAAAACCGGCTCGACAGGAAGGCGCTCGGGAGGCGCGGGAACGTTATATGAAGAGAATCAAAGGGAAGGATTGGTGAAGCTGCCACCCATCCCCGAGCCGGTGGGCCACACCTCCACCGTGCCGCCACCGGTCCCCGCCGGAAGCACCCTGATCGGCGGCTACCACCCTTACCTCCGTCTCCGGCCAGTTCGCACGCGTCCCGACTGACGTCACACGCTGCTTCCCCCGCCTTGCCGCACCACCTCGTCCACCCAGGCCATCCTGTAGCCTTCAACTCTACCGCGATGCGGACGCTATACTCTGGCCCGACTCAATTACTCCGCCTTACAATTGCAGCACCGCTACGACGGCACTCTCTAGAAGACCACCAATGTACGAAGACCTCAACCAGATCGCGCAATTGATGCTCAACAAAGAAATCGAATCCATCTCCCGGCAGACGTTGGAAAACGTGAAGGAGATGCAGAACGAGTACGCTACGCTCATGGGCTCAACCGGCGTGCGTAGCGGTCAGCAAGAAGCCTCCATAGCCCGGGCCAAAATTGTTGGGGCCGAGGAGATGGTGCGTGCCCTTTTTCGAGTATGGGTAGATCTGATAAAGCGGCGTAAAGGCCACATCTCCCGCCCAGACGTCGCCTTCATCGCTAGCAAGGTCGACGCTTATGCAAGTACTAAGAGAGGTCACCTTCATCGAGCATTTTCAGAACAGCGGATGGGTGCGGTCACCAGTTTGGTGACGGAGGAGGCGGGGAGACGGATGTACGCCGTTGCTACCGCCGTGCGCCGGGATCTGGAGATCATGGCACGGGTAGACGAAGCATTTCCGAACGTAGTCGTTACTGAGAAGGAGCGCAGCATGTCACAACAGCCGAAGAGGCGCTTTTCACCTGGACGACGCGTGCTCGTGGGACACCAGTCGCGGCCCGGAACGATCGTGTCCGTGGATCATCAGCCCAGCGACATGGGAGAGTTTCGCCACATAGTAGCGATGGATCCCGATGGCCAGACGAAGCCCGTGCTTGGCTGTGATCTTCAACCATTCCCAGGGTTAGACGAGGATTTACCGCCGTCAACGCCTGCCGCAAGTTCTGTTATCCACGGCGACCAGATAATCAATTATGGCCCTGTGGGGTCTGTGGGAAGGCATGCTCAGGGCGTCATCCATGCTCACGATCACCGGGAGGCTATTGGGCAAATGGTTGACCTTCAGGTTCTCGCCGTTCAACTTGAACAGTTGCGGACTGAATACCGTAAGACGGCTACATCCCGCGAGGACGACAAGCAGATTGCCCTGCTGGGCGACGCAGCAGATGCAGCCGAAAAGGGTGATGACAAGGGTGTGGCCTCTATCCTGGCTCGAACTGGGAAGGATGTCCTGAAAATGGCGAAAGACCTCGGCACTGATGTTGTTGCTAAGGTCATCGTGGAGATCATGAAGGGTTAATAGCGGGGGCCAATCCGCCTCTGCGGTGCCGGATACATCCTGCGGCGGCTAATGGCTCCTTTCCCACGCTCCTCGTTGGCACCGACCATCTCGTTGTCGCCTACGTATCCTCGAACAGCCGCACCGGCACCCGCCCCTCTGCGACGTCGCCGTCTACGCCTGACGCACCATCACCACGCCCCTCGCCCTCATCCCGGATAAGCGCATACGCGGCATTGCACCAAGTAGGTTGCGGGGCTAAAAGTCAGCCGTACGTTCTATTATGGTGTGTGTACTGATGCGGCGTGCTAGGAGATCGTCACCCGCCCACCACAAGCTGTTGGCCGAGATAGCAAGCTATCACTATGAATCTGATCAAGTCCAAAAGGCGCGTTGCAGACCACGGAGAGGTGTTCACGCCTCAGTGGCTGGTCGAGAAGATGCTCGACCTCGTCAAAGGTGAAAGCGAGCGCATTGACTCTCGTTTTCTGGAACCTGCTTTTGGAAGTGGGAACTTCCTCGTCCCTGTCTTGCAGCGCAAATTGGCCGCCGTAGAGGCTAAGTTCGGAAAGACCGACTTTGAAAGACGGCATTACGCCCTGCTAGCGGTGATGTGCACCTACGGGATTGAGATCCTGGCAGATAACATCGCTGAGTGCCGCGCGAAGATGCTTGAGGTTCTCGCTGACTACCTGAATATGGATGAGTCCGATGATGTCTATCGGGCCGCTTTCTATGTCTTGTCGGAAAACCTAGTCCATGGCGACGCGCTGACGATGCGCATGCATGACGGCCAGCCCATCACCTTTGCCGAGTGGGGCTACCTCGGCAAGGGCAAGTTCCAGCGACGCGACTTCCGTCTTCAAGTTCTTACGCAGATGTCCTCTTTCAGCCAGGAGGGGACACTGTTCGCCCATCTAGGCAAGCACGAGATATTCATGCCGCTCAAGTCGTACCCGCCGATGACTGTCCGTGAGATCGCTTACTCGCGCTTGAACGATGGCTTGATGGAGGCCATATGAACGATCAGGCGAGCTTTACGCTTCGCGGGCGTAACCCAGACGTTCTGACTTGCATAGCGAATCTTTCCAACGACGAGGTGTTCACACCGCCTGAGTTCGCCAACCGAATGCTCGATACTGTGGCAGAAGCTTGGGCTGCCAACAACGGTGGAGCTAATATCTGGGCGGACAGCACAGTTCGGTTCCTTGATCCGTTCACGAAGTCGGGAGTGTTCCTTCGCGAGATAACGCGTCGGCTCAATGACGGACTTGAGTCCGAATTCCAAGACCGGCAAAAGCGTGTCGATCATATCCTTTCAAAACAGGTGTTTGGCATCGCGATTACGCAACTCACCAGCCTGCTGGCGCGCCGGAGCCTGTACTGCTCGAAGCATGCTAACGGCCCACACTCCATCGCCAAAGAATTCGCAGACGATGCAGGCAACATCTGGTTCGAACGGATGGAGCACACATGGGTGGATGGCAGGTGCAGGTTCTGTGGGGCAAGTCAGAAGACGCTGGACCGTGGTGAGGGGCTTGAAACACATGCCTATGCGTTCATTCACACCGACGATATCAAGGCTCGGGTTGGCGAGCTATTTGGAGGCGACATGCAGTTCGATGTGATCATCGGCAATCCGCCGTACCAGTTGGACGACGGAGGATTCCGGGCGAGTGCTACCCCTATCTATCAGCACTTCGTTCAACAGGCGAAGGCGTTGCAGCCTCGCTTACTCACAATGATTATTCCAGCACGTTGGTATTCCGGTGGTCGCGGCCTTGAGTCCTTCCGTGACGAGACCCTTGCTGACACGAGAATCCGAGTCATTCACGACTTCCTGAACGCAGGGGATGCTTTCCCGGGGATCGGCATTCAGGGTGGCATCTTGTATTTTCTTTGGGACAAGGAACACGAGGGGGACGCCACTATTACCTCCAATTATGAGGGGCGCGTCCTCTCGGTTGCCACGAGACCCCTGCTCGAAGATGGTGCCGACGTATTCATTCGCCACAATCAGGCGATACCGATTCTGAAAAAAGTCATTGCCGCAGAGTCCGGTAGCCAAGCGAACAGCGTGGCTCTCCCCGAGGGAACCAGATTCAGTGACCTTGTGAGTTCCGGCAAACCGTTTGGCCTTCGAACCTATGTGCGAGGTCACGAAAAGAAGTCAGCTGGGGACGTCCGCGTCTATCAGAACGGCGGTGAGGCTTGGATCCCGCGTACCGAAGTTCCCGAAGGTCTTGATTTGATTGACACCTGGAAAGTCTTTGTCGGAGCGGCCTATGGCGGAGCAGATCACAAGGGGCGGGAGCCCCTGCCATTACAGGTAATCGGAAAGCCCACTGTTGGGGAGCCCGGGTCGGTCGCCACCGAAACCTACATCGCCATAGGTCCGTTTGCCTCAGAGCGTGAAGCACAGAACGCAGCGTCGTACCTTAGTACTCGATTCGCGAGATTCTTAGTTCTGCTTCACAAGCCATCTCAGCACGCTTCCAAGCGCGTTTACACTTTTGTCCCGCGGCAAGATTTCAGCAAACCTTGGTCCGACGAGGAACTATATGCCAAGTATGGCATCACGCAGGACGAGATCGAGTTCATAGAGTTTCTCGTTCGTGCTGGAGACGCGAGCTAATGGCAAAGTCCGTCGCGGAGATACTTACTCCCAAGCCGGAAGCCCGGCCTCGCATTTACGCCTATTCGATCGACGACAAGGCGCACGAGGGTCTTCTTAAGGTTGGGCAAACAACGCGGGATGTGAAGCAGCGCATCGCTGAGCAACTCAAGACCGCCAACATCAAGAACTACAGGATCGAACTGGATGAGGCCGCGGAGCGCGATGACGGCACCATCTTCAGCGACCACGAGGTGCGCGCAGCGCTCCGCAGGAAGAAGCTCGAAAGTGCCGGCCTGGAATGGATGCGCTGCACCATCAAGAATGTGAAGGCCGTGCTCGCTGAACTGCGCGCACGGCAACCATTTACCGGCATGCGTGACCAGACCTTCGAGATGCGCCGTGAGCAGGCCGAGGCGGTGAAGCTGACGCACGACTACTTCCTCTCGCGGTGGGAGGAAAACAAGGACGCCGTCCCACGTTTTCTTTGGAACGCAAAGATGCGTTTCGGCAAGACCTTCACCACTTATCAGCTCGCGAAGAAACTCGGCGCGAAGCGCGTACTGGTATTGACGTTCAAGCCTGCCGTGGAAGATGCGTGGCAGACCGATCTTGAATCCCATGTCGAT
>Ga0181520_10013384_pt1 | contig 10350 bp, 18 predicted proteins | sample PEATcosm2014_Bin_29_FD_132451 | JGI IMG/M metagenome (GOLD analysis project Ga0181520, IMG submission 132451) | Peatland microbial communities from MTU Mesocosm Facility, Houghton, MI, USA - PEATcosm2014_Bin02_30_metaG | ecosystem: Environmental > Terrestrial > Soil > Wetlands > Peat | place... | reverse complement strand
GCTATCCCGACTTAAGTCGCTTGTTTTCATGAATATCGTGGGAGTAGCCCAAACTGACATTTTTTCTCGGGCTTATATACTTCACAAACCCACGGAGGCTAGGACTTGCAAAAACCCGAGAAGGAATGCCAGAAGCAGACTTCTCCTAAATCCTATATCAGCCTAATCCTTGCCGAAAGGATATTGGAGATTTTCGAGGCATCTGGGGCGACGGAGGTTGAAAAGCTGTCTGCGCTAGACATCGCCCGGTGTCTTGTCCCTCTCGCCCCTGGAAGTATTTATTCTAAGACCCTGGACGCCGAGGAGTCTGTAGGGCAGCGCCCGCAGCCTGAACCTTGATTAACTCCGCAACTCCGAGGTTTAGTGTTTGAAGTTCGTTCCGTATACCCTGCAACGCTGCCACTAACTGCGCCGCGTATTGGTCGGTCATGGAGTCACCTCTTAGAAGTTTGAATCGATCCACGTCAGGATTTTCCATTTTTTGGAGTACGCCGGATGAAAACTAGCAAACATAGCCGCCTTCCAATTTCTGAATTATTTTCTCGTAATATCGAAGCGCGGTGGGGTATTGCTCAGATGCTAGGCTTTGAAAATACTCTTTCCTCTGTTGGAAATTATCAGAAAAGGTCGGGTCTAAAGCACGAACCGTTTCTCGTAAAGCGGCAACTTCCGCTTGTGTCGAGGCAATCATTTCGTAAAGGGAACGGCAATCCTTCACCAAGGAAATCAATGCATCTCTAAGCCCCTCTTCATTGACCATGTTTCAATCCTCCGCTGGAATAAAATGTGCGGAGAACCTTATCATAATGGGGTGTATAATACCCCCATGAAACTCCAATCAGAAACCAAAAAGCCACGCCATTATGAGCCGAAACTAACACTCTACCCGATGAAGTTTGAGGACGCGGTGAAGGCGATTGCAAAGGCGAAACCGGAACATAAGAGGCCAGCCAAACGGAAGGCTACTTAAAAATATCAATTGGTTCTTCCGACCAATCCCTTCGTCTTTGCCTTGCCGCCAATTCCCGAAGCATTAACTCGTCAAAATGCAATACCCTATAGTCAGTAGGTCGTAACTCAAACAGGGCTTTTGTGTCGAGTCGGCGCTCCTCGTTCCCGGCAAAATGCTTACGTCTATCAAGGCACCAATGCCATGCTAAGGTGTCGGCGGCTTGAAGTCCGGCAGCGGCGTCTTTTGGAACAAATCCATGTCCAGCGTATCTGTATTTCGCCCTCAAGGTTTCGTTGGCAAAGACCTGGCACATCATATTGTCGGCTTCCGAGTGGCTGCTATGTCCGGTTTCAAAGATGTAGGCGATCCTATCCTGTGATTTAGCTAGGTCTGCCCAGTATTGAACACCAACCATGCAGTTTCTGGCGCAGAAGGTGTACGGGCTATTACCAAGATGCTCGCATGGGCGCAAGGCACCGATGATACGAATGTACTCGTCCGGCCTAACGGTTATGGCTATTCCGTGCGACATCCGTTTATTAATTAGGGCGATTGCTGCCTTTTCAACTTCAATCTGCTCGTCTGAATTTAGCTTCTCAAATGGACGGACTCCGTGGGCGCAGGCGCTCATCCTGAAGAATGGTAGCGAAAATCTTTTGCGTAATTCATCCCATTCTTCTTCTAGCTGATTGGCGTTTTCTTTTGAGAAGACGTATCCAGCCACACACATCAACGGGGTAATCTCTGCGGAATAACTCTCGTCAAAAAACGTGGCTATCTCTGATTGGATTAACACGTATCCGCCTTTTCTAAGGAAAATATCAAGAAGGATACTAAGCGCGCTTGACGCCTTTACAGAAACATTTTGACTTTGACAGACCACTGCGCTACCCTCGTTTCTAGAGGGTGCGCAGCCACTTCCCCAGCCTTAGAGCGATTGCCGTCGCGTCTAGGGCTTTTTAGTTTTGGCTACCAAGTCTTGTTCGGTACATTAACCTCTTGCCGACGACGCTCTGAATCGCTTTCTCGGTGCGCTCTCCGTCGGTCACTTCACGCGCATTATAGCGGAAATCGAACTCGCTCAGATAGCGGTGAAGGTGCTGCTTGCTCAGGTGGTGGAAAGTACCGTACACGCCGCGCTTGAGCAAAGAGAAGAACCCTTCTACGGTGTTGGTATGGATGCTCTTGCCGCCTTCCTTGCGGACATATTCCTCTTGGCTGTGGTTCACGGTGTCATGCGAGGCCACTTGGCCTTTGAGCACGAAGGGGTAAACAACGGCGTCATCGGTCACTACTTCGGACCAGCCGTGAACGTTTTCCTTGATAATCGGCTTGAGGTTTGCCGCGTTCACGTTCGCCACATGGAAAGACCGCGCTTCGCCGTTGCGCTCGACCAGGGTCACCACGGGAGCCTTATTGTCGCGTCCGGCCTTGACTCCCTTTCCCTTCACCTTGCCGCCCACATAGGTTTCATCAATCTCGACCGTGCCCTGTAGCTTCTCGCACGAAAGAGGTTTCATGGCGTGGCGGATGCGGTGAGTCATGAACCAAGCGCTCTTGTAGGTAATCCCGGCCATGCGGTGGATTTGGTGAGAACTCATCCCCTTCTTGCTACTGCAAAGCAAGTGTATTACCATTAGCCACTTGTGGAGAGGAATATGCGAGTCCTCGAAAATGGTGCCGACTTTAACGGTGAATTGCTTCCGGCAGGCTCCGCACTTCCATACGCCGGGGCGCACACCGTTCTTGCTTCCCGGCTTCGCAGTGAGCTTGTAGGATTCCCCAAGCACGCCGCAATGTGGACAGACTGCGCCGTTAGGCCACAAAACCTTCTCAAGGAACTCTCTGGCGGCTTCTTCGGTGCTGAATTGTTCGGCTATGTCGCTAAGATTCATGTGTTTACCACCTCACATGAACATCCTAGCATCGAAAAACGGGTTTGTCAAGTATATAATCGCGTTTTTTCTACATGTGTTTTCAACAACATCGTGGGAGTAGCCTCATTTTTTAATTCCCTTTTTTCCCCTCCGCTCGCGACTCCGAATCCAACTAAATTGTTCTTTATCATAGACATACATTTTCTGGAATTTCTTGGGTTCAGCACCTAAGTACCTTATTTTTCTAAGATATCGTGGCCTCCCTCGCCTTCTTGAGGTGCTCGAAGGGTTCCCGTCGCTTCGAAGGGCTGGGAGGATCGCGCCACCTTGTCCTCACCCGGCACTTGGATGTTCTTGAGCGCGAGGCCGTCACGGATGCGCTGGGAGCGCCGCATCCGCCAGAACGTTTCGCCCTTCTGCTCCGCCCGATGGCTCTCGAAACCCCGGCCGGATCGCGAATCCTCCAGCAGGGACTCCATTATCTGCCGGTGCTCTCCCTCCCCCATCCCCATGAGAACTTCGAGCCGGGAGTTCTTCATGAGCTCCTTGCGGAAATGGAACACACTGGGGGTAACCTGGGCTTCCGGAGTCGATCCGGCCAAAGCGCTCGCGGCGCTCACGTCGTGCTCGGCGTTCCCTTCCTGCTCGGGTGCGGGCGATAATTGCGGTTGGCTTTGCGCAGACATAAGTCCTTCTTCATACCGATCTACTACTATCCACTCGATGAGTATACATCTATGTAATGACTTTAGTCAAGCACAATCTTTGACTAGGTGTGTATGCCTTAGATTCGGACAAACTGCCCGCCCCAGGAGGGGAAGAGGCTCGGCAAGCCCCAGCCCGCCAGGCGGCGTCCCCATGCCTCGCCGGTTTTCCTATGTTTCATTTTCAGCACATATGGTCTACAATCGAAACATGCGTTTCCGTCAACCGCTTGACGATATCTTCCGCACTGCCACTCGGGTTAAGATTCTTCGCCTTCTAGCCCGAAATCCGGAGATGGTTTTTACGGGAAGGGAGGTTGCGCGCAATATTGGGGTGGCGAACAGCAATGTGAGTCCGGCTCTCTCGGCGTTGGAAAAGAGCGGAGTGCTCCACTCGATGGCGAAGGGGCGCTCCCTGCTGTACCGGCTGAACACCCGGCACATCCTGGCGGAGAGGTTATTGCCCGACCTTTTCCAGAAAGAAGCCGGTAGCCTCAAGGATGTGACCGACGAAATCCCCCTCGATTGGCCCCGCGACATCCGCAGCTTAATCTGTTACGGCAGCGTGGCCCGGCACGAGGAGCAGGTCGCAAGCGACGTGGACCTGTGCTTTGTGGTACGAGACCCGTCCAGCCGCCGTCGGGTTGAGCGGAGGCTGGAGGAAGCGCAGGCGGAATTCTACCTCCGCACCGGGAACCGTTTTTCACCGTACGTGGTCTCCGCCTCCACTTTCGCCTCGCGTTATCGCCGGGCCGATCCCCTGATCCGCAAAATCACCAGTGAGGGTTGGGTACTTCGAGGGGATTCCATAGGAGACCTGGTGAAATGAAGGCCAAATCCAGGACTTCGGCCGTTCACCCCTCCTCAGCGGAGAACTATTTCCGTAAGGCGGGCGAGTACCGGGATTCGATGAACCAGGCCTTAGCCGAGCACCACCCTAATGCTGCTGCCCTGAATGGGATTCATTGCGCCATTTCCGCCGCCGACAGCCTCTGCGTTAAGTTTCACGGCAAACGAAGTTCCAGCAAGGATCATGGTGATGCCGTGCGGCTGCTGGCGGAACTTTTTGCCGATGAGGAAGCTCGACACCAGGCAGACCGCCTCGGAATTATCCTCGGGAAGAAGAATCAGGTGGAATATGAGGAACGCATGTTCTCACCGGCGGAGGCCGCGAACTTGGCCAAGCAGGTCGAGCGTCTCTTCGCCTGGGTCGCGTCGAGAAGGGGCAGGTGAACCCGATCTAATTGCTCGGTTTATCGGTGGTAAAACGTCTCCTGCTGGCGCACGCCATGTTCACCGGGTTCCTCGCATTTTCCAGGAACCACTTTTTGTCGAGGAGAAATCGATAGGATTCGGTTATGGGGAAAATGGTGCGAGGATTGGTTTCCTGACACGCATTTCCCCCAGCGGACGTGACCCCCTCAATCGTCAGGGAGTATGGGGTGAGACGGGACTCAGTAGAGATTATTTTTTCGCTTCCGGACGGCCCCGGGCACAGCATGGACATAATAGACCTGTGTATCGTTCCGTCTGTCCCCACGTTCCCCGGCCACCCGGTTTCTAACGTGAACGTGGACAAAATAAACGTGTATAACGTCCCGTCTGTCCCCTGGTTCTATGTGGGGCGCAGCCAAGGGCTTGGTCTCAGGTGGACCAACCTCGGAGGCGTTCGCGCCTTTCATGACGACTTGGGGTTGGAGTGGGTCGCCAGCCTACAAAGACGCAGTCAACGAATTGAGGCAGGCCGGAACCCACGAGACTCTGGGTGGAAAAGTGCCGACCCAAGATGAGGCGATCAAAATGATCGAGGAATCTGGAGGTAGGGTCGATCGAATTGAAGAGGGGCATGGTGCCGACAGCGTTAGCCCCCATGATTACCCGCATATTAACTACTATACTGAGGGCAATGTCAAAGCGACAGTGAGGATACAACCCTGATGGCGTCCATTTTGGAGAACATCGACAAGCTGAAGCTCTGGTGTGCGGAGATGGAACCACGGCGGTCCTCGAACCCACTGGTCAATGATGTCTATGAGGAAGCTGCCGATTTGCGGCAGTTAGCCGAAACAATTCTTAACGGGGACACACGGGCAAACTACCCGGCCCGTGTTCGACAGGAGAGGGAGTGTATCCGCAAATTGCAGGAGTTCTGGTCGCAGAAGGCACCAGAAGACCTTCGACGTTATGACCCGGTTTTCGAGGTGGCCGAGAAGATTTTGAGTATCGCAGAAGGAATCCCACTGCCGAAGGATGGACATCTCGGGGTTTTGAAAGTCATCCGCCAAACTTTTGGGTTTTTGGAAACGGACTACGGTTTCACCGTTACCACGGAGGAACCGCTCGGGATGCGGTTCTCCTCGGGTGAGGTTTATCTTGAACTAGGGTATGCAACTGCACCATCCCTCTCCTGTTTGTTTAGTCAGGAATCACAGCCACGAAAGCACTTCTGGGTCGAGGATCTGTTGTACATGCGCGGCGACCAGAGGTACAGAGCGCTGCCCGAGAAATTGAAATTAGAAAGCGAAGAGGACGTGAAAGGATGGTTTGAATTCTTGGCAGGAATTTGGAAGCAATACGGGCTTGACGTGCTGACGAATCGACCCGGAATCTTCGATCGCTTGGCCCAAGCTCAGGCACAGCGCGAGGAAGAGTATACCCGCGAAATGAACCGTCTCTACGGCACTGGTGGTGCCGATCCATCCGAATAGAGGGGCGCAGCTCTGCGCTCTTCCCTTTAGCGAGTAGCGCGGACCTGTTTCCCAACGGTCCGCGGCTTTTCGCCGGGGTTCAAGGCCATCAGCTTGCGCCACGAAAAAAGGAAGCGTAGATTGTGGGCATGTCGCGGCTCCGCCGACCTTTCCTCTCCGACCGATTCATATTTGTCACGGTGCGACTCTTGCCGCAGAGGACGAAACTACAAGCGGGGGATTTCGCGCGGATCGCCGTCTCTCTTTCCCGCATGCGGCAGAAGCATGGGTTCGCGCTAACCGCTTGGGTGCTGCTGCCGGACCACTGGCACGCCATCATCTACCCGACGTATCCGCTAACCATCTCCAAAATCTTTCAAGCGGTAAAAGTCAGTTCGACGATTGCCGTCAATGTGCGAAGGCGGGAGCGGGGCGAGCTTTGGCAGGAGCGATTTTTCGATCACGCCCTACGTACGGTGCGCGACTACGCGGACAAGGTGGAGTACGTTCATCTGAACCCGGTGAAGGCGGGCTTGGTCGAACGCCCGGAGGACTGGAAGTGGTCGAGCTGGGCGGAGTACGCCGGGGTGAGCGGAGAGGAGCAAGAGCTACGCTGCGGTCTGCGCATCGACCGCTTGAACTTGCCGGTGGATCTGAGGACGCGGATTTGAAGCGCCGGAGCATTCCGGTAATCTGCGTCCAGGCGCGCACCTCCACTTCCGTTGGGGCGGATGAGAAGGGCCGCAGACCGTTGGAACGCAGGTCAGCGCTACCCATCCAAGTGCCGCGGACCATTGAAAAACAGGTCCGCGCTACTCGCTTGAACTATTCGACGGATCCGAGGACGCAAATTTGCACCGCGAGAACATTCCGGTTGTTCACTCTCAGGCGCGCACCGCCAGTTCCATGGGCGGATGGGAAGAGCCGCGGACCATTGAAAAACAGGTCCGCGCTACTCGCTGGGCTTGTTCTCGCCGCGGCGGGCTGCGTCTTTTCGTGCCGCTACTTCTTCCGTGCTTATCCCCACTTTTTCGAACGGACGTGTCCAGCAAGTGGGCCAGGAGGCGCGGTGTCGATAGGATGACCCAATACGAACCATGAACTGCCCTAACTGTGGAATGATAAACCCCGAAACCGCACAGCGATGCGACTGTGGATACAACTTCGCGGCCAAGACGGCGAAGGAAGCTTTCCTTGATTGCTCGACCAGACCGCGATGGAAACGACGCGCCGCTTGGGGCGCTCGCATATTGCTCTTCACCGCTATCCTAGGTTATTTCATCCAAGACGTTCCAGTCTTCATCCACCTGAGGCGCCCGTCAAATACGCCGAAAGACGCCGTGTACATTCGTCAGCCCAAAATGACAGTGTGGGAACATTGCAATTACAATTCGCAGCAAGATGCAGATTATTGCCAGGTGTGGAGTGGGGATGGAGGCCTCATTTCCAATGAGGTTTATCTTCCCTGGGATGGTGGTCCACCGATCAAAGCGGAGCACCTGAAAATCCAGGAGGACGTGCAATCAGGTCTGGGGCGTGAGGCGATATGTCTCGAGAACGGGCGCACACTGATACCAAAATGGCTCGTTGACGCTCGCAAGGAAGGCCGCTTCCGAGACATGGACAGCCTCGACCCAGGGTGCCGCAAAATCCGCGCTGGGACATGATGGTGGACTGCACCCTAAAACTGAGACACGGGAAACAGGAACACATTTGGTTAAATGGCAAGGTTTCCCTGTTTTTCGGCAGGGCATCTTGACCGGGGCAGAGCTCCCCCGGCCCGGCGCCCGATTTCGTTAGTGGTGGGTTGTGAAAGAATCAGAGGCAACGGTGAGAGGTGTTTGGAGGTTACTCCCATGCGATTCAACCAAAGCGAAATCATTGAGGACATCCTGGAGCACATTCGGCGATGCGGGGGAGAATTCAGCGACTGGTGCGTCGGGAGCGCCCGGACCCGCAATGCCCTTCTTTCGCGGGACATGTGAGCGCCGGTTCGAACGATGGACTCCTCTACCGGGAGGCCTATACCACCTATGCCGCGGAAGAAGTCCTGGAGCGCCTGGTGAAGGGCTGCGGCGTCCGCCTTGAGCGCGCCCCGGCTCCCCAGACGGGCAGGATCGTTTTCGTGTATCGGCCCCGGGAGAGCATAAATGCAGAAGGCAGTGGGCAGAAGGCAGAAAAGGCAGTGCAGAAGACGGCAGACCGAGGGCAATTCGCCGCCCGTTAGAGAAATCCGCACTCTGCGGGAGAAAAGGGAAAGATTCAGTGGGCAGAGTGCGGCGAGTTTGTAGCCACGGTCAGCGCTTTTTTGACCGTGGGTTCTTCCGCCGCCACGATATCCCGCCCCAGAAAAGCCCACGGTCAGAAAGGCACTGACCGTGGCTACGTGCTGTTTTCGGACAGAATAATCGTGTAAACGTCTGTCACGCCGGCTGGGGCAGACACCCGATGTTTGGTGTCTGCGATCTCCCGAAGGGACCTTTTCTTGCGACCGCGCTCCGTCGCGAGTATACTTTCCTGCGCCATGCCCTTCTACCACCGCAACTGGACTAAATGCACAACAACCCTGTAACGCGGGGCCTGGTGAATACCCCCGAGGACTGGCCCCGGTCAAGTTGGAGGTTCTATTATTTGGAGGATGCGTCAATTCTCCGCATGAACCGTACGGGGCGAGTTCAATTTCTGAGCAGTCCCTGCGGGAGATCGCAGACTCCCAACGACAGGAGTCTGCGCCAGCCGGCCCTGCCAAAAACTTGGTCGGAATCGAGGCGATTGCTGTATATTATCGTGATCCGGAAGCCAAAATGGAAATCGCGGTTGAAACAGCTCGGCGTTGTAGCGGAGCGCAATGAGGTCGCGGTGTTTGGGTTACGTCATCACACCCGTATGATTGCGAACCAGGAGGGCTCGGTCTACTTCACGAGATGTTCGGCCGCAAACGCAGTCTACCGAGAGGACCCATGGCGGAGACGTTCGAAGCATACCGAACTCGAGTCCTAAGCTATCTTGGCGATGAGGATCCCATCGGTGTCCAACAAGCCACCCCCTCCCAGCTCGATCGGCGTCTGCGCGATGTCGCGCCCGAGGAGTTGATCCGGCGCCCCGCACCGGAAAAGTGGTCAATTGCCGAGATCGTAGCGCACTTGGCGGACGCGGAGCTGGCGATGGGGTGGCGGTTGCGAAACATGCTGGCGAATCCGGGCGTGGCCTTAACGTGGTGGGATGAGGCGGCATGGGCGGAGCGCTTGGGTTACGCGCAGCAAGATGCGAGCCTTTCGGCAGGGGTCTTTCGGGCGCTGCGCGAGAGCAACCTGCGACTGTTGGAGTCGGTCCCGCGCGTACGGTGGGTGGAGTGCTATGGGGTCCACGAGGTACGCGGACGGCAAACGGTCGAGGAGTTCGTCCGCCTGGAAGCGGCTCACGACTTGAACCATCTTCGGCAGATCGACCGCATCTTGGGTGGCTGAGGCGTTGGCGGGAGGGGAAATGGTTCCTGACCATTTCCCCCCTTGTGAATCCTTTGCCACGTGGCGCACGCTATTCGCAGAAGATGCGAACTTTTTCCCCGTCCTTGCTGTCCACATCAACGTGCAGGTCTTTGAGCTCATCGACCAGCTCACCGCCTTTTAAATCCCGGAGGGCGGAGAGGTCGATGCCTTTTTCGGCGAGTTTCTCACTTACTTGGGGTGGAATTACTCCGATCAGTTTCATGCCCGCGCGCAGAAAGGCCAGAGGGACGCGAACATTCACCTGGTCGCGATCGGGACTGTCCACCGTCACCCGCAGAAAGCGCAGCTTGGATTCCGCCGAGGCCGATTCCCCGCGAATGGCCCACTCCCCCACTCGCGGGGGCTTGGACTGGACCCCCTGCTTGGCTTCATCTAATCGACCGTGAAGGTCCGCCCGAATGCCATCCGCGACGCTTTTGTCCTGCGGCGCCGGGGCTTGCCCGGACGCTGGGGAGGTGGGGGGCGCGCTCGCTCCCAGCTTCTCTAAAAGTTTTTCCGCATCGTCGGCGGTGATCTGACCCGATGCAACCATCTCGAGGACTTTCTTGGTTTCTTCTGACATGGTGTTTTCTCCTTTTAAGTCATCAGGAAAGCTTCTCCAACGCTTCCTCGACCGTGATC
>Ga0181520_10013383_pt1 | contig 10350 bp, 9 predicted proteins | sample PEATcosm2014_Bin_29_FD_132451 | JGI IMG/M metagenome (GOLD analysis project Ga0181520, IMG submission 132451) | Peatland microbial communities from MTU Mesocosm Facility, Houghton, MI, USA - PEATcosm2014_Bin02_30_metaG | ecosystem: Environmental > Terrestrial > Soil > Wetlands > Peat | place... | reverse complement strand
CGCCCTCGCTCGTGGAGCAATCCACCACGCCGCAGATTTTGACCACCGGCATCAAGGTCATTGACCTGATTTGTCCGTTTTTGAAGGGCGGCAAGGTCGGCGCTTTCGGTGGCGCTGGCGTCGGCAAGACCGTCGTCATCATGGAACTCATCAACAACATCGCCAAATTGCACGGCGGCATTTCCATGTTCGCGGGCGTCGGCGAACGCACGCGCGAGGGCAACGATCTTTACAACGAAATGATCGAGGCCGGCGTCATCAAGGTTGAAAAGGACGCGCAAGGTCATCCGAAGAAAAATGAATTCGGGCTGCCGATCATCGCGCCGGGGTCAAAAATCGGCCTCGTCTATGGCCAGATGAACGAGCCGCCCGGCGCGCGTCTGCGCGTGGCGCTGTCCGCGCTTGCCGTCACCGAATATTTCCGCGACGAGAAAAACCAGGACGTGCTGCTGTTCATTGACAACATTTTCCGTTTCTCGCAGGCCGGTTCGGAAGTGTCCGCGCTGCTGGGACGCACGCCGAGCGCCGTTGGCTACCAGCCGACGCTCGCCGCCGAAATGGGCGATTTGCAGGAACGCATCACCTCGACCAAGAAAGGTTCCATCACCAGCTTCCAGGCCGTCTACGTTCCTGCCGACGATTTGACCGACCCCGCGCCCGCGACGACGTTTGCGCATTTGGACGCGACCATCGTGCTGGAACGTTCCATCGCGGAACTCGGCATTTATCCCGCCGTGGATCCGCTGGCTTCCAATTCCCGCGCCCTCTCGCCGGAAATTGTCGGCCAGGAACATTACGATGTCGCGCGCGGCGTCCAGAAAGTTTTGCAGCGTTACAAGGATTTGCAGGACATCATCTCGATTCTCGGCATGGATGAGCTTTCGCCCGACGACAAGCTTGCCGTCTATCGCGCCCGCAAAATCCAGCGCTTTTTGAGCCAGCCGTTTTCCGTCGCGGAAGTTTTCACCGGTCGCCAGGGCAAGCAGGTGCCGGTGGCCGAAACCGTCCGCGGCTTCAAGGAAATTCTCGAAGGCAAGCACGACGACGTTGCCGAGCAGAATTTTTACATGAAGGGCGGAATCGAGGAAATTAAAGAAAGTTAAATGGCCGCAACCATCAAACTCGAAATTGTCACGCCGGAGGCGAAGATTTTCTCCGACGACGTGGACATGGTCACGCTCACCGGCACGGATGGCGAGATGGGCATTTTGCCGCAGCACATGCCGTTGATGACGCAGCTTGTCGCGGGCGAAATTATCGCGCAAAAGGGGAAGGACACGATTTTCCTCGCCGTCGGCGACGGCTTTGTGCAGGTCACCGGCGACCGTGTGGCCATCCTCACCGACATGGCGATTGAAGCCGACAACATTGACGAGGCCAAAGCCGAGGAAGCCCGGCAACTGGCCGAGGCGCGTCTCGCCCAAAAAATCACCGACGAGGAGGCCGCGCACATTCGCGCCGCGCTTGCGCACTCGATGACGCAAATCAGGGTGAAGCGGCTGCGGAAGAAATAATTTGCCGGAGGGACGAGTTACACGAGTCCCATTCCATAAATTGATTTTGGGACTCCTGTAACTCGTCCCTCCGAAAAGAGTTTCAACCGGCAATCACGCCAATCTCCACCGGCTCCACGTTCACGCCTTGTTTCTCCAGCCACGAAATCGCGGCCTTCACCTCGCCGCGCTTTCCATCCAATTCGAGGCAGACGATGCCGATTTCGTCGGTCACGTTGGCCTGGCGGATGTTCGTGACAATCTTGAACTTGTGGCCGACCTCCCAGACGAGCGGCTTCTTGATGAGCTTGGGCGGAAACATCAGCCAGAGGCGCTGCTGTGTGGGCGTGGTGGACTTCGTCGCTGGAATTTTTTTCTTGGTGGCCATATTTTTGAATTTGAAATTTCAATTTGAGATTTGAAATAAGCCTAGCCGCCGGCAATGGCGGGGATGATGCTGATTTCGTCGCCGTCCTTGAGCGGCGTCTCGCGGTTTTTGAGGAAGCGGATGTCCTCCTCGTTCACATACACGTTGACAAAACGGCGCACCTCGCCCTTGTCATCCACGAGCCGTTCCTGGATGCCGGGGAAGCGCGTCTGCAATTCGACGAGCGCCTCACCGATGGTGGCGGCGTTGATTTCAACCATCTCCTCGTTGTTGGTCAACTTGCGGAGCGGCGTTGGGATTCGGACTTTCTTTGGCATAAATCAAATTATAATTTTTTGCGTCGCTGAATTCAGGCAGTTTTTGCCATCAGCATATGTTCAAATAAATTTTGCTGCTTGGTGGACGGTTTTGACTTCTCATTTACAACCATTACTGTTTCCAAATTAAAAGAACCTTCCTCCGCCAATCTCTGACGAATGATTTTGCAGTAATCCGGATTGATTTCAAAGCCGATAAAATGCCGTTTGAGACGATGGGCGGCGACCGCCGTTGTTCCGCTGCCCATAAATGGATCAAACACGATGCCATTGACAGGGCAACTTGCTTTTATCATCCGTTCAATAACTTCAAGCGGCTTTTGTGTGGGATGATCTTCACGCTCGGCATGAATGGCGTGCAAACGTGAAATGCTCCAAACATCTTTGGGATTGTAACCGACTTCCAACCACTTTTTACCGACAAAGATTGAGCGCGAACGAGCCTTCTTCGTTTCCTCGTCGTAGGGAATACGGATGGCATCAATGTCAAAGTGATAATCTTTAGCCTTCGCAAAAAATCCAATGTTATCATGCACCGAGGAAAAACGCCGGGTGCTGCCGCCCATGCTTGGAACTCTTCGATCCCAGATGATTTCATTGAGCATCGTCAGTTTCTTCTTCAGGTAGCAAAAAATTTCCGGCGAGTAGCGCCAGGTCAAAAAAATGTAAAGACAACCATTCGGTTTCAATTTGGGAATAGCGGCATCAATCCACTGTTTGCTCCATTCGAGATATTTTTCCGGGTCAAGCTTGTCAGAATCGTTGCCGTAATCCTTGCCGAGGCAATAAGGCGGGTCAGTGACAATGAGATCAATCGAGCCGTCGGGAATTTTTTCAATTCCAGCCACGGCGTCTTCGTTCAAAACGCAGTCCAAAAGTCTTTCAATCGGCACTTTCATGTTCACTTCAAAACAATACTTTTCGATTTAAGCCGCAATGTCTGCAAAAATTCCTCGCGCGAACGATCTTCTGTCTTGTGATGGTAAAAGGCCTGGATTTTATCATTGGTTGGATTTATGTAAATCGGCAGAAATTGAGGCGAGAACACCGTCAAATAATCCGGGTCGAAAGAAATGTGAATATTGTCAAAATGAACTCCAAAACAAGCATAAATCAGGTTGTAACTTGGATTGGAAGAATACTGCATATAAAGTTTGGTGACCGCTGCAATGTCGTTTTTGTTTTCCCTGCCCGCCATGTTGTGAATCTTAACATTGACGAAGTAATTTTGCGAACCGGTCTTGATTTCACAATCGTGGAGTCAGGTGTCGGGAAAGTTGAATTCAGCGTCGGCAATTCCAAGTTTTTTGGAGTTAAACTTGGTTTGCTGGGTAATGACTTGTTCGACCAGCCAACTGATCGACCGCGTGTGAACTCTCAAGCCGTAGGGCAGGATTTTTTCATTCGTGATATCAAACGACGGCAGAATTTTTAGAAGTTTCCTAAAGATGCCTTCGACAAGAACCATGTCGGCTTTGACTTTTTGAATTTGAGAATCACTCACAATTATTTTTTACGCATTTACTTTTTCTTCATGCGCCAGCAGGGCCTCGAACTTGCGCAGGCCCGCTTGATTTCGCGCGCTTTGCCGCAATGGCCTTGCGCGGCGTCAAGTGTCTTCATCCTGACACAACTGCCTTTCGAGGGCAGAACAACCATAACGGAGAAATGATAAACTGTCTGGCATCTGACGTAAAGCAGATGCGGCAACATTATCGTTCCCGTCCAGCGAGGCAATCCCCGCTTGTTCCAATTTTCTTGTAGTGTCGGCGCTGAGCGCCGGTCAAATCGAGCCACAGGCTCGACGCTACAATCTACTTCCGCTTGGGCGGGGCGTGGATGCACTCGCCGTGCAGCGCGTGCGCGGCTTCCATCCAGGCTTCGCTGAAGGTCGGGTGCGCGTGAATGGTCCGGCCCAGTTCGGCCGTGGTCAGTTCGGAGCGGATCACGGCTGCGGCCTCCGCAACGAGTTCCGTCGCGTGCGGGCCGACGGCGGCGGCGCCGAGCAACTGGTCGGTTGTCGCGTCGGCAATCCATTTCACGAATCCGGTGGTGTCATCCGCAGCCATCGCCTTGCCGAGTCCGGCGAAGCGGAACTTGCCGGTCTTCACGGCGCGGTTCTGCTTCTTCGCGTCGTCCTCGCTCAAGCCGGCGGTGCCGACTTCCGGCGACGTGAAAATCACGTTCGGCACAATCGTGTCGTGCTTGTGCAATTTCGTCTGGACGGCATTTTCGGCGGCGGCGATGCCCTGCGCGGTGGCGTAATGCGCAAGCTGGATTTTGCCGGTCACGTCGCCGATGGCAAAAATGTTGGCGGCCTTCGTGCGGCAATAATCATCGGCCTCGATGAAACCGCGTTCGTTCGTCTTGAGGCCGGCGTTTTCCAGTTTCAATCCGTCGGTGACGGGTTTGCGGCCCACGGCGCACAGCAGCAAATCGGCGGAAAGCGTTTCGTCGCCGAAATTGCCGCGCACGGATTTCGCGTCGGCGGAGATTTTCTCCAGCGCCTTGCCCGTCAGCACGCGGATGCCGAGATTTTTCTCCATGTGCGCGCGGACTTCGCGGCGCACGTCGGCGTCGAGCAGCAGCAAAATGTCCTCCAGCAATTCGACGATGGTGACCTTGACGCCGAGCATGGCGGCCATGCAGGCGAGTTCGCAGCCGATGAAACCGCCGCCCATGACGATCATGGAGGCGGGCAGCTTCTGGATGTCGAGAAACGCGCGGCTTTCCACGACGCGCTCGTGTTTCGGCAGAAAACCGGGCATGGCCGAGGTGGAGCCGGTGGCGATGATGATTTTCTTCGCGGAAATGCGGCTCGCGGGGACGCTCGCCCCGCCAAAAATTTGGCCGATGATCGGTCCGCCGGAAATTTCAATCGTATTGCGGTCAACAAAGCTCGCGGTGCCGGTGAATTGTTTCACGCCGTTGGCGGTGAGCAGTGAATTGACGCCGCCACGCAATGTGCCGACGACCTTGTCCTTGCGGCCGATCATCGCGGCGTAATCCACCGAGGCATCCTTGACGGTGATGCCGAGCGCCGAGGCGTGCTTGATTTTCTCGAAGGTCTCGGCGGCGGCGATGAGCGTCTTGGTGGGGATGCAGCCCCAGTTCAGGCAGGTGCCGCCGAGTTTCTCCTTTTCGATGATGGCGACGCGTGCGCCAAGTTGCGCGGCGCGGATGGCCGCCGGGTAACCGCCCGGGCCGGCGCCGATGACTGCGATGTCAAATGTTTCCATAATTTTAATTTGTCAGATTCTTCGGAGCGCCGGTCTCCGATCCGGCGCGTTGGTGACACGTTTTGAAACGCGCCGGGTCGGAGACCGGCGCTCCAATGTTCGCGGCTATGCCGTCAGGCGTTTCCACAATTCCAAGTCCTCGAGTTTTTGTTTGATGGCGTTGGTGAATTTTGCGCCGAGCGCGCCGTCCACGATGCGATGGTCGCACGAGAGCGTGAGCTTCATCATCTGGCGCACGACAATTTTCCCATCGCGCACGACCGGCTGCGGCTTGGTGCTGGCCACGCCAAGGATGGCGCTTTCGCCGGGATTGATGATGGGCGCAAAGCTTTCCACGTCCATCATGCCCATGTTGGAGATGGTGAACGTGCCGCCGCTCAATTCGTCGGGCGTGGCCTTGCCGGCGCGCGCTTTTTCGACAAGCGCCTTGGACTGCTGGCAGAGTTCAATCAGCGGCAGATGCTCGGCGGCGCGGATGACCGGCACGACGAGGCCCTGTTCCAGCGAAACGGCGATGCCGAGATTGACATGGCTGTTCCAGCGCGTGGTCTTGCCGTCGGTCGAGCTGTTCACGGCGGGGAATTCCTGCAACGTCAGCACCACCGCCCCGGCGATGAAATCCGTGACGGTGTAGGGCGCGCCCGCCGCCTTGAGCTGGTTGCGGTAGGCGATCAACTCGGTCATGTCCACCGGGATGGTGAGGTAAAAATGCGGCGTGTCGCGGAAGCTTTGCGTGAGCCGTTGCGCGATGACCTGCCGCATCTTGCTCATCGGCTTCGGCTTCTCGGCGAGGGCGCGCTGCACGTCCGCTACGGTGATGCGGCCGGAATCGTCCGTGGGTTGAATCGCCAGCACGTCGAGCTTTTCCCTGGCCGCGAGTTCCTTGGCGGCGGGGCTGATGCGCAACTTTTCGTAACCGTGCTGCTGCAAGTAATTCTTTACGTCTTTTTCGACAACACGGCCTTCCGGCCCGGTGCCCTTGATGCGCGTGGCGTCAATGACGGAATGTTTCGCCAGCGCCGCCGCGCGCGGGCTGATGCGGAACAGCGCTGGAGCCGCCGGAGCGGGCAGGGGAGCGAGTGGCGCTGGTGCGAGTGGAGCGCCGGCCTCCGGCACGGCGCGTTTCTCCACTTTTTCCGGTCGAGCCGTGCCAGAGGCCGGCGCTCCGGGTTCTGGCGCGGCTGCGGCCGCAGTTTTGGGCGCGGCGGGAGCCGGAGCGGTGACAGCGGGAATTGCTTCGCCGGGGTTGCCCAGAAAACCGACCGTGCTTTGCACCGGGACATTGACTCGAGGCGGCACGGTGATTTTCAACAGCGTGCCCGCCTCGAAACTTTCCACCTCCATGACCGATTTGTCGGTTTCAACGGTGAAAAGGATGTCGCCCTTGGCGATTTTGTCGCCTTCTTTTTTGAGCCATTCAACAATGGCGCTTTCTTCGGTCATCTGACCGAACTTCGGCATGATAATTGGGGTAGCCATAATTTTATTGCAAGAAATCAACGCAAAGACGCAGAGACGCAAAGTTCGCAAAGAAGAAATATCTTTCCTTGCGCCTCCGCGTCCTTTGCGCCTTTGTGTTAAAAGTTTTCATCTGCGTTCTTTTGCGGCGATTAAAGGATTTCTTTGGCGGCGGCGACGAGGTCGTTGACGTTCGGGAGGAACGCCGCCTCGAGGATGTGCGATTGCGGCGCGATGCCGTTCTTCGCTCCGACGCGTTTGACCGGGGCGTCGAGGTAATCGAAAATCGTGTCCGAGATCGTCGAGGCGATTTCGCCGGTGTAACTGCCGATGTGAATCGCCTGGCTGGCGACGACGCAGCGGCCGGTCTTTTGCACCGAGCGCAAAACGGTTTCGAGGTCGAGCGGCACGAGGGAGCGCAGGTCAATGACCTCGGCGTTGACGCCTTTCTCGGCCTTCAGTTTGTCCGCCGCCTTCAGGCAATCGTGGACGAGCGGTCCCCACGTGACGAACGTGATGTCCGAGCCTTCGCGCTTTACTTCGGCGACGCCGAGCGGGACGAGATATTCATTTTCCGGCACGACACCCTTCATGCCATACAAGCCCTGCGACTCGATGAACATGACCGGGTTGTTGTCGCGGATGGCCGATTTCAACATGCCCTTGGCGTCGTAAGGCGTCGCGGGATAAACGACGTAGAGGCCGGGGATGTGGCAGAACATGGATTCGAGCGTCTGCGAATGCTGTCCGCCGTAGCCCTTGCCCGCGCCGGCGGAAACTCGCAGCACCAGCGGCACTTCGGTTTGCGCGCCGCTCATGTAATGCCACTTCGCGGCCTGATTGCTGATCTGGTCGGACGACATCAGTGCGAAATCGAAATACATCAATTCCATCACCGGCCGCAGGCCGATCATCGCCAGCCCGATGCCCGTGCCGCAGATGCACGCCTCGGAAATTGGCGTGTTGAAAACGCGGTCGCGGCCGAAGGATTCGAGCAGGCCTTTTGTCGCCTTGAATGCGCCGCCGTAATCGGCCACGTCCTCGCCATAGAACAGCACGCGCTGGTCGCGCTTCATTTCCTCGATGAGCGCCTCGCGAATGGCGTCCTTGTAGGTGATTTCGCCGTTGGCGCGTTTTATTTCCGGCAGCGGCTCGATGATTTCAACTTTTGCAAATTCCGCCGGCACGGTTTCGCATTTCGTGTCGGTATACATATATTTGATCACGTCCTCGGCGACCGGATCGGCGGCGGCGGCGGCGCGCCTGGCGGCGCGGGCGTTGCGGTCGCGGACGGATTCTTCCAGCGCGGCAAGTTCCTTCGCGCTCATCACCTTGGTTTCCAAAATCTGCGCCTTGAAGGTTGCAATCGGATCAACCGCTTTCCACGCGGCTTCCTCCTCCTTGGTGCGGTATTCATTGCGCGGGTCGCTCAAGGAATGTCCCCAATAGCGGTAGGTGTCGCAATCGAGCAGCACCGGCCCCTGGCCCTTGTGGCAAAGCTCGGCGGCGCGCGCCACGGCGTCGCGAACGGCGAGCGGATCCATGCCGTTGACGATTTCCGCGTGCATGTTGTTGTCGGCAAAACCGGCGGCGCGGCGCGCAATCCGGCTCACGCCCATCACTTCGTCGTCGGTGCGATGGGTCATGCCGTAATGGTTGTTGATGATGAGGAAAATCATCGGCACGCCAAATTTATGGTCGGCCAGATGATTGGTGAATTGCGCCTGCGAGGCGTAGTTCAATGATTCCAGCACGACGCCGTTGGCGTAGGCGCCATCGCCGGCGAAGCAGCAGACCACCGCGTCCTTTCTCTGATAACGCAGCCCGATTGCCGCGCCGGTCGCAATGGACACGCCGCCGCCCACTATCGCGTTCGCGCCGAGATGCCCCACGGTGAAATCGGCGATGTGCATCGAGCCTCCGCGCCCCTTGCAATAGCCGTCTTCCTTGCCGAACAATTCGCAGATCATCCGGTAGACGTGCTGTTCAAGCGCGGCTTCGAGCAGTTCTTCGCGCTTGTTTGATTTGCAATGCGGCACGCGCTGGGCCAGTTGTTCATCGCTCATTTCGCGGATGGCGACCGTGCCCTTGGCCAGGCTTTCGCCATGGCCGCGGTGCGTGCTGGTGATTTTGTCGGCGATATGCAGCACGGAACACGCGCCCGCCGCCGTGCCTTCCTGGCCGACCGACACGTGCGTCGGCCCGCGATAATTGAAATCGCGGATCGGCTCGTAGGCGCCGGAGCGGAGTTTGACGATCATTTCCTCCAGCTCGCGGATCATCAGCATGTCTTCGAGCAGGTTCGCCACTTCCGCCTTGGTGATTTTTTTCGCTGCCAGCTCCTGCTTCAGGCCGCCCTTGTAGCGGTAGGCGGGAATTTTGCCGCAATTGATTTCAAACGGCTCAAACTTGGGCCGCATGTCGCTCAAATAAACCGGCGATTTGGGGGATGGTTTCTTGGTTGGTTTTTCCAATGTCTTGGTTGTCATAATTATTTTCAGTTTGTCGGTCGCGGCATCAAGCCTTGATCACTTTGATTCCTTTTTTTATCAGTTCCTTCGCGAAATTTTTGTCCAATCCCTTGTCGGTGACGAGCACGTGGACGTTTTCCAGCCGCCCGGCGCGCGCGAACGCCACCTTGCCGGCCTTGCCCGAATCGGCCAGCAGAATCACCTGCCGCGCCCGGCTCATCACCAGCTCCTTGGTGTAAGCCTCGCCGGGATCCGTCGTCGTCAGCCCCTCCTTCAGCGTCAGCCCGAGCGTGCCCATGAACGCCTTGTCCACGTGCAGTTCCCGCAAAACGCAGCGCGTCAGCGGCCCGACCATCGTCTGGCTCAACCGGCGCAGTTCGCCGCCGATCAAAATCAATCGCGGCCCGCGCCCGGCCAGCTCGTGCGCCGCGCGCAGCGAATTGGTCGCCACCGTGAGATTCGTGCGGTCGTGCAGCAATTGCGCGAACTCCAGCACCGTGCTGCCGCCGTCCAGATAAATCGTGTCGCCGGCCTCGACGAACTGCAGCGCGGCCTGGGCGATGCGGTTTTTTTCACGCGCGGCAATGGACGCCTTGTCGTCGAACAGCGGCTCCTCCAGCCGGCTTTCGACGCTCACCGCGCCTCCATGGACGCGCCGGATCGTGCCGGATTCCTCCAGTTGATCCAGGTCGCGCCGCACCGTGGCGGGCGAGACGCGCAGCCGGCTGCAGATTTCCTCGACGCGGATCACGCCCTTGCCGCGGATCAACTCCCGCAGGTTGTCGAGGCGCCGGGGCGCCAGCTCTTTATGATTGCCGTTCAGCATGGGCTGATTGATTTAGAACGAATGTAATCATTTTGTGATTCAAGTCAATCAAAATCGCTCAAATAATTTTTTGACAGAACCCGGCGGTTTTACTAGGGTTTTGGCAATGGTTCACGTGGTCTTTCTCAAAATCGCGGCGATGTTTCTCGTCATCGTCG
>Ga0181520_10013382_pt1 | contig 10350 bp, 7 predicted proteins | sample PEATcosm2014_Bin_29_FD_132451 | JGI IMG/M metagenome (GOLD analysis project Ga0181520, IMG submission 132451) | Peatland microbial communities from MTU Mesocosm Facility, Houghton, MI, USA - PEATcosm2014_Bin02_30_metaG | ecosystem: Environmental > Terrestrial > Soil > Wetlands > Peat | place... | reverse complement strand
GCGGGTGTGCCGGTCGAACACGCCGCGCCGGTTCACCCAGGGACCCAGGTTGGTGGAGACCGCCACGTCGGGACTGGCGGTGACGATATGGGCGGCCAGATCCTTCAGCATCCCCTGGCCGCGCCCGATCTCCGCCAGAATATCGCCGAACCCGGTCTGGGTGGACATTTTCCGTCCCGCCAGCCTCGGCAGCGGCAACGCTTCCGGCACCGTCACCACGGGGGCGGTGAGCATGCGGCCGGATGGGGTCAGCGGGGTGGCGAACGGCACCTCGGACATGAAGTCCCGCAGTTCCGCTTCCCCGATGTCCAGGCCCTCGAACAGATCCCATTCATGGCCCGGCCGGATGCCCATGGCGGTGCGGAACACCTCCATCTGCTCCTTCGTCATCAGACCGGCGTGGTTGTCCTTGTGGCCGGCAAAGGGCAGGCCCATGCCCTTGACGGTGTAGGCGATGAAGCAGGTCGGCTGGTCGCCGGCCGCAGCGGCGGCGTGCAGGGTCTCGATCAGGTATTCGATGTCGTGGCCGCCCAGGTTGGTCATCAACGCGGCCAGTTCGGCATCCGTGAGCGGGTCGATGATGGCGCGCACGCCGCGCGAGCGCCCGAGATCGGTCAGCAGCACCTGCCGCCAGGCGGCGCCGCCCTGGAAGGTCAGGGCCGAGTAGAGGGAATTGGGGCAATCGTCGATCCAACGCCGCAGTTCCTCGCCGTCGTCGCGGGCGAAGGCCGCCTCCAGGCGGCGGCCATATTTCATCGTGACCACGTTCCAGCCCATGTCGCGGAACAGGCCCTCGATGCGGCCGAACAGCCGGTCGGGCATCACCGAATCCAGGCTCTGGCGGTTGTAGTCGATGATCCACCAGACGTTGCGGATGTCGTGCTTCCAGCCTTCCAGCAGCGCCTCGTAGATGTTCCCCTCGTCCAGTTCGGCGTCGCCGGCGATGGCGATGTGCCGCCCCACGGGCAGGGCCTCGGCCGCCAGCCCGTGCAGGCGCACATAGTCGGCGACAAGCGCGGAAAAACTGGTCATGGCCACGCCAAGTCCGACCGAGCCGGTGGAGAAGTCCACTTCCGGCCCGTCCTTGGTGCGGCTCGGATAGGACTGCGCGCCGCCGAACTGGCGAAACTTCTCCATGGGCGGGCGCTGCTGGCGGCCGAACAGGGCATTGATGGCGTGAAACACCGGCCCGGCGTGCGGCTTCACCGCCACCCGGTCCTGCGGGCGCAGAATCTCGAAATACAGCGCCGTCATGATGGAGATGACCGAGGCACAGGACGCCTGATGGCCGCCGACCTTCAGCCCGTCCCGGTTGGGCCGGATATGGTTGGCGTTGTGGATCATCCAGGCCGACAGCCAGAGCAGCTTGCGCTCGATCTGCCGCAGCAACGCAAATTTGCGGGTCGCCTCGGCCACGGCCGGCACAGCGGCGTTGACCGGTGCGTTCATCCCCTCACTCCCCATCTGCCGGGCGCCCGTCCGTGCTTAGCATGAATGCGCCACCCGCGGCATGGCGGCATTGCGAAAAAAGCGCGGCTGCCTGTTCCGCCGCCGCCGGCAGCAACGGCGGCAGATCCTCGGCGATCAGGCCGGGACCGGCACTGGTGGCGGCCGCGCCGTGCAGCCAGGCGGCGGCACAGGCGGCCTCCCAGGCCGGCATGCCCTGCGCCAGCAGGCCAGCGATCAACCCGGCCAGCACGTCGCCGGCGCCGGCGGTGGCGAGCCACGGCGGCGCCGACGCGTTCACCACGGCGCGTCCGTCCGCGGCGGCGACGATGGTGTCGGCGCCCTTCAGCAGCACCACGGCGCCGGTACGCGCGGCCGCCGCCCGCGCCGCCGCCAGTCGGTCGGGACCCGGCGGACCGAACAGGCGGGCGAACTCGCCGGCGTGCGGGGTCAACACGGCGGCGCCGCGCAGCCGCTCGGGCGCGCCGGCGCAGAGGGTCAGCGCATCGGCGTCCACCACCACCTGGCGCCCGGCGGCCAGCAGCTCCGGAAGGGCGGCGGCGGAAGCGGCGGCGCCGAGCCCCGGCCCGCACACCCAGACCGTGCGCCTGGGATCGGCCAGCAGACTCGCCAGCGGGTGGGCGTCGACGATCGTGCCGGGATCGCCGGCCCGATAGACGTCCGCGCTGCCGACGGCGGCGATGGTCACCATGCCGGCGCCGGCCCGCCGGGCGGCGGCGGCGGCCAGGCGGGCCGCCCCGGTCATGGCGGCGCCACCCAGCACGGTCACATGGCCACGGCTGTATTTGTGGCCTTCCGGGGCCGGCACCGGCAGCGCCCACAACGACGGGTGGTTGCTGAACGTGCGGATGCCGGCCGGCAGGGCGGCATCGGGCAGACCGATATCGGCCAGCACCGTCTCGCCGCACAGAGTACGGCCGGGCAGCAGCAAATGGCCGGGCTTGAGACGGAAGAAGGTGACGGTCAGCTCCGCCTGGGGGGCGAAACCGCGCACCGCGCCGGTGGCACCGTCCAGCCCGCTCGGCACATCGACGGCCACCACCCGCCGCGCCGCGCGGAGCACGTCGGCGAGGTCGCCATCGAGGTCGCGCGCCAGCCCGGCGCCGAACACGGCATCGACGACCAGATCGGCACGGGCAGCGGCTTCGGGCGTGAACGGGGCGCTCAGGCCACGCCAGCGCGCGGCCGCGGCCGCCGCCACCTCGCCCCGTGGCGGCGCCAGCGCGGCCACCCGCACCGGCCAACCCGCGGCGGCCAAACGGCGGGCCACGACATAGCCGTCGCCGCCGTTGTTGCCCGGACCGCACAGCACCAGCACGCGGCAGGGCCGTATGCGGGCCCGCACCGCCCGCTCGACCGCCCGGCCGGCATTCTCCATCAGCACGGCAACCGGCCGGCCGAGCGACACGGCGGCACGGTCAGCCGCCGCCGTCTCGTCCGGGGTGAGCAACTCGAGCCTGGGCGGGGTCGGCATGGGCGTGGCCTCCGAACATCGTCGGGGCCAGTTTACACGGCTTTCCGGCCCCGGTAGCGCCCGCGCCGACGCGAAGGCTATGGTGCAGCCGTGCAGCGGAGTCGCATCGCGTGGCAGTGGTGATTACGCTCGCCCAGCGGAACGGCGGCACCGGCAAGACGATGGTGGCCGCGAACCGCGCCGCCCGGTTGGCCGAGATTGTGGGAGTGTTGCGATGACCTTCGGAGCCCTGTTGCTCGCCGTGCACGTGCTGGGCGCCATCGCCTGGGTAGGCGGCATGTTCTTCGCGCTCGCCGTGCTGCGTCCAAGCATGGCGATCCTGGAGAGTCCGCTGCGGCTGGCGCTGCACGAACAGGTGTTCCGCCGCTTCTTCGCCATCGTCTGGTACGTCATGCCGGTGATGCTGGTGACCGGCGTCGTCATGGAGTTCCTGTTCTACGGCGGCTTCGCCACCACGCCCTGGCCGCTGCAAGCGATGACGGGGACCGGCGTCGTCATGGCGCTGCTGTTCGTCGGCATCGTCGCCGGACCCTGGCGGACCTTGCGCCGATCGCTGGCCAAGGGCGAGACGCCGCAGGCCGGCGAGGCGGTGCGGCGAATCCGCCTGCTGGTGAGCATCAACCTCGGCCTCGGCGTGCTCACCACGATCATCGCGATGCTCGACTTTTAGGCCCTTCCCGGCGGGATCAGCCCGGCTCGCTGGCGGCGGCGCGGGCGGCGGCGGCGGTTTCCTCGGTGATCATTTCCATCCGGCCGCTGATCTGACCGCCGTCCTCGACCTGCAGGCGGCGGCAGCGGGCGGTGCCGAGCAGCTTGCCGGTGGCCCGCACGATCAGGTTGCCGCGCGCGGTCAGGGTGCCGTCAACGGTGCCGGCGACCTCGGCATCCTCGACCTCGATCTCGCCCTTGAACGTGCCGCCCAGCGAGACGGAGAGTTCGGTGGCGTGGATCATCGTGGCCTCGACCATGCCCTCGACCACCAGGCGCTCGGCGTCCTGCACCATGCCTTGCACCGAAATGCCGCGGCCGACCACCAGGGTGCGGCGCTCGACGGGCTCCTGGGCGGACGGACGCCCGGGCGTTACCCCAGGCCGGGGGCCGGCCTGGCCCGCCGCGGACGGCGCACCGGTCGGGGCGGGAGCGGTGGAGAACGGCGGACGGTTCAGCATCGGTGAGGCCTCCTTCGGAGGGGCGGGACGGAAGGGTGGCACACCCAGCCCGGAATCGGCCGGACGATAGGCTGTGCCGGCGTCACCGCGACCGGCGATGCCGCCCGGCGACGACGCGTCCTGGCTGCCGGGCGAGGCGTTCAGGTTCGGTTCGCTGACCGGCGAATCTTCGGGTTTGCGGCGCTTGAACACGGGCGCTCCGTTTCATTCCGTGGGAACTGGTGGATTGGCCTAACACGCAAGGCGCCAGGCGAACAACAGGGCCGATCGGATAGAATGGTTCGGGCAACGATCCTGGACGAACCGGGACCTTGCCGCGCCGGGGGCGGGTTGCCCGATCGCGAGCGGGGTGATAGGCGGGCCGCCCTCGCAGGAGAAGCCCCCCATGACCGCCCCCGCCGGAAAGCCCCGCCTCGATATTCTCGGCATCGGCAACGCGATCGTCGATGTGGTGGCGCCCGTGCATGAGGCGTTCCTGGCGCGCCACGACATGCGCAAGGGAGCGATGGCGCTGATCGACGCCGCCACGGCGGAGACCCTGTATAACGACATGCCAGCCAGCCAGGAGAGCAGCGGCGGGTCGGCGGCCAACACCTGCGCGGTGGCGGCGGCGCTGGGGGCGCGGGTGGGCTTCCTGGGCCTGGTGGCCGACGACGAGCTCGGCCGGGTGTTCCGCCACGACATCGCCGCCGCCGGGGTGCATTTTCCCACCCCCCCGCTGGCCGGCGGCGCCCCCACGGCACGTTGCCTGATCGCGGTGACCGAGGACGGGCAGCGCACCATGAACACCTATCTGGGCGCCTGCGTGGCGTTCGGCCCGGACGCGGTGGACGAGGCCCTGGTGGCCGCGGCGGCGGTGACCTACCTGGAAGGCTACCTGTTCGACCCGCCGGCGGCGCAGGCGGCGTTCCGCCGGGCGGCGGCGGCGGCGCACGCGGCCGGGCGCGAAGTGGCGCTGACCTTGTCGGACGCCTTCTGCGTCGCCCGCCACCGGCGCGCGTTCCGCGATCTTGTGGCCGGGCACGTCGATATCCTGTTCGCCAACGAGACCGAGATCTGCGCGCTTTACGAACGCGACAGCTTCGCGCTCGCGGCGGCGGATGCGCGCCAGGACGTGGCGCTGGCGGCGTTGACCCGCGGCGCGGCAGGCAGCCTTGTTTTCCGCGGCGCCGAGACGGTGGAGGCGGCGCCGGCGCCGGCGGAACTGGTCGATACCACCGGCGCGGGCGATGCCTATGCCGCCGGGTTCCTGACCGCCTACACCGCGGGTCGGTCGCTGGCCGCCTGCGGCCGCCTGGGCAGCATCGCCGCGGCCGAGGTGATTTCTCATTTCGGCGCCCGGCCGTTGCGCGACCTGGGTGGGGAACTGGCGGCGTTGGTCAACTGAGCCGGCTCATGCGGCGCGACCGTGGCATGCCGGCCACGCGAGTCGCATGCCCGATCAGAAGGGTCGAAAACGCGGCACAGATACACTATGTGTGCGCCGCAGCATGGCGGGCTGCTCCGGGATACCCCTGGGGCAGCCCTTGCCGTGTCCCCACACCCCGGCCCGAAGGCGTCCCATGGACATCCGCAACATCGCGATCATCGCCCATGTCGACCACGGCAAGACCACGCTTGTCGACCAGCTGTTGCGCCAGTCCGGCAGCTTCCGCGACCACCAGGTGGTGGCCGAGCGAGCGCTCGACCGCAACGACCTGGAACGCGAACGCGGCATCACCATCCTGGCCAAGTGCACCTCGGTGGTCTGGCACGATACCCGCATCAACATCGTCGATACCCCCGGCCACGCCGATTTCGGCGGCGAGGTGGAACGCATCCTCGGCATGGTGGACGGCGCGCTGGTGCTGGTGGACGCCGCCGAGGGCGTGCTGCCGCAAACCAAGTTCGTGGTCCACAAGGCGCTTGAGCGCGGCCTGCGCCCGATCGTGGTGGTCAACAAGATCGACCGCCAGGACGCCCGCCCCGACGCGGTCCACGAAGAGGTGTTCGACCTGTTCGCCGCCCTGGGCGCGACCGACGAGCAACTCGATTTCCCGATGCTGTACGCCTCGGGGCGGCAGGGTTGGGCGGTGGAGAAGCTGACCGACGAACGGCTCAACCTGACGCCGCTGTTCGACCTGGTGCTGCGCCACGTGCACGCGCCCGTGGTGGACCGTGATGCGCCGTTCGGCATGAGCGCCACCATCCTGGACTACGACAATTACCTGGGCCGGGTGCTGACCGGGCGGGTCGAGCAGGGGCGCGCCCGGCTGAACATGCCGGTGCGCGTGTTGCGCGACGACGGCACGGTGGTGGAGACGGGCCGGCTGACCCGGCTGATGTCGTTCCGCGGGCTCGACCGGGTGACCGTGGAAGAAGCCGAGGCCGGCGACATCATCGCCGTCGCCGGGCTCACCGAGGCCACTGTGCCGGACACCATCGGCGGCCTCGACCTGGCCGGCCCGCTGCACGCCCTGCCGGTCGATCCGCCGACGCTGGCGATGACCTTCCGCATCAACGACGGCCCCCTGGCCGGGCGCGAAGGCACCAAGGTGACCTCGCGGCAGATTCGCGACCGGCTGCTGCGCGAGGCCGAAGGCAACGTGGCGATCAAGGTCACCGAGAGCGACGAGACCGAGGCCTTCGAGGTCGCCGGCCGCGGCGAGTTGCAGCTCGGCGTGCTGATCGAGCAGATGCGCCGCGAGGGTTTCGAACTCACCATCGGCCGGCCGCGCGTGCTGACCCGCCAGAACCCCGAGACCGGGGACCGCGAGGAGCCGATGGAGGAAGTGCTCGCCGACGTCGACGAGCCCTATACCGGCATCGTCGTCGACAAGATGAGCATGCGGAAGGGCGAGTTGCAGAACATGCAGCCGTCCGGCGGCGGCAAGGTGCGGCTGACCTTCCGGATGCCGAGTCGCGGCCTGATCGGCTACCATGACGAGTTCCTGACCGACACCCGCGGCACCGGCGTCATGAACCGGATCTTCTCCGGCTATGGCCCATGGAAGGGCCCGATCGAGGGCCGCCGCAACGGCACCCTGATCAGCACCGAGAACGGCGAGGCGGTGCAGTACGCCCTGTTCTTCTTGCAGGAGCGCGGCGCCCTGTTCGTCAATCCGGGCGAAAAGGTCTACGTCGGCATGATCCTCGGCGAGCACTCCCGCGACAACGACCTGGACGTGAACCCGATCAAGGAAAAGAAGCTCACCAACGTCCGCGCCGCCGGCAAGGACGAGGCGCTGCTGCTGACCCCGCCGCGCCGCATGTCGCTGGAACAGGCGATCGCCTATATCGAGGAAGACGAGCTGGTCGAGGTGACGCCGGCGGCGATCCGGCTCCGCAAACGCTACCTCGACCCGCACGAACGCAAGCGCTTCGAGCGCCGCATCGAAACCGAAGACGCGGCCTGAAAGCATCGGGGCGCTGCCCCGAACCCCGCCAGGGGCTTTGCCCCTGAACCCCACCAAGGGCCGGCGGCCCTTGGAACCCATACCTTTCTTGGCTGCGTCAGCAGCTATCGAAGACGATCATTATTCAATGATGGGCTGCTGGCGCAGCCAAGAAAAAGAAAGTGTAGCCCGCATTAGCGTAGCGTAATGCGGGAACAGCGATTGTAATACCAACTAGCGGAACGATTGACTCATCATGCCCGGGCTTGGCCCGGGCAGCCACGTCTTTCGGCTGCACGAATGTCATTCGTAAGAAGCGTTGGTATACCCCCAAACGCCCCTCGGCACGATGTGCCCGACCCGTACCATCACCACGCCCTGTTTTGTACATGCGAGTGGAGGTCGTTTGCCGATGACTTCCAAAGTGGTGCAGAATGATGCGGTATGCGAAAGCAAGGCAGCCTGTGACCTATATCTGGGCTGACAAGGGCAGCCGTCCCCGTGCGCCGCGCGACCAGCGATACGATTGGGCCGACTTGTTCGGCGCCGTCTGTCCTGCCCGAGGGGTGGGAGCGGCCCTGGTGCTGCCGTGTGTCAACACCGAGGCGATGAACCTGCACCTGGCGGAAATCAGCACGCAGGTCACTGCGGGCGCTCATGCGGTTCTCACACTCGACGGCGCCGGTTGGCACCAGCCCAACCCGTCGGGTCAGACGGCGATCAGGAGTTTGCTGGCGAGCGTCGCGGCCAAGCCGTCCCGCAGCGACGTCTTGGCCGAAATCCCGAGCAGCGCGCGAGCCCGCCCGGGATCGCCGACCGAGGTGCGGATGTCGCCCTCGCGCGCCGGCGCGAACTCGATTTCGGGGCGCTTTCCGGCGATCTGCCCGATCGTTTGCGCCAGCTCCAGGATGCTGGTGCCGCTGCCCGTGCAGACATTCACCACCGCGGCCCGCGGCGCGTCCTGCAGCAGGCGCAGACCCGCCCGCAGATGGCCAACCGCGTCGTCCACATAGACAAAATCGCGCAACTGCCGCCCATCGCCGTGGATCACCAGCCGTTCCCGACGGGCGACCCACTCGGCGAAAATGGAGATCACGCCGGAATAGGGCGACCGCGGGTCCTGGCGCGGCCCATAGATGTTGAAGAAGCGCACGCCGAACGTCGGCACGCCGTGCACGCTGAAGGCGACGCCGGCATGCATTTCCGAGCCGAGCTTGTCGGCGCCGTAGGCGCTGCGCGGAGCCGGCGTCAGCGCCTCATCGGCCGGGCCCGGCTGGTTGCCGTAGACCGCCGCCGAGGAGGCGTAGACCACCGGAATGCCGCCCGCGCGCCGCGCCGCCTCCAGCACCGCCACGGTGCCGCCCAGGTTGACCCGGTTGGTGCCCACCGGGTCCTCGTTCGAACGCACCACCGAGGCGATTGCCGCCAGATGGAATACCGCATTGGCGCCGTCGAGCAGACGAGCCAGCGCGGCGGTATCGCATACGTCGGCGACAATCAGGTCGGATCGGGAATCAAGCTGGGAGCGCCGGCCGGTCGAGAGATCGTCGAGGACGCGAACCTGATGACCATCCGCCAACAGATCATCGACAAGGTGGGAGCCAATGAAACCCGCACCGCCTGTGATCGCGTAGACTGCCATGATCCCCGTCCGTCAACCCGCTTGGCATGTACTATAGGCCGCATTCATGACGAACGACTATCGGTTTGACGCATTCGCCAGCAGAATGCTCGCGACGCCCGTTGCCCCCACCCGGTTTGTCTGATTCGGCGCACCGAGTCCCAACGATAAGACATACCCGCCAACTTCCGCATGAAGCGAGATAATCGCCGCCTGCTCAATTTATTGTTAACCCGTTTCAGTTTGTCCGCCGGTACGCCTCCACCGCTTGCTGGGCGGTCGTCTGGGTCGGCGTGTCGGCGCCGAGCGCCCCGAACACGTCGCCCACCAGCGTCCTGGTGTCGTCGGCTAGGTCCGCCGCCCGCGCCCCGCCAGCCGCCGCGGCCGCGCCGCCGGCCCGCGGGTGATGGCCGCGCGCGGCGTGGCCGTGCCCCAGCGCCGCCATCTGCGGCTCGAAGTCGGCGGAGCGGGACGGCGCGGCGGCGATGACGGTGGCACCACGAGTCACGCTGCCCAGCGCGGAAATCGACACGGACTGATCCTCCGGGATTGACGTCGCGGAAGCCGCAAGTTCCGTGCCATCAAAACCCGCCCGGAATCGCTCCCCGCCGCCCCGTCCCACCCGGCAGGGCTTGCCGGGCGGCAGCCGCGTCCCGGTCCGGTTCAGCCCACGGCGGCGTCGAGCGCCTGGCCCAGATCGGCCAGGATGTCGTCGATGTGCTCGATGCCGATGGACAGCCGCACGTAGCCCGGCGACACCCCGGTCGCCGCCTGCTCCTCGACGGAAAGCTGCGAATGGGTAGTGCTGGCCGGGTGGATGGCGAGCGTGCGCGCGTCGCCGATGTTGGCCACGTGGTAGATCAGTTTGAGACTGTCGATGAACCGCCGGCCGGCCTCGGCCCCGCCCGCCAGCTCGAAGCCGACCAGCCCGCCCTGGCCGCGCGGCAGGTATTTGCGCGTCCATTCGGCGGCTGGTCCGGTGACGGTGGAGGGGTGGATGACGCGGGTCACTTCCTTGCGGCCCTGCAGGTAGCGCACCACCGCCAGCGCGTTCTCGCTGTGCGCCTTCATCCGCAGCGTCACGGTCTCGATGCCCTGCAGGATCAGGAAGGCGTTGAACGGGCTCAATGCGGCGCCGAGGTCGCGCAGCAGCGTCACCCGCGCCTTCAGGATATAGGCGATCGGCCCCAGCGGCTTGACCGCCTGCGACCACACCGCGCCGTGGTAGTTGGGGTCGGGCGTGTT
>Ga0181520_10013381_pt1 | contig 10351 bp, 8 predicted proteins | sample PEATcosm2014_Bin_29_FD_132451 | JGI IMG/M metagenome (GOLD analysis project Ga0181520, IMG submission 132451) | Peatland microbial communities from MTU Mesocosm Facility, Houghton, MI, USA - PEATcosm2014_Bin02_30_metaG | ecosystem: Environmental > Terrestrial > Soil > Wetlands > Peat | place... | reverse complement strand
CGGCGGATTTGGCTCGATCATCGGCCGCAACTCCTTCCAGCGCCCCAAGGAACACGCGCTGAAGTTTCTGGAGACGATTATGAAGATATATGCAGGGGAATTGGCATGAAGAAACGAAATCCGAAAATCGAAACTCGAATATCGCGACGAGTTTCGAACTTCGAGTTTCGATTTTCGTCCTCCGGCACTCGGGAAGCTCATGTCCACAATCCTCGTCGTTGAAGACGAAGCAAAAATGCGGCGTCTGTTGGAACTGAACCTTCCGGAGGAGGGCTACACCGTCCTCACGGCGCCCGATGCCGAAGCGGGCCTGAACATCCTACGCCAGGAAAAGATCGACGTAGTTGTAACCGACCTCAAGCTGCCGGGGATGAATGGCCTCGAGTTCTTGCAAGCGGCGAAGCGCACGAACTCCACGCTGCCCGTCGTGGTCATGACCGCGTATGGCACCGTGGAGACCGCCGTCGAGGCCATGAAAGCGGGCGCAAGCGATTATGTGCTGAAACCCTTCGGCATGGAGGAAATCAAGCTCATCCTTCGCAAGGAACTGGATGTTCATCGCCTTCGAGAAGAGAACCGGTCGCTGCGCGAGGCGCTTGGCCAACGCTACCAGTTCCGCAACATCATTGCCTACAGCCCAAAGATGCAGGAAGTCCTGGCGACAGTCGAGCGTGTCGCCCCCACGAATTCCACTGTGCTGCTGGGCGGAGAAAGCGGCGTGGGCAAGGATCTGATCGCGCGCGCCATCCATGAGCATTCCCGCCGCGCGACGGAGGCTTTCATCAAAGTCAACTGCACCGCGATCCCGGAAAATCTGCTCGAAAGCGAACTGTTCGGTTATGAAAAGGGCGCCTTTACGGGTGCGAATATGACCAAGCCGGGCAGGTTCGAGCTCGCGGACAAGGGAACGATCTTTCTCGATGAGATTGGTGATGTGCCAGGGACAATTCAGGTAAAGCTCCTACACGTCCTGCAAGATCGCCAGTTCGAGCGCTTGGGAGGAACCAAGACTCTGAAGGTCGACGTGCGCGTCCTCGCAGCGACCAACCAGGATTTGCGCGCGGCGCTCGAGCAGGGGACTTTCCGCCAGGACCTCTACTACCGGCTGAACGTCGTGCCCATCAGCATCCCGCCGCTGCGCGAACGTAAGGAGGAAATCCCCTATCTCGTCGACTATTTCATCGACCGCTTCTCGCGCGAGTCGGGGAAGACGATTTCCAGCATTACCCCGCCAGCGCTCAAACTACTGATGGATTTTCACTGGCCCGGCAACGTTCGTGAACTCGAGAACATCATCGAGCGCGCCGTGGCTCTTTCCTCGGGCACGGTGCTTGACGTTGCCGATATCCGCCTGGATATTTCGCCCGTGATTTCCGCAGCCTCTCTGGTGACCAATTCAACGCCCTTCCCGCCCCCGGGAGTGACCTTGGAGCATTTCGAGGATGAAATCATTCGCGAGGCCCTGCGCCGCGCCGACGGCAATAAAAGCCAGGCAGCCCGACTGCTCGGCCTGTCGCGCAACGCCCTGCGCTATCGGTTGGCCAAGTTGGGAGTGCCGGATGACGATGCGCAGCAGGCGGACGGCAATAAGCAGTAGGCACGAAGCGGCAATGGATCGGATTCAGGACTTGGTTTCGCGGGCGGGAAGCTTCTTCAGGATGGCGTCCAGGATTCCATTGACGAACTCTACCGAACCTTCGCCCGAAAAGCGTCGCGCTATTTCCAGAGCTTCGTTGATCACGGCATGGGGAGGAGTTTCCGGGCAGTGGAGCATTTCGTAAACAGCCATCCGAAGGATGCTCCGATCAACTGCTGCCATGCGTTCCAGCCGCCAATTTTCCGCGTGCTCGCTGATCAACGGGTCAAGCCTTTCGATGTGGTCCACTGCTCCCCGAAAGAGCTCCCGGGCGAAACTTTCAACCTCGGCGTCCGCCTTGCGCTCATCAAAGAATGTGGCGCCAACCTGTTCAGGCGTGTTGCCGCCCAGTTCCCATTGGTAGAGCATTTGCATCGCGAATTCGCGAGATTTGCGTCTTGAGGCCATGTTTCCTTTATCAGGTGTTCGTGGTCAGCGAGCTATTTTCCACTGAATTTCGCGGGCCGTTTCTCCAGGAACGCACGCATTCCTTCTTTCATATCCGCCGTGGTGCAACTAAGCCCAAAGAGCGACGATTCCAGGAACTGTCCTTCCGATGCGGACATTTCCGTTCCGTGGTTGACCGCTTCCAGCGCGAACTTTACGGCGAGCGGGGCATTGGCGATGATCTTCTGCGCCAGCTTCTCCGTCGCCGGCAGCAAGTCTGCCACTGGCACAACCTGGTTCACCAGCCCTATGCGGTGGGCTTCTGCCGCAGCGATCGCCTCACCGGTAAGTATCAGTTCGAGCGCCCGGCTCTTCCCCACCAGGCGCGGCAACCGCTGCGATCCAGCGTAACCCGGAATGATTCCAATCTTAACCTCGGGCTGCCCGAAGCGAGCATTTTCTGCGGCGACGCGCAGGGTGCAGGCCATCGCCAATTCGCACCCTCCACCGAGCGCCAAGCCGTTAATCGCCGCGATCACGGGTTTGCCGAGGTTTTCGATGAAGTCGAACACTCGCTGTCCAAACTGCGAAGTTTCCTTGCCCTCTACCGGGCCCTGCAAAGCCAGTTCGTTGATGTCGGCCCCGGCCACAAAGGCCTTCTCGCCACTTCCGGTGAGAATCACCACACGGACGGCTTCATCCACCTGAAAAGCCTGGAAGCATTCCAACAATTCCGCCATCACCTTTGCGTTCATGGCGTTCAGCTTTTCCGGGCGATTAATCTTAACGTAACCGATAGCATCTCGCCGGTCGCACAGCAATGTTTCGTAGACCATAATTCTGCCTCTACGCTTCGAGCATGCGATTCACGCGGTGATTCTCGGGATCACAGTACTCGTAAAAATACTCCGCGGTCTTGCGACCATTCCTTGCCGCGAACACCATACGCTTCAGTGAGGGGTTCGGGACGAAATGCCGATAGCGCCTGGCCGCCGGATACGAGTGTGAAATCAACCGGCAAACTTGGAAATCAGAATTCGTTTCCCGCCTTCTTTATGCGAGCGGTCCAGCGAGGCCTCCACCCGATTGATCACCTCTGTGACTCCATCGACAGCGTCAAAGTTCGGTCCCAACGGGACGTCACACACTGCTGCACAAAAGTTGCTCGGCCCCGAGCTATTCACGCGGATCTGCGCCAACACCGGGCGCACTTTTTCGACCGCCAAAGCCGCCTGCGACAAGGGCGTATCTGGAAATACTACTACAATAGAAAGCGGGCTGTAGCGAATGGGAATATCGTTCTGGCGCAGTGCGGGAGCAAGGGCCTTCCCTACCTGAAGCACGAAGCGTTGCACACCCGCGTCACCCAGAAATTTCATCAGCGTGCGGGGGTTTTCCGGCTCCAGCAGGCATACCGAGAGAGGTTGCGATTGATCCTTGGAGCGATGCGCTTCGGAAAGCAAACATTCCAGGTACGCACTTCGTGGAAGCAGACCCGTCTCGGGATCGGTCCCGGCCAACGAGCGTACGAGTCGCCGCAATTTGGTGTTGTTGATCGCGATCACCACTTGGGTCGAGACGGCTCTGAGCAGCAAGGTTTCGCCAGGTGACCACACGCGCGGGGACTCGCATTGCTCGAGCAGCAATAATCCTGCGGCCGTGTCTTTGTCCATGAGGGGCAGCGCCTGTAACGAGCGGATTGCCAGTTTCTGAATTACCGGTTTGACCGCATTGAACAACGGAGCTTGGGCAATGTTATCGAACGACCATCCGTCGGGATTGGAGGGAGCTTGCCCCAAAAGGAAGCCAAAGAGGTTCATTGCGGCCGCGGGATCGGATGGCGGCGCCAGAGGCGAACAGTATTCCGCGGTGAGCACGGTAGGCCGGTCGGGAACGCCTACAGCTCCCCAGCAGCGACTGACATTCAGGGCGCGTCCAAGCTCATCAACAGCGACCTGGAGCACTCCTTGCGGCGTCGATTCGCGATAAATGTTGGCGGTAATCTCTGAGATTTTTCGGAGGTCGTCAAGAGACTGGGCTTCCTGAACCCGTGAGGGATTAGCATCTGCCCGGGCGGGTGGCGCGGCGGGAGCGGGCGCCTTAAACTTAGGAGTGTATCCCGCAGCTTCGTAAAGGTCGCGGACCCTTTGATTCTTGTCGCCCACTCCCGGGAAGAGGCCATCGATTTTCTCCAGCGTCTCTGCCAATTTCGCGGAGAGCTGATATTGGTGGTACATCTCTCCCTCAACCAGGAGGTCATCCAAGGATTCGGCTTCTTCTGCCGCGGTCGCCGCCGAGGTCACAGGGGGAGCTGTTCGCGCAGAGGAGGGGGGTTCGGTGCGAACCTGGATATTCTTATACCAAACCGAGTCGATGTGCCCTTCCAGATTGAGAAGCCTATCGTAGTGCCCTTCACCGTAAGGATCGACGTCCAGCATCCGCTCCAAGGTGTCCGCCGCCTTCTGATACTTCTCGCTCGCCAGGTAGAGGTTGAACAAGCGCGAGAGCGATCGGCGCAGGCCGTCATCCCTGTTCATCTCGTTGTAAAGGCCGGAGAGGACTTCCAGTACTTCGAGGTTAGACTCATCCATTGCGTACAATTTCTCGACGACATTCAGGAATTCGTTCCGCTCTTGCGGATTGCGAAGGCGTTCTTTAAGCTTGATCACCGTTCCCAACACTTCCTGGACCGCCCCGCTCTGGACCAGGCCTTGCATGAGCTTAAGTACAAGATCCACGCGTTCGGGCTTAGCTCCGTAGAGCTTCCAGCATAACGGCTGCGCCTGGGAGTAATTGGCGGCTCCGAGGTAAGCGCGGCAACCGAGCTCCAACAATTCCAGGTCATCGGAATACTTTGCCATCAGCGGTTCGACCAGTCGTGCGGCATCCACAAAGTTCCCGCGCTTCAAATTAAGCTGAGCGGCGGCGGTGGAGGCGATTTCATTGGTGGGATCGAGTGTGTGCGCCTGGTCAACAAGCATTTCCCATCGGGTTTCATCCCCAATGTGGCGGGCCAGTTGTGCGGCCCGGAGGAGCGCCGGCATCGCCACCTTAATTTGACGCGAGCGGCTAGCCAGATCGGCCAACTCCACGTGCTCCTCCAGATTGTTAGGGTCGAGCCTGACGATACGGGTCAAGCATTCGACCATCTGAGCGTTGGAACCGGCGATGCGGTAGTATCCCCGCGACTCCCGATAGGCTTCGAGCGCCTCGGTGGTCTTCTGGCTTTTTTCCAGCAGACTTGCCAGCTTCATCAGAGTCGTAACATCCTGCGGCGACAGCTTCAGCACGCGCCGGCAGGTGGCAATTGCTTTGGGAAGGTCATTCCGCTTGATGTAGAAATCTGCGAGTTGAACCTGATAGCGCATTGCCTCGGCATTGCGGTTCAGTTTGGCGCTCAGATCACCCAGGTTAATCAGCGCTTCCTCGGCAGTGGGATCGTAACGAAGAATTTCCTGATAGGTCTCAATTGCAGCTTCAAACTTCTGCCGCTGGAGATACTTGTCAGCCTTTTCGTATAATTTGTCTAAATCTGGCATCGTCTCATGTAAGGGCCCTAGCGCCGACGGCGGAACTCACTTCCGACTCCCGGTTTGACAGGATAGCTCCCTTTTGCTAGATTTTCAAAGGATACCTGCCGAGATTTTCCTCTATCCCGAAACTTATCATGAGCTTACACGCCCTCATCGAATCACCTGAGTACCACTTCCCACCAGGGGCAGCAAATGAGCCGCCACTTTGGTTGCTGCTTCCCGCTTTTGCTCCGACACGGCCTCAGTGTAAACGTTCATGGTGGTGGCGATTTTGGCGGACTGCAAGAGAGATTGCTGCACCTTTATCTCGGTTCCGAGCGCTCTCAGGAGGGTGGAAAAGCTGTGGCGCAAGGTGTGCCATCCAACCTTCCCGACAATACCCGCCCTTGCCGCTGCTGGTTTGAGATAGTGCTTCACAAATTCACTTCCCCAAACAAGCTTGCCCGAGTTACCCGCCAACACGAAGTCCGCTGCTTGGACGTAAACCGACCGTTGCCGATGCGCGATGAGTAATTCGGCCAAAGCCGCGGAGGCGTGAAGGTTCTGAAGACCGATCTCCGCGAACAGATCCTCAACTTCCTGAAAAAACTCACAGTGGCAGACGCGAATGCGCCTAGGACGGTTGTCCTGATAGCTCTACCCTCCAGTCAGCCCCGCGAGACGCTCCAGCACAGCCAACTTCTCCAGACGCTGGACCACTTTGTCGGCCGCAAGGACGCTCTGCACGAGCCGGTTGAACAAGACGAGGTCTTCAAAGTCATCGAGCGCCGCCTACCGGAGGCAATGCCCGAGGATGCGGTTGCCAGCGCTGCCGCGATTGCGTACCAGCCAATTCTTACGCAGATGCGGAAGGCATATGCGGGAACTGCGGCCGAGGAACAAAACGCCGCGGAGGAAGGCATTCTATTACGGGACAGGATGCGGCTGGCCTATCCATTTCATCCCTCCCTGTTGGACCTGATGCGCCAGCGATGGGCCTCGTTGCCCGAGTACTAACGGACGCGGGGCGCTTTGCGGTTTCTCGCGACTTGCCTGCGGGCACACCACAAGGTGGGGAAGAGCGGGATCGTACTGGGCCCAGGCGACATGATGCTCAACGACCATGAAGTCCGTAGGGCCTGCATCAAAGAGCTCGATCTGATGAATCGATTTGACGCTGCTTTCCAGGCCGACCTTGTGGGCGCAAACTCGACCGCCGGTCGCATCGATAAACTTCGCGCCAAAGCCAACCCGGCGGAAGTCGGGAAAGGTCTTGCAAGCCGTCTTGCCACCGCAATCTTTCTCTATTCCTTCGGTGGCCTGCGTCGTGCGGGGACGAGCACAACAGAAGTCCTGCCTCCCGGAGTATCCGAACCTGACCTTCTCGCAGCTTGTGTTGGCCCCGACCTCGAGAGCCTCACGGCAAAGGCGTGCCTGGCCGAACTCACACAGTCGTGCCTATATCTCCATTTCGACGGCGTACGGTACTGCTTCAAGCAGGATCCGAACGTAACGCTTCTCATCGAACAAGAGGCGGATGCCATCGCGCGCGACGAGGGTCTCGCTGCCAACCAGATAAAGACCATGCTGGAGGAGCGGATGTCTGGACACGGCGCCGCCATCCCGTGGCCCGGCGCGTCCGGAGAAAATCCAGACGAACAACCCCGCTTCCAGGTTGCCTACTTACCACTCGACTTCGCGACCAAGTCAACCAAGGAGCGGGACGTTCTTGCGAGCGACTTTCTTGAGAAGTGTGGGAGTAAGCCGCGCATATACAAGAATGGTTTGGCCCTGGCGATTCCCGCCGGCGACCAGGCGGAAAGTCTGCGCCGTGAAGTCCGCTATTCCATCGCCGTTGATCGTGTCAGCAAGGTGGCGAAGAAACACAACCTCACCAAGGAACAGGCTGACGAACTGCGGGAGCGCAAAGCCACTCACGCCAGCGCCGCTGAGTCTGCTCTTGTGAAGCTCTACCCGGAAGTCTGGCTTCCAAAACTTGACCAGGGCAAGATCACGGTTGAGAAAGTCGCGATCGGCGGCCAGCCCCTCCAAACTACTGTCAACGACGGCCATCTGGCGATGATATTTGAGCGGAGCATGGAACTGCTGCCGATAGTGCAAGCCCGCGTTTTCGCTAAGCTGAACCCGGTAAAGATAGTGGAACTTTTCAAGCTCGGCGAGGAGCAACCACAACATCTAGGCATTCGCTGTAGCGACGTAGTGAGCGGTTTCTACTCGTTTCTTGGTTACACCCGGCTGACCAGCGACGAGGTCATTCAGAAGGCGATTGCGCGAGGCGTTCAGGAAGGGGTCTTCGGGTATTACACTGGCTCCGCTCCTACAGTCGGAAGCGATGGCAAATATCAAGTGCCCCTGGCTCGGGTGCGCCTTAATGCCGGAGTCACCGAGGACGAGGTCGACTTGGAGTCTGGCTATCTGATGATGCCGGGAGCAATCCCAGTGCCGGCACCGCCACCGAGTGCAGGGGGCAGCGAGCCCCCGAAAGTAACAGTCGGGCCTTGAGGTGGACCTCCGCTAATTCTTACCACGACGCCAGGCGTTCCAGGCGGTGGACCGGGGGTATCAACCACGGGCGAAGCCACTGCCCAGAAGTCTATCGACATCAATTTCTCCGCCGACAGAAATCAGTTGTACTCAGCATGGAACGCCTTCGGCAACCTCGCCGACCTAGCAGGCAAGGTGACCGTCCACGCTGATTCCGCCGAAGGCTTCGATAAAGGCAAGCTCCAGAACGGCGTGCTGGAGCCCCTGAAAGAGGCGAACCTTATCGAGTAAACCCCCGCAGAAATGAACCGGACAATGACTGAGTCTTTGCCTAAGAACTCCCGAATTTGGAATGTCGCATCCAATGAGTCAAAAATCACCAACATTCGAACGCGATGACATTCAATTAGTGAAACTCTTCCTCGGCGGGTATAAGGACCCAGCCGGAATCAGGTACCTGCTTGTGGAGAGGCCCGATACAGTGGAGCGCACGGGGAAGGCGATTGAGGCTGTGGCGGTTGACAAACATAGTCATCGCCTTGCAGTCGAGCACACTGTGGTTCAGGCATTTGAGGGAAAACGAGACGATGATGTTCCCTTTTTGACCGCGTTCGAGCGGCTGAGGCTGGACAAGTCCCTCCTTATGTCAAACCGATTCATTGATGTCGCGTGTCCAACCTTCGCGATTCCAAAGGGAAAAAGGATTGTGTGGAAGGAGGTCGGCGAGAAGGTAGATGCTTGGTTCATATCCGCGCGGAATGAGCTCCCGACCGACGGTCAGCGATGGCATGCGATACCCCACCTAGGCTTCAACCTCAATGTATTAGTTCAAACAAGGGACCTTCCGGGCACGGAAGGCGTGATAGTGGTAAGTCGCATCCTGCCCTCAGACAGGCCGTTTATCGATGCGCTGCGAACGGCCCTCCACAACAAAGTCCCGAAATTGGTCGGGACCCTCGCTGACAACCACATTCTGTTACTGGAGGACGAAGGCGTTGCGATTGGTTTCAGCCAAATCACAAAGGGAGTTGAATCCAGTGTCGAAGGTTTGCCGGAATTAAACAAAGTCGATGAATTGTGGCTTGTGAAAACGATGGGCTGGAAAACAAGCGGACATTTGTTCTACTCACAAGTCTGGCCAGGTGGAGTCACTCAGCGATTTAAAGTTGCCGATGTGCGGTATTCGAGTCGCAAAGCCGCGTCAAACGAATGAACTTGCTTCCCATTTGAAAAGCGGAGTCCGAATCATTCGGACCAATCGGACTGTGGTGCCTTTCTACATCAAGCGCAGCACGGCAGAGCAACGGAGGCAGGCAGCCGGTGAAGATGGCGCGGCTCCCTGCCCAAAAACTGGTGTTTATGGGCAGTTCCGCAGAGAGGCTGGCGTCTCAATCGAATCAAGAGCCTAACGTGGGTTGGGAACAAGGGTTTGTGGGCAGGGAGAAGAATTGCCTCTGGTAACCGTTCTTGCCGCTGCAATTCTCTTTGCGTTGTCCGAAAGGTGAGTACCGGCGGCCGACAGCGCCATGGTACCGCGGGTTGGAGCGCTACTCCCGCCAGCGGGATATCGGGCCTGACGCACTTGAAAGGGTCATCGCCGGACGCATGCGGTAGAATCAACCACTGAGGTTAGGGTTATTGGAACTAGTGAAGGGAGAGAAACGCGCCAGCAGCATTTGCAATTGCCCTCCATTGCAAATTGAAAGCAGGGGGGCTGCAACCCAATTATGAGCGTGACACACGGCCGGCACGACGTGCAAATGCACGCGAAGCCCCTACGGCGCGCACAGAAACCGGCACCAACGCGGTTTCTGGCGGCGCTTCTTCCTCACCGTGCACCACCGCGCCCTGGTCTTCCTTGACGAAGATCAGTTTCCCAAGGGCGGCATCAAAATCGACGGTGATGAGATCGCCGAGCTGGATCTGTTCCGTGGCCAACAGGTTCGACACAGGAAAAACCAGATGGCGCTCAATTGAACGTTTTAGGTGCCGTGCTCCGAATTTAATGTCCGTGCCCTCGCGCAGCAAGAAATCCCTTGCCGTCGTCGTGCAGCGAAACACGAACTGCCGGCCGTCGGAGGAGTTGATGATACGTTGCTGGACGAGACCAAGCTCGATATCGAGGATCTTTTCCAAGTTTTCGCGGGTGAGGGCGCGGAAGACAATAACCTTGTCAATGCGGTTCATGAACTCCGGCGAAAACTTGCGGCGCGCCGCCTCCGTGGCGGCCCGGTAGATCTTTTGGTCCAACTCCTCATCTTCATCGACGCGGTTGGCGTTGAAACCCAGCCCGCCGTTCATCAGGTTCATG
>Ga0181520_10013380_pt1 | contig 10353 bp, 12 predicted proteins | sample PEATcosm2014_Bin_29_FD_132451 | JGI IMG/M metagenome (GOLD analysis project Ga0181520, IMG submission 132451) | Peatland microbial communities from MTU Mesocosm Facility, Houghton, MI, USA - PEATcosm2014_Bin02_30_metaG | ecosystem: Environmental > Terrestrial > Soil > Wetlands > Peat | place... | reverse complement strand
CCGCCAGCGCAAACCCCGCATTGGCCGCAACCCCAAGACCGGCGCGAGAGTCGACGTTCCCGCCAAGAAAGTTCCCTACTTCAAGCCGTCAAAGGAACTGCGCGACCTGGTGAATCCGGGCGAGGCGGCGAAGGCTTCCTGACGTAAGACGCAAGCCCCAAATCCAAATTCCTCCCTCGTCAGCGGGAGCGGTGTTTCCGCGCTTCGCGAATGCCGATGACTGCCATCATGCGCCCGGCGTGGCCGCGCGAGGCGCGATGGGAGAAGAAGAGATCGGAGTGGCATTCGGTGCAGCCGCCGACGACTTGAATCGACTGGGGGCTGAGGCCGGCGGAGAGAAGCTGGCGACGATTGGCTTCGACGAGATCGACATGAAGGCTGGGGCCGATGGGTGAATGGCCCGGTGCGCGCTGGGTGAGAAAGAGCATGGGATACTTCCGGCGGACGGGGTCAGAGTCGTAGACCTCGCGGAACAAATCGCGCGCGTAGGAGAACTGCGATTCGAATTCCGAGAGAACTTCTTCACCGACGGCGTAGCAGCAGAGGCCAATGCCCGGGCCGATGGCGGCGATAAGGTCCTGAGGGCGGGAGCCGAAGGCCAGACGCATGCTGCCGACGCCGGATTCGACGATGCGCTTAAGGGTTCCGCGCCAACCGGCATGAAAGGCGGCGACGGCGCGCTGCTTGCGATCGGCGACGAGAACGGGGATGCAGTCGGCGGTTTGAATGGCGAGGAGGAGGCCGGGGTCCGCGGTCATTTGTCCATCGGCCTTGTGCGGATGCTTGCAGGAGACGTCGGCGCTGACGGCATGAACGATGCGGTTGGAGTGGAATTGGCGGAGCGCGATGAGCGGCGTTTCGGGATTGGATGTGATGGCCTCGGCGAGGAGACGCCGGTTGCGAAGGACGGTTTCGCGATCGATTTCGCGATCGGGGGAAGCGGCGAAGCCGAGGTTCAGCTCGCCCGCGACGGCGGGCAGGCCCAAGGCGGCGGCCAGGCCGGGCGCGTCGGCGACGTCGGAAAAACTCTCGGGGCAGTAGGCCCTGCTGAGGCCGCCCTTGCGCGTGCTGAACCCTGCCCAGAGCCAGGGAAATTCCCAGCCGGGGATTGGCAGCCACTGGACGCCGTTGGCGGCAAGGCGGGGAATAGGCTCTGCTGGCCGGAGTTCGTCGGGAGAGAAGCGTTCCAGTTGAGGGGCCCGGTGGCTCGTGTTGACGCGGCGCTTGTGCACGAGGCCAGCTTGAGCGAGACGGGGTTTGAAAGAAGACGCGGATTTCATTTTCTTGCTGAATCGAGAGGGCATCGCTTCTCTCGATTTTAGAGGCAAACGCGAGGTGCGGGCGGGGACGCTCGCACGACAGCCGACCGGAGGCCAGCGTTACTTTCTGAAGGCGGAGCATGCTCGGAGAGAGCATGTGGGCCCACCTTCCGGTGGGCCCGCTCGAGAGGCATATTTGGGAGGGTTACCAGGGGGGATTTTGGGAAGAGGTTCCGAAGAACCCTCAAGTGAGAGTTACAGCCTTTCTTTGGCGGGACGTATGGGGAAGCCTCTGCTAATTATTTAGTAGGATGCCTAAATTGCAGAAAGGTTGCAAGGCCTAAGTTGAGGAGTTTGCCCGAGGGAGTAGGAAAACGGCCATTTTTTATCGGAATGGCACCTCAATTTGTCCCAAAATGGGCAGTCTGCTTGAAAAAACAGGGTCAAATTGGGCCCTCTTTGAAGTGTGAAGCGACGGGCAGGGCGAATTACGTCTTTGGGCGCGCGAACCTTTCGACGAACCCGGTGATGAAATTGACGGGCAGAAAGCGGACGAGGAACGAGCGGAGTTTGCTGGTGAGCTTGGGGCTGATGGTGCGCTGGCCGCGCGCGAGGGCGCGGATGGCGATGCGCGCGACGGTTTCAGCCGATTGCAGATTACGGTTCAGGAACTGTTCGGCATGGGCTACCTGGATGAACTCGCTCTCAGTGGTTCCGGGGCAGAGCGCCGTCACTTTCACGCCGAATTTCGCGACTTCAGCGGCGACGCCGAGGGCGAAGAATCGGTCAAAGACCTTGGTGGCTGCGTAGGTAGAGAGGTAAGGAAGCGGTTGGAAGCTCGCGGAGGACGCGACGACGAGCATCCAGCCGCGGCGGCGCTCGACCATGCGAGGAAGGAAGAGACGCGAGAGACGGACGACGGCTTCGCAGTTCACACGCACCGAACTGAATTCCTGATCGGCGTCGCTCGTAGTGAAAGCGCCGAACTGGCCGAGGCCGGCGTTGTTGACGAGTACGTCGACGACGAGGCCCTCACCCTCGGTGGCAGCGAAGATTTGCTCGGGAGCGGATGGATCGTTAAGGTCTGCGGCAACGATGCGCGTCTCGATTCGCGTATCGGGGTCTTTGGCGGCGAGCTCGGCGGCGAGGGCTTCGAGGCGATCGCGCCGGCGCGCCGTGAGGATGAGTTTTGCGCCGTGGGCGGCCAGCTCACGCGCGAGGGCCGCGCCGATTCCGGAACTGGCCCCGGTGATTAACGCCCACTTGCCGCGAAAGTCAGTCAACGTCGCCATCGTTCCATGATCATAGTGGATGGGGATCATAGAAGATGGGGATCACAAGAGGATGCGACCGATCTAATTGGCTGGAGCTGCCTGCGGTTGCGACTTGGAGAAAGTGCGAATGTAAATGATTAGGTTCCAGACCTCATTGTCGGTGGCGCGACCTGACGACTCGGGAGGCATCTTGTCCTTGCCGTTGCGGATGACGTTGAACAGTTCCCCATCATCCTTGCCGGCGAGAGTTTTGGGATCGGTCCAATCGGCGATGGTGAGCTCCATGCTGGTGGCGATATCGGTCTTGCCGTTTCCATTGTCCCCGTGGCACATGGCGCAGTCCATTCGATACAGGGTCCTGGCCTTGGCTTGCGATTCGGCAGTAGGCTTGACGGGATTCTTGAGCGCCGGAGCCGGCTTGGGCGTGACTGTCTCTGGGGGAGTGAGGGCGGGAGCGGGAGCGGGAGTGGGAGCGGGAGTGGGAGCAGGCGCGGGAGCGGGAGCGGGGGCAGGAGCAGGCGCGGTTTGCTGCGGACTGCGGCCTTGCAAGGGTAAACACGCTATGGCCAGCAGGGCCACCGCAAAAAAGAGCAGAAATGACTTCAACATGAAAGCCTCCTCGCAAGATGTCAACGATCGGGCATCTTTTGACTTAAGCGGAAATCTGCGAGGAATTATAGGCCGTTTGGAAGGAAAGGGCTATGCAAACGGGCACAGGGTGTTGTCAGTTTGGAAAAGCATTCCTTCGGGGGCTAAAGCCCACGATCATTGTGCCGCGATTACGGCACGACTGAAGTCGTGCCCTGATACAAAGCCGGAGCGGTTGAGGTTCGTGCTTTCCCACCCTTCGCCGGAAAAAAGGCGAAGGATGGGGCACCCCATTTGTGGAAGGTGAAGAAAGAGGAACCCGGGTTCGTGCTTTCCCACCCTTCGCCAGAAAAAAGGCGAAGGATGGGGCACCCATTCTTTTTAGTTGGGCGAAAGGTCGGGCGTTAGTGCACGCCTCCGCCGCCTCCGCCTTCGCCAGGGCGGTTCTTGCTCAGCATGAAGGCAAGGAAGACGAGAATGATCGACGCATAGGAAAGCTCCATGTAGACGTCCTGGTAGCCCTGCATACGCGCCTGATCTTTCATTTGGTTGTAAATCTGGCCTAGCGCCATGGCGCTGCCGTTGGCCACGCCAAATGCATGGTTGAAGGCCGCGGTGAGGGCTTGCTTGTGCTGGTCGAAGCCGATGTTTCCGGATTGCATGGCCTGCTGCAGGTGCTGCTCGTGCCACATGGCACGGCTTGTGACCTGGGCGTTGGTGATGGCAATGAGGATGGAACCGCCGATGTTGCGGACGAAGTTGATGAGTCCGGCGACCTGGTTGCTCTGCTCCTTCGGCATTCCAACATAAGCCGCGGTGGTAATGGAGATGAAGCAAAACGGCAGAGGGAACATTTGCACGACGCGCAGCCACGACGCCTCGGCAAAGCTCATTTGGAGATTGGTGACGATTGCGGCGTAACGGAAGGTGATGACGAGCATCATGAAGCCGAAAGCGGCGAGGTAGCGCGCGGAGATTCTACCGGTGGCAATTCCGGCCAGGGGCATCATGAAGACGAGCGTGACTCCGCCGGCGGTGAGAGCGAGGCCGGCAGTGGTGGCGGTGTAGCCGAGCAACTGCTGGGTGAATTGCGGCTGTAGAACGGTGTTGGCATTGAGCACGCCGCCGACCAGCATCATGAGGAAGCAGCAGATGGCGAAGTTCCTGTAGCGGAAGAGGCGCAGGTTGATGAGCGGCTCTTTCTGTTGCCATTCCCAGGCGAAGAGGCCGACGATGCCAACGATGAAGAGCGTCGCGAAGACGCAGATGAATGGCGAGGAGAACCAGTCATTCTCTTCACCCTTATCGAGCATGATCTGGAGGCCGCCCATGGCGAGGGTGAGAAAGCCGAGGCCAAGATAATCCTTGTTGCGCAGGCGGGAAGGATCGGCTTTGATCCAGGGCGGATCTTCGACGAGGCGCGTGACGAGGATGAAGGCGAGAATGCCGACGGGAATGTTGATGAAGAAGATCCAGCGCCAGGAGAAGTTGTCAGTGATCCATCCGCCGAGCGTGGGGCCGATGGACGGCGCGAGCACGGCGACGAGGCCATAGAGAGCGAAGGCCTGGCCGCGCTTGTGCGGCTCGAACGAGTCAGCCATGATGGCCTGCGCCATGGGCTGCATGCCGCCTCCGCCGGCTCCCTGAAGGACGCGGCAGAGCAGGAGGATGGGCAAGGAGGGAGCGACGCCGCAAAGAAAGCTGGCGACCGTAAAGATGGTGATGCAAAAGACGAAGAAGTTGCGGCGGCCCATGACTGAAGACGCCCAGCCACCGAGTGGGAGCACGATGGCGTTTGAGACGAGGTAGCTGGTGAGCACCCACGTGGCCTCGTCGGTGCTTGCGCCGAGTGCGCCGCCAATGTGCGGCAGGGCTACGTTGGCGATGGAGGTGTCGAGCACTTCCATGAACGCGGCGAGTGCCACCGACATAGCGATCAGCCACGGATTGACCCTCGGCTTCCAGGCCACGGGCAGCGCGAGATTGGGATTCTGAATCTCCGCGGGCGGGGCACCGGCTCCCGATCCGTTGCGCTTGCCGTTGGCAGCGGGATCGGATGGGAGGGCGGGTAATGTGGAGTCGATCGCGGACAACAGTTTCTCCTCTGTTGTTTTGGGCTTTCTAATTTTGTTAGGGCCGGGGAAGTGCGATGTGCAACAACTCGAGTGTACTTCTATCTAGATTCGCATAAGCGCCAAGAGGGTGCATGGAAATGTCGAGAAGGCGGCGCTGGCGTACTGAGGGCGCGTGGAACGACCATGAGACTCGCAACTCGATTCAAGTGAGCAGCGGGGTCAGGTTTCGACGAACGATTTGAGGCGAACGAGGGCCTGATCCCACTGCTGGGAGACGCGATCGAGGTAATGCTGCATCGCGTCAAGCGGGCGCGGATCGAAAGCGAATTGCCTTTCGCGGCCGGAGCGAACGCTGTGGACGAGGCCCGCGCGCTCAAGCACGCGCAGGTGCTTTGTGATGGCCTGGCGGGTAAGAGACGAGCCCGCGCCAAGTTGCGCAATCGAAGCGGGCTTGCCCGAGACAAGTTTGGCCATGAGCGCGAGACGCGTGTCGTCACCCAACGCAGCGAAAAGGATGGCCTGCTGCGGCCGCGGAGACCGGGCTCGCTTATGGCTTTTGGGCGACATGAGTTTCAATATTCTTCATCTGCTGCGTCCAGCCGCCGTCGTTCATGCGGAAGGCCTCAGCGCGGCGATGGGCTGGAACGTTCTCAAATCCCGACTCAGTGAGCGTGAGGCGCGTGCCGGTTGGGATCGGCTCCAGGCGAAACTCAACGAGTGTCGGCGGTTCCGAGGAATAATTGACGCTGGGGTCGACGGCGTAGGGATGCCAGGTGAAGGAGAAGAGGCGCTCAGGCTCCATCTTCTGGACGATGGCTTGCCAGACGACATGCTCATAGCCGGGCCAGGTAATGTGGCCGCGCGCGGGCTGGCCGGGAACGAAGGGGCCCTCGAGGGCTACGCGGAACCACTCACCAAACTCGCGATAATCGGTAAGGGCGCGCCAGACCCGGGCGACGGGGGCGTTGAGCTCGATAGTTTTCTCGATCTTGTTTTCCACGATCAGCAACCTCTTGGTTGCATATTAACAAGAGCCGACATGGAAGCGCAACCTCTCAGTTGCATTTGTGCGGCAGTGGAAAATCGAGAGGTCGCGCCGGCGTGCAATGTGCCGTCGATGACCGGTTGCCGCGGAGGGCACGGCGATTAATAGAAAAGGTATTTGCGCCAGCGGTCGTCGCTGCGGCCCAACATGCGCATGATCTGGCGGCTGGTGTGGAGCGAAAACGGGCGCGGCTCGCGGAGCAGGATCATGTCGTCGATTTCGCTGAGCAGGCGGTTGCCTTTATGGCGGTTGCACTCGTGGCAGCAGGCGACGAGGTTTTCCCAGGTGGAGTTGCCGCCGCGCGAGCGCGGGATAACGTGGTCGAGGGTGAGCTCGCTGGGCGGCATGGCTTCGCCGCAGTACTGGCAGGTGTTGCGGTCGCGCAGCAGAATGTTTTTGCGCGAAAGGGCGCGCGTCTGGTGGGGGATGCGGCGGTATTCGAGCAGGCGGATGACCGAGGGCATAGCGATGATGGTGCGCTGGGCGTGCAGCGAGAGACCGTGCTCCTCCTCAGTGCGCGCGATGCCCTTGAGAACAAGAACGAGCGCGCGGCGCGCGCCGCAGATGTTGATGGGTTCGTAGGAGGCGTTCAGCACTAGAACCGGCATCTGCAGAATGTGCGCGTGGACATGCGGCGCGGCACCGTGGTCCGCGGCCATCACGACGGCCTTGGCAATCGCCTTCTGCTTGCGCGCGTGAATCATGGCTTTTCCCAACGACATCTCTTTCCCCCAGGGTTAAGAAGATGGCTGTTTCCGTAAAGTCGATGAATCTGCCGATGCTGCGTTTGGGTCCACATGCGTAATTGGGCCGGTGAGGATTTCGTCGTCCTCTTCGCTGTCGTCGTCTCTTTCTTCGTCGCGGGCCGAGTTCAAGGGACGCCCAAATCCCGTTGAGCGCTGCGCGCGCGCCAACGTGGCTACCCAGACAGAAGCAGCCCCGGCTTTGAGCAAGGTTTGCGCAGCGGCTCGCGCCGTGGCTCCGGTGGTTAGAATGTCGTCCACCAGCAAAATGTGCTGCGCCGTTACTTTTGACGGATCGGAGACTGAAAATGCGCCGCGTACGTTGATCCGCCTCTCGCGCGGAGCGAGGCCGGCCTGGCTCCCGGTGGCGCGCAGGCGCATGAGCGTGCTGGGAGCGAGCGCAAGCCGCCACTGCGGGTGGCTCGCGCGAAGGAATTTGAGCGCCTCGACGGCAAGCGAGCGCGACTGATTGAATCCGCGCTGCGCGTACTTGGAGCGATGGAGCGGCACGGGGACTACGAGCATTTCAGCGGGCGCTTCGCCGGCCAATTGAGCGATGGCGCCGGCCAGCAGGCGGCCGAGCTCGCGCGCGGCGGAGTGCAGGCGGTCGTATTTGAGAGCGTGGATGGCCTCACGCATCCGGCCTTCGTAGACGCCGTGCGAGACGGCGCGAACAAATGGCGGCGGGGCGAGGCGGCAAGTGCGGCAAAGCGTTGAAACCGTGGGTGTTGCAGGCGCGGTGATGGCGTCGCCGCAGCGGGCGCAAACGGAGCCGGACTGGACGGGAAACTCCGACCAGCAGACAGGGCAAATTGGAACGGAAGAGAGCTCGGGCAAGGGGGAGCCGCAGAGAGCACAGGAGGAGGGGAGGAGGGCGCAACTTAAACTATCGATTGGACTTCGGAGCACCCGAACGACGGCGCGCCAGCGCGTTGTCTGCGCTAATGGAACGTCGGCGATGCGGATGGCGGTGTCTCTCGAGAAGACGCACCTCGCTTCGGGCCGAAAACCGAACCGATGCAGCCCGATGGGGCAAGTATAGCGCAATCGCTGAAATTCTGGCTCGCGGGAGGGGGACCGGCAATAAGACGGGTCCGAGCGCGGCTCGATGAAGGTGGATGCGGTGCGGGACAATGCGCCAAAAAACGCGGGGCACAAGACGATGCGGGCAGGAGACCGAGAGAAGCGACTTCAATTTCGCTTCATCCCGTCGCCTGCCCGCGAGGTTCCAGGTTTTTAGTTCAGGTTGATGGATCAAGCCGCATCGATAGGCCGGTGACGGCTTTCGGCGCCGGCGACCGATGGAACTCAGTGTTTAGCTATGGTGCGCGTGCTCGCGCTCGCTCTCGCGCTGACGCTCCCGCTCCTGCTCTCTTCCCTTCTCCTGTTCGTGCTCACGGTCGACTTTCGCCCCCACGTCGCGGGCCGCGTCCTTCACGTTGCCTACGACCTTCTGCGCCTTGCCCTTGATCTGTTGCGCGGCTCCTTCCACCTGGGCATTGGTGTCACCGGTCCACTCGCCAACCTGGCGTTTCGCCCGTCCTGCTGCATCGTTGACTGCACCTATTACCCGATCCTTATCCATGATTCCACCTCCGTGGGTTTCTGCTTCGGTTTAACTCATTAACTAGCGGACCCTGTTGATGCCCTCTGACCATTCGGGCGAGACGGACAGAAACGTCGTCGAAAATTGCCGCCGATGGCGTTGCGCCTAGACGGTCCTACGTCCGGTGATCAGCTGGATCACAAGCACTACCAGGGCGAGCACGAGAAGGATGTGAATGAATCCGCCGAGGGTGTATGACGAAACAATGCCAAGCAACCACAGCACGAGAAGGATTACAAAGATCGTCCAGAGCATCGTTCACCTCCCGGTGATTCGTCCTCAACCACTCACGCTTTGACGCCGGGGCGGGCGTAGGGGTTGTTCGCTGCGCTGCACATCGCAATGGACCAAACGACAGTGTGAAGTTCCGATTTGATGCAACCACTGCGTGGTTCGAGGCATCGTCCTGGGAAGATTCGCCGAATTTGATGGGAGGAGCGATTCTCCTTTGGGGCGAAGCAGCCGTGAACGAGGACCCGGCATCACAGCAAAGGGTTTGTGTGAAGGCATTGCGCACGCAACTTACCGGAAGGAGAGCTAAATGTTCTTGCTGATTATTCTCATCGTGCTGATTTTGGGATTTGGATATGGCGGCTATCGAGTGGGACCAGGATGGGGATACTATGGCGGGGGCGGAGTCAGCCTGATCCTTACGATTGTCCTGATTCTGCTCTTGCTGAAGGTGATCTGAAGCGCGGGGCGGGAGAGCGATACACGCATACACACTCGCTTAAACGAGCGTGAATGCTCGATTCGCGGAAGCTAGCTAAAAGACACCGGCGATGTAGGCTTCGGCCGGGCTGAGGCTCTCCGCCTTCGACCCGAACTCGGCGAGAACTACCGGCGAAAGCGTGATGACGGGGCAGTGCGTGTGGGCGAGGGTCTTGTAAACCACGCCGTGGCGGGTAATGGCGGCAAAGGCTGAAGCTCCCTGCGCGCCGAGGACGATGAGGTCGGCCTGCTGCGCGCGGCTCTGATAGAGGAGCTCTTCAGTCGGGTCGCCGGGCACGACGATGGTCTGGATAGCAACCTGGCCCTGCAACTCCCTGGGGACCAGCGCGATCATGTCGGCTTCGACGTCGTCGAGGGAGCGGCCGGCAAGAAACTCGACGCGGTCCTGAGGCCGGATGACATGCTGCAGAATCAGGCGCGCGGCGTGCTGCGAGGCCAATTCCGCGGCAAATGTCGCGATGACAGGGCTGGCCTCATGCAGGCTGACAGCACAGAGGATGGTGCGGGTGGCAAAGTTGCGATAGGCGGCGTCGACGACCTCAGGGCCGATGATGAAGACAGGCGAAGTAGCGGTGCGCAGGACAGCCTCAGCGACCGAACCCACGAGCAGCTTGCCGATGGGCCCCGGCGAGTGAGTGCCCATGAGGATGCGGTCGATCTGTCGCTCGCGCGTGAAGGCGAGGATCTCGTCGGCAGGCAGGCCGGGCCGCACAACGACTTCACATTTGAGACCCGCCTCGCGGACGCGCAGCGCGAGCGGCTCGAGGTGCTGCTTTTCAGAGCGCGCGGCGGCGGCGTAATCGTAATAGCGAATGCCCGAGGACTCCGACGCGGCTACGATGAGCGTGTCATAGGCATGAAAGATGATGAGATCGGAAGCGAATTCCCGGGCTTGGGCAAGCGCGAACGAAAAGGCCTTCTCGTTGGGCGGTATCTCGGTGGCGAAGAGGATGGTGGAGGGTTTCGTCCAACCTGGCTTCAGAACGGCGGCCATAGATACCTCCTTACAGTGAGTTCAAATAGTCTCATGG
>Ga0181520_10013379_pt1 | contig 10354 bp, 6 predicted proteins | sample PEATcosm2014_Bin_29_FD_132451 | JGI IMG/M metagenome (GOLD analysis project Ga0181520, IMG submission 132451) | Peatland microbial communities from MTU Mesocosm Facility, Houghton, MI, USA - PEATcosm2014_Bin02_30_metaG | ecosystem: Environmental > Terrestrial > Soil > Wetlands > Peat | place... | reverse complement strand
TTGCGCTAAGTGATTTTTTAAATAACACTATTATGTGTTATAAGCCTCTATTATTCTTTTACAATTTTATTGGAAATAACAGTTCCGTTCATCAATAGAACTTTTGTAAAGTACATTCCTTGTTGGAGATTTCCAAGGTTAATCAGATATTTATTGTTATCTACATTTTGATAAGCAGCTACTAATTCACCTACCATATTATAAATTTCAATATTCTTTATTTTATCTGTGGAATTGCTGATAGTAACTGTTGATGCAACAGGATTAGGATAAATTGAGAACTTACCGTTATCATTTATATTCCTTATTGCAGCAAGATTACCCGTGATTTGAACACTGTCAACATAATAAGTAGCAGCGGCACCAGAAGTGGATGTATAATGGAATGCAACACAAACGCTGTCGCCTTTATACATTGCAGCGTCCAGACTTGCACTTCCCGATTGTTCCCATCCGCTTGATGCTGTACCGTTTGGAGAAGGGATATTTAATCCAGGGATAGTATCCCATGTTGCAGTTGCAGGGGATCCTCCTTTGTAATTAGTAGATATCATAGCTACTATAGGAGCTCCGGCATATTTTGCACATTCGGAAGAGAAGCTAAAAGTAACACCATTAAATTTATTGGTGCTGAAATAAGGAGAAACCAGCCACTGGTCAGTCACATGGTCACCACTATCATAATATCCGGTAGCTTCTAATTCATAAGTTCCGTCATAATCTTTTACCCACCACATTGCATAAGTACTGGCTACGGAAGCTGTATCCCATCCTCCCCAGGCAATATCTGTGGTGTCATTATTAATAGTGGAAACATCCAAAGCATTCGTGTCTAAGTTATCAGGAGCAGCATTGCCGGAAAGCCACCTGTAAATAGGCAAATTACGGTACTGAGGCTGTTGACCGAAAGTTAAAACAGTTGCAAACAACATTGCAACAATCATTGCAGAAAGTAAACTTTTCTTTTTCATAGTAATTTAATTTTAGTGATTAATTGGTTTATATTAATTGAATTGCAAATTTATTATTATTTCAAAAATCAAATGTTAAATAAACATTATAATATTGTAAGGTTAATGATAATTAACAATAGTTAGCATTATTAAAACGGAAGGCGAAATTAAATAAAAATTTCAAAATAACAAGAAAACATATAAATATTGAATAAGTAGTAATAGATTTTTTGTTAAAATTTATGTTTTTCCCTTATGAATATAGCTAATTTTCAGCAAAATATATAACCAAGGCAAAAAGTGTACTGAGTCATGATGACGAGCCGCTGAGTCGAATGACTGAGCCGCTGAGTCGAATGACTGAGACGGTGAGTCGCATGACTGAGCCGCTGAGTCGAATGACTGAGACGCTGAGTCACATGACTGAGACACTGAGTCACATGACTGAGACACTGAGTCGCATGACTGAGACACTGAGTCGCCTGACTGAGACACTGAGTCGTATGACTGAGATGGTGAGTCGCATGACTGAGACACTGAGTCGTATGACTGAGACACTGAGCCAACATACTGATATACTGAATCATTTTGTCTCAACAGTCAGTCAACTTTACAGTTTTTGGGGAATAAAAAAGGTCTGGAATTTCCAGACCTTTTATTAGTAGATATTACGATAGTTTTGAGTTATGAGCCCTTCCTACCGGCAGGCAATTCAGGGGTAAGGAGTTTTCTTATTTCATTATTTTACTCCTGACTCAGTACTCAAGACTCACTACTCTTTTACAAACTTTTTGGTTTCAAGTATGCTTTTATCGTTCATTAACGAAATAAAGTAAATTCCTTTTGAAAGATTACTTACATTAATGTTGGCCTTACTCCCTGAAACATTAAGGTTTTGAACAGTTTCGCCAAGTATGTCGGAAATCTTTATGGCGTTAACACCTGTCATATTGTTAATGATAAGATAATTTGAAACAGGATTAGGATAAACAGATACCTTCTCAGCAGTATTGATATTTTTTATACCCAATGGCGTACCTGTAATTTGAATGCTGTCAACATAATAAGTTGCTGCAGCTCCGGTAGTAGAAGTATAATGGAATGCAATACAAACACTGTCGCCGGTATATGCACTTAAGTTGCCATTACCTGAATGTTGCCAGCCACTGCTTGCCGTACCGTTTGGTGATGGAATATTTAAACCCGGAATAGTGTCCCAAGTTGCAGTGGCAGGTGCTCCACCTTTGTAATTTGTGGATACCACTGCTACTAATGTAGGTCCTGCGTATTTTGCACATTCGGAAGAGAAATTTAAAGTAACCCCCGTATTTGTAGTAGTACTGAAATAAGGAGAAACAAACCACTGGTCGGTTAATTGGTCAGCAGAATCATAATATCCTGTAGCTTCTAATTCATATATTGCGCCGGCGGTGTAATGTTTAACCCACCACATTGAATAGGAACTGGCATTGGATGCGGTATCCCACCCGCCCCAATTGATAAGAGTGGAGTCAAAGGTAATGGTAGAAACATCCTGAACATTCGTATCCAGTAGATCCATTCCTGAAGACATGAAATACCTGTAAATAGGCAGGTTTCTGAACTGGGGCTGTTGCCCGAAAGTTAAAGTAGTCGCAAATAGCATTGCGACAACAACAAAAAGTAGATTTTTTTTCATTTTTTGATTTTTTATAAATTAGTAATAAAACTATTGCAAAGCTATAAGAAAAATTTAATATGAAAAAAAAGAGCCTTATTTAGTACTAAGTAAGGCTCTTTTTAAAATGTTTAATAAGAATTAATTTTTTACAAACTTCCTGGTTTCAAGGATACTTTTATCGTTCATTAACGAAATAAAGTAAATACCTTTTGACAAATTGCATACATTTATGTTAGCATTGCTGCCTGAAACATTAAGGTTTTGAACAGTTTCGCCAAGAATATCCGAAATCTTAATAGCGTTAACACCTGTCATATTGTTAATGATAAGATAGTTTGAAACAGGATTAGGATATATAGAAACCTTTTGGGCGGAATTAATGTTTTTAATTCCAACAAGTTCCGATCCTGTTATTTGGATGCTGTCAACATAATAGGTAGCCGCCGCTAACGCAGTTGATGTATAATGGAATGCAATACACACACTGTCGCCCGCATAAGCGCTTAGGTTGCCATTCCCCGAATGTTTCCATCCGCTGGTTGAAGTACCATTTGGAGAAGGTATCGTTAAGCCCTGCAGAGTATCCCATGTTGCGTTAGCAGGTGCTCCGCCTTTGTAATTGGTAGATACCATAACTACTATAGAGGCGCCTGCATATTTTGCACATTCAGATGAGAAGTTTAAACTAACACTGGCATAATTATTTGTATTGAAATAGGGAGAAACAAACCACTGGTCGGAAACATGATCTGCAGAACCACTATATCCTGTGGCTTCTAATTCGTAATATGCGCCCGTAGTGAAATGTTTTACCCACCACATATTATATGTACTGGCATTAGATGCAGTATCCCACCCGCCCCAGTTGATTAGAGTGGAGTCAAATGTAATGGTAGAAACATCCTGTACATTCGTATCCAGGAGATCTAATCCGGAGGACATGAAATACCTGTAAATTGGCAGGTTCCTGAATTGGGGCTGCTGCCCGAAAGTTAAAGTAGTTGCAAAAAGCATTGCAACAACAACTAAAAGTAGATTCTTTTTCATGAAATTAAATTTTAATTAATAAATAGTAGTATGGTGTTAGTTTTAAATAAACGGGAGGCAAAAGTAATTATTTAATGTTAAGAAAACATTAAATCGTATTAATTTTTATAATTAATGTTTCTGATTCAGGAAGTTCATATCGGGTAGGAAGGAAGGAAGTCCCCTTTTCTTATGCTTTTTGCAGCTTTTCAGTATATTGAATTTAAGGCTGAAATAAATATCTTCACCTGACAGGCTTTGGCCCAGAATGAAACCTAATTTATCACTACCGATAATAATGCAGTTATCGAACCTGAAAGCAATGCCGGCGCTTGGCCATAAGTAATCATAAAACACTATCGGCAGGGCAACACCAAACCATCGTGTGTCATAACGGGGCGTTATGGAAATAGAATTTGCCCTGTCAATACCTATCAGTCCAAAGTGGGGGATACGCTGCACCCATGAGGCATTGATATAAATATTATAACCAATGTTGTAATCATATTGTACACTGGCTGCCCAGGGAAGCATCATGACAAAATTGTTATTCGTCTTTATAAGATTTGTAAAATGAGCTTTTAATACAGAATCTATTCCATTTACACTCTTTGTTTTAATTTTCATTATATCTACCCAATTATCAGCGCCGTTATTGATAGTATAATTGTTAACACTCTGGTCGAAATTAATATAGCCAATATCTATTAAGGAAAAACCAAGTTTCCACAGATATTGCAGACCGAGTATCTTATCACAGAAGTTGGGACATTGATAGGTGTTCTTTACGGTCTTTTTTTCAAAGGTTACTCCAAAATCCGCCGAATTCCCGGTTCCGCAAACTGTTGCCGTATGAGCCATATTAGCATCTACATTGTCGGCATAACCGAATTTAACAGAAAGATCTTTAAAATAAAGAGCCGTGTCTTTCGGAATAAGCATAATATCTATTCCATTATTTATACAATATCCGCCTGCATAAGCATTCAGGTGTTTTAATGTTATGCCTCCCTTAACCTGCCAGTCCTTGTTATTGACTATCTGCCTGGCAACGGTAATTCCAATTTCATCCCAGGCAGCTCCGTTTATCCTGAATCCGGGTATCACAAGGGATAAATTCGAAAGAGGTTTATAGGATAATTTGGGCGTATTTTCATATACCAGCCTTGCGGCAAGCGGACTAATATGACATACCGAAACATCAACCCTTGCATCCTCTTCAATGGAAAAATTCCATTTCCCCATGCCAAACATTACAGAAGGGCCCTGTGCCATCACATTTACATATGCATTCTTATACCAATTATTATTATCCCTGTTTTCAAGCAAATATTTCGACCATGTTCCGCCTTCCCTGTATTGAGTATTATCAACAGCAATCTTGTTTTGCCCATCATCATTAATAAGATCTGGAATATTAGTGGGATACAGGTAAACATAGTTATTGTTAACATACGAATGTACGGTTACAAGATTAACATCCACCACAAACGGAGAGTTGGAAATAAAGGAAGGGTTTATCCATTCGCCTGTAATTCCGGAATACATGCTATTGCAAATACCATACATTTCCTGCGAATAAGAATATCCCTCCCCCAAAAGGCATAATAATAAAATAATTATAGTTGTTTGCTTTTTCAACGACTGTTTAAATAAAAGGAAATTATTAGAAAAAGATTATAAAATTAGTTTATTTAATTTATACGCAGTTTTTAATTTGCGGTTAGAAAATTAATAAAAAAATGGCCGGAAAGCAAATAATTAACAAATGGCACTACCAGAATTATAGCAACATTGATCAAATAAATGGAATAATGGGAAATTGAATGTGTTTTGATTGAAGTGGTAAAAAAACAACACTGATTAGAAGAATCTAATCAGTGTTGTTTCCAAACAAAAATAAACTTATTGCTTTACAATATTCTTTACAGCAAATCCTTTCGGTGAAACTAACTTTATCATATACATGCCTGAAGCCATTGGACCGGGGTTGAGGTCAAGCCAGTTAGAGCCCATGCCAACATTCCATGTGCGAACGCTTATTACCCGACCCAACATATCCATTAATTGAAGAGAAATGGTCTCGCTCTTGTCCGCATCATATTTTAGTGTGAATGCATCATTGAAAGGGTTCGGGTAAACCCCAAATGACATATTAGTGTTATAATCTTTTATACTCACCTGATTTGAAGGGCTGAAGCAAACATTATCAATATAAGCATTATCAAGAACAAAAGGTAATCCAATTGTTGTATCCTTTCCAATATTACGGGTTTCAATAGTTACAGTAAATTGTTTTCCCGCCATTGAATCAACCTCAATGAAATGTGTTACCCAGGGATCAGAACCCGGAGTTGTCGGATTATATGTTCCTCCAATCTGAACTCCATTGAACAGGATTCTTAAATTGCTTGCCAATGAATAGTCGCCTGTGCCGAGATATAATGAATAAAGGTTTCCGCCATCAGTCTGTTTAAGATCAAAACGCATATTAAACCCGGTCCATCCTGTAGCATCAACACAGAAATTTAATTTTGCATCTACAAAACTGTTAATAGTCCATACGTCAGCACTATCAGGAATTTGAATTAAATTTTCTTCAGCCATTATATTCCCTCCGGTCATCTGAAATCCTTTAGTTCCTGTATGCGCCGCTGCAGTGGAAATCCAGGCATGAGAATATTCAGTTGTATCTACCTGAATCAATGTACTAATATTGGGCTCTTCAAAACCGATAGTGTCAAAACCAACACTGGAAGTACTTTTTACAATATAGCCACTTAAAGTGTCATTTGTTCTCATAGTATCTATAGCATACTCTGTCCATGCCTTGAAAGTATAATATCCAGGAGCTGAAAGATTGGCTGTTTTAGTGAAAACATGAGTAAATGTCCCGTTAGGATAGATAGTATGCGGGACGGAGAAAGTATCTGTGGAAGGAATTCCTCCATTAAAACTGTAAGACATTATCATTGTCAGTCCGGCTGCAAGTGAATCGCAGCCATAGAATTCCACATTAGCACTCACGGCTTCGCTGGTATTCATCTGGCAGGAAGAAACAGGGTTGTTAATAGCGCTCACTCCCACATCAATATTTTGATGAAGTCTATTAATAAATGTATACCCTATCAAACTGTCATTAAGAGCAAGCGAATCTTTTCTGTATTTCACCCAGCAATTAATTGTATGAGTCCCAAGTGCCGAACAATTGGCCTTTGAATGAAATGTATAATTTATTGTATCTCCGCTGTTCACGGGATTAGTCAAAATGATAGTGTCATTTTTTACAGCACCGCCATCAGCCTGGTATGTGGGAAACAGTGTATCGCCGGCAGGCACAACATTACATCCGTTGAATTTTATCTGCACCGAAACATTTTCAGCAGCAGACATTCCGCAGGCAGTAACCGGAGCTGTAACGTCCATCATCTCGAAATCGTTATTCCTGCATTTATATACCATATAAGCAGCATCTGTTCCAACGGCATCACTGGCATAAGTTATATACATATATCCTGTCTTACCTACACCCCAATCTGTACCCCATGAATTCCTCAATATCCAGTATCCTCCGCTGCCATCAGAAACAGTGGTGTCTTTCCAGCCAACAAGCACAACGGCATGGTCGGTATTTGTATTATTTTCCGTTAATATACCCCCGGTATACGTTTGCCAAGCAGCGCTTGAAGCATCAACAGCCACCCATATAGGTCCATAATAATAAATAGCTTCCTTCATGTTATTATCCGGTGGAATACCGGCAGCATTTTCACCGGTAATATAATCCCAGCTATTAATTGTTTCATGATATACATAAGGTCCTCCGCAGGCTCCGGTAGTCCCACCGCCTTCAGATGTCGTCCATGGATCTTCCGATTCATAAACAGCTCCTTTAGGAGCCATCCAGTAATCAAGTGGGCAACCGCCGCCGTTACATCCCATATACTCCGTATCACAATTGGTGAGGTATTCTTCTGAAAGATCCCGTACAGAGTCATCGGTAATTAACATATTGCATTCAAAAACGCCGACACCGGCAAAAGCCCAGCAATCGCCACACTGCTCCTGATTTTCAATTGGAGTACATTTTGGCCTCCAATCCCAGCTTGAAGGAAGTGAAGATGATGTTGAAGTAATATGAGTATTAATGGATTTTTGCAAAGAGGGCTTATAGTTTCCCGTATATTTTCCACCTGATACAACAGTTACAGTATAACTGTCAACAGATGGTTTCCCAGTTTCCATCGGGCGCTTTAACTCTAATGTAAGTTCTGTAGTCCCAGCCATAGTACCTACATATCTTAAGGTACGTGTGCCTGATTGCCCTACCATTTTTTTGTTCTTGACTATTTTCCCTGAAAATGGATTATCAGTGAAATTACTTTCTCCAATTTGAGTTAATGTTCTGCTGACAGCTTTATCATTAGAAGAAGTTTTGAGACACCAAGTATAACCGCTTGAAGGTATCTCAGGCAGGTTTACTTCCAGCACCTGGTCGGGAGCAAGCGTAATGGTTTGACCTGCATCTGATCTGGTAAGGTGAATGAAATTCTGGCCATTTGTACTGGTAACAATCAAAACAGCCAATACTGCAAAGAAAACAGTAATTACTTTTTTCATAATTGTTCGTTTTTTAGTTTGTTATTCCTACTCTTTTAAAGCCTGCCTGCCGGTAGGCTGGGATTTTGGGTTTTCTCCTTATTTAAATTTAATACTGTAAATGTAAAGTTAATTTTAAAATCAAAAAGGATTTATGCGCTTTTTAACAGAGATTGGATTAATTTAAAAGGTTGTATTTAAAACTAAATTAATTTTGTGATAAACAATTCAGTTCTCTGTAGTAATGCTAAAATAAAAGATAAACAATCCTTTTACACTTTTTTCTTAATATCCTCCCAATCCTTATCAGAAATCTTGGCTCCTATCTGTTCTATGACATGTTTTCCCAGCATTGAACCTATCCTTCCACATTCGTTAATTGAAATTTCGTTTAACAGTCCGTAAAGGAATCCTGAAGCATAAAGATCCCCTGCACCTGTGGTGTCAACAACATTTGCATTTACTGCATTAATCCTGAAAACTTCTCCTCCTGTTTTTACCAGCGAACCTTCTTTACCTATTTTCACTACAGCCACATCGCACCACTCGGCTATACGGTTAACGGCATCTTCGGGATGAACGCCTGTCATAGCTTTAGCTTCTTCTTCATTGGCAAAAATAATATCAGCGTAAGTCTTGCTGATATATGTTAGAAAATCACGGTGTGCTTCCACCACATTAAAGCTGGCAAGGTCGAGGGAAACCTTGAGCCCGTTCTTCTTTGCCATATCGCAGGCTGTTTCTATCAATGAATAATTCTGTAAAAGATAACCTTCAATATGAAGCAGGTCGTAACCTTTGAAGAATTCATTTTTCATTTCATGTGCAGCAAGTTCAACGGCAGCGCCAAGATGAACGGCAAATGTCCTTTCGCCGTCGGGACTAACAAGGGCCACAGCAACACCTGAATCAGCATCGCTTTCAAGAAGGTATGTTTTGATATTGCTCTTTTCCATATCTTCTTTAAAATACTTTCCCATTTCATCTTTGCCTATCTTACCGATAAAACCACTTTCAATGCCAAGGCGTGACAGCCCGTGAATGGTGTTGGCAGCAGAACCACCGCTGGCTATAGTACGCGGAAACTTCTTTGTTTTTTCAATAATAGTGCGTGATACATTCTTGTCAACAAGCTGCATGCTGCCTTTGGGCAGATTAAGGTCTTTAAGTAAAGCATCATTTTCGATGCGTGTCATCAGGTCTACCAAGGCATTTCCAATGCCAATAACTTTTTTCATCTGTATTATTTTTTGAAATTTTTACAAATATATTGTTTATTTCAAATCAATGGTTTAATTTTGCACCCCTTATTAATTCCTCCTTAGCTCAGTTGGTTAGAGCATCTGACTGTTAATCAGAGGGTCGCAAGTTCAAGTCTTGCAGGGGGAGCAAACAAAATAAAAACCTCAGCATATTAAATATGGCTGAGGTTTTTTATTGCATCTTATTTGGGATTGAAGAAAATGAGAATGAATAAGTATTGCTTGCCTTTATTATTTATCGCGATCTCTTTCGGAAAATTAATTCATCTTTTGCCCTAAGAATGACATTGCTACTTATAAAACGATTTTCGAAATACCCGTTTTGGCTTTAGAAAATATTCTTAAACAAGCACAATTAAATCCTTTTGGCGCCTGTTGAATTGGTATAATATATTGCCCTTCTGAAATTTTAATTCCACTTTCAGGCAGCATCGCAATTTTTTTATCAGAAACATCGTATACTTTTTGTTTGGTATAGCTTCCATCCTTGTTCAATTGAACAGAAACGACACAAGCTTTATTAACCCGTGACATCATTTTTACATCTTTTATGGATTTGATATTTACATTTAAGTTTAACGGGTTATCATTGAAAAGAAAATAGATACGGTCATCTTTTTGACAAAGCAAAAATGAACTAAATCGTCCGCCATCATTTACTGTATGCTGATATTTCGGTATGTCCGTAAAATTTAATATGGTTCCGTCCTTATCAATAGAAATTACAAATATATTTTTTCTATAATAATGATATTCATAAGTTGTAGTGCAATTGCCCTTTCCATCACATGAAGTTACTGAAACAATTGTCAGCAACCTGTATTCGGTTATTAATTTAGTGGTACCGTCTTTCA
>Ga0181520_10013377_pt1 | contig 10357 bp, 5 predicted proteins | sample PEATcosm2014_Bin_29_FD_132451 | JGI IMG/M metagenome (GOLD analysis project Ga0181520, IMG submission 132451) | Peatland microbial communities from MTU Mesocosm Facility, Houghton, MI, USA - PEATcosm2014_Bin02_30_metaG | ecosystem: Environmental > Terrestrial > Soil > Wetlands > Peat | place... | reverse complement strand
TTCTTTGGCGGCCTGCGTGCCGGAGTTCATGGCAACGCCTACGTCGGCCTGAGCTAACGCTGGTGCGTCGTTGGTGCCGTCGCCGGTCATCGCCACCAGCTTTCCCTTGCCCTGCTCGCGCTTGATCAGGTCCATCTTGTCTTTGGGCTTGGCCTCGGCCAAAAAGTCGTCGACTCCAGCCACGCGTGCGATGACCGCAGCAGTCAGCGGATTGTCGCCCGTGATCATGATCGTGGCTATGCCCATGGCACGGAGGCGAGCCAAGCGATCTTTCAGGCCGCCCTTCACAATGTCCTTGAGGTTGATCACGCCGAGGGCCGACGAGTTTTCAGCCACCACGAGCGGCGTGCCGCCGGCGCGGGCGATCTCCTCAACGTGGTCCCGAACCTTTTGCGGTAGCGACGCGCCCTGCTCTTCAAGGAAACGCGCGATGGCATCCGCCGAACCCTTGCGGATACGTGTTCCCGGTAGATTCACGCCGCTCATGCGTGTTTGCGCAGTGAACGGAACGAACTCTGCGTGAATGCCGCCGAGATCGCGGCCTCGCAAATTGTATTTTTCTTTGGCCAAAACGACAATCGACCGTCCTTCGGGGGTTTCATCGGACAGCGATGCGAGCTGCGCGGCGTTTGCCAGCCGCTCGCTGCTCACGTCCGGCGCGGGAAGGAATTCTGTGGCCTGCCGGTTGCCGAGTGTGATGGTTCCCGTCTTGTCGAGTAGCAGCGTATTCACGTCGCCGGCAGCCTCGACCGCGCGGCCGCTCATGGCAAGCACGTTGTATTGCACAAGCCGGTCCATGCCGGCAATCCCGATAGCCGAAAGCAGTCCGCCGATTGTAGTGGGAATAAGGCAGACCAGCAGCGACACCAGCACGAATACCGTCTGTGGTGCGCTCGAGTAAATCGCAAATGGCTGCAGCGTGACCACCGCGAGCAGGAAGATGATGGTGAGTCCCGAAAGCAGAATGCTGAGGGCGATCTCATTGGGTGTCTTGTGGCGCGTCGCGCCCTCGACCAACGCGATCATGCGATCGAGAAACGTTTCGCCGGGGTTGGACGTAATCCTGACTTTAATCCAATCCGAAAGAACGCGCGTGCCGCCGGTGACCGCTGAACGGTCGCCCCCGGCTTCGCGAATCACGGGAGCCGATTCGCCGGTGATTGCCGACTCGTCGACAGACGCCACGCCTTCAATCACTTCTCCATCACCTGCAATGTAACTGCCCGCTTCGACATAAATCACGTCTCCGGCGCGCAGCAAGCCGCTGACGACTTCTTCAAAGCTGCCGTCTTCTCTGTAGCGCTTGGCAATGGTCTCGCCCTTGGCCTTGCGCAATGTGTCGGCCTGGGCTTTGCCACGACCCTCGGCCATGGCTTCGGCAAAATTTGCGAAAAGCACCGTGAACCAAAGCCATAGCGTGATTTGGAGATTGAACCCGAAAGCTACGCGATGATTCACGATGTTGTCGATGAGAAGTACGGAGGTAAGCACACTACCCACTTCCACGACAAACATCACGGGGTTCTTGACCATCCAGCGCGGATCGAGCTTGCGAACGCTATCCACCAACGCCTGGGCAATAATTTGCGAGTTCCAAAGACTCTTTTTCTCAACCATGACAGTCTGTTTCGCCTCGTCCTTTTGCGGCTTCTTTTCGGTTTAGAACAGCTTTCCCGATTGCAGCAGCAGGTGTTCCAGAATTGGTCCCAAACTTAGCGCCGGGAAAAATGTGAGTGCGCCCACAATTACAACCACGCCAACGAGCAGCACTGTGAACAACGAGGTATTCACCGGGAACGTGCCGGGCGATGGCGGAACGCTCTTCTTCTGCGCCAGATTTCCGGCCAGCGCCAACACGGGAATCATCATGAGGAAGCGTCCGATGAGCATGTCCCAGCCCATCGCGATGTTGTACCACCAGTTCGGGCTCAGGCCTCCAAATGCAGATCCGTTGTTCCCCGCACCGGAGGTGAACGCGTAGAGAATCTCCGAAAGTCCGTGCGGACCGGGGTTTTCAATGCTGGAAACCCCCACGTTCGGCAACAGCACGAACACCGCAGCGAAGGTGAGAACGATCAGCGTAAAGATGAGCGTGTACAGCATAGCCATCTTTACGTCGTAGGATTCGATCTTCTTGCCGAGGTATTCGGGAGTGCGCCCCACCATGAGTCCGGCGATAAAGACCGACAGCACGACGAAGATCAACATGCCGTAGAGCCCAGCGCCTACGCCACCGAAGACCACCTCGCCGAGCATGATGTTGGCAAGCGGGACCATACCGCCGAGCGGAGTAAAGCTGTCGTGCCACCCGTTGATTGCGCCGCAACTCGCATCGGTGGTGATGGTGGCGAAGAGTGCACTTTCGGCAATACCGTTGCGCACTTCCTTGCCTTCCATATTCCCACCGGAGGCGCCCGCCGTTCTCGCTTGCTGTGCGCCGTGGATCGCGTTATACGGATGCGCCTCTGCCCAGTAGCAGACGGCGAAGCCTGCCGCAAAGAGCGCGAACATCGCGGCAAACACAGCCCATCCGTGACCGGGCGAGCCGGTCATGCGACCCAATGTGTACGTGAGGCCCGCGGGAATGATGAAGATCGACAGAATCTGAATGAAGTTCGAGAGCGGCGTGGGATTCTCATAGGGATGAGCGCTGTTGGCATTGAAGAATCCGCCGCCATTTGTACCCAGCATCTTGATCGCTTCCTGCGATGCGACCGGCCCCTGGCCGATGGTTTGCGTCTGCGAGGGCTGCTCAAGTGGATGGGCGACCGTGTATGCATTGAGGTTCTGCGGCACTCCCTGCCAGACCAGCACAAGTGCATACAGGATGCAGGCGGGCGCGAGAATGTAAAGCAGCGTCCGTGTCGTATCCACCCAGAAGTTGCCGATCGTCGCCGATTTAGTGCGCTTGATTCCACGAACCAGCGCAACCGCGACCACGATGCCCACTGCCGCCGACCAGAAGTTGTGCGTCGCCAGTCCGACCATCTCAGTGAGATAGCTCATGGTGGACTCTGGCGTGTAGAACTGCCAGTTGGTGTTGGTGGTAAAACTGGCGGCGGTGTTCCAAGCCAGGTCGGTGCCAACGTTGGCCAAATGTTGCGGGTTAAGCGGAAGAGATGCCTGCACCCGCTCGATGAGGTAGGTGAGAACTAGCGTCGCCGCCGAAAAACCGAGCATCGCAAAAGCGTATTCGCGCCAGTTCATCTCTTCTTCAGCGTTTACGCCGCAGAGCTTGTAAATAACCCGCTCGAGCGGGCGAAACACGGGGTCGAGCCACGTGCGCTCGCCCTCCATCACATGCGCCAGGTAGATACCCACCGGACGAACCGTCGCGAGCAGAACCAGGGAGTAGATGGCGAATTGCAGCCAGCCATTCACAGACATTTCAGAATTTCTCCGGGAAAATCAACGTGGCAGTCAGGTAAACCAACAAGAGAACGGAGAGAGCGAGGCCGGTCGCCGTAATCCAATCCATATGCATTGCGCTACCTCAGCTTCTGGCAAGCCCTGACGTAAAGAAACGCCACGGCGAAGAAAATCGCGGTGAACAGCAGCATCACAGCATCTTGCATGAATTTCTCCCAGGCGCATTTGAATCGGCTCGGGTCCAACAATGACCGAGGGCCGATTCTGTAACGCGTCCAATTGAATCCCTGGCAGCGATCATCGGTACTTTACCAGGAAGTTCGGGCAACGTGAGTCCAAAGGAAACCGAACTGCCTCAACAACAACAATTCTGGCTCGCCACTGATTTGAGTTTCGAAAAGATTTTCTAAATAAACCGTAAGGATTGGGCTTCGGTAGCCGGAAATCGATGAAAAATCAATAGCCAAAGGATGAGGCGCGGCTCGCAAAGCCATGCCGGGCTCAATCACTCCTGGTTGCTCGACCAGCCCTCGGGGATGAAGCGGTAGCCAACCCAGGGCTCCGTTTGGATATATTGGCGACCGGTTTCGGTTTCCAGTTTTTTGCGAAGTTGGCCAACGAAGACACGCAGGTATTCGGGTTGGTGAGCAGATTGCGCACCCCAGACGGCCGTGAGCAACGCGCGATGGGTCATCACTTTTCCTGCGTTGCGGGCGAGGTGGAACAGCAGATCAAACTCTTTGGGAGTCAGGTGGATGGGTTTGCCCTGCACGGTAATGCTGTGGGCATGGGCGTCCACAACAAAATCTCCGGTTTCAAGGGCTGCTGAGGCACGTTCCGGTGCGCGACGCAAATGAGCTCGCACGCGGGCCAGCAGTTCCTGAATGCCAAAGGGCTTAGTCACATAGTCGTCGGCGCCCGCGTCAAGGGCTTCGACCTTCGACCGCTCGTGCTCGCGCACAGAGAGCACAAGCACCGGCGTTGTGCCCCGTGAGCGAATGTTCCGGCAGACGTCAACCCCACTCATGCCGGGCATCATCAAATCGGTAATCACAAGATTTGGCGGCCAGTCGCGAAAGATCCGCAAACCTTCCTCGGGATCGTTGGCCGTGCGGACATCATAACCCTGCGCAGATAAGGCAGCGCGCAGCACTCGAGTGATTTGTGACTCGTCGTCGATCACGAGAATTCTTCCGGACATTTCGTTCTTCTTTCAATATGAGATTACATCAATGAGCAATGTGGGTATGATTCGAATGGGTAGAAAGATGAACCTGCGCGCAATTCTCGGGCAGGCCCTTCGCTGGATGGCGGCTACGGCGGCGGCCGCGTTAACAACGTTCCTACTGACTTGGCTGGGCGCCAATTCCACGATCGCCGGCATGGTGTACCTCGTCCTGGTGGTGTGGTGGGCGACACAGACGGGGGCCGCACTCTCGATCTACATCGCGGTCCTCTGCGCCCTTTCATTCGATTACTACTTTTTGCCTCCGGTGCACACATTTGTCATCGGCGGCGCTTCAGCGTGGGTTGCGATGATTTCGTTCGGGCTCAGTTGCATCGTGGTGAGCCGGCTGTCTGAGCGGGCCCGACAACAGACAAAACAGGCGGAACAACGGCAAGCCGACGTTGAGCGGCTCTACGCCCTCAGCCAGGAGATGATGCTCGTTGAAGACGCCGATCGCCTGATCCATGACATGCCAGTGCTCATCAACCGCATTTTCGGATTGAACGGAGTGGCCCTTTACGTCTGTGATCAGGACCGCTATTACTCGTCGACAAGCGAAATTCCCGCCAGCGTGCAGGTGCACATGCTCGCCATCACCCAGGGACCAACTCCCATCGAGGCTCCGCTTGACGGATATCACATCGCATTGCTTGCCCTTGGGATGAGGCCGGTGGGAGCGCTGGCATGGCAGCCCGAATCTCTTTCGCTCGAGGTTGCCACTGCCGTTAGCGCACAGGTATCGATTGCAATCGCGCGTTCCGTCGCCATTGAGGCGTCGGCCCGCATGGAGGCGGCCCGCGAAGGAGAAAAGCTGCGCACGGCTCTCATTGATTCGCTAACCCACGAACTGCGGACCCCGCTCACTTCAATCCGTGCCGCAGCCACCACATTGCTCGAGACCGATGGGCTGGATGAGGCCGGACGTCTGGACATGGTGCGAATTATCGACGAAGAAGCGGCGCGGCTCGATCTGTTGGTCGGGGAGTCTGTGGAGATGGCCGAGATCGACGCCAATGTGGTGAAGGTAAAGATGACGCACCAGCATCCCCGCGCTTTGCTCGATGAGGCCGTTGAAGAATCGCGAAAGATTTTGCAGTCGCACAAAGTGAGCGTCTTGGTTAACGCGAAAGGCGGAGCCGATGGGGACCAACCTGCGTGGTTCGATCCGCAACTGCTGGGCAGGGTCCTTCGCCACCTGCTTGAAAATGTGGCCACGTACACACCGCCCGGCAGCCGCGTCGCCCTCAGCTGTGACCGCGACGACGATCGGTTGGAATTCACAGTAGAGGACAATGGCCCCGGCATCGATGCTCTCGACCTGCCGCTCATCTTCGAGAAGTTTTATCGTGGCAAGCGCGGAGCAGCCGGGCGCAAAGGCTCCGGCATGGGCCTTGCGATCACCCGCGCAATTTTGCTAGCGCACGGCGGTGGCATTGAGGCTTCAAGCATTCCCGGCGGAGGCGCGAAGTTTCGATTTTGGGTCCCACTGATCGAGAAAGAGCCCAGCAGAAAATAATCGGTTCTCGCTTTGTGCAGCTAAGCCCTCAATTCGGCTCCTGGCTCCAATCGCAAACAATCTCGCACCGTTTCTCGGAACTTTCGGTCGCAAATTCCAGCAGTCGCGCCACGCGCCAGCCGTCCACGGCGCTGACAGGCGGTGGGGCCTTTCCCAGCAACGCATCGCGAATCCCCGCGTAGTAGTGCCGATAATCTCCAACGAGCGCCGGAACAGGCCGGCTGACCGAGCCGCCGTCGATGCCCACGTGCAGCACGCCCCACGACGTGGGTGACTCCTGGCCCCAGGCCGGACCTCCAATTTTCTCGTCGATGCGCAGCACTTTGCTCAGCGCGGCCTCTTGCAAGTCGAGACCTGATTTCAAATAATTTCCCTTTGTGCCGCGAAGGTGAAAGCGCGTCGTCGCGGGCAGTGAAAGACTGTTGGCTCCAAGAGTCACAACGAATCCTGAATAGCGTAATCGGATCGTAAAAGCATCGTCGACTCCCGGCCCATCTTTCTCTCGAGCCACGTCTGCGCTGACCGTTTCAGGCTTGCCGAAAAGTGTCAGCGCTTGATCCCCGAGGTGAGGACCCAAATCAAGCAGTGCACCGCCGCCAAGGACAGAGTTTTCCTTCCAAAGACGTTCGGCAAGAGGAGCAGGCCGCCAGCGGTCAAATCGGGATTCAACCGCGACGAGCCGGCCCAGCGAACCTTCATCTAGTAGTTTCTTAACCGTCAAGAAGTCGCTGTCCCAGCGTCTGTTATGAAATGGAGTAAGAAGCGTTCCCTGTTTTTTAGCGAGGCCAATTAACTCGGCAGCTTGCGCCGAGGTGACGGTCATCGGCTTATCGACAACAACATTCTTGCCGGCGCTGAGAACCTCTTTGGCGAGCGCGTAGTGTGTACCATTCGGGCTGGCCACAACAATCAGGGCAAGTGTGGTATCTGCCAGCATGTCCTGGAGCGAGCGATACACCTTGATGTTGGGATAACGCTCGACCGCCTTATTGGAAGTGCGTTCCATGACGGCAGCCAGTTCCAGCCCCTCAACTGAAGAGACCAGAGGCGCATGGAAGACGCGGCTCCCCATGCCAAAACCCACCAAACCAACTCGAATCATTGCAATCTTCCTCTAAGAATCGCTGCGGACAAATAACGTCTAGCCTTCGAGTTTAAATCGGGTCTCCGCCAGCCGGTAAAGTCTGCGCCACACTAAGCGGTTCAACGTGACGACCATCAGGGAGATAAGAATCGTGGCCATCAGCAGCATAGCGAAACGGCCGCTGTCGGTCGCGGCGTCAATCTGCGCGCCCAGACCGATGGTTTCGAGAGTTTGGCCTTGAACATGCGAGTATTCGGCCATCACCGATGCGTTCCAGGCCCCGCCGGAAGCAGTCACCATGCCCGTAATGAGGTAGGGAAAGATGCCTGGAAGAATCAGCCTCGTCCAGCGCTGCCAGCGTGTGAAGTGAAAAAGTGACGCCACTTCCCGAAGGTCTGAAGGAATCGACATTGCCCCGGCAATCACGTTGAAGAGGATGTACCACTGCGTGCCCAGTAACATCAGTGCGATCGATCCGATCCCCAGTCCGCCACCGATCTTTACCAGCCCGATGAGGAGGATGGGGAAAAATGCGGTTGCTGGAACCGAGGCCAGAATCTGCGCCAAAGGCTGCACGACGCGCGCCAGCTTTGGGTTGAAGCCGATGGCGACGCCTACGGGAACCGTCCACGCCGCGGAGATCAGCAGCGCAGCGCTCACCCGCAGAAAAGTTGCCGCAGCGCCTTCCAGCAAGAGGCTAAGGTCAGCCAAGGAGATTGTCCTGAGCATGAACATCGCCTGTATCGCCGCCCAGCAGACTACCAGGAAACCAGCTACTCCCAGTGCCCACACGCCGGGCGAAATTTTGCCGCTGCGGGTTTCGTCGAGCGGCCGAACCACGCGGCACTCTTTTGACTGGGCCAGACGGCGATAAACCGGTTCTTCGATTCTGTTCCAGATGCGCCCCGGCAGCTCCTGCCAGAGTTTGGATCGGCGCAGCACCTCAAGGATCGGCGATGCAACGCGGTCCGCCGATTCCACTTGTTCAAATTTGAACTTGTCGCTCCAGGCAATCAGCGGCCGCCATACCAGCTGATCTGTAGCAACAACGATCAGGATCACGGTTGTAATGCCCGCCAGCAGTGCATGAACGTCGCCTGCATTCGTCGCGGTTTGAATGTAGCTGCCCAGCCCCGGCAACTGAAAATTGCGATCGCCCATCGAGAACGTCTCGCAAAAGATGAGCGCGAACCATCCCCCGGCGACTGAAACGATCGAGTTCCACACAAGGCCAATGGCAGAGTAAGGAAGTTCGAGCTGCCAGAATCGCTGCCACCCGGAGTATCGATAAATGCGCGACGCCTCCAGCATCTCTCTCGGGATCGTTTTCAGAGAAGAGTAAAAGCTGAAGGCGAGATTCCACACTTGCCCCGTGAAGATGAGCAGGATGACAGCCATCTCAATGCCCAATTGGTGGCCGGGAACGAGCGAGACCATGGCCAGCACCACAGGGGGCAAAAAACTCAGCACCGGAATGGACTGCAGTATGTCGAGAACTGCAACCATTAGCGGCTCGATGCGCGGATTATATGCGGCAATGTAGCCATAGGAGACCGCGAATGCCAGGCTCAGCATGTAGGCGATGGCCATGCGCACGATGGAGTAAAACGCGTACAACGGCAAAGCCCTAATCGAGTTGGAGATGGGAACAACGGGAATCGGCTTTTGGAACCAATAGACTCCGGTGCTCACGATGGCAAAGAAAATCGCGAGCGCGCAGGCTGCCACTCCGAGGTCGATGACGAAAGGCCAGCTTCGAACGGTGACGAGAGATCGCGCGAGAGGGTGCTGGGTCTTCACTTGGCGTCCTCGACCGCCGCCTCTTCCAGCGCGTCAGGCATTACAAAGCGGCGGCGCGCAGAATCAAAGTCGAAGAGCTCAGCGTACCGGCCCCAGTTCACGGCAGTTTCCAACTGGCGCAGGCTTTCCTCGTCGCTAAACTGCTCGTCGAGCATGTCGAGGAAGAAATCTTCGGGAACCGAGTGGTCGCTCTTGGTTTCCAGGGCGCGGCGAATCTGCCGCAAGAGCAGTATGTTTTCCACGGCGGCTCCGCGAAATAGCTCTTTCTGGCGCAGTATTTCGGAGTTGGCAAACTCCGTACCGCTCGGGGTAATGGCAGCGTCGCCTTCTTCGATTTTGAGAAAGCCGAGCAGCTGCGCGGCATCCACAATGGGCAACAGATCGTCGATCTCAAACGAGAGATCGTCGGCGAGCCGGTAGATGTCGTCGCGACCGCCTTTATCCAACAGCAACTCAAGCAGGCCTGCAATGCCGCCGGGCCGCGCGTGAGGCAGCATCTGATAATGCATCTGGCGCTGGTCGCGAATGTGCGGTCCTACTTGTTGACTCGGGGCCTCGGCCGGTTCAGTGTCGGGCCGGGTGAGCACTTTGTAGATGTAGTCGACCAACTGCGTGAACGATTCGGATTTGCGGTCGCGCGGTTGCGGCAAGCGCACGGGAAAATCCGTGCGAATGTGTCCGGGGTTGCGGCCCAGCACAATGATGCGGTCGGCGAGCAGCACGGCTTCTTCGATGTTGTGCGTGACGAGAAAGACCGCCTTGGTTGGCATGGTCTTCTTCGCCCACAGTTCCAGCAGCTCACTGCGAAGGTTTTCGGCTGTCAGCACATCGAGAGCCGAGAAGGGCTCGTCCATGAAGAGAACTTCGGGCTCGACCACCAGGGCACGGGCAAAACCGACGCGCTGCCGCATGCCGCCAGACAGTTCCTTGGGATAGGCCGCTTCGAATCCATCGAGGCCCACCATATCGAGCATCTTCATGCTGCGTTCGCGGCGCTCGGTTGGCTCTACGCCACGCGCTTGCAGCGGAGCCTCAACGTTTTCGAGCACTGTAAGCCAAGGAAAGAGTGCGAAGCTCTGAAAGACAATCGAAACGTTGATTTCCGCATCGGCAATCGGAGTGCCGTGCCAATAAACCTGCCCGGCAGACGGGGTGGAAAGCCCGGTCAACATGCGCAACATGGTGGATTTTCCCGATCCCGATGGGCCAAGCAGGGCAAGGATCTCGCCGGGTAAGATGCTCAGGTCGGTCGCCGAAATCACCTGGATGCGGTTCTGGCTCGGCTGCGCGTAGTACTTCTCAATTCCTTCGGCGCGAATAATCGCCTCAGCAGCCAGTGGCTCCTCGCGGGTCGCGTTTG
>Ga0181520_10013376_pt1 | contig 10357 bp, 8 predicted proteins | sample PEATcosm2014_Bin_29_FD_132451 | JGI IMG/M metagenome (GOLD analysis project Ga0181520, IMG submission 132451) | Peatland microbial communities from MTU Mesocosm Facility, Houghton, MI, USA - PEATcosm2014_Bin02_30_metaG | ecosystem: Environmental > Terrestrial > Soil > Wetlands > Peat | place... | reverse complement strand
CGACCACGCCTCTGGCGGACGAAGTACTTTTCGACAAGAAGGTTTTCGTGATTCCCGACATTCTGGCCAATGCCGGCGGGGTGACGGTCTCGTATTTCGAATGGGTGCAGGACCGGCAGGGCTTCTTCTGGAACGAACAACTGGTCAACGAGCGTCTGCAAGAGATCATGGTGGACAGCTTCGATGCGGTGGTAGAGTACGCGGAAAAGCACCATGTGAACAACCGGACCGCGGCGTACATGCTGGCGCTCGACCGGGTAGCGACGGCGATCAAGCTGCGAGGGATTTACGCGTGAGGGGAAGAAGTCAGGAGCCGGAAGACAGGAGTCAGAATGCGTAGTGGACTCCCCGTACACAGTGGCCGCAGCAGGTGCGATGTCGGCTGACGCTTCGACGCCGCTGATGCGGCAGTACAACAGCATCAAGCAACAGGTGCCGCACGCCCTGCTGATGTTCCGGCTGGGCGATTTCTACGAGCTGTTCTTCGAGGACGCCGTCATCGCCTCGCGCGATCTGGAAATCACCCTCACTTCGCGCAACAAGGAAAAAGGCGCGGCGATTCCGATGTGCGGCGTGCCGTACCACGCGGCGGAAGGCTACATCGCGCGGCTGATCCAGAAGGGGCACCGGGTGGCCATCTGCGACCAGATGGAAGACCCGAAGCTGGCCAAGAAGCTGGTGAAGCGCGAGCTGACGCGGGTGGTGACGCCGGGCACCGCGATGGACGCGACCCTGCTGCGATCGCACGAAAACAACTACCTGGCGGCGGTAGCGCCGGCGGGGGCGCGGGCGGGCGTGGCGCACGTGGACGTTTCGACGGGCGAGTTCCGGGTGACCGAGATGGACTTGGGCGAGGTGCCGGGCGCGCTCGAGCAACTGGCGGCGAAGGAAGTGCTGGTTCCCGCCGATCTGGCGCCGGCGGCGGGAGAGCGCGCGCCGCGCTTCGTGCGGACCGAAGTCGAAGAATGGACTTTCAGCGCGGATTACGCCGGCCGCACGCTGCGGGACCACTTCGGACTGCTGACACTGGACGGTTGCGGGCTGGGCGGCAGGCCGGCGGCGGTGGGAGCGGCGGGCGCCATTCTGCACTACCTGCGCGAGACGCAGCGGGCGGCGCTCGATCACCTGGACCGGCCGACCTGGTATAACCGCGCCGATTCGATGGTGCTGGACGCGGTGACGGTGCGCAACCTGGAATTGACCGAGCCAGTGTTCGCGGCGGATTTAGACGCCGCGGACGCAGCGGGCCGCGCTTCGCAGACGACCCTGCTGGCGGTGCTGGACCAGACGCGGACCGGCATGGGCGGACGGCTGCTGCGGCAGCGGCTGCTGCGGCCGTCGATGGAGCGGCGCGAAATCGAAGAGCGGTTGGGCGCGGTGGGCGAACTGCTGGAACAGACGATCGCGCGCGCGGAACTGCGCGAGCAACTGAGCGGTATTCTCGATATCGAACGGCTGCTGGCCAAAGTGACGCTGGGTACGGCCGGGCCGCGCGAGTTGCTGGCGCTGGGCCGCTCGATCGAAAAAATTCCCGCCCTGCGACGGCTGATCGCGACGCGGCAGAGCGTGCGGCTGCGCGCGATTCACGATGGCCTGGACGAGCTCGAGGACGTGGCCAAGCTGGTGCTGGAAGCGATCGCCGACGAGCCGCCGCTCAACGTGGCGGATGGCGGGACCATCCGCGCCGGCTTCCACGCGGAGCTCGACGAGTTGCGCGATCTGAAGCAGAACGGCCAGCGGTACATCGCGCAGATCGAAACCCGTGAACGGCAGCGCACCGGCATCGGGTCGCTGAAGGTGCGCTTCAACAACGTGTTCGGATACTACATCGAAATCACGCGCGCCAACCAGCACCTGGCGCCGGCGGACTACGAGCGCAAGCAAACGCTGGCCAACGCGGAGCGATTCACCACGCCCGAGCTGAAAGAATACGAACACAAAGTGCTCGACGCGGAGGAGAAGATCCTCGGCCTGGAGAAGGATCTGTTTGCCGACGTTCGGCGGCGCGCCGGCGCGGAGGCGCAGCGCATCCGTGCGACGGCGGCGGCGGTAGCGGAGCTGGACGTGACGGTGGCGCTGGCGCAGGTAGCGGCGGAAAACCGCTACCATCGCCCGAAGTTTTCGGAGACGGGCGAGATGCGCATCCTGGCGGGCCGGCATCCGGTGATTGAACGGCTGGCCGGAGAGGAAGCGGGCCGCTTCATTCCCAACGATCTGTACCTGAATAGCGGGTCGAACCTGATCGCCATCATTACCGGCCCCAACATGGGCGGCAAATCGACGTACCTGCGGCAGGCGGCGCTGATCGCGATTCTGGCGCAGATGGGCAGCTACGTGCCGGCCGAAGAAGCGGAACTGCTGCTGATCGACCGCATCTTCACCCGCATCGGCGCGTCGGACAATTTGGCGCGAGGGCGCTCCACGTTCATGGTGGAGATGACGGAGACGGCGGCGATTCTGAACACGGCGACCCGGCGGAGCTTCATCGTGCTGGACGAGATCGGGCGCGGGACGGCGACCTACGACGGCCTGGCGCTGGCCTGGGCGGTGGTGGAGCACATCCACGCGCGGACACGGGCCATGACGCTGTTCGCGACGCACTATCACGAGCTGACCGAGTTGGCCGAACAACTGGAGGGCGTGAACAACCTGCGCGTGACGGTGAAGGAAGCCGGCGATCGCATCATCTTCCTGCGCAAAGTGGAGCCGGGCAAAGCGGACCGCAGTTACGGGATAGAAGTGGCGCGGCTGGCGGGGCTGCCGCTCGAGGTGATCGAGCGCGCGCGGGAGGTGCTGAAACTGCACGAGCGCACCGAACACGCGGTGAGCGAGGAGTTGGTGAAAGCGGAAGAGACGGGACCGGTGCAGATCCGGCTCTTCGAGCCGGTGGGATACGGCATTGCCGAGCGCGTCCGCGGGCTGGATCTGGACCGGCTGCGGCCGATCGAGGCGCTGGAATTACTGGCGGAATTACAGAAGGAGTTGCGGTAGGACAGACGATCGGTTCTTGTCGTTTGTCAAGATTTGCGCTCTGGCGAGCGATGACAGACCACGAAAGGCGATGGTCTGTCCTACCTGGCCCGAGAGCGAGCACGAATATGCGAATTGCGGGCATCATGAGCGGGACGTCGCTGGACGGGATCGACGTGGCGATTGTGGAAACGGGCGGGCGTGCGCGTGTACGCGTGATCGGGTTCCAATCGACGGCGTATCCGGCATCGGTGAGGAGAGATCTGCTGGCGGTATCGAACCCGGCGACGCATACCAGCGCGGTCTCGCGGCTGCACTTCGAGCTGGGTGAATTGTATGCGCGCGCGGCGAACCGCGCCATGCAACGATTCGGGCGGGTGGAACTGATCGGATGTCACGGGCAGACGATTTTTCATGAGGGACGGCGCAGCACGTTGCAGATCGGCGAGCCGGCGGTGATCGCGGAGCGCACCGGAGTGCCGGTGGTAGCGAATTTCCGCGCGCGAGATGTCGCGGCCGGAGGCGAAGGCGCGCCGCTGGTCCCCTACGCCGATTACCTGCTGTTCCGGCATCCCACACGCGCGCGTACGGCGCTCAACATCGGCGGCATTGCCAACATCACGGTGATTCCGGCCGGCGCGCAACCAGGCGACGTGGTGGCCTTCGATACCGGGCCTGGCAACATGGTGATCGACGCCCTGGTGCGGGAGCACACGCGCGGCAAACGGAATTTCGACCGCGGCGGCAGGCTGGCGGCGTCCGGCCGCATTCATCAAACGCTGCTCGGCGAGCTGTTGACCGACGCGTATTATCGCCGCGATCCGCCCAAGAGCACGGGGCGGGAACAGTACGGCGCGGAATTCGTGGCACGGATGAAGCGTTCGAAGCTGCCGATGCGCGATCTAATCGCCACCGCGACGGCGCTGACCGCGGCTACCATCGCCCTTGGCGTGCGGAGGAGCGGCGCGGCGGGCGCGGAGCTGATCGTCTCCGGCGGCGGAGCGCACAACCCGCGCATCATGGCGCAACTGGCAGCCTTCCTGCCGGAGGCGGCGATGGCCACCACGGCGGACTACGGGATCGACATCGACGCGAAAGAAGCGGTGGCATTCGCCATGCTGGCGCACCAGACATGGCAGGGCAGGCCCGGCAATCTGCCTTCGGCCACCGGCGCGCGGCGAGCGGTGGTGCTGGGAAGCATCACGCGCTGATGGATGGCCGCGCTGGCCTGGTGCTGGACGGCGAGCCACTGACGAGAAGTCAATCGCCGAGTGACTGCAGTGACGTGGGGCAGGCGCCCCGGTTTTCGGGTCCGTTCCGGATTTCGCCTGCCAACCCCGCGCTTGACCAAGGCCAATCGCCTGGATTTGCCGACAGACCAGCGCTCACCGGGTTGCGCTCCACATACCGGATAATCCGCTCCAGTTCTTCCCGTCCGGCCCAGGATCAAGTTGGCTTGTCGCGCCGTGGAGCCTTTCAACCAGCGCGTGATCACCGCCAGCACAGTCTTAGGCCGCAGGACCACGTGCACATGATTGGGCATGATCACCCAGGCTCGCAGCCGGTAGAAATGCCGACCGCTATCGCCGCGCAGTAGGGCGTCAGCGACGACACTGGCGACGCGGGCATCCCGAAGCCACACCGGCCCGAAAGCGGCTTTGTCCATTTCGCGATCCAAGGCAAGAAAGGCCCGGCCCGCCGACACAGTGGGGCAGGCGCTTTCTCCTGCCAACTGCTTCGGCTGGCTTCGCGGGAGGGTGCCGGCCAAACGCCAAGTAACAAACAGGAAGGTTTCCTCAGTGATATCGGGATGCCAGTGCGGAAGCCGTCTGCGGTAGAACATTCGGAGTTGGCAGGCGAAAGCGCCTGCCCCACTCATAGTGCAGGGACGAGCGAACAATCGCGAAAGAATGTTGAAGCTCCGCGCGCTCGGCCGTTGGCGGCATCGCCCCACCGGACCCGCGCTGGCCTCCGGCATAGAATAGTGGGGTGGTTCCGCTTAGTTTTGCCGCAGCGCGCGCGAATGTGATTGACGCGGTCCGTGTTGCGCGCGGGGTTCCGGCGGTGGAAGATGTGGCGCTGGACGCTGCGGCGGGGCGCGTGCTCGCGGTTGATGTGGCGGCGGATCGCGACGCGCCGGCGGTGGACCGCTCGGCGCGCGATGGTTACGCGGTGCGCGCGGCGGATCTGCCGGGCGAGCTCGCTGTGATCGGCGAGGTGCGCGCGGGGGAGCGATTCGCGGGCACGGTGGGGCCCGGCCAGGCGGTCGAGATTATGACCGGGGCTCCGGTTCCGGCGGGCGCGGATGCTGTCGTGATGGTGGAAGACACAAACGCCGGCAATGGCCGCGTGCGCATCGACCGCGGCGCTCAGCCGGCGCAGGCGATCAACCGGCGCGGCACCGAAGCCGTTGCAGGCGAGATCGTGCTGCGGGCGGGCACGCGCCTGGATTACACCGGCATTGCCGCGCTGGCCGCGTTTGGCCACTGGCGCGTCCCGGTCTACCGCCGTCCCACCGTCGCCATCATTGCCACCGGAGACGAAATCGTGGAGGTGGATGAAACGCCCGCGGATTTCCAGATTCGCAATTCCAACGTCCACTCGCTGGCAGCGCAGGTGGCGCGCGCCGGCGGCGCGCCGGTGATGCTGCCGCTGGCGCGCGATACGGTGGAGCACACGCGCGAGATGGTTGGCCAAGGTCTCGAGGCGGACCTGCTGCTGATTTCGGGCGGCGTCTCGGCGGGCAAGTACGACGTAGTCGAAGAAGTGCTGGCCGGCTTGGGCGCCGAATTCTACTTCGACCGCGTGCTGATCCAGCCCGGCCAGCCGCTGGTCTTCGGGCGCGCGCGCTCCAAGTTCTTTTTCGGTCTGCCGGGCAATCCGTCGTCCACCATGGTGACGTTCGAGGTCTTCGCGCGCGCCGCGTTGGAGTTGCTCGGCGGGCAGACGGAAACGGCGTTGGCAATGCCATGGGCGCGGCTCACGTGCGAGTTTCGCCATCGGCCCGGCCTGACGCGTTTTCTTCCCGCGCTGCTCACCGCCGATGGCGCCGAAGTCACGCCGGTGGAATGGCACGGCTCGGGCGATGTCCCCGCGCTCACCCGCGCCAACGCGTTTCTGGTGGCCGATCCGGCCAGGGAGGTCTATGCGGCGGGCGACTGGATCCGGGTGTTGCTCCAGTGAAGATGGCGGACTTATGAAGAAGCTTTCGCATTACGATTCGGCGGGCGCCGTTCACATGGTGGATGTGAGCGGCAAGGCGGAAACGCGCCGCACCGCGCGCGCCCACGCTTTCGTGCGCATCGGCGCGGCGGTGCTGGGCAAGCTGCCCGAAAATCCCAAGGGCAATCCGCTCGAAATCGCCCGCATCGCCGGCATCGCCGCCGCCAAGCGCACGGCCGAGTTGATCCCGCTCTGCCATCCGCTGCCGCTCGCGCACGCCGACGTGGAAGTGCGGATCGAAAGGCGCGGCGTCCGCATTGAATCGAGCGTCGTCACCACCGGGCCGACCGGGGTGGAAATGGAAGCGCTCACCGCCGCCGCGGTGGCCGCGCTCACGGTTTACGACATGACCAAGACGCTCGACAAATCCATCGAGATCGGCGAGATCTATCTGCTCGAAAAGACCGGCGGCAAGAGCGGGGCGTTCCGCCGCAAACCAAGAGTCCACCGCAAGCCAAGAGTATGATTCACACAGCCGTCCTCACCATCAGCGATTCCGCGAGCGCCGGCACGCGCGCCGACCGCTCCGGCCCCGCCGTGCGTGAACGGCTGGAACAACTGGGCTGGCATGTCTCAGTCACGGAAGTGATCCCCGACGATCGCGCCGCCATCAGCGCCCGCCTGGCGGCTTTGGCCGACGCGGGTACAGTGGGCGCCATCTTCACCACCGGAGGCACCGGCGTCGCCGCCCGCGATGTCACGCCGGAGGCCGCGCGGGCGGTTCTGGACCGCGAAATACCGGGCTTCGGCGAGCTGATGCGCGCCCGTGGCCGCGAATCCACCCCGCTCGCCGCGCTCTCGCGCTCGGTGGCCGGAACGCGCGGGCGCGTGCTGATCGTCACGCTCCCCGGTTCTCCCAAAGGCGCGGTCGAGAGCTTGAATGCTATCGTGGAGTTGGTGCCTCACGTGCTGGAGTTACTTCAGGGGCAGACCGGCCATACCGCCGTGCAGGATTAAAATGCTTCGATCGTCGATTATGATGTTGCTCGCGGGGCTGCTGCTCGGGCAAGAGCCCGCGCAGACTCCGCCGCCCGCCCAGGAAGAGTCACCCGATCTCCGCATCAGGGTCGAGGTGCAACAGGTCCTGGCGCCGGTGCTGGTCTACGACCGCGACGGCAATTTCGTCAACGGCCTGCTGCCCGATCAGTTTCACCTCATGGACAACGACAAGGAACAGAATATCCATGTGGATGTGGCCTATCAGCCGATTTCGATGGTGATTCTGGTGCAGGCCAACTCGGCTGTGGAGAAGATGCTGCCCACCATTAACAAGATCGGCAACATGATCCAACCGCTGATCCTGGGGGATCAGGGCGAAGCCGCGGTGATCGCTTTCGATCATCGCATCCGCAACCTGCAAGAGTTCACTTCCGACGCCGACAAAATCACCCAGGCGGTGCGCAAGATCACGCCCGGCAGCGATGCCAATCACATGATCGACGCCACCGAACAAGCGGTTACCATGTTGAAACACCGCGCGAAGAACCGGCGGCGCATCATCCTCCTGATCGGCGAAACGCGCGACATTGGCAGCGAAGCCCGCGGGCGCGAAACGCTGATCAGCATGCAGTTGGCCAACATCGCGTTCTACGCGGTGGACATGTCGCGAATCATCGAGAAACTCACCGCGCCGCCGCCCGAGCCGGTGCCGGACCGCCTGCCGCCCGCCATGTATCCCATGCCGTCGAACGTCCCCGCTACGCCCAATACCGTGATGCAAACCTACGGCACGCAAGGCGACAGCGCCCAGTTCCTGCCCCTTCTGATGGAAATCTATCGGGACGCCAAGGCCATCTTCAAACGCAACCCGGTGGAAGTCTTCAGCAGCGGAACCGGCGGCAGCCAGTTCAGCTATTACCGGCGCAACGGCCTGGAAGAGGCCATCCAGCGCATTGGCGAGCAACTGCACAGCGAGTACCTGATCAGCTACAGCCCCAACAATAAGATAGAGGCGGGCTTCCACCAGATCTCGGTCTACGTGAATTCGCCGATGGCCCGGCGCATCCAGGTCCGTCCCGGATACTGGTGGGCGCCGGACAACCGGTAGCGGGGCGCCGGTTACCCGGCCTGCTCGTCGGCCTTCATTTTGCGTGCGATGAGGAAGGCCAGCTCGAGCGATTGCTCGTAGTTGAGCCGTGGGTCGACTTCGGATTCATAGGCGCGGCCGAGGTCGGATTCGCTGGGCCCGCTGGATCCGCCGGTGCACTCGGTGACGTTTTCGCCGGTGACTTCGATGTGCACGCCACCGAGCTTGCAGCCCAAGGCGCGGTGGATGTCGAAGGACTGCTCCACCTCGGAGTAGATGTCCTCGAAGCGGCGCGTCTTCACCCCGCTGGAGGTGGTTTGCGTGTTGCCGTGCATCGCGTCGGCGATCCACAGCACGTTGCCGCCCTCGGCCCGGGTGGCTTCGATCAGCGCCGGCAATTCGTCGGCGATGCGCTGGGCTCCGCAGCGGTGAATCAGCGTCAGACGCCCCGGCTGGCGCGCCGGATCGAGCGCCTCCAGCCAGCGCCCGATGCGCTCGCGGGTGGTCCCGGGGCCGACCTTGATGCCGATCGGGTTTTCGATGCCCCGCATGTACTCGACGTGGGCGCCTTCCGGATCGTTGGTGCGAAGCCCGATCCAGGGAAAGTGAGTGGACAGGTTGAAGTAGCCCGCGCGGCGCGGCACGCGGCGCGTCTGCGCTTCCTCCGAACCCAGGTGCAGGGCCTCATGGCAGGTGTAAAAATCGATGCGGTCGGTGGCGCCGGCGCGCACGCCCAGCACGTGCTCGGTGAAACGCAGCGATTCGTTGATGGTTTCGACCATGCGGTGGTACTCGTCGGCGAGCGGCGCCTGGGCGGCCCAATCCAGCTCGAAGTACTCGGGGTGATGGAGGTCGGCGAAGCCGCCCTTGACCAGCGCGCGCACGAAATTCAGCGTCAGCGCGGCGCGCTCGTAACCGCGCAGCAGCAGCGCGGGGTCGGGCGTGCGGGCTTCGCGCGTGAATTCCGCGCGGTTGACATTATCGCCCCGGTAAGAAGGCAGCTCCACGCCATCGCGCACTTCGCTTGCGGCCGAGCGCGGCTTGGCGTATTGGCCCGCGAAGCGGCCCATGCGGATGACCGGCCGCTGCGCGCCCATCACCAGCACCAGGCTCATTTGCAGCAGCACTTTCAAACTATTGGTGATGCGCGTGGAGGTGCAGGCCGCGAAACGCTCGGCGCAATCGCCCGCCTGCAATACGAAGCAGCGGCCGGCCGCGGCCTCGCCCAGAAGCTGCCGCAGTTGCACGATTTCCCAACTGGTCACCAATGGCGGCAGGGTGCGCAACTCCGCCAGCACGGCTTCGAGAGCGGCCGGATCGGGGTATTCGGGCTGCTGCAACGCGTCGCGCGTGCGCCAGGACTGCGGTGTCCACAGGATCGATTCCTCGGTGCGGCCCATGCACCTTCACGGTATCACAGGCAGGTGGGGCATCCTTTAGGTTGCCCAAGTAATTAAGATCAAGAAAAAACGGGCAACCTAAAGGACGCTCCACCTACATCTCGCGCTTGGTGGCGTGGGCTATGCCGCCGGGAAAGACCGGGGCGGGCGGGCGCGATCCCATGCCGCATTCGGCATGCACGGCGCCGACGGCTTTTTCGAGGCCCTCGCGACGCACCACCACGGCGATGGTCAGCTCGCTCGATCCCTGCGCGATGGCGATGATATTCACCTGCACGCGGGAGATGGCGGTGAAGATGCGCCCGGCCAGACCGGGCTTGCCCTGCATGCCTTCGCCGACCGCGGCCAGCATGCCCACGTTGCGATCGATGCGGATGGGGTCGACATAGCCGTGCGCCAGTTCGAGCGCCAGCGCGGATTCGAGCGCCTGCACGGTGCGGTCGAGCTCCTCATGCCGGACCAGGAAGCAAAAATTCTGCCGGTAGCTGGAGCTGGAGACGATCAGCACCTCGACATCGGCACGCGCCAGTGCATCGAGAGCGCGCGCCATCACCAGCACCGGGTTGAGCTCCGGGCTCGCCGGGTAAATCGACACCAGCGCCACGTTGGCCATCGAAGCCACCGCGCGCGCGCCGGAGCCCTCGCGCACGGTAGGCACGATTCGCGTGCCGGGTTTTTCGGGAGCGAAGCTGTTCTTGCTCCACACCGGAATCTTGCGCTCCACCAGCGGGGCGAGCGT
>Ga0181520_10013375_pt1 | contig 10357 bp, 8 predicted proteins | sample PEATcosm2014_Bin_29_FD_132451 | JGI IMG/M metagenome (GOLD analysis project Ga0181520, IMG submission 132451) | Peatland microbial communities from MTU Mesocosm Facility, Houghton, MI, USA - PEATcosm2014_Bin02_30_metaG | ecosystem: Environmental > Terrestrial > Soil > Wetlands > Peat | place... | reverse complement strand
TCGCGTTTGTGCTCCACCAGGCGCTTGGCCTTTTCGATGACCATCTCGGCTACCTGCACGTGGCGGGCGGCGGGTTCGTCAAAGGTGGAGCTGATGACCTCGCCCTTCACCGAGCGCTGCATATCCGTCACTTCTTCCGGGCGCTCGTCGATCAGCAGAACAATCAGCACCACGTCGGGGTGGTTGGTCGAAATCGAGTTGGCCAGCGATTGCAGCAGCATCGTCTTGCCGGTGCGCGGCGGAGCGACAATCAGTCCGCGCTGGCCTTTGCCGATGGGGGTCAGCAGGTCCATAACGCGGCCGCTGGTGGCCTCGCGCACCGTCTCCAGCTTGATCCGCTCCTGCGGATAAAGCGGAGTCAGGTTGTCGAAGAGAATCTTGTTGCGCGTCTCCTCGGGCGATTCAAAGTTGATGGCCTCGATCTTGACCAACGCGAAGTATTTCTCGCCTTCGTGCGGCGGGCGGACGTTGCCGCTGATCGAGTCGCCGGTCTTCAGATCGAACTTGCGAATCTGCGAGGGCGAGACGTAAATATCGTCCGGGCCGGGCAGGTAGTTGTAGTCGGGCGAGCGCAGGAAGCCGTAGCCGTCGGGCAAAATCTCAAGCACGCCCTCGGCGAAGATGTGCCCTTCCTTTTCACTTTGAGCCTGGAGAATCTTGAAGATCAGATCCTGCTTGCGAAGACCGCTGGTGCCTGGGATTTCCAGGGTGCGAGCGATGCGTGTCAATTCCGTGATGTTTTTCTCTTTTAGTTCCGCGATGGTCATATTCACCTGCAATAAGGGAGGATGGAAGTGGGAGGGTCCGGGGCAGAATTGCTCCGGTGGAGGAATAGGCGGGAGTTCCATACCAGCGATCCGTCAAACCCGCTTCAGATGCTTCACCTGGGATCAGGGCAGCATCGAAGACCGGCAAGCCCAACACCCCTGGCAAGGGATGCCGAGAAAAACAGCCGCATGAATGGATTATACCTTTCGAGGGCGCTCTTCACGCGGCGCGGCGGGTTTCGATCATTTGCTCGGCGGCGGCCTCAAAGGGACCAGCGGAACCGGGATTGGTGGTTTGGAAGCGGCCCAGTACTTCATTGGTGGTGTCCTGCAGCCGTGTATTCGGCTTGTGCAGCTTGCGGGTTGCCTTGCTCGCCAGTTGGCACAACTGGTAGCGATTGGAGACATGAGGAAGAGCCCCAAAAACTAAATCAGAACGCATTGCGAATTTCTCCTTCAAAAGAATTGGCCTTCGCAGGATGAGCGCAGAAAGCGAAGATACCGCAGGACAAGCCAACGCAACGCGGGCTGCCCTATTTTTTACTCCCAAAGATTTAGACGCACGAACCGTGTGCACAGTTCAAAATCCTGACGCACTTCCGCAGAGTTTGGAACGGCATTCTCTCGCCTCAGCAAACTAGTTTGCCGCCTTGGGAACCATCCACTCTGAATTCCCATTCCGGCAGGATGAACGCACCGGGTCATCAACCAATGAGCCTTGGCTCAAATTTGATGCGGAAAAAAGCAGGAAAGCGATAAACGCTTGTGACTCTCTGCCCATTTATGGATGGCATAGACCAATATATACAGAGTCGATTGCAAGGTCAATAGTTTTTTTAGAGCCACGGGTTACTATTTCATGACCTGAGCTCTGTTGCCGGTACGAATACAACGAATATGCTTTACTGTCCTAGCCTCCCTCTCATCTGCTACACTCGCTGCAATCTATAAAAATGCTTTTCAAAGCTCATAGCGCGGCAGTCTACGGAATCGACGCCCACCTCATTGATGTGGAGGTGGATTACAGCGGCGTGGTTGCGGAGAAAGACACCTTTCATACCGTCGGCCTGCCGGATGCGGCGGTGCGCGAGAGCCGCGACCGTGTGCGCGCGGCCATCAAGAACTCCGGTTACATGATTCCGCCCACCTTCATCACCATCAATCTGGCTCCGGCGGACCTGAAGAAAGAAGGCTCGGGCTTCGATCTGCCCATTGCCGTGGGGATTCTGGGCGCGTACGGGGCGATTAAAACCAACGACTTGAGCCGCTTTCTACTGGTGGGCGAACTGGGGCTGGACGGCAGCGTGCGGGCCGTGCCGGGAATGTTGCCGGTGGCCATCATGGCGCGCGAAAAAGGGATTGCCAACCTGATTTTGCCCGCCTCGAACGCCGCCGAAGCCGCGGTTGTAGAGGGGGTCAACGTCTACCCCGCCAGTTCGCTGCTGGACGTACTGGATCTGCTGAATGGCCAGGTCGTTGGCCAGATTCAGCGCGAGCCGTATCGCGTTTCGACTGTAGAGCTGCTCGGCGAGTTGCAGCACTTCCCGGTGGACTTCAAGGATGTGCGCGGCCAGCAAACAGCCAAGCGGGCGCTGGAGGTGGCCGCGGCCGGCAGCCACAACATTCTAATGATCGGGCCGCCCGGTTCCGGCAAGACGATGCTGGCCAAGCGCTTGCCCTCGATCCTTGCGCCGCTCACCTTCGAGGAGGCCCTCGAGACGACCAAGATCCACTCCGTTGCCGGCGTGCTGGACCCGACCGCCGGACTGGTGGTTCACAGGCCCTTCCGCTCGCCGCACCACACCATCAGCGACGCGGGCCTGATCGGCGGCGGCATTGTGCCCCGTCCGGGCGAGGTTTCGCTGGCCCACAACGGCCTGCTCTTTCTGGATGAGCTGCCGGAGTTTCCGCGCAACGTGCTGGAGGTTCTGCGCCAGCCGCTCGAAGATCATACGGTGACCATCGCGCGCGCCTCCATGTCGCTCAGCTTCCCGGCGCGCTTCATGCTGGCAGCGGCGATGAACCCCTGCCCCTGCGGCTTTTTCAACGACAAATCGCGCGAGTGCCAATGCACGCCGCCGGTGATTCAGCGCTACATTGCCAAGATCTCCGGCCCGCTGCTCGACCGCATCGATATCCACATCGAGGTTCCCGCGGTGCAATATAAGGAGTTGCGCGGCGGCGCGGCGGCCGAGGGCTCGGCGGAGATTCGTGAGCGCGTGCTGGCGGCGCGTGAGCGCCAGCGGGCGCGCTTCCTCAAATTTGGCGACAAAATCTACTCGAACGCCCAGATGACCACGCGCCAGATTCGCGTCCACTGCGAGCTGGGCGCCGACGCCGAGCGCCTGCTGGAGCGGGCGATGCAGCAGCAAGGACTGACCGCGCGCGCCCACGACCGCATCCTCAAGGTGGCCCGCACCATCGCCGATCTGGAAGGCGCCGAGCACTTGGCCGTCACTCATCTGGCCGAAGCCATCCAGTATCGCACCCTCGACCGCAGCTACTGGGCGTAGGCGTCCGCAGGCCGCGAATCGACCACGCCTTCATTCGACGCCCCGTCTTCCGTGCGGTTGGAGGAAGTTGGAACCGGCAATCATGGCGCCGAACCGGGCGGACGCCCCCAGCGCCCGCCGCAAGCCTAGCCTCTACGCGTCCGAAAATTCAGCGGCCACGCTCAGACTGGCAGCATTTTCCCGCCGCAACTGCTTGAAGGCACGGTAGACAAACGAGCCCATATACCAGCCGTCAATGAATTTGTAGGGCGTTTCGCCGGTGGTGTAGTGGCCGCAGGGCAGTACGCGCTTCTCAAAATCCAGCCCGATCTGGCTGAAGGCCTTGACCACCTTGAGCGAATACTCCAGCGGAAAGGTCAGGTCGTAGTTGGCGTAGACCAGCAAGACCTTCTTGTCAGGCCCCTTGACCTCCGGGCGCATCAGCTTGTTGTAGTAACTGCTGGGGCTGACGGCTGCCCACAGCGCGCGGATGCGATCTTGCGAGAGCCCAGCCGCCTCCAGAGCCTGCTTGACGTGGCGCGTGCTTTGCCCGGCCCACACCACATCGCCAAAGGCCGTCGATGCATGATTGAAAGCATTCACCCGCAGGCGCGCATCGTGAGCGCTGGCCAAAAAGGCATAGCAGGAGCCCAGACTTGTGCCCAGCACGCCGAACTGCTCATAGCCCTGCTCTTCCAGCCAATCCACGCAGCAGCGAATGTCCACCACCGCCTGGCGGCAGGCCGAGATCGTGCGGCCAATATTCGCGCTCACGGCGTAGTCGGAGCGCTCCAACTCGGCCGGCCGGCGGATGTCGTGATAGGGCTGCGAGAGCCGCAGCGCAGAAATCCCCATCTTGTTGAAGATGGTGCAAAGCGAATTGTGGCTGAAGGCGTCGGCATTCCACTGCGGCAGCACAATGATTGCCTGCCGTGGGCGATTCTTGGGCGCGGGCACGGGATACCAGCGCGCATTCACCTGATTGTTTTCCTCGTGTGGCGTGCGCTCCGGCGAGGTAAAGCGCAGAAACTGCGCCTTATCCATCTTGCCCTCGGCGGCGCGCTGCTTCAGCGCCGCGTCCTGGGCTAGCGTTTCTGGGCGGACGTTGGTGGGGTAGAGTTCCGGGTATCGCTCTTCCAGCCGGAAGTCGGTGGGCCGCTGGTAGCCGAAGAATTTGTCGCTGTGGCGGATGAGGAACTGGTTGATGAGCACCATGGCGGCCTCGGCCAGCGCCGGATCGCTGGCGGTCTCCGGCCCAGGCAGCGCCTCCGCGAAGCCGTTCTCGCGCAGAAACGGCTCAAGCCACTCGAAGCCCCACTCCAGCGGGCGCACCACGCGATTTTCATCGCGCGTCGTCAGCCGCGTCTCCCACTCATACATCCAGTTTGCGTATTGTTGTTTAAGCATCGGTATAGGCCAATTTTACCAGCCGAAAACCGCAAACGCCGCAATGCGGGACGAGGCCTGATGCCGAAGGTAATCTGCGCGCAGAAACGCACAATTTCCGGCTCGATTCATGGATCCGGCCCGCATCTATTTGCTCTTCGTTCGCGCTTGCTTATACGGCCTTGGAGCTTTTCTTGAGCGCCAGATACTCCGAACCCACCCAACCCAGGCTGAGCAGCGTTATCAGCGTAATCACCACCTGCGAGATCACGCAATAAAGGCACCAGGTCTCCAGGACCAGTTCCTCAATGATCGTCAGCCTCAAGGCAAAGCCAAGGCCAACCAGCGCCGCCAAAAAGACCAGCGCCCGCTGCCGCCAAAAGGCAAGTCCGCCCAGCACCAGGTAGCCCGCCACGCCGATAAAGCCCACCGGAACATGAAAAATTTCGGCAAAGGGGCTGTGATTCACCACGCCGCAATCCCACACGGCATTGATGTCGCAGGCTTCGACGCCGGTTGAATAGTGAACTTGAATGGTCTTTGCGGAGACCAGCACGCCGATCAAAGCCAGAACTGCCAGAATGTATCGCATCTCGGCAACCATCATAGCAGCGCGGCCCGCCGCGTTACCATGATGCTATGAACGAGCCTTTGAGCGGCCAGCGCATCGCATTTTTTGGCGGCAGTTTCGATCCGCCCCATCTGGGTCATCTGGCCATTGCGCGGGCGGCTCAGGCGGCGCTTGCCCTGGACACGGTGCTCTTTGCTCCGGTCGGCGCGCAACCGCTCAAGCCGCGCGGCTCAACGGCCAGCTTTGCGCAGCGCGTGGCCATGACCCGTCTGGCGATTGCCGACGAGTCTGGCTTTGCTCTCTCGCTGATCGACGCACCGCAAGCCTTGGGCGCGCCCAACTATACGCTGGAAACGCTGCTCAAGTTGCGCGCCGAGCTGCCGCCGGTGGGCGAACTCTTTTGCCTGATGGGCGCCGACTCCTTTGCCTTGCTGCGCCACTGGCATCGCGCTGCCGAAATTCCCTTTGCCGCCGCGCTGGTTGTCGCCTCCCGTCCCGGCGAAAGCCTTGAGGATTTGGAAGCCGCGCTGCCGACGGGTTTGATGATGGACGCTGCTCCTGAGCCTGGAACCGATGCCGCGGCCCGTTACACCCTCCGCAATGCCGCCGGAAACCAAGCTCCCTTCTACCTGCTGCCCAACCTCGAGATCGAGATCAGCGCCTCCGCCATCCGCCGGCAGATTCACGCCGCCGGCGATTCCACGCTGCTTCCCGCTCCTGTTTTGGATTACATCCGCTCCCACGGCCTCTACCGCGACTTGCCCAGCCCGGATTGAAGGGCTAGGATGAAACTCGGAGAACTATCTCAAAGAATGACCACCGACGCCAAGCAACAAACCCGCATTCTCGTCCAAGCCGCCGCCGCGGCCTGTGTAGACAAAAAAGGGGAAGAGACCCGCATTCTGGAGCTTGACCCCATCGACTCCGGCTTGTCCGACTTCTTTCTGGTCACCTCGGCCACCAACGACCGTCAGTCCATCGCCATTGCCGACGAAATCGAGCATCGGCTCAAAAAGGAATTCGGGGTTACGCCCAACTCGGTTGAGGGACGCCGCAAAGGCGATTGGATTCTCCTCGACTATGTGGACTTTGTCGTCCATGTCTTTCTCACCGAGCGCCGCGCCTTTTACGACATCGAGCGCCTGCGCAAATCCGCCCGCCCGCTCACCCCGGCTGAGTTTGATGCCGAACTGAAGGTCGCTCTCTCCGCCAAAACCGTCGCCGTTCGCAAAAAGGCCACGGCCAAATCCAAGCCCGCCAAGGCTGCGCCCGTGGCAAAAAAAGCCAAACCGGCTGCAAAAAAGGCCGTTCTGAAAACGGCTTCAGCCAAGAAAGTTGCAGCCAAAAAAGCTACAGCAAAGAAAGCTGCCGTGAAAAAGGTCCCGGCAAAAAAGGTCGTGGCAAAGAAGCCCGCCAAAGCCTCCGCTCCTGCCAAAGGAGCGGTCGCCAAGAAAGCGGTCGCGAAGAAAGCAGCAGCAAAGAAAGCGGTTGCCAAGAAAGTAGTTGCCAAGAAAGCAGTTGCCAAGAAAGCAGCAGCAAAGAAAGCGGTTGCCAAGAAAGTAGTTGCCAAGAAAGCAGTGGCAAAGAAGCCGGCAACCAAGAAAGCCCCCGCTAAAAAGACTTCCGCGAAGAAGCGGTAGCGCCGACCTCCTGGTCGGCTGTGGCGTGGACCTCCCGGTCCACGCTGGCTTTCTGGATTGAATATCTTCCCCCGGTCACAACCTGCGGCTGATTTCACCGCTATGTTTGTTGTTGTGTCGAAGCTGTATCCTATCTGCATCCGTTCATGACGGATGCGAGGAGCAGGTTTGGCGCTGACAATGAGTCTGGCAATACGAACGGATTTGAGCGCGGGATTCCGGGCAGGGCTTTTCCCTGCTCTGCGCAGGCACTGGCGGCTGACGGCAGCCGGTTTGCTTCTGGCGATGGCCGCCACAGTAAGCATCTTCCTGCTGGCCGGTTCTCATCTTGGGCGCTCCGTGGCCTCGATTGCGCCCTATCCGCATGAGTTGGCGCAAGTCAGCTTTGCCGTGGCTGGAGACGTGATTCCGCATGAGCCGGTGCGCGCCGCCGCTGCGGCAGCCGGAGCGGGCGCTGAGGGCTGGGGCTCGCTCTTCGCCGAGGTCGCCGACGTCTTCAAGGGCGCGGACTTTGGCTTTGTGAATCTGGAGACGCCGGTGGCTCCGACGCACTCGCACGGCTCCAAGCCATTCCTCTTTGACGCGCCAATTGACTTGGTGGCCGCGCTGAAGGCCAACGGCATCAAGATCGTCTCCTTCGCCAACAACCATGTAATGGACCAGGGCTGGGCGGGCTTTGCCGAAACGCGCGAGCATCTGCGTGAGCAAGGGTTGCTCTTCGCCGGATCAGGCGACACAGCGGCGCAATCCTGGCAGCCGGTGGTTGTCGAGGCCAACGGCATCAAAGTTGGCTGGCTGGGCATGACGCGCTGGCTCAACGGCGGTCGCAATCCTGATAAAGAAGATCAGCCGCACGTGAACTTCTTCCCGTATCCAAATGAGTCGGCCGGCGCGCCGGGGGCGGACGAAGCCGGAGTGCTGGAGGCCATCAAGCAGGCGCGGCTCAAGTGCGACTTCCTGGTGGTTTCGATTCACTGGGGCGTGGAGTACGCGCCCGCGCCGCGCCCGGAGGATGTGGAGACGGCGCACAAGATGCTGGAAGCCGGCGCCTCGGTAATCGTCGGCCACCATCCGCACGTCTTGCAGCCAGTGGAGACATATCGCACCGCCGACGGACGCGACACGGTGATCTTTTATTCGCTAGGAAATTTTCTATCCAACCAATCGCGCAACTATGTGGACGGCCTGATGCCGGACAAGAACGGCGACCCGCGCGACGAGATGATTGGGCTCTTCTCCGCCGTGCGCAAAGACTACGGCCCTGCCGGAGTGCGCGTTGAGCTGGGCCATGTGGGCGTGCTGCCCGTCTGGGGTGAGAACAATCGCAATGAGCTGGCGCGCGGTCAGGCCAAAACGCCGGTGATTCACCCGCTGCTGATCGACCGCGAAATTCCCCGGCTGCAAGCGCGCCTGGATGAGCTGACCAAGCTGAGCCTGGCAGACAGCCCAGCCGAAGCATCGCAAAAGCTCACGACCGCGCAGAAGCTGGAGTTCATCGAAACCACCAACCGCTTGAAGCTGCTCACCGACCGCCGCGCCCTGCTGCTCGCGCGCGTCGGCGACGAGTACGTCATTGACCCGCCCAAGCTGCCAGCCAAGCAGTGAGGTCTGGAAACAGGTAGCGCCGGCCTCCTGGCCGGCTGTGGCGTGGACCTCCCGGTCCACGCCGCACACACCTCCCAGCGGGAGGAGGCGAAAATAGCCCAGGATGAAATCCTGGGTAAGCGTTCAGAGTAAGATTCCCGCCCCGGAGGGGCGGATCGATCTGTCAAATAGATGCCAGGATTCAGCGATTGGAGGGCGAGTTTTCGATTCGCTTCGGGCAAAGGTTCTTTCTTGTGTACTTTCTTAAAGACAAAGAAAAGGCGAAAGAGCTTTTAAGGTGTAATTTTAACCTTTACGTAAGAGATCGCAAATGGGATACTCATTCGGGAGACTATTATGTTCGAACTTGTAAAAGCAATCCATGAGGCTCTGCACATTCAATCGACATGGGCATTTGTGACTGTGATTGCATTTGGATTTGCAGTTTTTTCAGGGGGCGCTGCTTGGATTGTTGATAGAGGTTACAAGAATTCTTTATTACATGAAGAAAATGGAAAAGTTACAGTTATTGAACAAAATGCAACTAATAGTAATTGTTCGAATATAACCGGAGAAAATGTTAAAGTGAACTGCGATTCAACGAAGGAGAAAAAAGATGATCAGTCTCAGAAAACTTCTGAGCGCTAGCTCGGTTTTGTCTTTTTCGCTTGTATTTGCACATGGTCAAAGCTCACCGACCATACAACAGAGATCAGAAAAGAGTACTTGTACTAACATAGTAGCTCTAGCTGGGAATGTTAACATCAATTGTTCAAGCTTAACGCCCGAGCAAAAGATATTGTTGAAGAGAATACCGGTTCTTCTCAAAAAGATTCTTGCCAACCAAGGCGATCCAAAAGTATTGATGGACAAGATGAGCGAAATTGAGGAGATATTAAAAGTTACATCTCACCCCACAGAAACCGTGAATGCATCCAATGGAAGCATTGCGATTGGTGGTAACAATTCTGGAACTGCAATAGTTAACAATGGGGTGATCCCTCGTTCGATTACTGCACAACAGGAATCAGAAATTCTTAAACATCTAGGGGCTTCTCCGGCTAAACAGATAATAGTGGGTTGCCTAATTACAGACAATGAAACGTGCATCTATAGAGATAGAATTATTAGCATCCTGAGACAGGCTGGCTGGAATGTAATTGAGGAGGTTATTGCAATTAGTGGTGGCATACCACCTGAAGGATTAATGGTTGAAATAAGCTCTTTAGATATAGATGAGCCACCTGATGGAACAAACCGCCTAATTTATGCCTTTAAAAGAGCTGGCGTACAAATTGACGGGGAAGCTTCACCAGATGTTTCAAAAGGGAAGCTTGTGTTGGAAGTTTTTTCGAAGCCAACCGCACCATAGCATTTACAACTATTCATCATGGGTTCACGTCGAAGGCCGGAGTGGTTACTCCGGCCTTCAGTGTGACAAACACCACAAATAGCCTGTGTTGAAAGTCTAACCCCCGAAAAACATCCTTCAGGGGCTAAACCCCGTCGTTTCTCATTGAGCTTTGCGGCACGACTAAAGTCGTGCCCTTTCAAAACATTACTTTTGCCACGTGTTGCTAACCCCGCTAACTCCGCTATCCCTGAATATCGAACTGCTCGGGATGCAGCGTTGCATCGCTCTTGATGAGGATGTTTTTGCCGACCAGCTCCTCGAACTCGGTGAGCCAGCTTGCGTTGTTGCTCTTGAGCACCTTGACCGTCTCCGGGTTGACGCGCAACAGAACGTCCGCGCCCTCGAAGTGCTTCTTCATCTTGCGCAGCTCGGTGTAGATTTCGTTGCAGACCGTCGTCGGGCTTTTCACCATGCCGGTGGCCTGGCAGGTGGGGCACGGCACGCTGAGTGTGCGCTCCAGCGACTGCTTGACGCGCTTGCGCGTAATCGCCACCAAACCAAAG
>Ga0181520_10013374_pt1 | contig 10357 bp, 4 predicted proteins | sample PEATcosm2014_Bin_29_FD_132451 | JGI IMG/M metagenome (GOLD analysis project Ga0181520, IMG submission 132451) | Peatland microbial communities from MTU Mesocosm Facility, Houghton, MI, USA - PEATcosm2014_Bin02_30_metaG | ecosystem: Environmental > Terrestrial > Soil > Wetlands > Peat | place... | reverse complement strand
TTTCTGATAGAGATCGAGCAGAGCCTTTGCCTGGTCGATCTTGGTCTGTGCCGAAGCAGGCTGAATTTCGATAGCTTTCTGTTTCACTTCGAGCTGCTCCTGACTCAGCTTGTGCTGGGTAGTCAGCTGATCCGCCGTGTTCTTGGACTTGTTATAGGCAATGCCTGAGATCACTCCGAGATCGAAGAGCGCCTTGTCGGTCTGCGCCTGCAACTGGTCCTGGGTATAGTCGGAGTTCACCTGCGCAGCAGCGGTCTTCTTGTCCATCAGCGTGCTTTGCAGCGTGGCTTGAAGGCTCTTATAGTCGGCCTGTGCGGCTTTTAGCGCCAATTGAGCGTTGAGAAGTTCCTGCTGAAGTTGAGGATCGGCCAGGTCCATCAAAATGGTATCCGGGGTAACCTTGGTGCCGGGCAAGACGCGTATACGAACGACGGTCGCATCGGTTTGCGCGGGGATGAGCTCGATGCTGTCCTCACGTGGCACCAGAGATCCAGTCGAGCCGCGCACCTGGCGGATCATGGGCCCGCGTTTGACCGTGTCTGGCCAAATAGTGGAGCGGTCCACGGTGGGCGCGGCCGGTTTAAGCCGGTACACGGCTATCAGTCCCAAAGCCAACACGACAACCGCGGCAGCTGCATACGCCACAAAGCGGCGCTTCCTCTTTTGCAATAAGTCTGGGCGTGCTATATCCATACACCTTGGATACAGCACTTGCCGTGCCAAAGAAATCAACTACAGGTGCATTGAAAACAAAGCACTTCGGCGAAATTGTGTGGACAGGGCGGCGATTGAAGTGACCGCTTCCAGCGCTGCGGTGTTCGATATCGGACAGTAGCCAATCATCGGAATCAGCTCTTTAGCATCTGTGAAAGAAGCCCTTTAAGACGCGGGGCACACCTTATCTATTCAGGCTTTTCAGAATGTCTGTTATCTGCACAGCTTATAGAGAATATACCTATTTGTTTTTACGGCTAGAGTGGGATATTTATAAAAGTCTTTTACAGTCCTTCAATCGGCGCGAAAGCACGGTGCCTGTTGTGGCGCAATATTCTCATCTAGCTTTTGTGAATTGAGATCATGTGCTGATTCGAAAAACCGTTCGTACCATGCCGTCATATACACGTGTGTGCAATCGAGATCGTTTCAATCCAACAGAATATATACAGTTTAGACGGTATCTTGCGTTACCACGAAATACTAGAGCAGCTTCCGCTACATCTGGTTCAGCCCGTCGGAACCATCAAGCACCAAGGATATCAACAAAGCTAAAACCGTTTTCTGCGGCCTGCAATCCGTCGTGTAGCACAAGATTGCAGGCCACGGTGCTAGAACGTAAAGACCGGCCCAAATTCCACCCGCTGGTCCTGCCAGATGCGGGACGGCTTTGCCGCAATGGTCCAAAAGTTGCCCAGCTCGGGTATGGCGCGCGAGCTGTAGTGTGTTGGTTCCAACCCAAACGTGCACCACTGGTTGATCTTGTAGTACACGGTCGCCCCGATAAATTTGCTTCCGATCATGGGGATACCGAGCCCCTGGCCAATCTGGTTGGGGCCGGCTCCGTCGAGTAACCCGAGCTGCATGGCGGCATCACGATGCACAAGTTGATCCTTGCCGGCGTGAAGATAGAGCTGCCATCCCGCGTTGTAGCCCTTGGGATTGGCGTTGAACCAGCGTGAAAGCGGCAAACCAAGCTCGACGAATCCGCCATAGGCGCGCACGCCGTGCTCGGGAGCGACCGCAACATGAGCCGCGGAGCAGTTTCCACTTCCTGGATTGACATTGCAACCCAGCAATGCAAAGCCGGAGAGAGTGCCCGCAACGTTATCAATGCCCGTGCCCAGGAAGAAGGGCGTGGGAGTTCCATCGTTTGCGTTCACCAGGGGAATAGGATATAGGCCAAGTGTATTGGTGTAGTTGGTTGTGAGTTGGCCGCCCAGCACCTGGCGCAGGTCAGCGCCCCGATAGCCGCTCACAACCAAAGTAAACCAGCGGGTGGGCAATTGCGCGGCAAATTGGTTGCCGTACATGGCGCTGCCAGCGGTATAGCCCTTGGCCAACGGTGTACCCGCGACTAACGCGGCCGGATATTCGTCACCGATAAGATCTTCGGCAGTATTGGTAACTACGGACGAGCGGCGCCCGTACATTCCGGTCCAGAAGATCTGAGCGGGAGCAACTGCCGAAGCCTTGTCGAGTTGGAACTGCAACGTCAATCCGGCATTAAGCTCAGGACGGTCGGAGTCGGCGCCTTGACGCTCGGCCTCGCCAACCTGACTCAAGAAGCCGGCGGTCGAAGAAACGGCAGGAGGACAATCGAGACCTGCCAGAGTGCAGAAGGTAAGCTTTTCCACCTGACCCGAACTCGGCATCATGATGGCAAACTCCGGCGAGAGCTTGAAATTGCGCGCAGAGTCGCCCAGCTTCTGAACCACCCCGAAACGGAACTGAGGTGAGCGGTTGTATATTGCGCCGTAGTCAGCGGCGTTCCAGGTGGTGTCGAGAAGGTTGGGCAGCGCTTTGGAACCGAAGAGCGTCCAGTCCTGTCCACCAACAAAGAAGTAACTGGTTTTGTCCGAGGCGCGGTAATCAACGCGCGCGTAAGCCAAACGCAGGCGCAGGTTGGGATTGCGAATGGAGGTAACGTCGGCGTTATCGGATTCATTGAAGTTGCCCTCAAAGTCCGCCTCGATACGGCCTGTGAGGACCAGCTTTTGAGAAAGTGTAGGCCACTCGAGACTGATTCCGATACGGCTTTGACGCGCCTTCATGTGGAACTCGGGATCGGCGTTGGGGCCCGTGTTACTGCCCGGCAGCAACATCAGACCGGCGGGAATGGGAAAGTCGTCGCCATTGGGCGAACTGCTGTCCTGCTCCGCGGTTCCTTTGATGAAACCGTAGGGCGTGAACGTCACCTGGCCCGCCTTAAGACCGACTAAACCACCGGATTTGGGAGGGTCCAAAGCCAGCACACGCAGGGGAACAATCGCCGCAACCACGGGCTGCGCTGCGGGTTTCACTTCCGCGACGAGTTGTGGCGTAGGGGCAACTTGCGGCACAGGGACAGCTTGCGGCGCAAGCGCGGGTGCGGGTCTGGCAGCCGGAGCCGCGGACAGGTCTGCTGTGGTCAACACACCCTTGCGAGTGAGGGTTTCAACCAGAAGTTGAAGCTTGGCTTCAGGAGCTGCATCGCGTATAGCGTTGACCTCGGAAGGGGTGAGCACTCCTTTCTTCGCGAGCGCATCGACCAGCGTCGTGACACTCAGCGAGCTTGTGGCGGGTGCATTTTCATTGGTACTTCCGGCATGGTTGTTTTGCGCAATTACGGGCACGACCGCGATGGCCAGGACGGTCAGACATGATAGCCATATCTTCAATTTCCGCATAAAACCTCACTTTCAATCTCCGCACTGGCGGCGTCATCTTTGTTCCGTTTGGCCACTGGCTGTGCGCAGAACATGGCCAGAGTCACTTTCATCTGGAACCATCACGCAGAACCTGCACACCGATTCTCTGATTTTCGTCGCGCAGCAAAGGAATCAACAGTAAAGAAAAGTAGATATCTTGCCGTGGGTCATATTTGGAGCGAAGAGCGTGGTGCTGTCCCGAAAAGGGACACGTCAGAGAAGTTGTTCAACCGCCATTCGCACAAGCAGGCGTAGTTCGCTATTGTCTTCGCATATGAGTGAAGATCGGGAGGCATTGATCTGAAGCCGCTCTATCTCCCCTCCCAGCAGACAACGCCTATGGAGGTCATTGCCGCGCTCCGCAACCAGTATCCGGGGCGCATAGAGACTGTCCGTAACGCCGCATTACCGGCGAATTCCAGAGAAGCCGATGACTTGAGTTTTCGAGGCTGTCTCTAGTCATCTGCGGATTTCAATTCGGGACGCCGTCGAAACGCCGAAGGTTAGTAGGCGAAAAATCACAAATGACGGGAGGAAGAACGCCGATGAGAAAGACAGGGTTTGCGTTGCACAAACGATCGGCCCGAACGCACGGGGCACGGATTGCAAGAGAGTCGCTCCTGGGGAATGGGAGAACTTGAATGCCAGGACAGAATCTATCGCCATTGGTATATGTCGTCGATGATGATTCCAACATCATTCGCACGATCGACGGATTCTTGAGACGTGCCGGTTTCCGGACGGCCAGCGCTGGAACCGTCGCCGGAGCCTTGCAAGGAATCAGCGAGCAGCGCCCCGACCTGATTCTGTTGGACGTCAACCTGCCGGATGGCTCCGGTTTCGATATCTGCCGCACGCTGAATGCGAAAGCCTCGGCTTTCACAACCCCTATTTTGTTCATCTCCGCCAACGAGGACACCTCCACGAAGGTGCAGGGATTTGAGATTGGCGGTGTGGACTACATCACCAAGCCGATCGTTGGGGCGGAGGTGGTTGCGCGGGTGCGCACTCATCTGAGGCTGAAACGGGCTTATGAACGGCTCGCCGAACTCCAAGCCGAACGCGTCCAGCATCTGGCCAGCGCACAGCAGAATCTCATGCCTCGCTCGGAGGAGTTTCCGGATGCGCGTTTCCAGGTTTCCATCCGCCAGGTGCTTACCGCGGGCGGAGACTTCTACGATGTGATCCCAACAGGCCAAGGCGTCGTGGACTATTTGGTGGCGGACGCCAGCGGACACGACCTGGCGGCCTCTCTATGGACGGCGTCTCTGAAGGCGCTGGCCGCCGAATACGCAGGCCCGCTGCACAGCCCGGAGGAGATCGTGCGCGCCATCAACAGTTCTCTTTACCGCATTCTTCCTTCCGGAGCTTTCTTCACCCTTGTCTACGCCCGGCTCTACCATCAAACGGGCCGCCTGTCCCTGGTGAACGCCGGTCACCCGCCGGCCATCGTAATTCACGCCAATGGAGACGAGGCGGTCATATTGCGGCAGGAAGGCGATGTCGTGGGCGCCTTCCCTGACGCGGTCTTCGGCGTCACGGAGCTGACCCTGAAGCCGGAGAATCGAATCTTCTTCTATACCGACGGCTTGATCGAAACCGGCGGCTTGTATGAAGAGGGTCTGCTGCGTCTGGCCAGCGCGCTCTTCTCACGACGGGGGTTGCCGCTACGGGATCTTGTCCCCGCGGTGGTGGACGATGTGATGGCCGGCCTTAGCCCGGCGGACGATACGTTGCTTATGGGGGTGGAACGATGAAGTCTCCCAAGAAACAGACTGGCCTCTCTCTCAGTCAAACGATCCCTTCGCGCATGGCTGAAGCGGAAACGCTGTGCATCAAGGTCCGAGACCTGCTTCAAAAGAAAGGTCTTTCCCGAGCTTGCTTCCCGGCTGAGTTATTAGCGAGGGAGAGCTTGAACAACGCCGTGATTCATGGAAATCGCAACGCTGCCGATAAATCAGTATTATTCCGCCTGTGGATCGGACGGGAGTGGATCCGCTTGCAGGTCACCGACCAAGGCCCGGGATTTGACTGGCGCAAGGCGAATCAAAACCGATCGGGCACAACCGCCTCCTCCGGCCGCGGTTTGCCAATATACGCGTTGTATGCCGAACGCGTCCGGTTCAATCGCCGCGGGAATCAAATCACGCTTTGGATCAGCAAGTCAAACCGAACAGGAAAGGATGATGGCACGATGGCTGCTTACGTTATTGAAGAGAATAACCAGCAATGCACGGTGAAGATGGCAGGAGATTTGACCGCGGTCCTGGTGGCGGGGCTGCAGGCAGATCTCAAAGAGAAGTTGGGCAAAGGGGTGCGGGAAGTGGTCTTCGACCTGGCAAGTACCGTGATGCTGGACTCCAGCGGCATGGGCCTGCTGATTGCCTCGGCCAATAGCCTGACGCCCAACGGGGGCAAGGTTCGGGTGACGAACGTCTGCCCCGATATCTTCCGTCTGCTGCAAAGTATGCGTTTGACGGCACGCCTCAACGTTAGCGCAAGAGTGGAATAGGAGAGTCTTCATGGATGCGGATATGGATGTCAATCTGGACGACGAGCTGCTGGGTGAATTTATCAATGAATCGCGTGAACATCTCACCACCATCGAAGCTGATTTGCTGGCTATCGAAGAGGGCGGGGCGAACATCGATCTGGAACTGGTGAATAAGGTCTTCCGAGCTGCTCATTCCATCAAGGGCGCCAGTGGCTACTTCGGCTTGAACAAGGTCAAAGAATTGGCGCACCGGGCCGAGACCGTGCTGGATATGATCCGGTCGAAGAAGATGGCCCCCAATGCCGAGATCACCAACCTTCTATTGGCGGCCTTCGACAAACTGCGCGAGATGATTAACTGTCCCGCGGAAAGCCCCAACGCGGACATCGATGAACTAGTGGTGAATCTTACCGGCCTGGCATCGTCTTATTTACCCCAGGAGCAGAAGGCATCCCTAACCCAGACAGTCTCCCTCAATCCGGCAGGCGGATCGCCGGTGGTGTTGTCCAAGTTCGATTACGAACGCGTGCAAGAGTCCGGCCGTTACGTTTACTGCGTCGAATACGATCTGATCCACGATATCGAGCGACGCGGCCGCAACGTGCTTGAAGTCTTCCGCACTCTCTCCCTTTACGGCGACATCCTGGAGTGCGATGTCAACTTCGAGGCCGCCGGCACGCTGGATGATCCGATCGGAAAACAATTGCCGGTGCGGTTGATTCTGGCCTCGGAGTTCAAGCCCGAGAATATAGCTCCAATGTTTCCCGATAACTGGGACAAGGTCCAACTGCTCTCCGGGCCGGATATGAAAGCGCTAAAGGCGCCCATCGAGAAGACTGTAGCGCCGCCGTTTCCGATCCCGGCTCCGCCGCCAATAAAGATTGAGGTTCTCGAGGCTCATCCCAAGGCGGCGCCCACCTTCTCGCCGGCGCCGGTTGTATCGGCAGAGCCTCCAGCCCCGAATATCGCGGCCACCAAACCCGTTGCCGGTTCAGCTTCCACTGCGCCTGTGCCGGTGGTGGAGGACAGCATCCGCGTCAACGTCGCGACCCTGGAGATGCTGATGAATCTGGCAGGCGAGCTGGTGCTGGGACGCAACCAGTTACGCGCCTCCATCGCGCAGAATAATGCTCGCGCCTTGAAGGCCGCCGATCAGCGCATTAACCAGATCACCTCCGAGTTGCAGGATGTGGTCATGCAGACCCGGCTTCAGCCCATTGGCAATATATTTGGGAAATTTCCACGGCTGGTGCGCGATCTGGCAGCCTCCCTGCACAAGGACATCCTGTTGGACGTTCGCGGCAAGGACGTGGCTTTGGACAGGAGCTTGCTCGAATCCCTCTCCGACCCTCTGACGCACATGGTGCGCAATGCGGTAGATCATGGCGTCGAGCTCCCTGAAGATCGAGTCAAGGCCGGCAAGAACCGCCAGGCTCAAGTCACCATCGATGCCCGGCACGAAGCCGGCCAGGTGGTAGTCGAGATCATCGATGATGGCAAGGGCATCGACCCGGATCGCATCGCCAAGGTGGCCTTGGCCAAAGGACTGATGACGGCCGAGAAGCTGGATGCGATGTCAGCCAAGGACAAGACCGCATTGATCTTTCTTCCCGGCTTGTCCACCAACACACAAGTAAGCGATATCTCGGGACGCGGAGTTGGCATGGACGTGGTCAAGACCAACCTTGACCGTCTAGGCGGCAAAGTGGAGATCATTTCCGTGCTCGGCAAGGGCACAACCTTTCGCATCAAGCTGCCACTTACCTTGGCCATCATCCCGTCTTTGATTGTCTCCGTCGAGGGCGAGCGATTCGCCATTCCGCAGATCAACGTGGAGGAGATGCGCCACGTGTTGCCCGGCCAAGCTAAGACGCGTATTGAAATCGTGGGAGACGCCGAGGTTCTGCTGCTGCGGGACCGGCTCATCCCGCTGGTTCGTTTTGCCGACTTACTGGAAGTGGTGCCCACATATCTCGCTCCGCAGGCCGGCCAAAGCGAGGTCGATCGCCGCACCCGGCTAGCTGACCGGCGCTCGCTGCGCATTCCGGCTCCCGGCGAACAACAGCCTGAGAAGCCACCCGCCAAGCCAGTGCCTGCCCGTAAACCCGGTGACCGGCGGCAAATCGGTGGCGCCTTGGAGATCGTGGTGGTTACCACAGGTTCGCAGACCTATGGTCTGGTGGTGGGCAGCTTTCACGATACCGAGGAGATTGTAGTCAAGCCATTGGGCTCTCACCTCAAAGGTTTGGAGGAGTATGCCGGAGCGACTATCCTGGGCGACGGCTCTGTTGCTCTGATCGTAGACATTGCCGGGCTGGGGGCCAAGGCGAATCTGGATGCGGTTGCCCAGATGACCCGCGGCCGTGAGCAGAACTTAAATGATCTTCAGGAACAATTCTCCGACAGCCACTCGCTTGTCTTATTCCATAATGCCCCGAACGTACTCTGCGCCATTCCGCTGGATACGGTAACGCGTATCGAGCACATCACGCCCCAGCAGGTGGAAAAGGTCGGCGGCCGGCGCACCATGCAATATCACAGCGGGCTGCTGCCGCTGGTCACGCTCTCCGACGCGGCTCAGGTTGAGCCTATCGGCGATTGCAAGGAACTGGCGGTCATGATTGCCAACATCCGCGGCCACGAGGTTGGCTTGCTGGGAGCCATGCCCGTGGATGTGATTGAAACCCGCGCCCAGATCGATCAGACAACCCATCGCCAAAAAGGCGTGGCCGGGTCCACCATCATTGCCGATCGCACTACGCTAATCGTCGACTTGTACGAGTTGGTGGACGCCGCCTTTCCTGAATGGGTCGCGCAGCAATCGGTTGCGCAGCCGCGCTCGGCGAACGCACAGGATACCGCGGTGCTGCTGGCGGAGGATTCCGATTTCTTCCGAACGCAGGTCAAGCGCTTCCTCGAAGAAGACGGCTATCCCGTGCTGGCGGCGCCTGACGGTGAAGCCGCCTGGGAACTGCTGCTCAAAAATCTTGATAAGGTGCGAGCCGTGGTGACGGACATCGAGATGCCGCGCCTGGATGGGCTGGGGTTGGCGCGGCGTATCCGTGCTGATCAACGCACAGCGCGCCTGCCGATCATTGCGCTCACCTCGCTGGCCGGCGACGACGATATCGCCCGTGGCAATGCCGCGGGCATCGACGACTACCAGACGAAACTTGACCGCGATCGGCTGCTGGAAAAACTGAAGGAGTATTTGGGTGAAGCTGGTTCACATTCACTGGCCGCCGGAAGTCAAGCGGCAGCTTGATCGCTTGCCGGCTCGCCGCACTGCTCGATGATTGCCGAAACGGCGAGTCAACTGGAAGTGAAATTTGCTTTTCGAGTCTAAACGCACGAACTGGACAGAAAGGCATGGACAACGGGAAATGCAGTTCAACATGAAAGGGAGAAAACGATGATCAACTTGGCAAATATGAGAGTGGGCAAGCGCCTGGCCTTGGGCTTTGGTATTTGCCTGGTGCTAACCATTGGAATCGGTGCAATGGCGTATTGGGGGCTTGCTTCGATGAAACATGCCTCGGACGATTTGCGAGAGCAATCCAACAGGATGCTCGTTATCAAAGATGCGTCTGTCGATATTGCCAACCTGTATCTCGATATCTGGCATGTCGTAACAACGAAAGATCCGGCGGCCCGGCAGGAATTCAAGGCCGCATTGGAGAAATCGAGAGCCACCTACGCGGCGAAGCTGGCGCTATTGAAGGATGAAGGCAAGCCGGATAACGGCAAGGAGCAGATGGCCAAAATTCACGATGCTGTAACAAACGCTCGTGACCTCAACTTGAGAGTAGTCGATCTGGCGATGAAAGGGGACAACGCGAAGGCCATCGCCGAGTTTAGCGGTGAAGGCGCCGTCAAAGGACAAGGGATCTTTCAGGCGATGGCTGACTACTGCGTTTGGCAGGAGCTGAAAGTCAAAGAGACACAGCGCACCATGGAACAGCTCCAAATGAGAGTGTATTGGCTGCTAGCCATTATGCTGTTGACATCAGCCGTATTGACAGTGATCTTCGCGACCATGGTCACCCGCAGCATCACTACCCCTATCATGCTTGGGGTCGAAGTTCTGCAACGCATTAGCGGGGGAGACGTCAGTCAAAACGTACCCGAGGCCATGTGCGGCAGAGAAGACGAGTTGGGTGATCTTGCGCGGGCCATGCAAACCATGAGCGAAAGCCTGCGTAAACTGCTGGGCGGCATCGCCGTCGGAGTGCAGACGCTGGCCGCCGCGGCCACGGAACTCTCCTCTGTTTCTAAAGAAACAGCCTCCGGGACGGCGTCCATGTCCGACAAAGCCCATACTGTGGCGGCGGCGGCTGAAGAGGCCAGCGCCAATACTATGTCGATCGCAGCGGGCATGGAGCAATCCTCCAGCAGCCTGTCCTCCGTGGCCAGCGCCACCGAGCAGATGAGCGCCACAGTGGGCGACATCTCCGCCAAT
>Ga0181520_10013373_pt1 | contig 10359 bp, 7 predicted proteins | sample PEATcosm2014_Bin_29_FD_132451 | JGI IMG/M metagenome (GOLD analysis project Ga0181520, IMG submission 132451) | Peatland microbial communities from MTU Mesocosm Facility, Houghton, MI, USA - PEATcosm2014_Bin02_30_metaG | ecosystem: Environmental > Terrestrial > Soil > Wetlands > Peat | place... | reverse complement strand
GTCGTTTTAGACCATCAAAACACCTTCGCGGAAAATCAAAGTCGCTCATATGTCATTTGTGAGCGTCGTATTTTCTAAGTCCGACAGGCTGCTAGGTAACGAAAATGCCCGGCCTGTTATTTTTTCTTGCAGGTTTTGGCGCGGTTTTGCCATCGCCCCGCCGCCCTCCCCCGGTCCCCGCACTAAAACACTTGAATGTCCCCGCCGGAACGTTAGCTTAACCCCATGTTTTGGAAAACCACCGCGCTTTTGATTATGGCCGCCAGCCTGACCGTCTCCCGCACCCCTGCCCAGCCCGCCCACATCGGCCAGGGCGACCTGACGGCGTTTCAAGCCCGGGCGGCGGCCTGGCATTCCGTCGTCACCATCCCGGTGTTTGAAACCACCACCAACGAAATCCAGGCCACCCTCGCCCGCGTCATCGCCGAGGGCAACGCCGCGCTGGATCGCATCGGCCGGCTCACCCCCGCCCAAGCCACCTTCACCAACACCTTCGTGGCGCTGGACGACATGAGTTACCAGATGAGCACGGCGGACAACCGCCTGTCCCTCATCGAGCAGACCAGCACCAACGCCGAGGTGCGCGACGCCGCCACCGACGCGCTCAAGGCCCTCGACGAATGGTCCGTGGGGATTGATTACCGCGAGGATGTTTACCGCGTGTTGAAGACCTGGGCCGCCACCGACCCCAGGCTGACCGGCGAAGACCAGAAGCTGTTCACGGAAACCCTGCGCGATTACCGCCGCGCCGGCCTGGAACTCCCCAAGGACCAGCGCGACGAAGTGGAGAAACTGCGCAAGCAACTAAGCGCGTTCGAAACGGATTTTGAAAACAACGTCACCAAAGCCGAGCAATCGCTGAAATTCACCAAAGCCGAACTCGAGGGCGTGCCCGGCGATTTTCTGGCCCAGCAGGGCCTCAGGACCGGCCCGGACGAATACACCCTCAAGGCCAACATCACCTTCCATTACATCATGGTGGAGGACAACGCCAAACGCGAGGAGACCCGCAAACAAATGATCACGGCCCAGTACAATCTGGCCCGCGAAGCCAACCTCCCGCTGTTGCAAAAAATCCTCGTCCTGCGCGATGACATCGCCCACCGGCTCGGCTACGCCAGCTATGCGGATTACGCCACCGAAACCCGGATGGTGAAAAACTCCGCCACCGCCCTCAGGTTTCTCGACGACCTCAAAACCGGCCTGCAACCGAAATTCACCGCCGAACTGGAGGAATTCCGCCAGTTGAAAATCAAGGAAACCGGCGATGCCAACGCCCAAATCAACGTCTGGGACTGGCGCTATTTCGCCAACGAACTGCGCAAAACCAAATACAACGTGGATGCCGAGCAACTGCGCGTTTATTTTCCCTACCAGCGCGTGCTCGATGGCATGTTTGCGATTTACCAGCGCATCTTCGGGTTGAAATTCGAGCAGATCAACCCGCCCTACAAGTGGATTGGTGATTTGCAAATGTATTCCGTTTCCGACGCCAAAACCGGCGAGCCGCTCGGGTTGTTTTATTTGGACATGTATCCGCGCGAAGGCAAATACAATCACTTCGCCCAATTCGGCATCACCGAGGGCAAACGCCTGCCGGACGGCAATTACCAGCGGCCCGTCTGCGCGCTCATCTGCAATTTCCCGCCGCCGCAGCCCGACAAGCCGTCGCTGCTCTCGCATGACGAAGTGGTGACCATTTTCCATGAATTCGGCCACGCCATGCACACCATCCTGACCCGCGCCCAATATTCACGCTTTTCCGGCACCAGCGTGCCCCGCGATTTCGTGGAGGCGCCCTCGCAAATGCTCGAAAACTGGCCGTGGGACAAGCGCGTGCTGGACAGCTTTGCCGCCGATTATCGCGATCCGTCCAAAAAAATCCCCGCGCAAATCCTGGATCAGCTCAAAACCGCGCGCTTCGCCACCGAAGGCACCTTTTACCGCCGCCAACTGTCCTTTGCCATCATGGACCTGACCCTGCACACGCAAATTCACGCGGCCAATGCCGATCAAACCCTGCCGTTGTCCAACCAAGTGCTGAGCGAGGTTTCCCTGCCCGTGCCGCCGGACACGGCGTTTGTCGCCTATTTTGGACACATCATCGGCTATGGAGCCGGCTACTACGGGTACGCCTGGGCGGACGCGATTGCCGCGGACATGGCCACGGTGTTTGAGCAGGCGCCGGATGGTTTCTTCGATAAAACGGCGGGGATGAGAATGCGCAAGGAGATTTATGAGGTCGGCGATTCGCGGGACATCAACATCTCCATCGAAAAATTCCTGGGCCGCCCGCGCTCCATCAATCCGTTCCTCAAGAAAATCGGGATCGAAACGAAGTGATCGGGATTTATTTGCTGGGGGGCAGCGAGTTGAAGGCCATCACCACCAAAACGATGATTACAATCGTCACAATGACGCCCACCACAATGAAAATGGTGTTGGTTTTGTCCTTCTTCTTGGAAAAGGCCGTGCCGGAACCCAAACCCTTGCTTTGTGCGCCCTGTTCCAATTGATCCAGACTGACGCCCCGCGGGATGACCATGGTGGCGTCCACCTGTTTGGGCTTGGCGGGGGCGGCGGGAAGCGAAGCGCTTGGGGCGGCCGCGTGAATGGGCGCTCCATCCGGGCCGTTTTCCAACTTTAATTCAACCTGCCCCAGCCGGAGGGTCTGGCCGGGCTTTAAAACGGCCTCGGCGATTTTCTCGTTGTTGATGAACGTGCCGTTGGTGGAGTTGAGGTCGCGAATGAAAATTTCCGTGCCGCGCAAGTGAACCTCGCAGTGGTGGCTGGAAACCGACGCATCGGCAATATGAAACGTGTTGTCATCCACGCGCCCGATGGTGGTGCGATCCACGGTCAGCTCGTGAGCGCGGCCGGTCATGCCCTGGTTCAGGATAACAAGTTTGGCCATATTTACTATCCGATGATTATCAGCGGACTGGGTTTCAAGTCAAACGGAAATCTATTAGTATTTTCGTACGACATGGCGTCTCACCCGCGCTTTTCCACCAGCCGGCGAAATTCGCCGAACAGCGGATTGGAGTCGTGCGGCCCCGGGGAGGCCTCCGGATGATACTGCACGCAGAAGATGGGCTTGGTTTTATGCCGCAGGCCCTCCACCGTTTGGTCATTCAAATTGATGCGATTGACCTCCACTTCCGCGGGCAGACTCGCCGGGTCCACGGCGAATCCGTGATTTTGCGAGGTGATTTCCACCCGGCCGGACTCCAAGTCCTTGACCGGCTGGTTGCCGCCGCGATGGCCAAACTTGAGCTTGAACGTGCTGCCGCCAAAGGCCTGGCCGAGGATTTGGTGGCCCAGGCAAATCCCAAAAATGGGAATGCCGGTGTCGGCCATCGTCTTGATTTCGCGCACGATGTAATTCAGCGCGGCGGGATCCCCGGGGCCGTTGGAAAGAAAAATTCCCGCCGGCTTGTACTTGAGCGCCTCGGCCGCGGTGGCGGTGGCGGGCAGCACCTGCACGGCGAACCCGTGCTGCCTCAGCCGGCGCAGGATGTTGTATTTCATCCCAAAATCAAAGGCCACGATCGGAATATCCGCCGCCGGCAGGGGTTTGCGCGTGGTGCGCGCCTCGGCCTGCCTGTTTCCCCGCACCAAATCAAACGCCGCGCTTTGCTCGTCCTTTTCATCCCAGCGGAAGGATTCCCGGTGGGTCACTTCCCGCACATAATCCACGCCCATCAGACCGGGCCAGTTCTTCGCACGTTCCACCGCTTCCGCCTCCGAAAGGTTCTCGGTGGTGATGAAGCCGTTCAAGGCGCCGCGCACCCGCAGCTTTTTGGTCAGCGCCCGTGTGTCAATCCCCTGGAGGCCGGGAATCCCGTTTTGCTCGAGGTATTCCGACAGCGAATAATCCGCCCGCCAATTGCTGACAACGGGGGATAGCTCGCGGATGACGAAACCGCCGGCATGAGGCCGCCAGGATTCCACGTCCTGGTTGTTGACCCCGTAATTGCCGATCAGGGGATACGTCATCGTGACAATCTGGCCCTTGTAGGAAGGATCAGTGAGAATTTCCTGATAGCCGGTCATCGAGGTGTTGAAACACACCTCGCCACAGGCCGAGGCGGCGGCGCCAAAACCCCGGCCACGATACACCGTGCCATCTTCAAGGGCTAAAATTGCGTTCATCTTGGTGAATCTCAGCATAGGCGGGAACTCCGCCCGTTTGAAGTAAAAAAAGACGCGGCTTTTGGCGCCGCCCGGACGAACCCCTCCTCCGTTCCCACTTGCGTGCGCCGCCAAACTCGTGTGAAATTCAGATCGTCCTCCAAGACAACCATATTCATGACATGACGACTGAACCTCGAAAAATCCGCTGGGGCGTGCTGGGATTCGCCCGCATCGCGCGGGAAAATGTCATCCCGGCCATTCTGCGTTCCTCGAATTCCGAATTTTACGCCCTCGCCTCCCGCGAGGAATCCAAACTGGCCGAAGCCCGGACCCGATTCCCCGGGGTGAAAACGTTTTCTGACTACACGGAACTCCTGCGGGATCCCGCCGTGGACGCCGTTTATCTTCCGCTGCCCAATTCGTTGCACAGTGAGTGGACCCTCCGCGCGGCGGAACTCGGCCGCCACGTCCTCTGTGAAAAGCCCCTCGCGCTCAACGCGGTTCAGGGCGGCCGGATGATCGCTGCCTGCGCGGCCCACCGCGTCCTCCTCATGGAGGCCTTCATGTACCGCTACACCGACCGCACCCGCCAGGTGCTCGCGGTGCTCCGCAGCGGGGCCCTCGGCGAAATCAAATTCATCGCCTCCACGTTCCGCTTTCTCCTCGCCAACCCCGCCTCCATCAAGCTCCGGCCCGAACTCGGCGGCGGCGCCCTGTACGACGTGGGTTGCTACCCGGTTAATTTCACCGGCCTGGTGGCGGATGAAATACTGCGCGCCCAATCCGGCCGCCCGGAGGATTCGCTGCCCGAATCAGTTTCCGCCCAGTGGGTGAAGACGGCGGGCATTGATGCTCAATTTTCCGCGCTGCTCAAATATCCGGGCGGCTTGATCGCCTCGCTCAACGGCGGGTTCAACGCGCAGAAGCGCGTGTTTTCGGAAATCGTGGGAACGCGCGGCCTGCTGGAAATTCCCGACACGTTTTTGGACAATGCCGGCGCGCTCATTCTCACCACCGGCGAAGCGCGGCGCGAAATCCCCGTCGCGGCCAGCGACCGCTACCGGCTCGAAGTGGAGGACTTTGCCGATGCCATCCTCCGCGGCCGCGCGCCGCAGTTGGGGCTCGCCGAGTCCCGCCGCAACCTTGAGGTGATGGACCGGATTTTCGCAGCTTCTTAATTAAACTGAATCAACGGCTTGCCATCCATCCGTTTTGACAGGTCTATGGGATCCCCCACGGAGACATTCCGTGGATTCACCTGGTACGCCCAGACCTCAAAATGGGTCATCGTGGCGGCCCCGTAAATCGTCGCAAAAGCCCCGTCCACCGCGTCGGAACCGTGGGCCACTTTCACCCGGCCAATGCGGGGGATGTTGAAGCGGGGGTCAAACGTCAGCCATTCCCCGCCCAGATAGACTTCGCAATACGCATGGAAATCCATCGGAGTTCCCGGATCCAAAAAGCCGATGTCCGGGAGATGGCCGGTCACATAGCGGGCGGGCAGGTTAAAGGTGCGGCACAGGGCGATGGCGGCATGCGCAAAGTCGCGGCAGACGCCGTAGCGCCGCTCGATCACCTCGGAGGCCGACAGGTCGGAACGGCCCGACATGTAGCGATACTCGATGCTATTATGCACCCAGTCACAAATCGCCTGCACGCGCGGGAGTCCGTGGGGGACCTGGCCGAATTGATTCCACGCAAAATTCAGGAGTTTGTCCGAATCACAATAACGGCTGGGCAAAGTGTAGCGCAACAGCTCATACGGCAGTTGCCCCACGGGGAGGATGTCGCCCCGGATCTCCCGGCTGTCCGGCAGTGAGGAAATGGCCACGAGCGCATCATGCCGGATCTCATTATGGCCCGGCATGAGCATGGCGCGGTAAGTGATGTTGCCGTGCGTGTCCTGAAATTCATACGCCGGCTGGCTGCTGCCAAAGCAAAGTCGTTCCTGCATCACCAGCACGTTTCCTTCAAGACGCGGTTTGAGCACAAACAGCACCGGCGTGGGCAGGGTGACCTCATAGGCCAGGCTGCACCCCACGCGGACGGTCAGATTGAGCGGTGTCCAATTCATGACCCAAGGTAGTCCATCCACCGGCGCGTTGCCATGGGGTATTACCCGACCCTGCGCCGTTCGCCAAAAGTAACGGTTACCCGTCAGGGTGATTCGTTGAGCCAAAAGGGGCGTTACCCGAAAGTGTAACGAATTAAAATTGCCTTGCGGCGCGGGCTTCCACAGATTACCGCCATGAATGCTACGTCACCACTCTGGGTTCGCCTCTTCACGCTGGCCACCGCCCTGCTGGCCCTGAACCTGTCCGCCGCTGATTCCCCGCGCGAGCATCTCTCCCTCGATGCCAATTGGAAATTTCATCTGGGCGACGACTGGCCCGGCGCGCTGCACCTGGACAAAGCCGGGGCCAGCGAAGGCCCCGCCTCCGAAAAATTCAGCGACGCTTCCTGGCGCAGCCTCAGCCTGCCCCATGACTGGGCCGTGGAACTGCCGTTCGATAAAAATTCCGACGAGAGCCACGGCTTCAAACCGGTTGGTCCGGGCTTTCCCCAAAACAGTGTCGGCTGGTACCGGCGCGCGTTTACGCTGCCCCGGGCCGATGCCGGCAAACGCATCTGGCTGCAATTCGACGGCGTGTTCCGCGACACCACCGTCTGGGTCAACGGCTGGCTCGTGACCCGCCACGAGAGCGGCTATTACCCCTTCCGCCTGGACATCACCGACATCGCCCATTTCGGCGGCGTCAACACCCTCGCCGTCAGGGTGGATGCCAGCAAGTTCGAAGGTTGGTTTTACGAGGGCGCCGGCATTTACCGCCATGTCTGGCTGGACAAAACCGCGCCCGTGGCCATCGCCCCGGACGGCATTTTTGTCTGGGGCCGGTTCCCCCACAACCTGCCCTCCGGCAAGCCTGAAATCAACGTCGAGGCGCGCCTGCTCAATGAGCTGACCAATGAGGTCAACGCCACCGTCAACTGTGAAATCATTGCGCCCGATGGCAAATCCGTGGCCTCCTTCAAGGAATCCAAGGAGATTCAGGGCGCCGCCGATAAAGTGGTGAAACTGGAGAAGAAAATTGCCTCGCCCGTGCTGTGGTCCCCTGAGTCCCCCAAACTTTACCAGCTCATCACCACCGTCACCGTGGGCGGCAAATGCGTGGACCGTGAGACCACCGAGTTCGGCCTTCGCACCTTCGCCTTTGATGTCACCAACGGATTTCTGCTGAACGGCAAACACTACGAATTGCAGGGCACCTGCAATCACCAGGACATGGCGGGCGTCGGCGCCGCCCTGCCCGATGCCCTCCAGTATTTCCGCATCGCCAAGCTCAAGGAATTCGGCTGTAACGCCCTCCGCACCTCGCACAATCCCCCCACCCCGGAATTGCTCGCCGCCTGCGACCATCTGGGCATGATCGTCATGGACGAGAGCCGCCTGCTGGGCAGCGACGCCCAAAACCTCGAACGCTGGAATATCCAGATCCGCCGGGATCGCAATCACGCCAGCGTCGGCATCTGGAGCGTCGCCAATGAGGAATTTTACGTGCAGGCCACCCCCCAGGGCGGCAACGTCGCCCGCACCATGCAGGATTTTGTGAAGCGGCTCGACCCCACCCGCCCCGTCACCTACGCCGCCCCCCAGGGCGACACCTTTGACGGCATCAACGGCGTCATCCAGGTGCGCGGATGGAATTATCATGTCGGCCGCGAGATGGATGCTTACCATCGCGATCATCCCGCCCAGCCCAACGTGGGCACCGAACAGGCCAGCACCGTCAGCACGCGCGGCATTTATGCCAATGACAAGCAGCGCGGCTACGTCAGTGCCTACGACGACAACGCCCCGAGCTGGGCCACCACCACCGAACGTTGGTGGAGTTATTTTGCCGACCGCCCGTGGCTGAGCGGCGGCTTCGTCTGGACGGGCTTTGATTATCGTGGCGAGCCGACGCCCTATTCCTGGCCCTGCATCAATTCGCACTTCGGCATCCTGGACACCTGCGGTTTCCCCAAGGACAATTTTTATTATTACCAATCCTGGTGGACCACCAACCTCGTCCTGCATTTGCTCCCGCACTGGAACTGGCCGGGCCGGGAAGGTCAGATCATCCGCGTGGACGCCCTGAGCAACTGCCAGGAGGTGGAACTCTTCCTCAACGGCCAGTCCCTTGGCAAACACGCGATGAAACGCAATTCCAAACTGTCCTGGCAGGTTCCCTACGCGCCCGGAACCCTCAGCGCCACAGGTTACAACGGCGGCCGCGTCGTCACCGAAACCAAGGTTGAAACCACCGGGGAACCCGCCGCCCTCCAGCTCACCCCCAACCGCTCCACCCTGGCCGCCGATGGCCGGGACGCCGCCGTCTTCACCGTTTCCGTCACCGACGCCCAGGGGCGCCCCGTGCCCACGGCCGGCAACAAAGTCAGGTTCACCCTCAACGGCGCGGGCAAAATCCTCGGCGTGGGCAACGGCGACCCGAGTTGCCACGAGCCGGATACTTATGTGGCGCAGACGCCGTGCAAAACCATTCCGGTGAACGGCTGGCGCTGGAAGCTCGCCCCCGTCCCTCAGAAAACGGTGTTGCTCCCGGAATACGCCGGTGACTTTGATGACTCCGCCTGGAACCGGATCAAACCCAAAACCGACGGGGACACCGGCAGCCAGGTGTTGAGTGAGGGACAAACCGCCGTTTTCTGCGCGCATGTCACCCTCACCGCCGCCGATCTGGCCGGCCAAAGCGTGCAAATCCGGTTCGGCGGCATAGACGATCACGGCTGGGTCTTCGTCAACCAGCAGTTCGTCGGGGATTCCAGCGATTGGCAGGCGCAACCGGCCTTTGAAGCCAAATCCGCCCTGCACCCGGGCGATAACGTCATCGCCGTGGGCGTCTGGAACCAGAGCGGCACCGGCGGCCTCAATCCCGATGTGAACGTGGAACTCCCCAGCCAGCCCATTGCCCTCGACTGGTCCCGCAGCTTGTTCAACGGCCTCGCCCAGGTCATTGTCCAGTCCACCCGCGATGGCGGTGAATTTCAATTGACCGCCACCGCCGACGGTTTGAATCCCGCCACCGTCTCTGTGGACACCCAGCCCGTGCCGCCGCAGCCGGAAGTGCCCTGAACGTGAGTACCACCCTCGCCGCCGAAACCACACCGTCCTCCGCCACTCCCGACGGACGGTTTGGGCGGCAGCCCGCCTTTGTCACCACCCACTGGTCCGTGGTCTTGTCCGCCGGGCGCAGCGACACCACCCGCGCCCGCGCCGCCCTCGCCCGGTTGTGCCAGACCTACTGGTATCCGCTCTACGCTTATGTGCGGCGGCGCGGCCATTCGCCCCACGACGCCCAGGACCTCACCCAGTCCTTTTTCGCCCGTCTTCTGGAACACCAGTCCCTCACCGATGCCGACCCCGCCCGCGGTCGGTTCCGCTCCTTCCTGCTCTCCGCCCTGAACCATTTTCTGATCAACGAATGGGAAAAAACCCGCACCCAAAAACGCGGCGGCGGGGTTCCCCTCCTGTCGCTGGACCTGGCGGCGGCCGAGCAACGCTTCGATTTGGAACCGGCCGACCCCGCCACGCCCGGTCAGATTTTCGAGAAACAATGGGCCTTGACCCTGTTGCACCAGGTGTTGAACCAACTGGAGACCGAATACCGGCAGGCCGGCAAAGGGGAATTGTTCACCGCCCTCCAGCAAACCCTGGCCGGCCGGAGCGAGTCCCAGCCCTATGCCGAACTCGCGCGGCGCCTGCACCAGAGCGAAGGCGCCGTCAAAGTCGCCGTCCATCGCCTGCGCCAGCGCTATCGTCACCTCATCCGCGCCGAAATCGCCCGCACCCTCGACCCGTCCGCCGACCTCGACGAAGAAATGCGCCACCTCTTCCGCGCCCTGTCGAACCGGTGACCTGCGCCCCCAAACGGGGGAGAAAAAATAATCCGGGGGGTCATTTTCGTTTCTCAGAAACGAGATTGGCGCCGCTTCCCTGAGACAGTCATCCCGCCAACCACCGGATGAACCCTTCTCCCCGGGGAGAAGGCCGGGATGAGGGTGGGCTGATTGGTATTTTGAGTTTTCCGGCCACCTTCGCGGGCAAAGCTTCCCTTCCCCCGTAACCTTGCGGTATCGTTCCGGTAGCATCAGAACGAATGGATACGGCTAAACTCTGTCCCGGCTGCGGCCAGCCGCTGCCCGCCAATGCGCCCTGCGGGC
>Ga0181520_10013372_pt1 | contig 10359 bp, 9 predicted proteins | sample PEATcosm2014_Bin_29_FD_132451 | JGI IMG/M metagenome (GOLD analysis project Ga0181520, IMG submission 132451) | Peatland microbial communities from MTU Mesocosm Facility, Houghton, MI, USA - PEATcosm2014_Bin02_30_metaG | ecosystem: Environmental > Terrestrial > Soil > Wetlands > Peat | place... | reverse complement strand
TTGAAGGTGGTTGCTACTGCATTCAAAGAACACGGTGCTTACGCACCGGAAGTTGGCGCTACGACACTCCACCCCAATCCGGGAACTGCAGAACGCCGGAGAGCGCTTCTCCCATTTACGTACGTAAACACGTTGAACCGCAAGGATTTCGGCCTTTCAGTGGTTAGTTGTGTTTACGAGCGTTTACGCGGGGCAGCAACAAAATGCGCCCCCGAGGCACGATGGCGTAAACGTGTTGAAGCGCCGTGACTTACCGATTTTCCTCGATATCTGAACTTTGACGAAGTGCAGAACTAAAGCAAGGAGTTGTTCGATATGCGTTCCACCCGCAACCTCGCCGGTCAGCATGGAGAAGTTACTGCCATGAGTGAAGTTAAACCCAACTTCCGGACGAAGACGGTGTCTACTCGTCTCACAGCGGAAGAGCTAGCAGAGATCGAAGCCGCTGCAGAGTGCAGCGGTCAGGCGCTCGCAGAATGGCTCCGGGAGTCTGCATTGCAGACGGCGCGGCGAAGTCCGGCAGAGCCGTTGGAGTTGCTGCTAGCCGAGGTGTGGGCGCTGCGTTATGTGTTGCTGAATCTCTTTCACGCCGGGGCAGAGGCAGCGGCAGAAGGCAAGCAGATGCATCTGGATTCCATCGTCAAAATCCGCGATCATGCCGACGCGCGAAAGCTTCAACAGGCGCGAAAGTTACTCGAAGAGTTCCTTTCCTCGCACGCGAAGAGAGGCGGGGAAAGGCCGTGATTAGCACTGGCTTTCCAGGTCGGAACGCAAGGCTTTTGTGCCTGGTAATAACCTGCGTTTGCGCGTCCTTTTACGTGTGGGATCGGACCCTTTTAACTCCGGTTGAGCGTTACTATTTCGGTGCTTATTGGCGCTGTTCATGGCTTGAAAATGGACCAACTCGACTCACGAAAGTGCGCTGGCTTTACAAGACCGCGCCACGCAAAAAGAATGAGTTGGCACTTGATTCTGATGTGCTTTCGGCTCCTTCCGACGAGCATGAAATCCCGGTGCAGCTCTCTCCGGCGGCACGCAATGCAGGATGGACGGGACTGGTCGAAAGTGATGAAGAACGGTATCCAGCAGACGGTCTCAGGCGGTTCTTGCAAGCAAGTTTCTATGACGGAGAGAGCTTCGGGTGGATGCTGTTATCGCCGCTGCTTATCACGTTCACGATGCTCTTGTTTCTCCTCTTCGCTCGCAGTGCGATACGAAGCATGCTTCGATACTGGGAGCGCAGGAATGAGCGAATGGTATGGGAGCCATACTCGCCCAATCTCTATGAGCGATGCCTGCAAACGATTGGCGATATTCGATTTCACTTTCCGCGAGTGGCGAAGAAGAACTCGCCCAAGACGATCAAGATTGAACCAAAAACTATCGAGCAACCAACTGTTACACCGACTTCTCATACACCTAAACCTTCCTCACAACTATCGCTTCCGTTCTCTGGCGTGCCTGATCAAAACGGCAGGGAGAAGTTTGTCTGGGATGAGAGCAAAGGGATCGAGTAACAAAAATGTTCCACTCAGGGTGTGCCATGGTTCTTTGTTGATGCATCCATGAAGGAACACTTCCTATGCTCACCATCTCGAAACCGCTGTCCGCCAGCCAAGCTCGAACCTACCATGAGCGTGAATTTGCCTCCGAGAAACAAAACTATTGGAGCCGCGAGCAGCAGGCCCACAGCGAGTGGCAGGGGCGGCTCGCCGAGCAGTGGAAGCTCGCAGGCGCGGTCGAAGCAGAGCACTTTGCACGGCTGAGCGAAGGCCAACACCCGCACACCGAAGAGCAGCTGGTAAGGCACCAGGTTTCGCGGACCTACGAGGGAAAGTTCGGAAAGGAAATCACCAGCACCGAACACCGCGCCGGGTGGGACGCCACGTTCTCCGCTCCAAAATCGGTATCGCTCACCGCGCTGGTCGGTGGCGATGACCGTGTGAGAGTCGCGCATCACGAGAGTGTTCGCGTGGCGCTCCAGGAACTGGAGCGGTATACACAGGCACGCATCGGTAATGTTCGCGCACCAGAGACGACCGCGAAGTTCGTCGCTGCCACCTTCGAACACGATACTGCCCGTCCAGTCGATGGTTATGCCGCCCCGCAGCTTCATACCCATGCAGTGATCTTCAACGTGACGGAACGAGACAACGGCCAGACGCGCAGCTTGCAGCCGCATGAAATCTTCGTCTCGCAGCGTTATGCGACAGCGGTCTACCGCTCCGAATTGGCGTTGCGGTTACAGAAGCTGGGCTACGAGATCGAGCGGGGAAAACACGGACAGCCGGAAATTCGTGGATACAGCAAGGAATATTTGGAAGCGTCCAGTCCGCGACGGGAACAGATCAAAGAGCATCTGCGAGAGCAAGGAATCGACGGCGCAGCGGCAGCGCAAATTGCGGCGCATCACACGCGTGATCGCAAGGAGATCCTGTCGAAAGAAGAAGTGCTAGAACGCCATCAGCAGTTAGCTGCGCAGTTCGGGCACCAGGCGGAGCGCGTCGTCTCGCAGGCTCGGGAACGAGAATGGCAGCTAACACCGGAGCCGAGGTCGCAGGCGCAACAGGCAGTGACGTGGGCGCGCGAGCATGTGTTTGAGCGATCGGCGGTTCAAGATCGTCGAGCAATTCTGGAAACAGCTCTGGCGCGCGGAATGGGTGAAACCACGTACGCCCACATCAGCCAAGAGTTTGAACGCCGCGTCAAGAAAGGAGAGTTCCAGGAAGTCTCAAGTAATGGCCTAGAGCGTGGATATACAACGACAGCCATGGTGCGCATGGAACGCGAGATAGTCGCTGAGATGCAAAATGGGAACCGACTCAATGACCGTAACTCGATGCTGGTTTCTCCTACTGTTCGGATAAGAACGGAAGACCGACACCCGGAGTTGAATGCTTCCCAGCGTGATGCAGTCGATGACATTTTTCTCTCCCGTGAAAAGATCGTCGGACTTGATGGAATCGCCGGGGTAGGTAAAACAACAGCTCTGGCCGTGATTCGCGAAGGTGCGGAGGCCGAAGGCTACAAGGTCGAAGGCTTTGCCCCTACATCGCGAGCGGCGCAGAAGCTGGCCGAGGCGGGAATGGAGACATCGACGCTGCAGAGGCATCTGGCAATGGGAGCGCAGCCCGATACCGGCGAGAAGCGGCTGTATGTGCTCGACGAATCTTCGCTCGCTTCGACTCGACTGGTGCATCAGTTCGTGGAACGGCTTCATTCCAATGACCGTGTGTTGCTGGTCGGAGACCGGCGGCAGCACGAAGCAGTCGAAGCTGGGAGGCCCTTCGCACAGCTTCAAGATGCGGGTATGAAAACGATGAGGCTCGCGGAGATCGTGCGACAAAAGGACCCAGAACTAAAGCGGGTCGTCGAACAATTGTCGCGTGGCCAAGTGCGCGACGCCGTACAAAACCTTCAACGACAGGGGAGGGTCCATGAGGTTCGCGGCCATGACGAACGCATTGCAGCCATTGCAAAGGAGTATGCCAAATCGCCTGAGAACACGCTGGTGGTTTCTCCCGACAACCGCTGCGAAGCTAGAAGATGCGAGACTGGACCGTACGGTCCCGACCACACTTGAGGCTCGGGCCCGTACGCGCTGTGAAGTTCCAGGAGGAACCGTCCTTTCGGGACTCTTTCGATGCGAAATTGGTGCTCGCTATCAAGCTTCGCCGAGGTCACGTACGTTTGGTTAGCGGGGCCTTCTACATCCCATAGTAGAGAGATCCAAAAGCGATTTCCGACGCTAGCCGGAATATCACCCAGCACTTGGCCCGAAATCGCGTACCACTTGTCGATATCCGCTGGCACACGGAGCTCAATCGGTTTATCCGGGCCGCAACCGATATCCTCTCCTGCGGGCAGACTCAATGGCGTGGCCGCGGTCAGGCTGCCATCGCTCGAAAAAAATAAGGTGCGGTCGCCTGATGGAAACGCAGGGAAGTATTCTCCCGGCGAAAGCCCTTGCACGCGGAATCGTCCATCCGAATTGGTTGTGAATTCACCAGCTTTGTCGCGGCCATGCAAGTAGCCGTTGAACGTCTCGATGAAGATGCGCATTTTATCCTTGGGCGCGCCACTTGCATCCGTAACTCTTCCACAGATTGTGCCTAGCTTCGGAGGCGCCAACGTGAATCCGTCCAGGCGCGCACCACGCCTAACTATGATCGGAGTACCTTGCTGACCAAAACCAAGCGCACCATACTCAGAAGTGAGCGAGCCGCCTTCGCTCTCTGCTCGCAATGTATACACGCCGGGATCGACCGCATCGAAATGGAAGTTGCCGTCGGCTACAGTGTGTACAGCATATTCCAACGAAGCATTTGAATTGTAGCGAACCGAGCGGAGCTTTACTGTATAGCCACCATCCACATCCCCCTTGACCCTCCCAGCCACTACGCCCTTCGGTCTTGTCCAAGCCACTTCCCAACGAGGCTCGCTCCACAAGTCAGCCGAGACGTGCCCTTCAGCATTTGCGAGATCGCCGCTCAGGGTTATGTCCACCATTGTTTGCGATGCGCGCGTGATCGAGAGATGCCTACCCTCTATCGCCTTGCCGTCCACCGTAATGGATTTCAAATAGACGGCCCCGCGTCGAAGAGGCCCGAGATAGATCGTGTATTCCCCCGGCGCGACGTTCTTAATTTCGAAATGGTTCTTCGCATCAAGATCAACGCTCTGGAATTGACCGTCGCCCTTTCGATGAAGGCTCACACGTTGACCTCCCAGTCCGGGACAGATCTCGTTTCGGCTGATGCTTTCGAAGTGAACCTCTCCTTTAATCGAGGCCATAGCATGTGGAGTCAGCATGACGCCATTTATTTCCGTTTGGCCCACGGTGACTGCTTGGGAATCGAAGACTACTTTGGTTGCTGGAAACACATTCCAGCCGCCGCTTGCTTGCTGGTCACTTAAAACCACGTCGTAGGTGCCAGCGCACACCTGAGTGCTGAATTCGTCTCCGGCCTTGTATGTGCTATTGCTTCCCATGTCAATCCGCGCCGGCATACTTCCACCCGCGGTATTGTGTTCGAGGAAATTCACACGGTATCGCGCATCGCCGTCGTCCGGCGAGGCCGCGATACGCCCAGTGACTTTCGTCGCTCGGCAGCCAGTGTATTGCAGAGGAATGTCGAAAAGGCACCTCTCTGCTTCGGGAACTGCCCCTACGATCAAAGGCTTTGCGTCGCTGAAACTGTATGCACCTGGATACCAGGTCATATACGCCCGTAGGTAGTAGGTCCCTGGGGCGAGGTCCGTAAAGCTATATCTGCCGTCTTTCTCTGTGGTCAGCACTCTCTGCGGGGATGTCTTGTAAAGCATGTTGACTTCGGGGTCGTAGCGGAACACTTCCACCCAGGTCTGCTTTGGAGTGCCTTCCTCTGTGACTAGGCCACAGAGTGCACGTAGATGCACCATGGCGATGGTCACACCTTTGCGCTTCTCATGAGCGCGGAGGGTGATTCGCGTACCAACTTCGCCATCGGGCATCGCAGACATAAAACCACTGGCTTCTGCGCGGATCCGATATGTCCCCGGCTTAATCTCAGCAAAAGAAAAGCTTCCATCTTTCTCGGCTGAAACCTGGTACCCGTCGTAGTAGCGCGTAGGATTTGCGTCGGATGATTGCAGATAGACGACCGTAGGAGATTCTGCTGCCCCTTTTACAACCCCCGAAATGGAAGCTGTGCCTTCAGCTTTCGATTGTGCAAACGAGGGCAAACTCATCAACACAGCGGCCAAGAGCCCGCAGACGAACGATTGACGCATCGTGCGCTCCTGAGGAGAAATGTAAGAAGACAGTTACGAGGAAAGCATACTCGTGTCGTAGCGAGACGCAAAGAATGTACAAAGCTTGACATGTTATACATGTAGACGTATAACTGTATTGTGCTAGAAGAGGAACGTCCTTTAATTTGGATTGGTTCAAGCCGTCGCGACCTGCAGGAGTTTCCGCGCGAGGTGCGACGGGACATTGGCCAGGCTCTTTATGCTGCGCAACAGGGAGAAACTGATCCCGCTGCTAAGCCGCTGAAGGGGTTTGGCGGGGGCGCTGTGCTTGAGATTGTCGCGGATCACGCGGGCGATACTTGGCGTGGGGTGTATACAGTGCGCTATGCCGAAGCGATTTATGTATTGCACGCATTTCAGAAGAAGGCGAAGAGGGGCATCGCAACGCCAAAGAAAGACCTCGATCTCATTAAGCGCCGTCTAGCCGAGGCAGAACGTCTTCACAAGGAAGGGAAGGATTAGATGACTACTGCGAAATCGAAAAAGGCAATTGAGGTTGAAACGAGCAGCGGGAACGTTTTCGCGGATCTAGGTCTTCCTCATCCAGAACAAGAGTTGCTGAAGGCGAAGCTCACGCTGCAGATTTATCGGCTGATCAAGGGTCGTGAACTGACTCAGGCTGAAGCAGGGAAGATCCTCGGCATCAAGCAGCCACACGTCTCTACGCTGATGCGCAACCGCTCCGGTGCTTTCTCCGTCGAACGTCTGATGGATTTTCTCATTGCACTTGGACAGGACGTTGAGATTCGAGTGAAGCCAGCTCATGGTGAACACGGGGCAGTCTCTTTCGTCGGCATGACGGGCTAGTTTTTTGCTGTGCCCAAACCGTGCCCAAACATTCAAGAATGGCCCTCACAGGACCTCACAGAACAGCACCGAAACGGCAGTTAACCACCTGTAAACATTGAATCTACGGGATTTAGAATTCTGCTGTGAGGGACTGAAAATCCGCGTGTCGGGGGTTCAACTCCCTCCCTGGCCACCACTAAAAACCCGCGAAAAACGCGGGATTTTTTGTTTTTGTATAAGATTGGCATATCAAATTATTCGCTGCGGAGCGCCGGTGGACGCGAATTACAAGCGACTCGGGCACGCGCAGGAGTGTGTAGCGCCTCGTTTCGAGAGTTCCGTCGATTGCTTCCTTCAAGACGCCAGGCTCGTTGATGAATCTCCTCTGCACGCCCTTGAAATCTAGGTGCCACATGCCGGCAATCTCGGCAACCGTGTAATGACGCTCCAAAGCAACGTCACCAAACCGCCCTAGTCTGATTGCGCTGAGTTGTGGTGCTCATCGGTCATCCACTCGGAATCCGACGCAAACGCCATCGCAGCTTCTAACTTCCCGGATCGAGACTTGGGGCCATGTTGACGGGTTTTACGATGTAAGAGACTGTCTGCCAGCAGGATTGCCTCCTCCGCCTTCCTACCTATGTCAGGAGCTTATCGCACAGCTGTGATTGTACGGTGGAGGTCAAACCGAGCCCTTCGATGATGTAGTTGGCCATTGTCCCGTAGCTGGTTACAACTTGGTTCAATCCCGCATAGAGGTATCTCTGGTCGGCGATGAATGCGGGGTAGTAGTTATCGGCGATCGCTTGACCAAAGGCAGTGACCATCTGCTGATAGGAGGCTTGGATCGAAGCCTCGGAATAGGAATTGGTGAGCAAGTAGTCCTGAACGATCACGTTCTGCGGAACGCCTAGCACGCTGAGCAGAATTGTGGTTGCCCACCGGTGCGATCCTTGCCGCCGCTACAGTGGTAGACCTGAGAGCCGCTGGTGGTTGCAAGTTTCTGGAAGAGTTGAGCGAAACGGCCGCGTTCTCCGCTGTCGGTGACGAACTCCGTATAGGCGGCCTCCATGTCGGAGGTGGCTTCGGCACCGGAGGTTAGCACCGGTGTCAGGTTGTCGGGGGTACCTTTAATATTGATATTGAGATAGCTCGCCCCAGCGGGCAGGATATCAGGCAGTTTCGCGATCTCTCCAGGGGTGCGAAGGTCATAGTCTGCGCGGATATTCAGGGTGTTCAAGGTTGCCAGATCGGTTGGCGACGGGCACAGAGCGTTGGAACGGTAGAACACGCCACGGCGCAGTTTGCAGCCACTGGAGGTGCGATATGCTCCCTGATCGTTGGCTCCTCCAACGTCCCGAAAATTGTCCACCGATGTCAGCCTCGGGGTAGGTGCAACAACGCTGTTGTCGCCCCCACAGGACGCAAGCCAAGAGGTAGCCAGCGCAGGCAATAGGAGCAGCGAGCCTTTAAGAATCCGCGGCGGACCGGCGAACTGGGACCTTCGAGTCTGTTGAATCGGTTAACTTCCGGAGAGACTTCTGTGGAACTTCGCATCGGGACTCCCTTTGTATCGTGCATCGGCCTCCATGCGGCGACGTTCAAGAAAGTCACAGAAGCTCTGGATACTTATCGGCAGAAGTGTGCAGGAAGTTCACATGCGCGATTGCTATGAGCGGAAGCCGCGCTAGCCCGAAGTCCGTGTGCCGCGACCAAAAGTACACCCGCGACAGAAGCCCGAGCGCGTAATCACCAACCGCGGATACGACTCTGATCCGTTGCGGAAGCGCTTCTGATCGTGCCCTGACGGAAAAACAAGAAAGCGCTGCGAATTCTCCGGCGCAGAAGCATGACCCCGACCTGTCGTGAGCTACTGTGCCTCATACGCGCTTGGAACAGCTTTAGAACATCTTAAGGAACGTTTTAGTTGTCGTTTATCCTCCCCAACATCCAAAGTCACTAGAATCGCTGCTATCGCGAAGCCTCGATAGCGGCAGAAAGACCCGAGTGGGAGTAAGCCCGCTCTGGTTACGAAACGTGCAGCGCGTTAAGGATGGAACAAAGGCCACACGCCCGGAAAAGCGTGAATGAAAGGGATTTGATATGCCGAACAAAACCGTGCAGCATCTGACGCTCGTCGTGGCAGTTGTAGCGTTAGCCTCAGCGTTCGCAATGGCGCAGTCAGCACAGTCGCAAACTCCAGGGGAGCGAAGCCTAACGGGAACGGTGACGTGCGAGGGGCGCATCGCGCATCGCTACACCTGCCAAAGAAATCAGACGCAGCAAACCTGCACTCTGGCCTGCGTGCAACAGGGATCAAGGTACGTACTGATGGTCGGGGACAAGCCGTATCTGCTCGAAGGCGACCGCCGAGAGCTTGAATCTTATGCTGGCGGAAAGGCGACTGTGACCGGGGTTGCGGTAAGCGACCAGATTGAGGTGCTGTCAGCTTCAAATGCAAAGCACAACATGAACGATGTCGAACCTACGAGACCAGATGCGATGGCGAGCCCTTCGCGTTGAGTTGCTACTGAATTGCCGGCACCTTGACCTCGACCTGCTGATCTTAAGCGGGCTGATGCTCGTTGACCGCAGGGATTTACTCCCGTTTGTCTTTGGCGTCGATGAGCGAGCAACGAAGAACACTCTCTGTTGATGAGGAACTGAATCAACAGAGAGTGGTGTTGCAAGCAGTCTTTTCCGGTTGCAAAGCGTTAAAGATCCAACGCACCGTTGCGGATCTGTGGTTCAGATATGGTCTCTATTGAGACTGGCACCTGACATACGCATCTTGAGGATAGTAACTCAATGTTCAGGGGGTGCTTCACGCGGAGTTGGAAGGCACCATGTTTGAGCATGTGGACTGTTCATGACGGTACCGCGCAACGTGCAGACCTGATTTGTAATGAGGAGAAACGCACATGAGAACTCGGTCGCGAAAGATCCTAGCGGTTGTGGCTTCACCCTTGGTCCTTATCCTAAGTCTCGCATTAACTCAAGCCCATCGCGGTTACGCGCAGACGCAGGCGTCATCGGATACTCAGCCGAAAATGGCATCTGAGGTTGCCGTCGCAGGCAACGCATCTCCTGACCGTCCTGCGGTCGCACTGGATCCGGTAATGCTCGTGAAGCAGCTTGCCGCTATGGAAGCGCGTATCGCGCAGTTGGAGGCGGCGTTGCAGGACCGCGCAACGCCACCACCGCCCGCGGCAGTTCCAGTTGCTTCCCCAACCACGAGCCCGGTGGCACCGGCTGCCGCAACGGCCGAGCCGAGCCTCGCGGTGACACAAACAACCACCGAAGCTCCAACAGCGACGCCAGACAAAAAAGCCAAGATCGATCCTTTCTCGGATTGGGACTGGACTTGGCTGAATGGCAACCCTCGCAACAAAGACGTAGCCTTTGATTCGAAATTCTTTACTCCGGAAATTCGAGTCGACATGACCTATACCTATGACTTCAACAAACCGATTGACAATTCGATGGGTGGGTCGAGCGAACTCTTCCGCTCCAATGAGATTCAATTAGAGCAGCTGGGGCTTGGCGGCGACTTCCATTATGACAACGTTCGTGCCCGGTTCATGACCCAGTTTGGCGCCTACTCCCAGGCGACCATCCGTAATGACCCCAGTCCGGCAAAGGGCCAGTGGAATCTCGACAACGCAGACCGCTATCTGGCGGAAGCCTACGGCGGATATCACATCAATAAGATGAACGGTATTAACATCGACGCCGGCATCTTCATGTCCTACATCGGTCTGTTCAGCTATTACAATT
>Ga0181520_10013371_pt1 | contig 10360 bp, 8 predicted proteins | sample PEATcosm2014_Bin_29_FD_132451 | JGI IMG/M metagenome (GOLD analysis project Ga0181520, IMG submission 132451) | Peatland microbial communities from MTU Mesocosm Facility, Houghton, MI, USA - PEATcosm2014_Bin02_30_metaG | ecosystem: Environmental > Terrestrial > Soil > Wetlands > Peat | place... | reverse complement strand
TCAGCAAATCTTTCCATCCGTCATTGTCGTAGTCGAGAAATCCATCACCGAAACTCACAAATGGAATTGACGATTCCGCTATGCCTGCCTGATAGCTGACATCTGTGAAAAATCCATTTCCATCATTCTGAAACAGGATTTTGTAGTCGTCGGCAAAGGTGGTGCTCACCACAGCCAGGTGGCCGTTGTTTTCGTAGTCTCCAACCGCAAGGCCCATGTTAGCGGCTTCGCGCCCATCGGCGTTGAGCGCAAATCCGCTCTCGTAACTTTGATCCTCAAACGTTCCATCTCCCTTGTTCATATATAAGTAATTCGGAGTGGAATCGTTTGCCACCAGCAGGTCAGGTTTGCCGTCTCCATTCACATCCACAAACAGCGCACCGAGGCCGTAGTATCCGTTGGGATCGTCAACGCCGAGCTTCTTGCTCACATCCGTAAAAGTTCCGTCGCCATTGTTATGAAAGAGATGGTCGTGCTCGCCCTTGAGTCCGCGCGGTCCACACATCACTTGTACTCCGCGGTACTGGCAGAAAGAGAAGTTGACCGCCTTCGACCCCGAATACGGAGGGTTGGCCAAGTCCATTTCAACGTACCCGTCAACAAAGAGGTCCAGTCGCCCGTCACCATCGTAGTCACCGAAGGTCGCGCCCGCTGACCATGTGCCGACCGTGACTCCGGCCTTTTCCGCCACATCCGTAAAGGTTCCATCGTGGTTATTGTGGTAAAGGCGGTTCTTCCCGTAATTGGTTACATACAGGTCTGGCCAGCCGTCATTGTCATAATCGCCAACCGCGCACCCGTAGCCCCAACGATCGTTGGTCACGCCGGCCTTTTCCGTCACATCAGTGAACGTGCCGTCGTGATTGTTGTGAAAAAGAGCCGCGTGCGGTGGAGTAGTCTTACCCGCAAGCGCATCATAAGTCGATCCGTTCACAAGATAGATGTCCAGCCAGCCGTCATTGTCATAATCCAAGAGACACACACCCGGTCCTTTGGCTTCGAGAATGAGACGCTTTTCCGCGGTGCCCGCCGTATGATGCCAGCTCGTGAGACCGGCCTCTTTGGCAACGTCTTGAAAAATAATTGGACCGGTCTTTACGAAGCCGCCCGCTGTAATGGGACGGTGCTGGCTATCGAACTGTGCTGTCTTGGGGCCGGCATTGGCCATTCCGCTTTGGGATTGTTGCATCCCGCCTGGCTGCGCGGACTGCGCGGCCAATACACCCCAGCTTGTTCCAAGTATCAGGAGATTAGTGACCATAACGCAAAAAAATAATCTGGGGATAAGAGGCAACAAGAGTCCTCCGCGGCTTGAATTGTATGGCACTTGACGATTCCTCCGGATGTTTGTCCCTATTCTATCGTTTTATCCTGCGCGAGTGTCCTTGGAGACCTGCGCTCCGGCGCGAAGTTATAACACCTCTGTCCACTGCGGTGAGGCCGCGAAGGCGGCGTTAATCAATCCCACGTGAGAGTAAGTCTGCGGAAAGTTTCCCCACATACGCGGTTCCGCAGGATCATAGTCTTCAGCAAGCAGTCCCAGTCGCGAAAGTGAAGCGCGCGCCCGGTCGAACACCGCCCTCGCTTCGTCGCGGCGCCCCACGGCGGCGAAGGCTTCAACCAGCCAGAATGTACAGATCACAAACGCGACGGATGGTTTGCCGAAGCCGTCGTTCAAGCTGTAGCGATGCAGCCATCCCCCCACGGACAGGTCCTTGTAAATGGCTTCAACTGTGCTGACCAACCTCGGATCGCTGGCGGGCAGAAAACGCAGGCGGAGCATTTGCAGGAGCGATGCGTCCAGATCCTCTCCGTTGTAATGGCCCACAAAACTTCTCCGGCCCTCATTCCAGGATCGGGCTATGACTTCGGCATGAATCTTATCCGCGGCGGAACGAAACTCGGCCGCGTGTTGCGGGGCGTGCAAGTCCGCGATTAACGCCATGCGGTCAGCGGCGGCCCAGCACATGAGGCTTGAGAAGGTTTGGGGCTTCCATACGGTGCGATACTCCCAGATGCCCGCATCTGGAACTCCAGTCAGGGAGATAGCCTTTCGCGCCAGCGCTTCAATCAATTGCAATGCCGCTGGTGAACGCTCGGCGCTCAGGCGTTCGTCAAGAAAGATCGGCGTCAATGCCAGAACCATCTCTCCGTAGATGTCGTTCTGTGAATGAAGAGCTGCCCCATTGCCGATGCGCACAGGTTTTTCGCCGTTATAGCCGGGCCAGTTATCAAGAATTGACTCTTCGAGGTTCTGCGATCCATCCACCCGGTAGAGCGGGGCAAGATCCAGTTTCGGAGCTCCGCCCGCTACATTCAGCAGGTACTGGACGAACTGTTCGCGCTCTTCAAATTGACCCAGCAACCCGAAGGCGCTCAGCACGTAATAGCAATCGCGTAGCCAGCAATAGCGATAGTCCCATGTGCGCCCGCTCGCAGGTGACTCAGGAATAGACGTGGTCATTGACGCAATAATCGCGCCGGTGTCGCCAAAGCAATGCAGTTTCATTGCCAGCGCCGATCGGATTACTTCAGGCTGGAACAAAGGAGGAATGTCGCACTGTTTCACCCAGCGCTCCCAATAGCGTGAGGTCTCGTTCAGGAATCGCTCGCACAACGGCGCGAGGGGCTCTTCCAACGGCGCGCCCCATGTAAGCACAAGGTGCTGCCGGCCGGTGAGAGTAAACGGCTGCCCGCCCAGATAAGAAAGCGGTATGTCGGTGGTAAGCCGCAACTGGCTCGAGAACCCTTCATACCGAACATGGTGCGAGCCTTGCGTCGGTCTGGGGCGCTCTTTGGACCAGCCCAGTCTCGGCTCGCATACCACTGCGATGCGTGGCGTGCCTTCGAGCGGTTCCACAATGCGTATTAGTTGTGTCGGACGGAAGGCGCGGTCGTAGTGCAGAAAGCGTGGCGCAAAATCAACGACCTTGAACGATCCGGTTGGAGTTTGAAAGGTTGTTTCAAGAATGTTCGTATTGGGCTGGTAGCACTGCACGCCGATTTCTCCGCCCGCCGGCCCAATTCGGTACCGCCCGCCATCCTCACTATCTAAAAGTGTTGAGAACACCGGTTCGGAATCGAAGCGGGGAAGACAACACCACACAACGTCGCCGGTATTGTGAATTAAAGCGGAAAACTGGCAGTTGCCGATCAACCCAAGATCTTCAAGACGCATTCTTGCACCCCAAGGTCTGGCCGATATGTTTCAATAAAGTATGACACGAGTAGCGCGATTCATACTCGCCCTGATCGTGGGATTAGCTCTACTTACCTGGGCGACCTCTGGAGTGGTGCAGACGACGGCGCGTGAATGGTTTGAGCGCGACGTCAGTTCGCGCGCGCATTTGGTTTTGATCAGCGCCAGGCAATCGCTGGCTGATGCCTGGAACAACCCCGAAAATCTTCAAAGACAGTTGGCGGCCTTGACGCGGGACGAACGCGTGATGGGCGCTGCGGCGTGCGGCTCTGACTTGAGTACGCGCTCCAGCACGCCCGGTTTTCCCGTTGAGTTCAGTTGCTCCGAAGTGGGCTTCAGAGCGCGCGGAACCGATGCGAGCGCCGGCAACGCGACTCAGCAATTTCGCGAGTGGAGCACTGTGTCCACTCTGCCTACAGGCCGGGTATTTGTGAGCGCCATGCCTGTTTGGAGCCAGGGACAAGAGGTAGGCTTCGCGATTCTGGTGCAGGATTTGAGCTATATTGACCGGCGAGTGACCGCGGCGCAGACCTTTCTTATCGTGGTCTTTGGCATTCTGGCCATCATGGCGTTCGGAATTCCTCTGTTGGTCGCCAGAAGAGCGCGTTCGGACTGGAGCATCGAGTTGCGCCGTATGTTGCGCGGAGGAGGCCAGCAGAGCCGGGAGTTTCAACCGATTCTCAGCGATATGCGCGAGCTGGTCGGGCGCATGGCGAATGAACGGGAAAACGCTCCCGGGCTGTGGACTGCCGTGCGCCTGAAGCAAACTCTGAACCGGCATTTGCACGGAGAGCGGGTTGTCATCCTTGCAAACCGTGAGCCATACATACATCAACACGCTGCCGGCGGAGGAATCGAAGTTCTGCATCCTGCCAGCGGACTGGTTACCGCACTTGAACCCATCATGCGTGCGTGCTCCGGCGTATGGGTCGCTCACGGAGGTGGCGACGCCGATCGTGAAACTGTGGACCGCTACGATCACGTCCGCGTGCCGCCCGAGGAAGAGTCGTATCACATTCGCCGTGTTTGGCTCTCCGATGAAGAACTCCAAGGTTACTACTACGGTTTTTCCAACGAGGGACTTTGGCCACTCTGCCACGTGGCGCACGCGAGGCCGGTTTTCCGCGCCGAAGACTGGCGTCAGTACAGTATCGTTAACCAGAAATTCGCTGATGCGGTGTGCGAAGAAGTGGACTCCAAGGACCCTATCATCCTGGTGCAGGACTACCATTTTGCCCTTGCGCCTGCCATGATTCGCAAACGGCTTCCTGCAGCCACTGTCATTGTCTTCTGGCACATCCCCTGGCCCAACGCCGAGCAGATGGGCATATGCCCCTGGCGCAACGAGATTCTCCGAGGGTTATTGGGAAGTAGCATTCTCGGCTTCCACACGCAGCTTCACTGCAACAACTTTCTGGATTCCGTAGACCGCTATCTGGAAACGCGCAGAGACCAGGAGCAAAGCGCGGTGGTGATGCAAGGACATCGAACGCTGATTCGGCCCTATCCGATTGCGCTCGAATGGCCGGTCCGCTGGGTGGAGTCGTCGCCCAGCGAAGAGGAGTGCCGGGCGCAGGTGTGGCATGAGTTTGGATTGAAGCCTGACGCGCTGCTGGGTATCGGCGTGGATCGCCTTGACTACACCAAGGGTGTTGAGGAGCGCCTGCTTGCAGTGGAACTGCTGTTAGAGAAACATCCGGAGTTTCGCGGCCGGTTCAGTTTCGCACAGCTTGCCGCACCCAGTCGCACCAAGATCGAACGATACAGACTCCTCAACGAAACGATAGAGCAGTTGGCCGAACGCATCAATCAGCGCTTCGGCAGGAAAGACTATACGCCCATCATCATGCTTCGCTCGCATCATGAACCTCCGGAAGTCTTCCGCTTCTATCGGGCAGCGGATCTTTGTTTTGTGAGCAGCCTGCACGACGGCATGAATCTCGTGGCCAAGGAGTTTGTCGCTGCGCGAAGTGACTTGAAGGGCGTGCTGGTGCTCAGTGAGTTTACCGGAGCCGCTCGGGAATTGACGGAAGCGCTCATTGTGAATCCTTATGATCTGGAAGAATGTAGCGAGGCGCTGGCCACCGCGCTAGCCATGCCGGAGGACGAACAGCGGGATCGCATGAGGTCGATGCGTTCTATCCTGGTTCAATTCAACGTGTACCGATGGGCCGGAAAAATGTTAGTGGATGCCGCGCGATTGCGTAATCAGGAGCGCGTGGCAGGACGCATTGCCGAGCGCTCGAGCGTAGGTGCGCCTATTTGACGATGCAGTATATTCTTTCCAAAACTTCGCTCCCGGTTGTGAATCGGCTTGCCCATGAGCGCACTTTGTGCGCGTTTGATTTTGACGGTACGTTGTCACCCATTGTCGATCACCCTGATCAAGCCGTTATGCGCGCCCGAACTGAAAATCTGCTCCGCCGTCTGGCGTTACTCTATCCATGTCTTGTAGTCTCCGGACGCGCACGTGCGGATATTTTATGCAGAATGAGAGGCGTGCATGTAGCTCAGGTAATCGGCAATCATGGCGCTGAAACAGAATCGGCGTCACGGCCGCATCATCGAGTTGATCGATGGAAGGGCGCCCTGGAACTTGAGCTAGGGCCCGTTCCTGGATTGTGGGTTGAAGACAAGGGCATTTCATTGGCTATACATTATCGCCAAACTGCCCGGAAGGCTGATGCCCGCCGGCGTATACTCGCCGCAACTCGGAAGCTGGAACGTGCGCGAATACTCGGCGGCAAGCAAGTGGTCAACGTAGTGGAGGATGGCGTTCCTAATAAAGGCGATGCAGTAGCCGCCGAAAGGGATCGTCTCAAGTGTGCCTGGGTCCTGTACGTGGGAGATGATGAGAATGACGAAGATGCCTTCGCTCTGGACGGCAACATGGTGCCCGTTCGCATAGGCCGGAAGCTGCGCTCCCACGCCCGCTATTACCTTCGCGCGCAGAACGAGATTGACAGTCTCCTCGAATTGCTGCTGCGGCTGCGAGAGCCGGTTACAGCTGGATAGAAGATTAGAGCCGATAACTATTTAGAACCTCGGGCCTGAATACATACAGGCGATAACAAACGGGGCTGGCCCACAATTATGCTGATGGGTCAAAGCAGCATCTACTTATTGTCTCGAGCAATGATGACAAACAATGGAGTCAGGTGGACCTTTCGACTCTGATGGCTAGACAGCATAGTGTGTATAAAAACTACCGATTCTGGCTAACAGGCTGTGCATTTAATTTGCGCATAATTAAACAGGCGAGTATTGTATCTATGGAGCAACTGAATTGCCTTGCACGGTTTAGTGACTTAGCCAAATGGCGTTTTTTCAGTTGCCTGATTCAATCAGGGAGGATTACATGGGAGTATCGGAAATTCTGGCAACGATCGACAGTGAGATCGCAAAGCTTCAGCAGGCGCGTGGCTTGCTGAGCGGCCTCGCAGCACCGGTAGCAAAAAAGAAAGCGGGTCGGCCTAAGAAGGTTGCGGCCGCAGCTAAGAAAGCAGCGGTGGTGGCTCACGTCAGCGCGAAGCCGGCGAAGAGGAAGAAGAGGCATCTCTCTGCCGAGGGGCGCAAGCGCATAGCTGAAGCCGTCAAGAAGCGTTGGGCGGCACAGAAGGCTGCTGCAGGCAAGTAACTCGCAGCCCTACAATTCAGACCTGGGCAGGCGCAGGCCTCAACCGCGCCGGCTCAGGTTTTTTGCTGGCTTCGCTTCTGGCCAGAGTGGTGGCCGTACTGCGCGAGTCACCTCATGCCTGAGGTCGGAGAGGATGTGCGGCTAATTGATGATGCCGCTCTTGATCCGCGCCATTCTTACTCGCACCTGAAACCTGCCGTCGGGTAAATGTTAGAGCACGCCTACCTCCCTACGGCTTTTTCGATTTCAGTTTGATCATCTCGCCATCCACTACGAATTTTCCATAACCATGATGATGAATGGTCTTGGGATTCTTCTGTGCCGGATCGATCCAGGCTTTAACCACCTCCAGTACGAATATATTGAATGTATTGACGAGACGGGTGTCGATTACCCGGCATTCCAAATTGGCAAAGCACTCCGCCACCAGCGGCGGCGTCACGCGCTCGGCTAACTCCGGCGTCAGGTGGAGTCTCTTGAATTTGTCCACATCCCGTCCTGAGCAGTTGCCGATTTCCGCGACTATAGGTGCAAGGTTCACTGACGGAATCGCGATCACGCACTCCTTCGTTACTCGCAATGCTCTATGGCTGTAATTCGCATTACTAACCACGCACGCAATCAGCGGCGGCTCAAACTCGACCATCATGTGCCAGGACATTGTCATAATGTTGGCGCGTCCTTTGTGTGCGGTCGTCAACAAAACAACAGGGCCCGGTTCAAGTAGTTGGTAGACCTTCGACAACGCCAGATCTTTCATACGTGTTCTCCTCGACCCGCCATAAATAGAAGATCAAACGCATCTTATTCTAGCGCCGTGACTCTCTGCGGCCTTCGTATTTTAGGCAATTCTGCCAATAGATAGCCCATGCCGGTTTCAGCAGGCATTGCCTCATGAGGTATTCTTTTTAATGAATAGGTTTGTACTGCGTAGCCGGAACCGAACCAACCATTCTCAGGAATTGTTCGCCACTTGAAAGGAATCTCATGACCGAAGCAGGCGCGCTCGAAGCTCTTGTCAGTCAACAAGTCATTACCGCTATGAAGGCCCACGATGCGGTTCGTACCACCACTCTGCGCCTCATCAAGAACGCACTCAAGAACAAGGCCATCGAGAAGCGCGAGCCACTTACTCCGGTTGAAGAACAGCAGGCTCTGGCCACCATGATCAAGCAGCGTCGTGACTCCATCGACCAGTTCACCAAGGGCAACCGCCCGGAGCTTGCCGCGAAAGAAGCCGCCGAGATAATGGTCATTGAGGAGTTCCTGCCCAAGGCTCTCGATGAAGCTGCCCTAGGTATTCTGGTCGCCGAGGCAGTCAGCGAAATCGCCGCTGCGTCGGGCCAAAAGCCCACACCCAAAGAGATGGGCCAGGTCATGAAGGCCGTTCAGGCCAGGTTACAAGCCGCGAGCCTACGCGCCGAAGGCCGCACAGTGAGCGAGATGGTAAAGAAGACGCTGGCAGGTTAAAGAAGCATGAATCTCCAGGAATTCTCAATTATTTTCGTGAATAACTCCTGTTGTTTATTTACATTGGGCGATTTTCGCGGGTACAATCTGCATCAACGGATTGTTCGAGAGAGTCCGCGATAGAGCAGGAGCGACCGTTACGCGTCTTCCCCAGCGGCGCATAAGCACGCTGCGATCTACATCCGTTCGCGGCACCGGCGTGATTCCTGCTCTCACAGTCCGATCAAGGAGCGTCGATGCCTTTCCCCGGCATTTGCTTTCGGCTGATTCTGTTTCTGCTCGTTCTTCTCAGCGTCCCTGGCGTTTGGGCGCAGGGGCCCCCTTATCAAACTGACGACCCGGTGCCCGTCGACCTGCATCATTACGAGTTCTATATGTTCGGCGGCGTGGACGGTACTCCTGCAGAGATTGACTCGACCGGGCCGGCTTTCGAATTCAACTGGGGCGCCGTTCCCAGAGTGCAACTTCACGCTATTCTTCCCTGGGGAGTGGCCGCCCCGTCGAACAATCCCGTCTATCTCCCCGGCGGAACCGGCTCCAGAACCTTCGGGCTTACTGACATGGAATTGGGAGCGAAGATTGCCTTTATCAAGGAATCAAAGTACATTCCGCAGATTGGCAGCTTCACCATGTTTGAAATGCCGACGGGAAACTACGACAAGGGCCTTGGTGTCGGGAAGGTTTGGTACAGGCTCCCGCTCTGGATGCAAAAGAATATCGGACACTGGCTGCTGGACGGCGGCGCAGGCGAAACGATCGTTCCGCAAACTCAGTATCGCAACTTTCCATACGGTGGGTTCCTGCTGAAATACGCCTTCGGCGAGCGGCTGGAGTTAGGAGGCGAGGTTTTCTCCCATGGCCGCGAGGGCTTTGCCTCTGCGCAAACTCAGGCGTCGGCCATGATCGATCTCGGCGGCTATTACCATTTCAAGCACAATCCCAACAAACAATTTCTGTTCTGTTACGGCCACTCCGTTGCCGGCCAAACCGAAAACTACGCTTACCTCGGCATGTATTGGACCTGGGGAAAAGAAGACAAAAAGGCTCCTGCCGAAAGCGCATTGTTCCCGACGCAGTTCAACAACAGAGGAATGGAATAACCGCTGTCCGCGGATTGCTTCGCGGCACATTCGCACAGGAGGTCACGAATGGAAATCACGGCGCGCAGCTTATGGACTCTTATTCATGGCATGGGTTTCGGCGCCCTCTATCTCCTGGCGTGTTCCGGAGTTCTTGTTGAACTCATTCGCCGCTACTCGCCGAATGCGGAATGTCCGATCTCTCCACGCGATGAAATATTTTTGAAGGTATATCTCATCGTTATGGCCGTGCTCGCATGGATTACCGTGCTTACCGGAACTTACATCATCTATCCCTGGTATCGCGCCGTTGCTCAGGTGGGAACTGTCAATCTCGCTGGCTTTCCCCAAATGCTGCTCAAATCCAGCCCGGATACCATCGGCTGGCATTCTCTCGGAATGGAGTGGAAAGAGCATGTCGCGTGGCTTGTGCCCATCTCCATTACAATGGCGGCTGTCGTTTTTGTCCGCTATGGACGCAACCTCAGAAGCCAGCCGCAACTGCGCGCCGCGGTTCTTTGCTTTACTTTGACTTCGTTTCTTGCAGCGGGCATAGCCGGTTTCTTCGGCGCCATGCTCGTCAAAAACGCGCCGGTTGAGGGTGGGCAAGTGATTCATCTAATGCATGGAGAATAGATATGAACAAACCTGCGCCTTCAGCCTCAGCAAATTCCGCTGGCTCTTCCAATGGCTCCGGCGCCGCTGCCATTCTCGCCGCCGGCATCGGGTCGTTCATGATCGCCCTGCTGGCCATCGCGGCAGATAATTCCGCCTCCCTCAAGAGCTTGCTCAATTTCTATAAGCCAAGCGGGCCGCTTTCCGGCGTGACCACCATTGCCGTTCTTGTTTGGCTAATCGCGTGGGGAATTCTGGAGTGGCGCTGGCGAAACCGGACCGTCGCTCTGGGACGCATCAACGCCGTGGCGCTGCTTCTGCTCGGCTTGAGCCTGCTGCTCACCTTCCCTCCCATCGCCG
>Ga0181520_10013370_pt1 | contig 10360 bp, 4 predicted proteins | sample PEATcosm2014_Bin_29_FD_132451 | JGI IMG/M metagenome (GOLD analysis project Ga0181520, IMG submission 132451) | Peatland microbial communities from MTU Mesocosm Facility, Houghton, MI, USA - PEATcosm2014_Bin02_30_metaG | ecosystem: Environmental > Terrestrial > Soil > Wetlands > Peat | place... | reverse complement strand
TGCTTCTATTTCTTGGATTGCGCGGTCCGGCTGCAGAGTGTGCAACACAAGCTGTATTGGGGCCGGAACCTTACTTCTCCCAGATTGCCGAGCGTTTTTCGAGACGGTTTCCCCAGGAACACCTGACGCAAGCGCCGATGGACGCCGCCGTTTCATCGCGGGCATGGACGAATTACATCACATCGCTCGATCTTGACCATGTATATTTCCTTGCCTCAGATATCGAGAAATTCAAGGCGGATGTGAAGAATCTCGACGATCAATTGGACAAGGGCGACTTGAGTTTCGCTTACAGGGTATTCGCCGTTTTCAAGTTCCGTGTGGAAGACCGGCATGAATATACCGACAAATTGCTGGAGAAAGGTTTCGATCTCGATAAACAGGAAACCTACAAATGGCGGCGTAAGGAAGTCGAATGGCCAAAAGACGAAGCTGAATGGAACGAAATCTGGCGACAGAGAATAAAGAATGAGTATGTCCGCCGCGTCGTCGCCATGGAACTCAGCGGCACGAACAAGATCGAAAGCGGCAGCGTGGAATCTGAGAAAGATGATGAAGCGCTTTCGCCGATGGAAGCCATTCGCAAACAGAGCAAGCAATACGTCACCATAGTCGAAGACGCCGACCCTGCATGGATACTCGAGAAGTATCTTTCCGCTTTTGCCCACGCATACGATCCCCATTCCGATTACATGTCGGCCAGCTCAATGGAGGATTTCGATATTGAAATGAAACTCTCCCTGGTTGGCATTGGGGCGCTCCTCAGTGCCGACGAAGATGGCGCGGCCAAAGTTGTCAGGATCATTCCCGGCGGACCAGCCGACCTGGATAAACGCGAAATACGCCTGAAACCGGGAGACAGAATTATCATGGTCGGTGAAGGCGACGATCCACCGGTTGATATCCGGCACTGGCCGCTTCATAAGATCGTGGAGCGTATACGAGGAGAAAAAGGAAGCAAAGTTACGCTGATTGTGGTGCCAGCGTCTGACTTGACTGGCTCGACCCAGAAACGAGTGGATCTCGTTCGAAATGACGTCCGGTTGGAGGACCAGGCTGCAAGCGGGAAGACATACACTATCAAGGGTGGCGATGGCGTAACGCGCAATCTTGGCGTCATCACGCTTCCCGCATTTTATGCCAACATGCGGCAGGGATCGGTAAGCGAATCGGATTACAGGAGTTGTTGCTCCGATATGGAGCGGATCCTTGGCGATATGAAGGAGAAGAACGTCGAAGGGATTCTATTGGATCTGCGCAATAACGGCGGTGGTTCCCTTGCCGAGGTTGTCAAGATGACCGGACTTTTTGTTCACAGCGGCCCCGTCGTGCAGGTCAAGGAAATGCATTCGCAAAGAAAGATATTGAGAGACGATGATGGCAGCATCCGCTACAACGGACCTCTAGTCGTGCTCGTCAACCGTCTCAGCGCATCAGCCTCGGAGATATTGGCTGGGGCGCTGCAGGATTATCGTCGTGCAGTTATCGTCGGAGATTCCAAGACACACGGCAAGGGTACGGTTCAAACCATTTTGGACCTTGGCCGTGATCCAAAATATGGCGCAATCAAAATCACCACAGCCATGTACTACCGTATTTCGGGAAGTTCGACACAATTGAAGGGCGTTTGCCCCGATATTGTGGTGCCGTCTGCCTTCGACTGCATGGACTTCGGAGAGGAATTCGAAACGAATCCCATGAAATGGGATCGAATAGATCCGGCTTCATACTCGGCGGACACCAACATGCCTTCGATCATATCGGTTCTTGCCGGAAACTCGGAAAAAAGGAGGGCTGCCGATCCAAGGTTCGCTGCGAACACCAAGTTTCTTGATCGTGTGCGCACTTTGAACAAGACACAGGAACTGCCCCTCGATCTCGCCACGCGAAAAAAAATGGCCGAGACGGAAAAGGATCTTAGCGAATTGGAAGAGAAAATCACCGAACCCGGCGAAAACGGGAACAAGGACAACCCTTTGAACAATGATCTTGTTCTTTCCGAAGGATTACAGATACTGACAGATTGCGTTTCATTGGAGCCTAAAATTGCGGCGCAATCTGAGCCGGCTTCGGACGTGAAAAGAAGCGCCATGGACTCGATAATTGATTGGCTGAGGAACTGATCGTGAATATAAATTTCTGGAAAATGCACGGCGCGGGGAACGACTTCATCCTCGTGGATGACCGTCAGATGAAGTTTCCCATCGCAGACAAGGGCTGGCTTGCCCGCATTGCGGCGCGGCGGACGGGAATCGGTTGCGAAGGCATCATTCTGATCCAGCCTTCGAAAAAGGAAACTTTCCGGATGCGTTTTTTCAACCCGGACGGGACCGAGGTGAGCATGTGCGGGAACGGCGCGCGATGTGTCGCCAAACTCGCCAGCGAACTTGGCGTTGCACCTAAAATAATGACAATCGAAACTGTTGCGGGTCCATTGAAGGCGGAAATACTGGGAGAAGATGTTCGTCTGGAAATGATGCCGCCAAAGAATTGGAAATTCGATTGCGTCCTTAAAGTGGCCGGCAAGCAGCTGGATTACAGCTTTGTTGTCACCGGCGTCCCGCATGTAGTTGTGGAAATGGAGAACATTGACGATTGCGATGTCCAGGCCTTGGGTTCGCGCATCCGTCATCATGCAGACTTCGCGCCATCCGGCACCAATGTCAATTTCATCACCGTGCTCGGACCGCAGTTGATCAAAATCAGGACTTACGAGCGTGGCGTTGAGGCCGAGACCATGGCCTGTGGCACGGGTGTTGTTGCAAGCGCTGTGACGGCGGCCAGGCGCGGTCGCGTCACTCCTCCGGTGAAAGTACTGGTAGCAAGCCGCGATGTTCTTACTGTCGATTTCCGGTTCGTTCGCGAAAACGTGGATAATGTCACGCTCCTTGGCCCAGTCGTCCAAGTATATGAAGGGGCGCTCGAATACTCGCGCTAATAGCGTTTGGTTGGTGGCTTTGTTTCGGGACCGGGAAACGGGATGGGCCAGGCTCCATTCAGCGCTGACGCTTCACATACTAAGCGGGCAAAACCAATCGGCCAGTCCAACCGCGCAGAATATATAGATGTTACTCGATTCGTAAATTGCCAAGCACGGGACGTTTTGTGCTGTCTCCCGTGCCGCCTCTTGGTCTTTTCTCCTTCAACCGTGCGAGCATGGATTCGAGGTCATTGCGCAGTCTGGCCATCACCGGATCGGTTTCGACAGCGCGCTCGCGGACGGGACTCACCTCAATTGCGTCGCCGATCTCTATTGCCGCATGGATCGGGCGATACACGCGGATCGCATCGGTCAAATCCTCCTCGAAGCGCTCCACTGTCTCGAGCAATTGCTCCGGCGTCGGTGGTGTGCTGAAGTAGTCGGGCGGATAGAAGAAAAGCTGTTGGGCCAGATAGATATCCGCAAGCTGTTTCCATCTTCGGGCACGCTCTTCCTCGGTTATGTCGCCGGCCACCATGTCCGGAAGAATTGCCGTTCGCAGTGCCTTGACGCGGGCAGTGACGTTTTTCTCCGTCTTTCTTCCCTTCAGCCATTCTGTTTCGAGAGGAACCAGCAGCTGGTCAATCAGCGCCACGATGCGTTGTGCCAATGTGCCAGCCTGCGGTTGTTCTGCATATTCCAGCTCCTTCAGCGTCAGCAGGGCCTCGCCCACTTTGACGATCCGGTCCACAAGCTGCTTGTTTCTCTGTGGCTGCCATGAAAGCCGTTTTTCAATTTCTTCCAGCGCTGGGATGATCGCCCTTTCGATATTCTCGCGGAAGAAATATCTGATTGCGACGGGATGAATCACAACCTTGCCCGGCGGGTTCATGTCTTTTCGCTGCTTGGCGGCATTGCGGGCAATAAAGAGCGTACCGTCCATCAGGGGATTGAGCCGGTCGTTAGTACGTGAGATAGCGCCTTCCGGGAAGATCACAAGCGGGCGCTTCGCGTCTACAAGAATCTGCACCGCGCATTTGAGCGCATCGCGGTCGAGCCCCTCGCGGTACACGCTGAAAACGCCCAGTCTCGGCAGGAGCCAGGCTTGCACACCGCCCTGCAAAAAGAGATGGGCGCTCGCCATGATGTATACGGGTTGGGAAATGGTGGCAGCCATCGTCCCCACGATCATCGGGTCGCAGGGCCGGCAGTGGTTTGGCGCAAGCATGATTCCATGCCCTGCATTGAGCGATGCTTTGAGCTTTTCCACGCCGAAATACTCGGCGCTCTCGACTCCGTGGTAATTCCTCAGGTATGACGGCATGTATGCGCGCATCAGGATCGGCCAGAAATTGCCGTTGTGCGGCGCCACGAAATGATACGGCTTGTCTATTACAATGTTTTGCATCGCGTTGTCTTACCCAATCGCTCTACACCGGCTGCCCGCATCCGCAGTCCTTGCACATCTTCTTTGTTCTCCCGTCTCGTCTTGCTTCCAAGGGTAGGTAAATGCACGGCACGGTGTCAACATCGCAAAGGCACGTCGCAGAAGGAATTTGGGCATTAGTTTGTGCTTTTGCATGAGATTGTTTCAGTCTATTGTACAAAAGAATCCGAAGAAGTTCCCCGCCGGATCACACGAAGACGCGAAATATCTCAATAAGATATTTGCGTTTCATTCGGGCGGATAATCGCGCAAGGTGCGAGACGATGATGAAACTTGGATGGATACATGGAGCATACAATACCGCCTTTGCGATGTCGCTGAGTTTGTGCGTTCTGGCATTATTCGCGGTGGCGCTGGCGTCTGGTGATGACTGGCCGCAGTACCGCGGGATCAACAGGGATGGCACCTCTGCCGAGACCGGGTGGCTGCAAACATGGCCTCCGACAGAGGTTTGGCGACAAAAAGTCGGGATGGCGTATAGTTCGGTGGCCGTCAGCCAGGGCCGTGTTTACACCATGGGTTGGACCACAAACACGGATTTTGTTTACTGTTTTGACGCCTACAACGGCACCAACTACTGGACTTTCTCTTATCCGAATGGGACGTTGAAGGCGTGGGGGCCGAATGCGACGCCTACGGTTGACGGCGACAATGTGTACACTTACAGCCATACCGGCGATCTCTACTGCTTGAATAGAATGACTGGCGCGGTCGTGTGGTATAATTTCGTGGATTACGGCTAAGATAGCGAATGGGGTTATGCAGGTTCGCCACTGATTGACGGCAATCTTGTGATCCTGAATTCGGGCGGCGGCGCGGCAGTGGACAAGAATTCGGGGTCGAACAAATGGGGCTACGCTGGAAGCGCCGGGTTTGGTTCGCCCAAGGGGATAACTTATAACTCGCAGCAGATAGTGCTCGGCCTGAGCGGTCACGCGATGGACGCTTCGACCGGGGCTTTGCTGCCAGGATGGAATTTCGGCGGCAATCTGGCGGACGATCCGGAATTTTATGGTTCGGACAAATTCTACGTTGGGGGATGTCTTTATCAGATTGGCAGCGGAGGGGTGACGTCGCTCTGGTCAAATAGCGACATGGGTAACGCTTATAGCGCCAGTGTCGTTGTCGGCGATTATGCGTACGGACTGGCGAGCGGCGGGCCTTACATGAACTGCGTTTCCCTTTTTGACGGATCGCTTAAGTGGTCACAAGCCGGCATCGTCGAAGGGTCCGTCGTAGCATCGGACGGCAAACTCATAATCCTTACCGGAGACGGAAAGTTCATTGTCTTGAAGGCTGATTCGTCCAGTTACAACACTGAAGGCCGTGCACCGTATCAGATGACGTTCGAGCCATACGGCGGGGGCAGCGCTTCGGGGCCGCGCGCTTGCGCGGTGCTGGCAAATGGATATATGTATTGCCGTGACTACGGGTCGTATCAGCAAACCAACTATGTAAGCTTCAACGAGTGCGCCAATCTGGTATGTCTCAACTTCGGGGCCGGTTCAACGGGCGGACCGGGAGTGGTGCAGTTCGGCAGCTCTGCATTCAGCGTTGGACAAATGGCGGGTTCCGCGCGTATCACGCTTACGCGCACAAACGGCATTGTCGGCGCGATTGCAGTCAATTATGCAACGGCCAACGGCACGGGCCTGGCCGTCACGGATTACGTTGCGACCACAGGCACGCTCAATTTCGCTACCGATCAGGCAAGTCAGTCGTTTACAGTGCCGATCCTTAATGCAGGTGTGGCCGGTCCTGACAAGACGATCAATCTTACTCTGTACAATCCTACAGGCGGAGCTTCTCTGGGCAGCCCCACCAACGCGGTCCTCACAATAATAAACGACAATGGCGCTTATAGGATGAAGCTGGGTTTCACCGGCTATAACAGACCTGAAACTCTCACGAATTTTCCGGCGCTTGTGATTTTGAGCACGAACCTGCCCGGCTTCTCGTACAGCCAGCTCGCGTCTGCCAATGGCTATGATCTGCGCTTCTCATCCTCGGACAACTCTCAGGAATTGAACTACGAAATCGAGAAATGGAATACGAACGGAAATTCCTGCGTTTGGGTGCAGGTTCCGCAATTGCAGAGCGGTAGTTACATCTGGGCGAGTTGGGGAAACGCGGATTCTGGTATTACCAGCGCTCCTGCTGTTTACACAACGAACGGTGCGGTGTGGCCCACTGGCGCTTTTGCGGGCGTCTGGCACATGGCGCAAGCCAGCGCGGTGGATTCTACAGCGAACAAGCTCAACGGAACCGCGGCAGGCAACATCACGAATGCGATCGGTTTGATCGGCGGGGCCGAGGGTGTTGCAGGCGGATACGTCAAGCTCGCCGATTCCTCCACCCTGGATTTTACCGCAGGCTCGGTGACTCTCTCCGGGTGGGTCAAGTTCAATACGCTGCCAAATGGTGAACAGGCTGTTACCCGGAAGGAAAACCAGTGGGCCCTTGAAGCCAACGGCAGCACGGCGATGAGAAGCCTGTTCAGCACCACCGGCACAAGCGGCTGGACTGCCAATAATGACGACACATTCAGTCCTGCACTGAGCGCGGGGCGCTGGTATTACCTTGCCTGCACATACAACGGATCCCAGTTATGGAATTTTGAAAACGGCTTGCCGATTGGCGCCAGTCCTCACAACGTTAGCGGAACCATTAATGTGCAGAGCGGCACATCGGCTGGACTGGGCGGCAACGGCAGTGGTGCGGACGGGCTGGCCAATGCGGTCATTGACGAAGTCAGAATCGAGCAGGTGTATCGTTCTACCAACTGGATCTGGGCCACGTACATGACCGTGGCGTCGAACGCGAGCTTCTGCGTTTATGGCAGTGCACAGGCTGGTGGCGGTAACACGAATAACCCGATAACCGGCATTCCTCCTGCCATGTGGATTCAGCAATACTTTCCAGGAACTCCCACCAACAACTATGCGAGTCTGGCCGCAAGCGAGGGCAACAGCAACGGCATGACTGTTTGGCAGGATTACGTGGCTGGATTAAACCCGACCAATAGCCAGAGCTGTTTCTCGGTGATTATCACCAACGTGGGCGGACAGATTGTGGTTGGCGTGCCATCTGTCCAGACGAACTCGGACTATGCCGGGTTGAATAGATACTACGAGATTGATCAATGCACGAACCTCTTGACGGGCGGGATATGGCAGCCTGCTTCAGGCTGTACAGGCGTTCTTGCAACCGGCGGTATTCTGGCCTGTACAAATGCTGCACAGAACCAGGTCATATTTTATCGAGCCAAGGCAACGCTGCAGTAGAAACCGTGGGAACCTCGCATATTTGCGATGGATGTTGGAATGGCATAACAATTCAGAAAAGGAGTGCGCTTTGTGCCTGATGTAAACCCTTATTGCAAAGAAGAGCTGGACAAGAAGCTTCAGGGAATCAATGCCGCTGTTTACAAGATAATCTCGAATTTGGAGATTGAAGCATGGCGTACGCCGGAACCCGTTCCATTCGACAAGCGTAGCACCGGAACGCGTCTGAAATTATCGATTGGAGATGCGTGGGGGCGCCTCTTCGATTGCGCGTGGTTCCATTTTTCGGGGAAGGTGCCTGCCTCGGCGAAGGGATCGAAAGTCGTCCTGCTTCTTGATGTCAATGGCGAGATGTGTGTCGTGGACAATGACGGCGCACCAGTTCTCGGGCTGACGAACGGCTCGTCTGTTTTCGATCCATCGTACTGGCAGCCCAAGCGGGTGAGTATCGTAAGCAAGAAGGCCGCTGGCGGAGAGAAAGTTGACCTGTGGGCGGATGCTGGCTGCAACGATCTCTTCGGGAATCTGGCCGGAGACGGAACCGTCAAGGAGGCGTACATTGCCATATGCAGGGAAGACTTGCGTCGTCTTTGCTGCGATTTCCAGATCCTTTACGATCTATTTAAGGTCGTGCCGGAAAACTCGGCGCGCCACGATGAAATATTCCAGGCGATCATGGATGCGGCAGGCGCGCTCGATTCTTTGAGCGTCGCTGAAGTGAAGGCTGCGCGCGTCATACTCGCGCGCGTTCTCTCGAAAAAAGGCGCCGAACCTTCTCTTGAGTTTTCCGCGATCGGGCACGCGCACATTGATCTGGGCTGGCTGTGGCCAATCCGTGAAACCAAGCGCAAGGGCGCCCGCACTTTTGCCACAGTTCTTGACCTGATGAACCGCTATCCTGAATACAAGTTCGGAGCAAGCCAGGCCCAGCTTCTGCAATGGATGAAAGAGTCATACCCGAAGCTGTATGCAGGAATAAAGCAGAAGGTCAGTGATCGCAAGTTCGAAGTCCAGGGCGCGATGTGGGTCGAAGCGGACACCAATCTGACCGGCGGCGAATCGCTCGTCAGACAGGTGCTTCAAGGCAAGCAGTTCTGGAAAAAGGAATTCGGGATTGACGTGCGACATCTCTGGCTGCCTGACGTGTTCGGCTACAGCGGCGCGCTGCCGCAGATCCTGAGGAAATCCGGCGTTGATTACTTTCTTACGACGAAGATGTCATGGAATCAGGTCAACAAGTTTCCCCATCATTCCTTCGTCTGGCAGGGAATAGACGGAACGGGAATCCTTGCCCATATGCCGCCGGAAGACACTTACAACAGCCTTGCGACGCCAGGCTCTGTCAGCGCCGCCGAGAAGAACTACAAGAACAAAAATGTTTCGAGCCATGCCATGCTGCTGTTTGGGGTGGGCGATGGCGGAGGCGGGCCCGGCGAAGAACACCTTGAGCGGTTGGCTCGAATGAAGAACCTTGCGGGTCTTGCGCCGGTCACGCAGACATTCGCGGCTGATTTCTTTAAAAAATGGTCGGCTGAGGCCGCGAAGTTCCAGACTTGGGTGGGGGAATTGTATCTTGAAAGGCACCAGGGAACCTTCACGACGCAGGCCAAAAACAAATGGTATAACCGCCGCATGGAGCATTCGTTGCGCGAAATGGAATGGACCTCCACCATTGCGGCCGCGCTGTGCGGCTCGAAATATCCGCGTGAACGACTTGCCGATATATGGCGCGAGACGTTGCTATATCAGTTCCATGATATCCTGCCTGGCTCCTCCATCAAGCGCGTCTACGACGAAAGCAGGGCGCGATATGCCCTTATGCTTAAGGAGCTTGAAGAGGGCATAGCGGGCAATCTGGAGAAGATCGCCGGACGAGTTGACATAAGTGGCGTCAAGAAGCCGGTCCTGATTTTTAATTCTCTCTCGTGGGAGCGGAAGGAATGGGTCAGTGTCAATCGCAGGTGGATAGAGGCCGTCGTTCCAGCCATGGGCTACAAGGTGTTCGATCTGGCTGCAGCCGGAAACAAGCATGGCCAGGCGACCGCAAGCTCGGGCTCGCTCGAGAATGAGCAGCTAAGAATAACATTCGCCGCCGACGGCTCGATAGCATCGATATTCGACAAGCTGAACGGGCGCGAGGTTCTCGCGCCACGGCACAGGGCGAATCGGCTAGCCGTGTATAAAGACGAGAGCAACGCATGGGAAGTGGCGATGAATTATCCGGACTCAAAGCCGCGCTTCATGAAGCTGAAGGCTTCAACCGCCTTGACCGATGGGCCGCAGGCCATTCTGGAGCAGACATATGAGATCGGTCATTCGCGGCTGGTCCAGAGGATTGTGCTGACCACCGGATCGCGGAGACTGGATTTCGTGACGCACGTTGACTGGCACGAAACGAACTCAATGCTCCGCACAAGTTTTCCGGTCGCCGTGCTCGCAGATGAGGCATGCTGCAATATCCAGTTCGGTTACGTTCGCCGTCCGACGCACGACAATACCACCTGGGACATGGCGAAAGGGGAAGTGCCTGCGCAAAAATGGGTGGACCTTTCGCAGCGGGACCATGGCGTGGCGCTCATGAACGACTGCAAGTACGGCCACAGGATCAAGGGAAATACACTCGACCTTAACCTTCTCAGGGGCGCGCAGCATCCCGGCGCCGTCGTGTTCGACGATAGCAAGTTGAAGCCCGGTGAATACAACCACAAG
>Ga0181520_10013369_pt1 | contig 10362 bp, 9 predicted proteins | sample PEATcosm2014_Bin_29_FD_132451 | JGI IMG/M metagenome (GOLD analysis project Ga0181520, IMG submission 132451) | Peatland microbial communities from MTU Mesocosm Facility, Houghton, MI, USA - PEATcosm2014_Bin02_30_metaG | ecosystem: Environmental > Terrestrial > Soil > Wetlands > Peat | place... | reverse complement strand
CTCCAGGGTACCTCCAGGGTACCTCCAGGGTACCTCCAGGGTACCTCCAGGGTACCTCCAGGGTACCTCCAGGGTACCTCCAGGGTACTTCCTAGTTGTTTCGTAAGTATACGAGGGGGATTTTTGAGAATGAGAGAAAATAAGATTTTCTATTTTTTCGCTGGCAACGCCATCCACGGTTTAAACTCATCTGGTAACAACCGGATAAGCTCTTCGCCCGATACTGAGTAAAGATCATATGTAAGCTCAAACTGATGCAGAACATCGACAAATCGCCTGAGTGTTCCCGGTTTATGCTCTTGCGCTGATGAGCCTCGCTTCGGACGCTTTTTGTCCGGGTCCCAGTATAAAATTTTCGCAGCTTCGATAACGCCCTTATTAGTGCCAATTTCCTGACGTCCCATAAGTTGTGCAAGGAAATCTCCGGTCTCATCAACAGGATTGTAAAGAAGAATAATCGAATTGGTATGATGAAGATCATAAATCATAACCGGGCCGGCTAAAAGATGCCGGAATATTCTATCCCATTCATTACTGTTCAGTATATACCGTGACTCTGCACCAATTTTTCTAATTCCCTGCGTATCTGCCGGACAGAGAATATCGAAATAGAATGCAGCCAGCCAAGTCCACATGCCAACATTTCTGTATTTTTTATCGGGAGAAATTCCGGAAACTTTTTCGTGAAGGTATTCTGCAATATCGAATTTTGTCAGGAAATCATGAAACTCAATTTCTATTTTATTGGGAAGAATTATGGTATATGTTTCATCCGAGAGCAGTTCCGGGAGTGAAGTTTCTGATTCCCCGGTCTCGTTCATGGAAATAAGGAAATACTTGAATTTTTCAACCCCTGCATCATTAAATTCCCGCACTCTGACCATTCAGGCACCTTCCATCTCAGACTCAAATTTGCCCTTAATGCCATATTTCCGGCAGAACGCCGGTATCGCATCATCATCAATCCATTTCCGGAAAAATTCATAGTTCGAAGGATTCTCCAAATCCTCAAATTCATCTGATTCGGTAATGTTTGGAACCTCCGGCAGATTCTCAACAAATTTAAGCCAGAGATTCTGCCACGATTCCGGATCATCAGATTCAAAATCATCACCTATTAAAAGGATCTGGATCAGTATTTCGCGAAGAACCGACGGATAGACGAGGCTGAAAAAAAGATCATCTGTTTTCACAATTTCCGTTATACTCATAACATCGATCTTTTGGTTTACAATAAGAACGGGTCCGGTGTTCCTGAAATCCAAATTCCATATCTCCGGTCCAAGATCATCGTAAGTCACCGGGAGCAGCATTATTCGTCTGGAGTCCTCGGGGCTTTCTCCCACTGAAGTCAGACGATCTGCGACAGCGAGAATTTTTCCGTGCTGTGCCAGAGGATCTACCAGTTTAACCCGGAACGATATTGCATCGGTGCTGTGAATATCATAGAGATGGCGGTCTTCCGGAAACAAAGGCCGCTTAAGAGTTCCACATCTGAATCTCATAAAAGACGACTTATCATATGCCTCGACATAAAGTTCGGGATCATCCGAAAAATTGCTGGTATCGAGATCGAGTTTTAAATCAAAATAGGGATGCAATGTTTTGTCTTTTACTAGCCGGATACTGATATCCTTCCGTTCGATCTTTTTTCGCCCGGTATAGTTGAATTTCCGGATCATACCGGCACCTCGGTATATGAAGACCTTACCGTCAGATCTCTCTGTTCGTCAAATCCTGAAACCGACAGGTCAAAAGATTGATCTGATACATCGAATCTGAGGGTATTTTCTGAGGCAAAGGTCAGAGTGTACCCAGTACCACCGATTTCAATGGGTTTCTTTCCAAGATCGAAATCCGGCACCCGATATTTCAGGATAGCATTTCCTTTTCTGACAGCATAGGCGAATTTTACCTCGACTGATGAGATCTTCTTTGATGAATTCGGATTATGATAGATCCGGACGCCTCCTGATATTTTTGAGACAAAGACCGGTTTTGTTCTGCTTTCCACTTCAACAACTGGAACTGTTCCCGGTTTTTCCCCCTTTTTCTCTTTGTCGGGAGTTTTACGTGGCTTTTCCTCCGGAGGTTTAATTTCGGGTACATCGACATAAAAAATATCCCCAAGAAGTTCTTTATCAACACCTTCAGCAGGTTTCATAAGTCTGCGGATAATTTCCCTGAGACTTGCCTTAACGAAGGCAAGAGTACTAGGTCCATGGATATACCGTTCACGGAATTTTGATGAATCTTTCTGCCATTCAGTATGAGCGGGATTTTCAGCGTCACCGATAAGGGTTGTCAGATCACCCTCATCAATGACGACCATTCCCCGGATTCCCTTGTCTTTAAATGATGAGATCCCACTGATTGTAATCCCTTCACGAATGAAATAATTTTCAGCATTATGCAGCTTTCCATCCCGCTGGACAAATGCCTTGAACCATGATAACCGGGTCTTGTGATTTTTTCGTTCGACTTTAACCGGGATTCTGAAGCCTATCACAAAACCCAGATCAAATTTTTTTCTAAGTTCGTGAAGAGATACATCTGAGAATAATGAGTCGTCCCAAGATGGAGCGACAGCGAGATTTTCCGGCTCTTTGAGAACGATATACTCTTCTGATTCCATTTCAATTGCAAGCTTTGCAAAATTAAACAATTTTAACAGGTTGACGTCTTCAGCTTCGCCATTAAACTCAGATGTGAGGAGTGCGCCGTTGGTTATCTGAGTAAGAATTGATTCCCTGTTAAGGGGGATGCAGGAATCATTTTCATGTATAGTGACAGAAAGTGCTCCTGCCATAATCGGATAGAAAAACTGCTTGATCATACCTGATTTGAGGGATACGGCAGTGATATCCTGATAGGGGTAAGGGACAACAATGGATAAACCCGGTTCATCTGTTCTTTTCAGATGAAATGCATGGGTAAATTTTTCAGTGGATAATTTATCCTCAATAGGGATAGGGAAAAACTGTTCTCCCTGAGAATCTCTGAACCTTCCGAATCCACCGTATGGCATGTATGGCCTATTATCGACATTGTGAATCTTCAGCACTGACTGCCCCATCAGAAGAGAACGATGGTCACTCTCCCGAATAGTCAAACCGAAGAATGTGTTGATTTTTGATACAGCGCTGAATACGGTTTTCCCGAGACCCCACCGTCCCCTCTCTTTTCCTGATTTTCCAGAACGGCCATAGTTTCTCCAGAAATAAAAAAAGTTCTCTCCGGTCGTTCCCTCTTCAGGAATATCTGCCCGATCAGGATCACCTTCGAGACCGGTGGTGTTGAAATCCTCAATTACTAGAAAATCGAGGGGCGCATCCGGAGCTGGTTTATCGCTGATACCATTGTTTGGTGCTTTCAGATGTGCATCCAGATCTCTGAAAAAAAAGGGATATCTCTCATCTCCAGCGAATCTGATATTCCGGAAAATAGAGATGTCAATCCTCACGGATCCATTACCGGCTGCTTTCGCATCAAGTGAGTTCTGAATGGTTTCCCTAAGAAGGGCATGTGAAAACCCCCCGACATAACCGGTCTTGAAAAATTCGTCCTGAAAAGGATCAACGCCCATATCATCTTTTGTTTTTGGCTTAAATCTCCAGCCGGGTTCTGTGCCCCGAACAGCCATCATAGATGGATTTCTATTTTTTTACACTATATATATTCCGAACTGTTGTTACACCAGGTTTATTAATAGTTCCAAAAATCAAATAGTATCTTGAAAATCAAAATGAAACCAAATTTGAAACCTAATTTTTTTACGGTCGATCTGTTTGCAGGATGCGGCGGGATAAGCGAGGGATTTCATCAGGCCGGATTTAAAACGGTCGCACAGATAGAAATGCACCCCCCCGCTTGTGAAACACTTCGGACCCGTCAGATGTTTTTTGAATTAAAAGGGATGCAAAAGATATCAGTTTATCACAAGTATCTAAAGGAAAACATTTCCAGAAAAGAAATATTTGACAAATATCCGGAAATTTCAGATGCAGTGAATTTTCGCGTCATAGAAGAAACACTATCAGAAAAATCACTTCAGTCAGTCATCAAGAAAATCAGATCGAGTATGGAATTTCATAATACCTCTTCAATTCAGGTATTTCTCGGAGGCCCGCCATGTCAGCCTTATTCAATTATCAACAGGGCCTGGGTCCAGGAAAACAATAATAAAGGCAAAAAAGATGAGCGAAATTATCTCTATACTCATTACCTTGAACTCCTCAAGGAATTTCAACCGGATATATTTGTCTATGAAAACGTCCCGGGTCTTTTCTCCGCGACATATGGGGGTGAAAAAATTTTCAAAAAACTTCTGGATGATTTTTCCCGGCTTTCCCCATCCTATGAGATAATTCCACCCCTTGATAAAGTCTCAGAAAAACCCCATGACTATATTCTAAACAGTGTAAATTTCGGAGTCCCCCAGAACAGAAAACGACTGATTCTGATAGGGTTCAAAGAGGGTCTCGAAGAAAATAATCCCGGAATTGTCAGGATGTATGAACGACTACGGAATGAAAGAAAACCGGTAAATACGCAGATCACTGTAAGGGATGCAATCAGTGATTTGCCAGAACTTAAACCCAATTATGGGGATAATCGTTTTTACTCAGGATATCCGGAAGATGCCCCGTTTAGTCCCTACCAGAAAAAAATGCGTAGAAATTCTCCGGGCGTTCTCAATCATTTTGCCCGGGCGCATATGCAATCGGATCTTGATCGATATCGGTTTTTTATTGAACATTATCAAAATACCGGTAAATCTGCCACATTGAAAGATTTGCTTTCAGAAAGATCCGATCTCGCGCCTCAACACAACGAGGAAAATAATAATAAATTTGTTGATCGATTCAAAGTTCAATGGTGGGAAAAACCAGCATCAACAGTTACTGCCCATCTCTCAAAAGACGGGCATTATTTTATTCATCCCGATATTGAACAGTGCCGATCCTTTACAGTCAGGGAGGCTGCCCGTTGCCAGTCTTTCCCAGATAATTTCTTCTTTGAAGGCCCAAGAACGGAACAGTTCCGCCAAGTCGGTAATGCAGTCCCGCCGCTACTCGCGAAAGCAATCGGGAAATCTGTAATGCATGAACTTGAGAAGATTTATAGCTGAGTCAGGTTTCGAAAAATTTTCCAGTCATTTCTGCTATCCTCTCTACAATCGCATCAGGATTTTTTCTAATATCGTGTTCCCAGAAACGCATAACTGTCCATCCTAAATTTTTCAATTGCAAATTGACTTTTTTGTCTCTTTCAACATTGGATTGTATCTTTTTCATCCAGAATTCATTTCGGGTTTCCGGTTCCTGAAAGCAGACAGGACATTTATGCCAGAAGCACCCGTCAACGAAAATTGCAACTTTTTTTTTAGTGAATACGATATCTGGTTTGCCTGGCAAATTATAATGGATACGGTATCCCCGGATACCCTGTGACCAGATCAAGTGTCTAAGTTTTTTCTCCGGATTAGTGTTTTTACTATTGATATGAGACATGTTGAGTTTGCGTTGTTCGGGTGTGAGAACATCGACCATAAATAAACCAAGTTATATGAGGAATGGGTTTATGAATTAAAAAGGTAATCACTAAATACCGGTCAAAATATAGTCATGCTTAATTAAAAGTGGAAGTTGGCAGTTGCAAGGACATCAATATGGAAAATGGATTAACAGGTTTTAGGGTTGATTTGCGTTTACTTCTAGAATTGGGAGAGAGGTTAATTTCAAGAGATGAAGTGGCAATTGTTGAATTGGTTAAAAATGCATACGATGCCGACGCCGAAGAAGTAAATATATCTATGGATCAATCACGAATTGAGATTGATGATGACGGATATGGGATGAATAATAATGAACTTCTCGAGGGTTGGTTAACCATTGGAAGTTCGATAAAACAAGATAAACGAAAAACTCCCAAAGGACGAGTTGTTTTAGGTGAAAAAGGCCTTGGAAGACTTGCAATTTTAAGATTAGGAAATAAAATTACACTTTATACCCAAAAAAAAAGTGAAATCTGTCTGAAATTATCAATGGACTGGGGAGAAATTAAAAATCGAATACGTAATTCTAAAAAATATTCCCCGTTAGAAAAGATTGAAATTAAAATTGAAGATGCAAGCGCTCTCTACAATTTTTCAAAGGGGCAAGGAACAAAAATTATTATTGAAAATGTTAATGAGCCATGGTCAGAAGAGAAAGTAGATAAATTAAAAACTTTTTTGTCAAAATTAATTGATCCTAGATTCGACAAAGCGGAATTATATGAACAGGAAAGCACAACTAAAAATATTGAAATCGTAAAAAAGAAACATGAGAAACTCGGTTTTGGAATTAATTTTAATTATGAAGGTCAAAAAATTACTCTTGAACCTCCAGAAATAACCAAAAAACCTCATTACAGATTTCAGGTTAATGTTGCTGACGATGGAAATTACGAGATTCAAATAAACTGGAATCTTGACACTGGTGCTGGCGAGTCAATAATAAAAGGAACATTAACTTCATGGAAATTACGTGATGGAAAGACAGTTATATGGAATACTGATCCGAAAGAAGGATGCGGGGGATTCAGTTTCAAGATTAGCGCATGGGATCTCGATGCACAAGAACTGAAGGCCTCAAAACGTGATTTGAGAAAATGGGCGGGGTTATCACTTGTCCGGGATAATTTCCGTGTTGTTCAACCGGATGTAGATTGGCTCGGGCTCAATATGAGAAGGGTCCAAGCTCCGACAATGCGTCTGAGTTCCAACCAAATGATTGGTGCGGTTTATGTCTCTTCAGATAATCCCCAATTAATCGATAAAACAGATCGGGAAGGATTAATTGAAAACGAAGGATTCGCCCTCCTCAAGGAAAGTGTTTTTTTTCTATTGTCGAAATGTGAAAGAAAACGGTTCGAATTGCGGCATGATAAAACACTTACAAAAGGAAAAGGGAATATTTCTCAGTATTTTGATAATTCTTCATTAAAGATATTAGCAAAAAATTTGCCCGAACCTTTTAGAACCGAATTCGATTCTGTTGTTAAAGAAAGGGAGAATACAAAACTAATTTTAGAGGAATGGGCACTTGGCCGAGACAGAATGGCTACGATGGGTTTACTCGGTGCAGGTTTCGTTCATGAAGGAAAAAGTGCACTGGCATTAATTAATGATACATATCCTTTGATTAGAAATTCTCTTGACGACATTCCAATGCATCTTCAAGATAAGATAAAAACAATGGTTGAAGGGGGAAGATTGTTAAACCAGCTATTTAATGAATTTAGTCCTTTTATCCGATTCCAACAAAAACAAATTCGCGAAGTCAGACTTTTAAAGACAATTGAATCTCTTGAATTTCTATTCGGAAAAAAATTAAACGAATCGGGAATTATAATCCAAAAAAATGTATCTGATAAAATATACGTTAGAGCAAATACTACCGATATATATATCGTTTTATCTAATATTGTCGACAACGCAATTTTCTGGCTGGACACTGTAAAAAAACCGGAGAAAATAATCGAAATACGTGTTCATGAAGATTCCGAGAAGGTTACAATTGAAATTGCTGATAACGGACCCGGCATCGATGAAGATGCAGAAATCATTTTTTCCACTGGTTTTTCCACAAAACCTGATGGATTCGGTTTGGGATTATCGATCGTAAAAGACATTGTTGAATTTTATGGCGGCTCCATAATTGCAGGAGATGATGAAAAATTAGGAGGCGCGGTTTTCATAATAGAATTACCATTTAAGGGGGCAAAAAATGACCGGATTGAAAAAAATTAATTTAATTCTGGTTACTGCTGATGATGATCCAAAACATCGAAAGACAATCTCGGATTATAGTAAAGAAATTTTGATAGAAATAAATCAAGAATACAATAAAAAATGTATTGAAATCGCAATAGATGTTCAACCCTTTGATAATGTTAAATCATTTATGGATTATATTGAAAAAAATACAATCCATGTACTTGTAATGGATTTAAAATTTGGAGAGGCACTCGATGACAGAAGCGGTTGGAAGTGCATAGACGCAGTCATGGCCTTGGAAATAGTTCCAACGATAGTATATTCTGCATTTGCCTATGAGGAGCCGGATGAAAGATTTAAAAATATTTTTATTGCGATGGTCTCAAAGGGCGATGCAAAAATTGGTACCTTATTAAAAAAAATGATCCTTATAAAAATACGGTTAATTCTTGAAAAAGAGAGAATTCTAAATGAATTCCACAATTTATCATTAGAGGCATTACATTCCCTTTTTGATCCTGACGATTTAGAGAATTTATCAGAAAAAGTTCTTTCGGATATTGCTGTAAGTTGTTTAAGAACCTCCTTAGTCAATAAACCTCTTTTCAATGAAGGAGGTCTTGCACAGGAGTCAATTTTTTTACCTCCACCCGCAATAGCAGAAACAACGAACTCAATTATGCTCGGTGATATTATTCGCGATTGTATGAACCGTTTTTTTGTAGTAATTTCTCCATCGTGTGATCTTGTTAAAGATGAGGATCGAGAAAATAAAATTCAAACCGTTTTACTCCTTCCCTGTTTTACAAAATCAGAAAATATGAGGCAATTTAAAGGATTAAGCAATGGACAAAAAGAGAATAAAATTTCCGGCTTTATCCGAAGAGGAATTGTAAAGGTACAAAAATGCCCCAAGAAATTGTTTTCTGTCGACTATATTCTGTTCAGTTTTAAAGATTATTTCACTCTTCCCTATTCGGTTTTGATTAGGGATTTTTCAGAAGGAAAAATAACTAAAGTCTCTACAATTGCAACACCTTACGCGGAGAGTCTTCAAAACCTCTTTATCCGGGATTTTTCAAGAATTGGAACCCCGGACACATTAAATGTGGATAAGGAAGAGGCTGAAGGGAAAAAATTTGTTAGACAAACTTAAGAAAAATTTTTAAAAAAGTCGATTGTTTGACAGGTAATCATGATAGGCCGCTACACAACCCGGGCATTCGATCAGTATATCCCTCCGCCAGATTCTGACTCGGACCAGCCTACGCGACAAGAGTCGACAACCCTGATAAGTGTCAGACCCCCTCTCGCTTAACTTCAGATGAACCCTTTGGATTGTAAAAACACTTATCCAGCACAAAACTAATCTGCCGCTCCTCCGGCAGATACTCGGACCCATAATCAAAACTCGGTCGCGAAAATGAAACAAATAATTGATTAAACTTAAGAAATTCTCCCGGGGCATCCAACATGCGCAGCGAGGGAAGCGTGACAGCGCCGTTCTCCAGCAGGGGCAAAAATTTCTCCCGCAATGCCCGAAGCAGCGAATAGTAATCAGACTGTGGGGATATGCCAAGGCATTTCAGTATCTTGCCAAGAGACCGGGTATCATAGGGGACACAGGTATACGGCAGGAGAAGACAGAACTTTTTTGCGTGGTAGATTCCCGTTTTTACGTTAATACCCTGCCACACATCCCGGAAGGCATCTTTATCCCAATCATCACAAAAGAGTGTCTTATTGTATGCGGCAGCAGTGCGGGAGAGGTCTTCCCAATCGTCACTAATTGATTTCAGAACCGCATATGCTTCTTTATACCGGTCTATCGGGTACTCTGTTTCTTTCTCTCCAGCGCCTTGAGCAGGTTTAGGTGTTCGCAGCGATCGACAAATGTCCTCAGGAATGCAAACCGGAATTCATCGACAGTTACCCCGGCTTTGAGTTTCCAGTGAGAAGTGCATCCATATTTCTTGCAATTACACGTCGTGTTACAAAAGCAATGGACATATTCCCAGATCTCTTTCTGGGTTGCCTGTTCCTGAATCGGATATAAGTTCCGGTTTCGTGATGCTCCTCTATTGGAATCATCAATCTGTTTTTTCATCCACTTCAGGGAAATTTCTGGCGCCATTCAGTACTCCCTCTTCCCCGGCACAACCCCCCGTACACCGCCTCTCGCATCCCGGACATCCCCGGCATACCGGGGGATCATATGGCAATGGCAGTGCATCACGGTCTGCCCGGCAGCTTCACCAACGTTAATCCCGATGTTGTAACCGGCCGGCTGGAAATTTTCCTCAATAACACCCTTGCACTCATCAATCAACGAAACCATCGCCTGTTTCTCTTCAATAGTCAGTGAGAAAAAATCCGGTTCATGCCGGAACGGAATAATCAGTAAATGCCCCTTACTCACCGGGAATATGTCCCAGCGGGCATAGCAAAGATCGTTCCGTGCGACAATATCTTCAGCCAGCGGATTACAGAACGGGCATTTCACAGGTGCCATGCATCAAACCCCCGGACATCAATAAGATATGCACATTTTTCACCGAGCCGTTCTAATGCCACATCCTCCCAACCAGAAGATTTCTCCG
>Ga0181520_10013366_pt1 | contig 10363 bp, 10 predicted proteins | sample PEATcosm2014_Bin_29_FD_132451 | JGI IMG/M metagenome (GOLD analysis project Ga0181520, IMG submission 132451) | Peatland microbial communities from MTU Mesocosm Facility, Houghton, MI, USA - PEATcosm2014_Bin02_30_metaG | ecosystem: Environmental > Terrestrial > Soil > Wetlands > Peat | place... | reverse complement strand
GAGCAGCAGGCGCAAGAGCAAAATCCACGCTGAACCGCGACTGCGCGGCCCACGCTGAGAAACGCGGCAACCCGCGAATTGGTAGAATCTCGATATGGCTCTGACCCGCCAGCAGGCGCTCGACTACTTCCACTCTCCCGACCTGATCGGCCTGGGATTTGAGGCGGATGCGGTGCGCCGCCGGCTGCACCCCGAGGGCGTAGTCAGCTACATCATCGATCGCAATATCAACTACACCAACTTCTGCACCGAGTACTGCAACTTCTGCGCCTTCTACCGCCCGCTCAAAGGGCCCAGGGCGAAGGAAGGCTACATCCTCGAGTTCGAAAAGATCTACGAGAAGATTGCCGAGACACTGGAGATGGGCGGAACGGGCGTGCTGATGCAGGGCGGCATCCACCCCGACCTCAAGATTGACTGGTTCGAGCGGCTGTTCACCGGCATCAAGCAGCGGTTTCCGCAGATCTGGCTGCACTGCCTCTCAGCGTCCGAGGTGCTCGCCATCGCCGAGTACAGCGAACTGAGCCTGCGCGACACGATCATGCGGCTGCGCGAAGCGGGTCTCGATTCAATTCCCGGCGGCGGCGCCGAGATTCTCGACGACGATGTGCGCAAGCGCATTGCGCGGCTCAAATGTCGCACCGAGGACTGGGTCAGCGTTCACCGCACCGCCCATCAGCTCGGCATGCGCACCACCGCGACCATGATGTTTGGCGTGGGCGAGACGATGGACCAGCGCATTAATCATTTCCAGGTCGTGCGCAACCTGCAGGAAGAGACGGGCGGCTTCACGGCGTTTATCCCGTGGAGCTTCCAGCCTGGAAACACGGCCCTGGGCGGCCGCGGCTGGGAAGAAGCCACCAGTGTCGAGTATCTGAAGGTGCTGGCCATCTCGAGGCTCTATCTCGACAACATCGAGAACGTACAGGCCAGTTGGGTGACTCAGGGGCTCAAGGTGCTCGAGCTCGGGCTTCACTTTGGCGGCAACGACGTGGGCTCGGTGATGCTTGAAGAGAACGTCGTAAAGGCTGCCGGCACCTCCAACTGCACCACCGAGGAGGAACTGCGGCGGATCATCCGCGACGCAGGCTTCAAGCCCGTCCAGCGCGACACGTTGTATAGGACGATGTTTTTGAATTGAGCCTTTCGTGTACGAATGGGACGAAGCCAAGCGCGAATCCAACCTGAAAAAGCATGGTCTCGACTTCTATGCGGCACATTTGGTCTACGAGGATCCGAGGAAGGTCACATCCAGGCTCAAATCAAGACAAGAAGCAAGGTACTTGGACATTGCCTTGGTCGAGATAAAGGGGGCGATTCTGGCTTTGGTCTATTCTATGCGCAACGGGAAAGTGCGCTTCATATCGTTCCGATATGCTTCGCGCATTGAAACGAGACGCTATGCCACTGCCAAACCGTGATATGACTGATTGGGAGCGCGTCCGCAAGAGCATCGAGATGGACGAGCCGATCCCCTACGACCCCAACGATCCCGATGACGGCCCGTACGACCCCAACGATGACGCGGCAGTCGAGGCCTACTGGAGCAAGGCAACCATCTGGAGAGGCTATCCAAATCCCGTCATGATCCAGAAGGATGGCGTTCCCGTGAATCCGGACGGAACCCCCGCATCTGAAACCGGGAAGCCCCGCGCCAAGGCCTCCTGAGCCGATTTCCTGGGCGCAGCGAATTAGCCCGAGAATTAAAATGTTCAGCCCCCACCTGATCCCTCCATCAAAACATGTGCCCGGCGTCACACGCGCTGACCTTTTGGCGTAGCATGATTATTAGGATCGTGCTACCAATCCGTTTGCCGCGCCCCCGCGTACCCAAAACGGGAGCATGAGCCAAGCGGAAGCAGAAAAGGACATGCCATGGGTTTGCTGAGCAGGATCGGCATTGCGCTGGACTCTGACCTTCTGAAGCGGTTCGACCGCTCCATGCGCCATCGCGGCTACACCAACCGTTCCGAAGCCTTCCGCGACCTGATCCGGGATCGCCTGGTGAAGGAGCAGACGGCGATGCCCGACGCTACCGTGGTGGGAACCGTGACCCTGATCTACGACCATCATGCCCACGGGGTGAGCGAAATGCTCACCGAACTGCAGCACGCGAGCCACGACCTGATCGTCTCCACCAGCCATGCGCATCTCGATCACGATTCCTGCCTTGAGGTACTGATCGTGCACGGCAAGTCGGGTCATGTCGCGCAGTTCGCCGACCGCATCATCGGCCTGAAAGGTGTGCAGCATGGGCAATTGGTGATGACGGTGCCGGCACACGCGATTGATGGACCGGAGGCGGCCGGCCACGCGCACTCCCACAAGCACGAACACCCCCACAATCATAGCCACAAACACTGAGCAGGAAGGACGCACCTCGACAGATCTTGAAATCGGTTCGGGGCAGGATGCAGGCCATGGGTAGCACGAATTCAAGAATCGTCATATCGTTCGTGCTTGCCCTCGCGTCTTGTGTCGCCGGCGCACAGCCGGCCGGAATCCATGTTGCGGGAACCGTGCTCGACCCCGTCGGGCACCCGGTGCCCGAAGCAAGATTGAAGTTCGAACCTGCCTCCGGCGTTTTGCTCGCCCCTGCCGCCCGCGCCACTAGAACGCTCCCGACTGAAACGGACAAGGACGGTAACTTTGCTCTCGACCTGCCCGCGTCGGGGGCCTGGTCCGTTCAGGTCGAGGCCGATGGATTTGCGCCCATCACGCGCAAGCTCGCCGTAAGCCCGAACGCAGCGAGCCTGACGCTGCGCATGGAGAAGGTGGCTGCGACCACCGAGGAGGTGCTGGTCTCCGCAGCCGTAACCCGCATCGACCTTGACCGTCCCGATCCTTCGGAAACGGTGATGGTGCGCGAGCAGTTGCTTGACGCCAATCCCGGAAGGCCGGGCGCGCCCATCTCGATTCCCGGCCTGCCCATTGAGACCGCATCCGGCGGCATCAAGGCGCCGCAATACTTTGCCCCCGGCGTCATGGCAGACCACGGCGAACCGATCGCGCAATACATCACAGTCGGCGGATACCTGGTGACCAACAACCTCTCCGCCAACGCGCACGGCAACGGCTACTCCGACCCCAACATCTACGTCTCCGGCGCGCTCGCTGGCGTCACCACCGACGGCGGCGCTTTCAACGTGCTCGAAGGCAACCACGCCCTTAACCTTGCTGCGACCTACATGCCTCGGCAGCAGATGACGAACTTTGTCACCCTCACCGGCGACGATCGCGACATCGATATGACAGCCGGCTTCGCTCCCAAGAATCCGGCCAGGCGGGAGTGGGTCGCTCTGGAGGCCAACTACGGCAACGGTCTGCTCAAGGATATGGAGCACCGCCAGATGTACAAGTTGAACGCGCAGCGCGTCTTCGACGTTGGCCGGCACGAGCTTACGCTTTTCGGCATCGCCTCTTATGGCGTCTCACACGAAGGAAATCTGGTTCCCATCGGATTCGGCCAGGATTTGGGCGATACGCTCGACCCGCGGCAGATGGACCAGACCCACACCGCCCTCGCGGCCGCCGACGACCGCTGGAAGATCGGAACCAAGGACGATTTGGCCTTCTCCGGATTCGCGCGCACCTACAACTTGGCGCTGTTTTCCAACTTCGGCGAGGGCCTCATTCGGCAGAGCGAGTTCCGCACCGTGGAAGGCGCGCAGGCGCGAGAAACGCACACCTTCGCGCCGTGGCTGCAAGGCATGACCGGCCTCGACTACCACGAGGACGACATTCACAACGACGATCTGGACCACTATCTCTCGGTCGTTCCCCAGGTCTATGGCCCATTCGTCAAAGTGCTCTCCAGCAATATCACCGTCCGCGACCTCACGCCCTATGTCGCTGTGCGCAGCGATCTCGGCAGCCACCTGCGCTTCTACGGCGGTCTGCGGCCTGACACCATCGAGCTGAAAAACGACAACAAAATGGTCGCCGCGGATTCCTTTGATCGATGGAGTACATTTCTGGCCCCCAAGGCCACACTGGCCTGGACGCCTGGAACCGGTCGCGCCCGCTGGCTGCCTTCGGCTTCGTTCAGCTTGGGACAGGCGTTCTTTACCCAGGATCCGCGCATCTCCGTCCAAGGCCCGCTCACAGGCCCGACCGGAGCAGCGGCATTGCCCTCTCCCTTCGAGCGCTCACACTCCATGCAGTTGGTGCTCGAAAAAGAGTTCTCGGCCACCGACGTGCGCGTGACGCTCGGACGCACGACGACCACGGAGACCACGGGCAAGATCGACCCCGACAACGGCACGCCCTTTGACCTGGGACCGGGCAGGCTCATGTTCCTGACCGCCAACGTACGCCATCAATTCAGCAGCTATGGAACCGTGCAGGCGATCTTCTCCAAAGCCGATGCGCGCGTGTTGAATGAGTTCTCTTCCGATCCCGGAGTCACCGGCAACACCGGATGGAACCCCACAGTGGAGGCCCCGCGCACCATATTCGACGGCCTGGTCACGCTGGACAAGCTGCCCCTCGGCTTGCACGGACGCGGCGAGTACGAGTATGTGGGTCACAAAATTCTGGACGCCGCCAACAGCCAGAACAGCTGGAAGCAACTCGAAGCCATTCCCGTGGGGGAAACGCGCCTGGCGTTGGTCCGCACCTTCCTCAACGGCCGTCTTGAAGTGGGCGCGAACGGTATGCTGGCTCGCGGCTACACCGGCCAAACCACCGAGACCATCGCACCATTGGCCTCCGGTGCTCCATGGCAAGTCGGCGCTGGAATTCCTTACTGCCCCGTGGGGTCCGGTCCGAGTGGCGCACAGAACGACTTCGACTGCGGAGCTGTGTCCGGCACAGAGTGGCCCGTCGGCATCCGCATGGTCTCGTTCGTGGGCGGGTCCATCTCGTGGCACTTTCGTCAGGAGAGGTGAGGGGCGACGGACGTTTGCGTTTCAGCGCTAGCGCTTCCTCGCGACCCGTTTGACGACGGCAGGCAACGTGCCGCGCGGGAAGGCCGTCGACTGGCGCACAACCAGGCGTGTACCGATCGCCCAATTGATCTGTTTGGCCTTGGGATGGTTCGGTTCAATGCCGGCGCGCAGAGCCTCAACGGCCGCGACAGCCAGTTCCTTGCACGACATCTGCACGGTCGTCAGCGGCGGCAGCATGAACTGCGCGAGATGAACATCGTCAAAGCCGACGACTGAGACGTCTTCGGGAACTTTGTGGGTGGTGCGGAAGAGAGCGTGCAGTGCGCCGATGGCTGTCATGTCGTTGGAGCAGAGAACTGCAGTGGGCAGCGTGTCGAGCGCAGCCAGCTTCTCCATGGCCGCAATGCCGCCTTCCATCGTGTGGTCGCCTTCCACCAGGCGCTGCTTTGGAACCCTCAGGCCGAGCTCGCGCATCGCTTTGAGGAACGCATCGCGCCGGGCCAAAGCGGAGCGAAGACGCAGCGGGCCGGAGATGAAGCCGATCTGCCGATGGCCGAGTGCAGCGAGGTGCTGCACAGCCTGGCGGATTCCTTCGCCGTAGTTGACCTTGAGCACGCGAATGTTTTCAAGGTGCGGGCCCGCGTCGACAAAGACCAGCGGAAAGCCGCGGTCGACAAGCTTCTGCACCAGGTCCTCTTCAATCCCGAAGGTCATCACGGCAACACCATCCACGTTGCGCTGCAGCATCCGCCGTATCAGCGACTCGGTGCGCCCGGGATCGTAGTTGGTTGAGCCGACGAGGACCTCGTATCCCTGCTCGACGGCGAGGTTCTCAAACTCCTGTATGAGTTCCGGAAAGAACGGGTTGGTGATCTCAGAGACGATGAGGCCAAGCATGCGGCTGCGCCCCGAGACCAGCGCCCGCGCCTGCGTATTGGGCAGGTAGCCGACCTCCTCCACCGCCTTCCACACGCGCCGCGCCAGTTCCGGGTCGACGGTGGGGATGCCGTTGACCGCACGGGAGACGGTGGCGATGGAAACACCCGCGCGGCTGGCCACGTCGCGAATGGACGTATGGCCTGCGCGCCGCCGGAGAGGTAGGGACTTGCCTCGAATGTTCACGACAGGGAGGATTGTACCCTTTCCCGGTGTTTCTCAGCAGTGCGTGTGCGGGGTGGCCGAGATTAATCCATTTGTTACGAAGGCTTTGAAGCTGGCTTGACGGCTTTCACTGAGTTGAGCCAAAACGGGTCTCGGCGCACTTTCAGAAAGCGTTTCCCGCCAGCGGCAATGCGATTCCCGCACGCGTAATGTTTGATCCGGCCCCGGCGGATGACGTCTGGGTGCCCCATCCATTCCGCGTTTTTCGAAGAAGACACGCGGAATGGGTGGGATGCAATCAAGCTCTATCGTTGCCGAATCAAAGGCTCACGGATGTGTCTGCCCGCCAGCCGCCACGTCCACCGCGTGCTTCAGCAAACTCAGAATCGCGGCAAGGCTCTCTTCGGCGCCTTTTTGGCTGCCGGGAAGGTTGACGATGAGCGTTCGCCCCGCCAGCCCGGCCACTCCCCGCGAGAGCCAGGCAAACTGATTGCGTTGAGCGCCGGTCGAGCGCATAGCCTCGGCCAGTCCCGGCGCTTCGCGATCGATCACGCGCCGCGTGGCCTCCGGTGTGCGATCCCGCGGGCTCATTCCGGTTCCGCCAACAGTGAGAACCAGCACAGCACCCGCCGCGGCCAACTCGCGCAGCGCGGCCTCGATCTGATCTTCTTCGTCGGGCAGAAGCCGCGTCTCGATCGCCCCTTCTGGCCATTGGGCGCGCAGCAACGCAACCACTGCGGGACCTGCGGTGTCCTGCATCAGTCCCTGTGAGCAGCGGTCGGAGATGGTGAGCACAGCGAAGCGCATGAGAACGATTGTAGTGCGCTACTGGACCGGCAGAATTTTGATTGTCCGCAGCCAGGTCTCCGCACTCTGGGGCCAGGTGGTCACCGGCAGAGCGGTGCGGCGCAACCCGTACCCGTGGCCGCCCTGTGCATAGATGTGCAGCTCGGCAGGCACCTTGGCGTTCTTTAGCTGCTGGAAGTAAACGAGGGCGTTTTCGACGCGCACAGGGTCGTCTTCGGCCTGCACGATGAATGTGGGCGGCGTGTCGGCCGTGGGATCGACGTCTGGATTGGGCGCGAAGTTCTTGTCGGCGAGCGCGAGGTAGCCGGGGTAAATGACCACGGCAAAGTCGGGACGGCAGCTCAGGCTGTCGGCGGGATCAACGGGATCGTAAAGCCGCTTGTCGTAATGCGTGCTGATTGCTGCGGCGAGGTGTCCGCCGGCGGAGAAGCCCAGCACGCCGATGCGATGCGGGTCGATGCTCCATTCCGCGGCGTGCTGGCGGGCCAGGCCCATGGCTCTTTGCGCATCCTGAAGGGCCGCGTCGGACTTCGGGTACGGGCCGGTCTTGGGGACGCGGTACTTGAGCAGAAGGCAGGTCACGCCGGCGGAGTTGAGCCAGTCGCAGACTTCGGTTCCTTCAAGGTCGATGGCCAGAATGTTATAGCCGCCACCCGGAAAGATAACGACGGCTGCGCCAGTGTTCTTGCCTCTCGGCGTGTAGACCGTGAGCGTGGGAACGGAGACATTGCCGAGCCGGACGAGCGGCCGCCCGGCAATGAGATTGTCTTTGGCCGTGGTGGTATCCACTTCGGGCGGCAGATTCGTAGGTGCTCCGGGAGCCGCGCCCGGCCAGATGTTGATCGTTGGCCGATCCGCCGGCGGAGGCCATCCCGATTGGGCTGACAACAAAGTGGCAGAAGCCGCCACCACCGCAACAAGAACCAGAACTCTGCGTGCACTCATGATCAATTCCCTCGCAACAAAAACGTCGCACCGATGATCGCAGGCGCAAGGCCGCGAACGCAAATCGCATGGTGTAGAGCAGGGCAACGGTACTTTAGGCGAGGTGCCGATCCAACTGCAACGCTGAGGTTTCAGGAGACCGATTGCGACTCTTTGTGCCTCATCACAAGGGCAAAAGTGCAAAGCGCGCCTGGGGAATGCGCGCTTCGTAGCTTCCTGCAAAACGGCCTCAATTCAAAGCGACCGCCAGATGTCGTCGTTTACCGATCCTGGCAGGAACACGGCGGCGTTGCTCGCGAGCGCTCCCAGGTACTCAGCATCGGCGAGCAGCTTCGCCGAAAGAGCCTCCCATTCTCCCAGGCCCTCGTAGTTCGTTCTGAACGCAATGCGGCCCGGATTTCCGCCGACCGGAACAAGCAATTCAATCGTGACGCCGTACTTCTCCTTGATGAGCTTTTTGATCTGGTGTGCGAATGCTATCGCATCGCCGGTCTTTCCAGGCGCAATCGCTCCTGAACGAATAACAGTGACCATCCTTGTCTCCTCTTTCCTTGAATTGAATTGTGTTTGGGGAATTTAACTCAGCAAGAAGGGGCCCAGCTGAGTGGCCCCATAATACACGGGGCCACGGGGCACTCGCTACGTAATTTGGGGCTTGCGAGCAGCGCCGCCGTCAGACACGTTCCCGGTCCGATCTTCCGCTGCCCTCACGGCCGTGCCTTGCGCGGGATCAGCAGCCGCACCGCTTCGGGCACGATCTCCAACGTGGCCGGCAGGCTGCCCAGCAGTTCGCCATCGGCCTCGGCAAAGATCTGCGTCTTGGAGCGGTTGCGAGGCCGGCATACCACGGACACGGCGTCGAGAATCTCGACCTGGCCGTTGAAGGTCTGCCGCTTGAACATGACCGCGAGCAGAAACTTGAAGTATTGGAAGCGGCTGCGCGTCTTGAATGCCACCAGGCGGAGCTCCTCATTGTGCAGCGTGGCGCCGGGGGCGAGATTGTGGAGCACGCCGCCGAAGTCGCGGATGCGTATCGCCAGCAGCTGCGAGATCTCAACCACGCGGGAACGATTGTTTGCGCTCTCCTCAAAGACAGCCTCGAAGAGCGGAAACGAATGAGTGACCCAGACTTTGAAACCCTCGATCAGGTAAAGAACGTAGCCGAAGCGTCGCTTGAGTCCTGCATCCAGGCGCGAAAGAAACAGCGCATCGGCGCCCACGCCCGCTGCGACAGTGAAGTAGCGCGAGTGCGTGACGCCGCGGCCGTTCTTGTAGGAGATGCGGCCCACGGGCACCAGGACCGGCTCCGCGGTCAGCAGCCTGCGGACGGCTGTGAGCGGCGAAGCGCGCAGCCCAAGGTCCGAAGCCAGTGCGTTGGCCGTTCCCAGCGGAATCACCCCGAGCGCGACCTCAGTCCCGACCAGAGCCTGCAGAATTTCGTGGACGGTCCCATCGCCCCCGCAGGCGATGATCGTGTCGCAGCCGCGCGCGACCGCTTCCCGGGCCAACTTGGCAGCACTGCCAGGAGCGCTTGTTTCCAGCTTTTCGGCTTCCACGCCGGCTTCGCGCAGCGCGGCGAAGGCCTTCTCCACCATCAAACTGCGCCGGGACGAGTGCTGGCCGGATGCCGGATTGTAAATCAGGGCGGCGTGACGCATTGCGACTCTCCGGGGCCTGTCCTCCCGATTGAGAACCAACCTTTGAGCTTTACTTCTATCTTCGCATGGGATTGTAGTGGACCGGGATTGGCGGACGAGATGCCACCAGCGCCGCCTCCGCCCGGTCGCACTCTGCGTTGTGTTGAACCAACTTGGCACGGTTTGCGTACACCGCATAGAATTGCCCGACGAACAATCGGAAGGGAATTGAGGCTCGCCCTCAAGACGGGACCAACAAATGAGCAATCGCACGCGCACTTCCCTGCTTTCTATCGCCCTGATGCTGCTCACCGGCTTTCTGGCCAGCCTGCCTGCACCTGCCCAGGACAAGACCGCCAAGACCGACGCCGCAACGCCTCGTTACAAGGACCCGAATGCTCCCATCGCGGACCGTGTGGCCGATCTGCTGCCGCGGATGACGCTCGAAGAGAAGGTGGAACAGCTAGCCGGCGGCTGGGAAAACAAGATCGACGTGATCGACCCGACCGGCACTTACACCAAGGAACAGGCGCGCAAGATCGTCAGCGGCGAATGGGGCCCGGACATGAAGTTCACGCCGCGCCAGTCGGCGATCCTGCGCAATGCCGTCCAGCGCTACCAGCTCGAGAAGACGCGCCTCGGCATTCCGGTGATCTTCATGAGCGAGGGGCTCCACGGGTTGATGGAGTACGGCAGCACCAGCTTCCCGCAGGCGCTGGGCCTGGCCGCAACGTTCGATCCGCCGCTGATCAAGCGCGTTTTCACGGCGGTGGGCGAAGAAGCAGGCGCGCGGGGCATCGGACAGGTCTTCTCACCGGTCCTCGACATTGCGCGCGACCCGCGCTGGGGCCGCACGGAAGAGACCTATGGCGAAGATCCTTATCTCGCCTCGCGCATCGGCGTGGCCGCCATCGAGGGCTTCCAGGGCGATGAATATCTGATCGATCGCCAACACGTTCTCGCCACTGCCAAGCACTTTGCCGT